>Ga0209274_10000002_pt1 | contig 369344 bp, 331 predicted proteins | sample HubBroMetageREF1_FD_188343 | JGI IMG/M metagenome (GOLD analysis project Ga0209274, IMG submission 188343) | Reference soil microbial communities from the Hubbard Brook experimental Forest, New Hampshire, USA - Hubbard Brook CCASE Soil... | ecosystem: Environmental > Terrestrial > Soil >...
CTCGGGCCGCTCTCCGGGCTGACCGCCCTGCAATCGCTTGATTGCTGGGGAACTCAGGTGAGCGACCTCGGGCCGCTCTCCGGGCTGACCGCCCTGCAATCGCTTCATTGCTCGGAAACTCGGGTGAGCGACCTCGGGCCGCTCTCCGGACTGACCGCCCTGCAATCGCTTGGTTGCTCGGGAACTCAGGTGCGCGACCTCGGGCCGCTCTCCGGGTTGACCGTCCTGCAATCGCTTGCTTGCGGGGGAACTCAGGTGCGCGACCTCGGGCCGCTCTCCGGGCTGACCGCCCTGCAATCGCTTGCTTGCTGGGGAACTCGGGTGCGCGACCTCGGGCCGCTCTCCGGACTGACCGCCCTGCAATCGCTTGGTTGCGAGGGAACTCAGGTGCGCGACCTCGGGCCGATCTCCGGGCTGACCGCCCTGCGATCGCTTGATTGCGGGGGAACTCAGGTGCGCGACCTCGGGCCGCTCTCCGGGCTGACCGCCCTGCAATCTCTTTATTGTCGGGAGGTCGGGTTGCACGACTTTCCGGAAGACCTGCTTCGAAGACCTTCCCTTGTCGTACTCGATCTCCGCCGCAGCCGCGTGCCCGGAATTCCCGATGAAGTTCTGTCTGGCGATGATGACGGCAACTGTCTCCCCGCCCTCCGGGCTCATCTCGACGATCTCTGTGCCGGCGCCGTCGATGTTTCCGATGTCAAGCTGATGGTGCTCGGCAATGGCCGGGTCGGCAAGACGCAGATCTGCAATCGCCTGCGCGGCGAGGCGTTCGAACCGGATGCCGATTCCACCCATGGCATCATCGTGCGTTCGGCCGAATTGCCGCTGGCCGGCGCGGCGCCGGCCAGGCTGAACATCTGGGATTTCGGCGGCCAGGACATTTATCACGGGACGCATGCCCTGTTCCTGCGCTCCAATGCAGTCTTCGTCCTGGTCTGGTCGCCGGGCGGCGAGGCCGAAGGCGAGCATGTCCATGACGGCATGGTCTTCCGCAATCAGCCGCTGGCCTATTGGCTCGACAGCGTGCGCCATTTGGGCGGAAGGGCAGCACCGGTGCTGATCGTCCAGACACGCTGCGACCGGCCGGAAGACGAGGCGCTGCATCCGCCGCTGGACGATGCGGCGCTCGGCGCTTTCGGCTTCCGCAAGCTCCTGCACTATAGCGCGCTAAAGGATCGCGGCCGGGCGGCGCTCGACGAGGCGTTGGGCGAGGCCGTGTCCTGGCTGCGGCGGCGCCAAGGCATCGCGACCATCGGCGCCGGACGGCACCGCGTGAAACAGCGTCTGACGGCGCTGCGCGACGCCGATGCGCGCGTGCAGGCGGAGGAACGGCAATACCGCACGATTGCGAAAGGGCAGTTCCTGGCGATCTGCGCGGCGGCGGGCGGCGTCTCCTCGCCCGACCATCTGCTCGATTATCTGCATAATGCCGGTATCGTCTTCTACCGGAAGGGTCTGTTCAAAGACCGGATCGTACTCGACCAGGGCTGGGCGCTGGAGGCGATCTATGCCGTGTTCAATCGCAAGCACTGCTTCGAGCCGCTCCGCCAGCTCGGCGGCCGCTTTACCCGGAAGCTGCTCGCCGCCCTGGTCTGGCAAAGCTATAGCGAGGCGGAACAAGACGTTTTTCTCGGCATGATGCGAGCCTGCGGCATCTGCTTCGTCCACAAGCACGGCGACACGTCACGCGGGATCGAACCGGAATATGTGGCGCCGGACTTTCTGCCCGAGCGCCAGGCGGTCGAAGGCGAGATCGCCGCGCGCTGGGACGAAGGCATGGCCGGCGGCGAGGCGATTTTCGAGTATCCGCTGCTTCATGCCGGCCTGATCCGCACCATCATCGCGCGGATCGGTGCCGAGGCGGGCGGCAACGCCGTCTATTGGCGCGGCGGCGTCTGCGTGCACGAGACCCGGACCGGCAGCGATGCGCTGATCGAGCAGGAGGAATCCACCGGCTGGTCGGGGCGGCTTTACGTCCGGGTCCGCGGCGGCCGGGCCGGCGAATTGCTGCCGCGCATGGTGGCGCTGGTCGAGGAGGCTCAGGCGGAATTGGGGCTCGACGGCAAGATGATTTCGGCGGCTCCGCCGTCGCCCACGCCGGACGAGCGGCGGCCCGGCGTCTTCGTCCGGCCGCAGCCTCACCCGGCGACCGAGACCGCCGAAGCGACAAACCCGGTCTTCGGCCCGCCGCCGCGGGCGCCGGGCAAGCGCTGGTTCGTCTCCTATGCCTGGAAGGACGACAAGACGGCGGAAGGCAAGGAGCGCGAGGCGATCGTCGATCGGCTGTGCGAGGAGGCGGAAGCGCGCGGCGCACCGATCGTTCGGGACAAGGACGCGCTCCGCATCGGCGACAGCATCTCGAAATTCATGGACCAGATCGGGCAGGGCGATCGGATCTTCGCCATTCTCAGCGAAAAATATCTGAAATCACCGTTCTGCATGTATGAGCTGTTCTCGGTCTGGCGCGAATGTCGTCAAAACGAAGAGGAATTCGTCGACCGCCTTCGTGTCTATGTCCTGGACGACGCGAAGATATTTTCACCGGGCGATCGGATGGTGATTGCTCGGTACTGGCGCGATCAATTTCGGGAAATCAGCAAGGCGCTGGCGGAGGATCCGGAATTGGTCGGCAGGAGCGATTTCACGAGCTTCTCGCTGATGGTCGGGTTCGCGCACCAAGTTGCGGAGATTCTCGCCATCATCGCCAATCGCCGCCAGCCGCAGAAATTCGAGGAGCTGGTGGCATTCGGCCTGACCGATGGCGAGTGACGGCCGCTCCACCTCGCCGAGTGAGGCACGTTCAAGTGAACCTCGCTTCGCTCAGGGCGACTGGATCGCCACGCTGGTCGAGCCGCGAAGGACCGCGCCGGAGACATCGTTGAAATGAACGAAGATCCGGTCGGTCGCGGCATTGGCGGCAATCGCCCCGCCAGCGGTGGCGAAGACGGAAAATGTAGGCGTCTCGCCGGCCGTGAACGCGTGAGTCACGGTGCCGGACGGCGGCGAGAGACAAGCGGCGGTGCTGGGGTCGGTCTCGCACAGCGTGATCGTCACCGGCAGATTGACCGAACCGGTATCGGCGGTCACGAGAATGCTGCCGGCGATTCCCAGATCCGTGGTCGCGACCGCGAAGGCGTCGGCGCCGTTGCTCGGGACATGGAGAATGCCGTCGCGGGTCGCGGTCTCGGCCAGCGCGATGATATCGGGCACCGGATTGCTGTCGACGGTGAGCGCCAGCGTGTTCACCCCGGGAATGACCGAGGCCGTATCGGCACTGTCGCAGCTCACCTGCATCTGGAAACTGGCCGAAATCGGTGTCGCGAAGCTGACCCCGGCATAGAAGGTCTGATAGCCCCCGGCGGGAATCGAGACGGTGGTGAACGGAGCGCCGGTCGGCTGATTGGTCGCCGGATCGGTCGTCTGCCAAATATAGTCATAAGAGAAACCGGCCGTGCTCGCATCGGCGTATTGCAGCCCGTCGAGGCCGCAATTCTCGGCTTCTGCCCCGGTCGTGTTGATCAGCGTCATGAAGAACGTCGCCTGGGCATTGACCTGAACCGAACGGGAGGAAGGCAGGATGGCATCGACCAGCGGGGCCAGGACGGCATTCGGCGCCTGCGACCGGAAGAGCGCGATGTAGGGCAGAATCTCTTTGATCTTGGTCACGTTGTCGGCGGCGTTGGGCGCCGAATCGGGGCCGATGCCGATGACGTTGCCGTTATAGGTCAAGGCGGGCGAGCTGTGATACGGGATGATGGCGCAGGTGACGCCCGCCGCCTCGCACTCGTTCGGGTAGGACATGATCGTCATGAATTGGTGAGTCACATCGACATAGCCGAAATTGAACTGGCTGGTCAGCAGATCGTCCGGATCATCTTCGTAGCGATCGTGCTTCGAGCCGAAATTGTGGCCGATCTCGTGGGCCACGGCATCGGTGAGGCAGCCGCCGTCATAGGGCGCATAATTCGAGATGACATTGTATCCCAGTGTCGAATCATCGTTCTGGTCGGCGTCCTGCAGAATCCAGGAGAGGCCGCAATAGGTCTGGAACACGGTCCAGACCGAAACCAGATCGGCCCGGAGTACGTCGCGCTGGTCGTGTACGGCCGCGAAGCCGCCGATGCCGTATGTCGCATCCTGCAGGATCTGGTTGGCGCTCTCGTCGGCCGACTCGGTGTAGTCGACCGGCATCGTGCCGACCAGCTTCATCTGAGTCGGGATGCCCGAATCCGACAGCACCTTGTTGGTATAGGCCATGGCGTTGGCGATGGCGCCGGTGATGTCCGGAGTACTGGCGGCGGCTGCAGGGGTATAGGCCACCAGGATGTTGATGACGCCGGGATCGCTCGATTGCGGCTTCGGCGCCGGCACGGACGAGAGCGCATGCGGCGGGACGAGCGGATCGGCATGCGGGCGCCGGGCCGGGTCGGTTTCGGTGATCCGGGTCCGGCCGTCCGGCGCCGGCTGGATCGCGAACATGCGCGCGCCGACGCGGACCGAACCGGTGACATGGCCGGCATGGAAGGTGAGCATGACCTCGCCGCCGGCGGGATCGAGCACGCGCCCGGTCCAGACCGTGCTGCCGAGATTGTCCTGGTGCGCCCCGGTCTTGTAAGCCTCGACCCGCATGTCCCGGAACAGCGGCAAGGTGAAGACGGCGACGCTCGCCGGGACCGGGTCGGGTGCTCCCTCGATCCGCGCCGCGCGCGGGCCCACGGCCGGTGCCAGCAGCATCCGGTCGCGATAGCCCGGATCGAACTGCGCCAGCCGCGAGCGTAAGACGAATCCGGCGGCCGGCGCGGGTCCCGCGGGCTCCGGATCGGCGCTGAACAGCCCGGCGCCCTCGGCTGGAACCAGCGATGCCGCCGGCGGCAGCGGGCCCAGCAGTTCGACCGGATGAAGGTCATGGGCGCGCGCCGGGGGTCCGGCGATCAGAACGAAGCCGCCGAGAGCGAGGGCGGCGAGCCGGCAATTGCTGAGCAGATTCATGGTCGTCCCGAGGCTGCTGGGTGCCGGCGCATCGAGGGGATGGCGAGCGTGAGAATTCCCCCCGACTTTACCCTGGAGAAGTGAATTGTCCGTCAATTACTTTGCCGAAGACTCGTTTCGGCCCGAACTCGTCCTCGATCGGGCGGATCGGCTCGTCGTCCTGTCGGGCTGTTCCGGCGGCGGGAAATCGTCGCTGCTGGCCGAACTCGGCCGCCGCGGCTTCGCGATCTTCGAAGAGCCCGGCCGCCAGATCGTCAAGGAGCAACTCTTCATCGGCGGCGATGCGCTCCCCTGGGCAGATCCCGCCAAATTCGTCGATCTGACGGTTTCGCGGGCCATCTACAATATCACACTTGCCGCGCGGAGCAGCCGGGCGTCGTTCTTCGACCGGTGGGCCATCGACCAGATCGCCGGGCTCGAGCATGCCGCCATGACGGTTCCGCCACCGTACATCGCCGCTTCGAGGAAGCGGCAGCCAGCTATCCCCAGCTGTTGCGAGCCTATGCGCGCTTCGGCTATCAGACTGTCCCGGTCCCGAAGCTCGACATCGCCGCGCGGGCCGACTTCGTCTTGGCCAGGTTGGGTCCGGGGCGATTCTGACCGGCTCTCCGGGCGCGGCTGGTGTCCTGATTGAACTCCCGGCCGGAGAGGGTGGTGATGGTCACGGGGTGTACCCCTCCGGACAGGCCGTAAGATAATGTATAAACGTTACTACGATCGGGCTTCCGTCGTCACGGTCATTGCGACTTCGTCCGGGGCAGGTTGGGCCCGGGCCGGTTCGGTGGCAATCTGCCGTCCGGCCGGGGGCGTTCGCCGGGGTTGGACCTTCGACCCGCCGGGCACCTCACTCCGGCGGCAGATTATCCGTCTTCCGGATGAACGCCGCGACATTGTCGTGCAGCGCCTTCAGCGACGATTCGTGCGCATAGACCATGTGCCCGGAATCATAGAGCTTGTACTCGATGTTGTCCTGCAGCTTGGCCGGGATGGCCAAGTGCTTCATCTCGTACACACCCTCGAAGAACGGCGTCGCCAGGTCGAAATAGCCGGCGTTCAGCTGCACTTTCAGGTTCGGATTGTATTTGAGCGCGCTCGCCAGGTCGGGCATGACGTTGGTCGATTGCGGGAGCGCGCGGTTGATGCCCGGGGGCTGGTGCTGGAAGTCCCAGTGCCGCCAGACTTCGAACTCGGGCCTGAAGGTCTTGCCCTCGCCGAATTTCAGCTCCTTGCGGACATAATCGTTGAAGGCCGAGACATAGGCCGAGGCGATCGCGGCGGATTGCGGATCGTAATCCGACTCTTTGCTCAAGGGGTCCATGGTCGGGCCGGAAAAGCGCGTGTCCAGACGGCCTGTGGTCGTGTCGGTATCGTCCTGCAGGGTTTTTTCGAATTCGCCGCCATTGATCCTGAGATCGGCCTTCTGGATATAGGCCTCGGGCAGCCCGGTATAGAGATGCAGCTTGGCGACGATCGCCTTGTACTGGACGGGATCGAGGGCGGCCCCGGCGGCCAGCGCCAGCGCGTAGTCGGTGGTGGCGAAATGCTCGACCTCCTGGAGAAATCCGGGCAGATCCTTGGGTGCGTCCGGCAGCTTGTGATGATACCAGGCAGTCGCGGCATATGTGGGCAGCGCCAGCTCGTAAGGCAGATCGAGCCCCGGATTGAATTGCGCCTCGTCGACGCTGGCATCGAAGCACAGGATCTGCGACAGCAGGATCACGCCGTTGAAATCGACCGAGCGATCGGTCTCCAGCAGATTGATCAGCACGGCCGAGCGGGTCGTGCCGTAGCTCTCGCCGAAGAGATATTTGGGCGCGTTCCACCGCCCGTATTTGGTCAGGAACCCGGTGATGAATTCGGCGAAGGCGTGGGCATCGGCATCGACGCCGAAAAAGGCCTTCTCCTTGTCCTTGCCGGCGATTCGGCCGAATCCGGTGCCCGGGGCATCGATGAAGACCAGATCGCTGGCGTCGAGCAGGCTCGAATCATTGTTGATGAAAGGGTAGGGAGCAGCCGGCGCGTGGCTGTCGTCGGGCGTGACCACGCGCTTGGGTCCGAAGGCGCCCATATGCAGCCACACGGTCGATGAGCCCGGCCCGCCGTTGAAGATGAAGGTCACCGGCCGGACGAGGCCGGGTTTGCCATGGGCGAAATAGGCCACGAACGACATTGCCGCCTCGGCCGTCGGGTTCTTGGCAACGTCGCCGTGGCCCGGCTTGTCGGCTTCCGGATCTTGGGGCACGTCGTCCCAGCCTTTGGGATGGACGATCAGCGTGCCGGCGACGGCCTGATAATCGATCTTCCGGCCGCCGATCGTGGCCGAGCCTTCGCTGGTCTTTTCCTCGGCGGTGAGGGGCTCGAACTTCGCCGGCGGCGCCTTTGCGGCCGTGTCTTTCGCCGGGGGCGGATCCGGCGCCTTGACCGCGGGCGCATCGGCCGCGAGGGCCACGGATGCGCCCAGTGACAGGGCGGCGATCAAGAAGCTGGCAGCCTTCATGAAAGATATCCTCGGGAACGGGGGCCGTCCGACGCTGTCCGCTCACTCCGGCGGCAGATTGTCGGTCTTGCGGATGAAAGCGGCGACGTTGTCGTGCAACGCCCGCAGCGACGATTCATGGGCATAGACCATGTGTCCGGAATCATAGAATTTGTATTCGATGTTGGCCTGCAGCTTGGCCGGGATCGGCAGGTGCTTCATTTCGTAGACCCCTTCCCAGAACGGGGTCGCGAGGTCGAAATAGCCGGCGTTCAGCTGGACCTTGAGGTTCGGATTGTATTTGAGCGCGCTCGCCAGATCGGGCATGACGTTGGCAGTCTGCGAGAGCGGCCGGCCGGCGCCGGGTGGCTGATGCTGGAAATTCCAGCTGCCGCCCCGGGCCGAGGGCTTGAAGATCTTGTCCTCGCCGAATTTCAGCTCCTTGCGGACATAATCGTTGAAGGCCGAGACGTAAGCCGAGCTGATGCCGGCCGATTGCGGGTCGTATTCGGCCCCCTTGCTCAAGGGGTCGAGAGTCGGGCCGGAGAAGCGGGTATCCAGCCGGCCGGTCGTGGTGTCGGTATCGTCCTGCAGGGTCTTGCGGAATTCGCCGCCGTTGATCCTGAGATCGGCCTTCTCGATATAGGCCTCGGGCAAGCCGGTATATTGGTGCAGCTTGGCGACGATGGTCTTGCGCTGAGCCGGATCGAGCGTCGCCCCGGCTTGCAGCGCCAGCAGATAGTCGTTGCCGGTGAAATGCTCGACCTCCTCGAGGAAGCTCGGCAGGTCCGTCGGCGCATCCGGCAGCTTGTGATGATACCACGCCGTCGCGGCATATGTCGGCAGGGCCAGGACATAAGCCTGGTCGACGCCGGGGTTGGTTTCCACCCGGTCGACGCTGTTGTCGAAGCTCAAGATCTGCGAGAGCAGGATCACCCCGTTGAAATCGATCGAGCGCTCGGTCTCCAGCAGGTTGACCAGCACGGCCGAGCGGGTCGTGCCGTAGCTCTCCCCGAACAGATATTTGGGCGAATTCCAGCGACCGTATTTGGACAGGAACCCGGTGATGAATTCGGCGAAGGCGAAGGCGTCGGCATCGACCCCGTAGAAGGCCTTCTCCTTGTCCTTGCCGGCGATGCGGCCGAAGCCGGTGCCGGGCGCGTCGACGAAGACGAGGTCGCTGGCGTCGAGCAGGCTCGACTCGTTGTTGATCAAGGGATAGGGGGCGGCCGGGGCGTGGCTGTCGTCGGGGGTGACGACTCGCTTCGGGCCGAAGGCGCCCATGTGCAGCCAGACGGTCGACGAGCCCGGCCCGCCATTATAGATGAAGGTCACCGGCCGGTTCTGGCCCGGCTTGCCATGGGCGAAATAGGCCACGAACGACATCGCCGCCTCGGCGGTCGGGTTCTTGGCTTCGTCGTCGCCCGGTTTCTCGGATGCTTTGGGATCTTGCGGGACGTCGTCCCAGCCCTTGGGATGGACGATCAGCGTGCCGATCGCCGCTTGATAGTCGATCTTGCGACCGCCGATCGTGACCGAGCCTTCGCTGGTCTTTTCCTCGGGCGTGAAGGGTTCGAATTTGGCCGAAGATGTGACGCGCTCCGCGTCCTTCTCCTTGGGCGGATCGGCCGCCAGCGCGGCGGGCGCCGCCAGCGACAAGGCGGCGATCAGCAAGCTCGCAGTCTTCATGGGAGATCCTTGGAATGGCGGTCGGGACTCGATGGCCCCGACTATCGCCGCGGTAGCGCGCGGGCGCAACCGCCATCGCGCACGGCCGTGGCGCGGCGATTTCGCCCGAGGCCGGTTCCGGTGCCGCTCCCGGCCGCTACCAGCCCCAATCGATCGGCCCGATCTCGGCAAAGCGGCGATTGACGGCATCCTTGGGCGACAGCAGCGCCGCCGCCTCCTCGACCGGCCAGGATATGCCGAGCGCCGGGTCGTTCCACAGAATACCTATTTCGTCGGCCGGGCTGTAATAGCGGCTGGCCTTGTAGATCACCTCGGTATCGGGTTCGAGCGTGCAGAAGCCATGGGCGTAGCCTTCGGGGATGTAGAGCTGGCTCCAGTCGCGCGCACTGAGCTCGACGCAGGCATGCTGGCCGAAGCGCGGCGAATCCGGCCGCATGTCGACGACGACATCGAAGATCGCACCGCGATTGACCCGGACCAGCTTCGCCTGGGCCGCGGGCGGTCGCTGCAGGTGCAATCCGCGTACGACACCTTTGTCCAGCGACAAGGAATAATTGTCCTGGACCCAATCATCATCGATCCCCAGCGTCAACAGATGCCGCAGACTGAAGGTCTCGGAGAAGCAGCCGCGCGAGTCGTAATGCCGCTTCGGCGCGAACAACACGACATCCGGAAAAGCCGTCAGAGCCAGCGCCAGTCTCGATCCGGCCGCCACCGGCGTTTCTCCTTCGGATCGGGCCAATGCGGGAGCATCAATATTCACGATTGGACTGCCTCAAAATCGGAGGAAACGAACCGGCGGCTCGACCGGGATACTACCCGGCGCTACCGGACCCCGCAAGAGTTGCGGCCGAACCGGCGGGGCCAGGGGCGGCGGTCAGCAACTCTTCCAAGACCCGGTCGAGCCCTGCTCGCCACGAAGGCGGCCGGATCCCGTAAACCCGCTCGATCAGGGTGCAATCCAGGACCGAGTTGGCCGGACGGCGTGCCGGCGTCGGATAGTCGGCAGTGGCGATCGGCGTCAGCGCCGGCGCCCGCCCGGTCCGCTCCGCCAGGCGATCGAAGATGGCGGCGGCGAAGCCGTGGCGCGAGACCGGCTCGTCGCCGGCGAAATGATAGATGCCCCAGCGTCCGCGCCGGTCGAGGATCGCGGCGGCGACGACGGCGATGGCGGCCGCCAGGCTGTCGGCCGGGGTGGGCGAGCCGCGCTGGTCGGTGACGACGGCCAAGGTCTCGCGTTCGCGGCCGAGGCGGACCATGGTTTTGACGAAATTCTCGCCGTGCGCCCCGAACAGCCAGGCCGTGCGCAGGATGACGTGATCGTCCCAGGCGGCGGCGAGAGCCGTCTCGCCGTCGAGTTTGCTCCGGCCGTAGGCGCCGAGCGGTGCGACCGGGTCGCCCTCGCCATAGCCCTCCGGCTGGGCGCCGTCGAAGACGTAGTCGGTGGAGACATGGATGATCGGGATGCGGTGCCGGGCGCAGGCGGCGCCGAGGATGGCGGGACCGTCGCGATTGGTCCGGAACGCGATTTCCGGCTCCGCTTCGGCCCGGTCGACGGCAGTATAGGCGGCGGCATTGACCAGGATCGCCGGTTCCGCCGCGTCGAGGATCCGGGCGACGGCGGCGGCATCGGCGATGTCGCAGGCTGCGCGCGGCAGGCCGATCGGCTCCAGCCCGGCCGGCCAGGCCGTCCGAAGCAACTCGACGCCGAGCTGGCCGCCGCTGCCGAAGATGAGGACGCCCGCCATCGCCGTGTTTCCCCGTTGGTTGCGGTCCGTCGCCGGTTCCGGTAGAGACGCTGCAGCCGCTGTTTCTATTCGCCCGACCCGGCATCGGCAAGCCTGTCCGCGTGCCGGCCGGTTCGGGCGGGCGGCGCGGGTTGCCGCTCGCCCCGGCATCTGACATTAGTGCGCCCGGGCTTCGATAGGCAGCGATGCAGCGTGAATGACGGACAGGACATAGAAACGACCCGCGACCGGTCTGCGAGCGGGATCATCGACGTGGTCGTCGTCAACTGGAATTCCGGCAACGATCTGACCCGGTGCCTGGCTTCTCTGGCCCGGAACAGCAATGCCGGCCTGGTCGCGCAGATCGTCACCGTCGACAATGGCTCGCGCGACGGCAGCGCGGTCGAGCCCGCCGAATATCCGGTACCGCTCCTCATCGACCGGGCCGGCCGCAATCTGGGCTTCGCCGCGGCTGCCAATCGGGGTGCCGCCCGAGGCGATGCGCCGTACATTCTGTTCCTCAACCCCGACACGGTCGTGCATGACGGGGCGCTGGCCGCGGCGCTCGGCGGTTTCGGCCCGGGGATCGGGCTGGTCGGGCTGCGCCAGCTCGACGCGTCGGGACGCGCCCGGCGCAGCTGCTCGCGTTTCCCGACGCCGCTCGCCTTCTGGCTGCGCGCCCTGGGCCTCGACCGGCTCCCCGGCTTCGCCGATTACGCGCCCTTCATGCCGGAGCCGCCGCAGGGGCAGAGCCGGCGGGTCGATCAGCTGATGGGGGCGTGCCTGTTGCTGCGGCGCGATCTCTTCACGGCACTGGGCGGCTTCGACGAACGCTTCTTCCTCTACTTCGAAGACGTCGATCTGGCGCTGCGGGCGCGACGCGGAGGCAGCAGCAGCTGGTTCGAAGCCGCCGGCACGGTCACGCATCGCGGCGGCGGCAGCAGCCGGCAGGTGCCGGCCCGCCGGCTGTGCCTGTCGCTGGCCAGTCGCCTGGCCTATGCGCACAAGCATTTCAGCCGTCTGGGTTTCTTCTCCGTGGCGCTCTGTACGCTGCTGGTCGAGCCCTGGACCCGGCTGGTCTTCGCCGTCGCGCGGCGAGGGCCTGGGGCAGCATTCGATGTGATGGCGGGATATGCCTTGCTGCTCTTCCCCGGAGCGGCCCGGCCTTGACCCATTCGTCTGCGCCGCGGCGGCTCGACGTCTTGGCCTTGCCGCGCTATGGCCGGGCCGCGCCCAGCTCGCGCTACCGCTTCATGCAATTCCTGCCGCTGCTCGGCGAACAGGGTATCGAGGTCGAGATCAGCCCGCTGCTCGGCGATTGGTACATGGCCAGCCTGCTGGCCGAGCGCCGGCCCGATCTGGCGCGGCTCGGCGGCGCCTATCTGCACCGCATCGAGCTCCTGCTGCGCCGGCGCCGGCCCGATCTGATCTGGATCGAAAAGGAGTTGCTGCCCTGGCTGCCCTGGTGCATCGAGCGGGCGTTGCTCGGCGGGCGCGTGCCGGTGCTGCTCGATCTCGACGACGCCCAGTACCATCGCTACGACCAGCACGGATCGAGCCTCGTCCGCCGCTTCCTGGGTGACAAGATCGACCGCGGCATGGCAGCGGCGCGCCTCGTCACCTGCGGCAGCCCGACTATCGCCGAGCGGGCGGCATTGGCGGCGGGGCCGCGCGCCGTCAACCTGCCGACCGCGATCGATCTCGCCCGCTATCCGGCCGAACCGGTACCGAGAGCCGGCGAGCCCGACGAATTCGTCCTCGGCTGGATCGGCACGCCCGGCAATACCCAGTATCTGGCGGCACTGGACGAGCCGCTGCGGCGCTTTGCCGCCGAGGCCAGGCTGCGCATCGTCGTGATCGGCGGCAAACCCGGGATCCTGCCCGGTCTCCCGGTCGAGTATCGTGCGTGGAGCGAATCCTCCGAGATCGCAGCCCTGCAGGACATCGACGCCGGCATCATGCCTTTGCCCGACCGCCCGTGGGAGCGCGGCAAATGCGGCCTGAAGCTCTTGCAATACATGGCGTCGTGGAAGCCGGCGATCGCCTCGCCGGTGGGTGTCAACGCGGTCCTGGTCGACGAGGGCGTCACCGGTTTCCTGGCCGAGGGCAATGACGCCTGGCTCGCCGCCTTGCGTCGGCTCCGGGCCGAACCGGCGCTCTGCCGGGCCATGGGCGTGGCCGGGCGGAACCGGGTCGAGGCCGAGTATTCGCTGGCGCGGATGGCGCCCCGACTGGCCGGGCTGATCCGCGAGGCGGCCGGGGCGTGATCGGGGCGGGGTGCTCCTTTCTGCCAACGCGCCGTTGCAATCTCCGGATAATTGGCCGACAAGACCGGCCTCGGTCCCAGTCTCGCGCTAGAGCGGCTATGTCTGCCGAGGCGGCACCCTTCTCGGCCTGCTGGGGGTGGTGATGACGAGCGGTACCAGACACACGACGGCGGAGTGGCAGGCGCTCGACGCGGCGCACTATCTGCATCCCTTCACCGATCACAAGTCCCTGAAGGCGGAGAAGAGCCAGATCATCACCCGCGCCGAGGGGATTTATATCTGGGACTCCGAGGGCAACCGCATCCTCGACGGCATGGCCGGGCTGTGGTGCGTGAATGTCGGCTACGGCCGCGCGGAATTGGCCGAGGCGGCGGCGCGTCAGTTGCGCGAGCTGTCCTTCTACAACAGCTTCTTCAAGACCGCGACGCCGCCGGCGATCGAGTTGGCGACCCGGCTCTCGGCTCTGGCCGGGCCGGGCTATGCACAGATTTTCTTCGCCAATTCCGGTTCCGAGGCGATCGATACCTGCATCCGGATGGTCCGGCAATTCTGGCTGCTCCAGGGCCGGCCGGGGAAGCAGACGATCATCTCCCGTCAATACTCCTATCACGGCTCGACCCTGGCCGCCGCCGCCGCGGGCGGGATTGCCGAGATGCACGAACAGGCGGGGACGCTGCCGGGTTTCAGCCACGTCGCAGCACCCTATTGGTATGGCCAGGGCGGCGAGCTCTCTCCGGCCGAGTTCGGCCGCGCCGCGGCGCTGGCACTGGAGCAGCGGATCCTGGAACTGGGAGCGGACAATGTCGCCGCCTTCTTCGGCGAGCCGATCCAGGGGTCGGGCGGCGTGATCATTCCGCCCGAGAGCTACTGGCCGGAGATCCAGCGGATCTGCCGCGCTCACGACATTCTGCTGGTCGCCGACGAGGTCATCTGCGGCTTCGGCCGGACCGGGCATTGGTTCGGCGCCCATCGTTTCGGATTCGAGCCCGACCTGATGGCCGTGGCCAAGGGCATCACCTCGGGCTATCTGCCGCTCTCGGCGGTGCTGGTCGGCGATCGCGTCGCCCAGACGCTGATCGATAAGGGCGGCGAGTTCTACCACGGCTTCACCTATTCCGGGCATCCGGCGTCCTGCGCCGTCGCCCTCGCCAATCTCGATATCATCGAGCGCGAGGGGCTGATCGGGCGGAGCGCGGTCCAGGGTGCCTTGCTGCTGCGTCGGTTACGCGAGACTCTGGGCGAGCATCCGCTGGTCGGCGAAATCCGCGGCACCGGGCTGATCGGCGCCATCGAACTGGTGGCCGACAAGGGTCGCCGCCGCTGCTTTCCGAGCGAACGCCGGGTCGGGATGATCTGCCGGAATCATTGCTTCGCAACCGGGTTGGTCATGCGGGCGGTGCGCGATACCATGGTCTTCGCCCCGCCGCTGACGATCAGCGCAGAGGAGATCGAAGAATTCGTGCGCTTGGCCGAGCGGGCGATCGATCTGACTTGGCGAGATCTGGCGCAAGGCACGGGATAATGTCGCCCCGGGTTGCAACGCATCTCGGCCGGGCGGTGGAAGGGAACGACAATGTCGAGTGATTTCGAAGCCTGGATCAAGGCCAAGGGGATCGGCGAGGTCGAGTGCCTGATTCCGGACATGAACGGGATCATCCGCGGCAAGGTGCTGCCGGCGCAGAAATTCCTGCAGACCGTGCGCGACCGGACGCTGCGGATTCCGAGCAGCGTCTTCATCGTCACGGTGACCGGCGACTATCCCGAAGATGGCGGGCGGATCATGCAGGTCATCGATCCCGATGTCGTCCTGCGCCCGGATTTTTCGACGATCTGCGTGGCCCCCGGCTACAAGACGCCGACGGCCTTCGTCATTGCCGATGCCTATGGCAGCAATGGCGACCCTTTCGTCATCGCCCCCCGGCACGTGCTGAAGACGGTGCTGGGGCTCTACGAGGCCGAAGGCTGGCAGCCGGTGGTGGCGCCGGAGCTGGAATTCTACCTGACCCAGATCAACCCCGATCCGGATTTGCCGCTGGTGCCGCCGACGGGCCGCTCGGGCCGGGCCGAGACGGCGCCGCAGCCCTATGGCCTGGAGGCGATCACCGAATATGAAGATCTGATCGAGAACATCTATGAATTCGCCGAAATCGCCTCGCTCCAGATCGACACCCTCATCCACGAGTCGGGGGCGGCCCAGCTCGAGATCAACTTCAACCACGGCGACCCGGTCCATCTGGCCGATCAGGTGCTGATCTTCAAGCGTCTGATCCGGCAGGTGGCCTTGAAGCACGGCGTCTATGCGACGTTCATGGCCAAGCCGATGGCCAACCAGCCGGGCAGCGCCATGCATGTGCACCAATCTTTGGTCGAGGCCTCGACCGGCCGGAATCTGTTCGCCGAGGCGGACGGGACGGATAGTGCGCGGTTCCGTCATTTCGTCGGCGGGCTGCAAGCGTTCCTGCCGCGGATCACGCCGCTCCTGGCCCCCAACGTCAATTCCTTCCGGCGCATGCGGCCCAGCTTCAGCGCGCCGATCAATCTGCAATGGGGCTACGACAACCGGTCCTGCGGCCTGCGCGTGCCGATCTCGGATGCCCAGAACCGCCGGATCGAGAACCGGCTGCCGGGGGCCGACGCCAACCCCTATCTGGCGATCGCCGCCTCGCTGGTAGCGGGATATATCGGCATGAAGGAACAGCTGGAGCCGGGCGACTCGGTCGCCGGCAATGCCTACAACTGGGCCCGCACGCTGCCCAAGACGCTCGACGAAGCGCTCGACCGGATGACCAATTGCCCGACGGTGAAGGAGTTGCTCGGTGCCGATTTCTTCCAGACCTTCTGCACGATCAAGGAGGCCGAACTCGATGCCTATCAACGGGTCATCAGCTCGTGGGAGCGCGAGCATCTGCTGCTGAAGGTGTGACTACGGGCCCCCGACCGTCCCGGCCTGCCGAGGAGAAAACCCCGATGCGCCCGGCTGCGTTTCTGACCCTCAACCTTCTCGGGCTGCTGATCATCGGCGGGCTGCTGGGAGCACCGCGTCTGGCCGCGGCGGTTCTGATCCTGATCGGCTTCGCGCTCCCCGCTGGACTGGCCTGGGAAGTTCGCCGCGACCGGCTCGATCGCGACATCGCCGTGGCGGCGGCGTGGTGGTCGGCGCCGTTCGTCGTCCTCTTGGCGGGATATCTGGCCGATCTCGGCCCGCTGCTGTCGCTCGGGCTCGGCCTCGCCTGTGCCGGCCTCGTCCATCCGCTCCGGCTGTGGCTCGCCGAGCGCAGCGATGCCGCCGGGCCTGCGCGCGAGTAATCCCGCCTTCAGTGCCGTTGCCCCTTGCGGATCAGCTCGATGACCTTGGAGTTGTGGCTCTCCTGGGCCCAGGAGAGCGCATCCCGGCCGGAATAGTCGGTCCGGTCGATCTGTGCGCCGGCAGTGAGCAGATGGATGACGGCGTCGACCTGGCCGGACCGGGCCGCCGCCATCAGCGGCGTGATCCCGTCCTTGGTCGCCTGGTCGATCCTGGCCCCGCTCTGGACCAGCGTGTCGATGACATCGCCGTCGCCGCCCTCGGCTGCCCAAATCAAGGCAGTCTTGCCGAGCTCGTCCGGGCGGTTGACCAGGGCGCCGTGCTCCAGCAGCAGCTTGACGACGGCGAGATGGCCATGCTCGGACGCCCGCATCAGCGGCGTGTGGCCTTGTTCGTCGGCCACGTCCGGCTTGTCATCGCCCTTCAGAGTCGCGCGCGCCGCGTTCAGATCGCCGATGGTGGCCTCGTGGACCAGGTCGGGATCGTCGGTCCCGTGATAGGTCGAGGATGCGTGAGTAGCAGGGGCAACGAGCACGAGGAAGGCTGCGAGCGGGACGAGGAAACGTCGCTGGGTCATGGTGTCTCTCGAACGCGCGGGCGACGGGTCGGGCAAACCGTATAATCGAGACCGGAGCAGCTTTGTAAATCCCCTAATCGCTTGCTCCGGAGCCGGGCGCCCTGCATCTTTCGCCCGTCCCGACCGAGGCGTCCCGCTCGGGCACCGGGCCGGGCGTCTGCTCGATGCGACAGGCTGGCCCGTGATCGCGGGCTCGCTCGAGCCTATCACGGTGCCGCCCGCTTTCGTCGACGCCAAGGACCGACCACGAAACTCGACCGCCGGCAGGGGGATGTGATGGCAAAGAATTTCAGGCTCTTGCCCCTCCTGGCGCTGGTCGCCGCCTGCACGACGATCCGGGATTTCGAGCCCGGTGCCGCTTTCGACATGCCGAGCGTCACCGAAAAGGGCTATGCCGCCCTCGCGGCCGGGAACTATCCGACCGCGGTGCGCTGGCTCCTCCTCGCGACCAAGGACAAGCCCGACGATCCCTACCTGATGCTCGATCTGGCCGCAGCCTATCAGAAGCTCGGCAAGTTCGCGGAGGCGGAGCGGCGCTTTCAAACCGTCGTCGATACCGCGAGGGAGGTCACGCCGGCGAAGGTCGGCGACTCCAAACTCCAGGGCAAGACCTTGGCCCAGATCGCTGCCACCGATCTCGCCGCTTGCTCGTCTTGCGACATGCCGCCCGAGGCCGGCAAGGGCTATTCGGCGCTGGCGGAAGGCGACGGTGCGGCGGCGGTGCACTGGCTCTCGGCCGCGTCCGCGGCGCGGCCGGACGACCTCTATTTCAAGCTCGATCTGGCCGCGGCCGAGCAGAAGCTCGGCCAAATCGACGCGGCCCGAAAGCTGTACCAGACGATCGTCACGCCTCCGCCTCCGGCCGCCGCCCCGGCAGCCGCCGCTGCCGCTCCGATCCTGCCGGGTAGGACCCTGGCCCAGATCGCCGCGGCCGACCTCGAGCTGTTGGCGAAATAGGGCTCGGCCGCGAGGATCCCTCAGGGCAGGTTGCGGAGCGTCACCGTCTCGTTCAGATTGGGTGGGGTGAAGCCGAACACCCGGCCGTAGAAGCTGAGTTCGAGATCGAGGACCCGGCGGATCGTCTCGGCCTTGCGAAAGCCGTGACCTTCGCCGGCGAAGGCGTAATAGGCGACCGGCAATTGCCGCTGGGCCATGGCTTCGACCATCTTCTCGGCCTGGTTGGGCGGCACCACCTTGTCGTCCAGCCCCTGGAAAAAGATCGCCGGGCAGGCGATCCGCCCGACATTGGCCAGCGGCGAGCGCTCGCGATAGATCGCCTCGGCTTCCGGGAGCGGGCCCAGCAGATTGTCGAGGTAGCGCGACTCGAATTTGTGGGTGTCGCGGGCCAGCAGCATGGGGTCGGCCACGCCGAAATAGCTGGCGCCGGCTTTGAACACGTCCGATGCGGCCAAGGCCGCGAGCGTGGTATAGCCGCCGGCGCTGCCGCCGCGAATGGCGATGCGGGCGGGGTCGACCAGCCCGGCTTCGGCCAGATGACGGGCGGCCGCGATGCAATCCTCGACATCGACCACGCCCCAGCGACCCTCGAGGCGCCGGCGATAGGGCCGGCCGAAGCCGGTCGAGCCGCCGTAATTGACATCGACCACGGCGAAGCCGCGTGTCGTCCACCACTGCACCGCCAGGACGAAGGCGTTGGTACTCATCGCCGTGGGACCGCCGTGGCTGATCACGATGAGCGGCGGGCGTTCGTCCTCCGGCGCCCGGAAGAGGCAATTGCGCGGCGGATAGAAGAAGGCGTGGCCGATGCCGCCGTCGCTGGTCGGAAAGCGGATCGGCTCGCCGCGCGAGACATCGTCGCCGCCGAGCACCGCCGGGCCGGATCGCGCCACGATTTCGGTCAGAGTGCCGGCGATGCTGGCCAGCCGAAGGATCGCCGGCGGCCCGTCGGGCGGAGTCGAGATATAGGCCAACCCCTCGCCCGAGGGCACCGGGCTGTCCTGGACCTGGCCGATGGCGAGGGGCAGGAGCCGGCCGCAGGCGATGAGTGCCGCCTGCCTGATACCGTCTTCGACGACGCTGCAGAAGATCCGCTCGGAGTCGAGAAAGGCATAATAGCGCTGTCCGAACACCCAGGCCGGACCGCCGATCTCGGCCTCGACCGGGGCCAGCGGGACGACGGCACCGTCACGCCACGCATAGAGATTCCACCAGCCGGTGCGATCCGAGCTGAAATGGAGCGTGCCGTCCGGGGCGAAGAGCGGTTGGACGATCGCTTCCGGGTCGGAACCGGCAACCCGGATCGGCTGACCCGGCCTTCCTTCCTCGTCCAGCGCCGCGAGGCACAGCCTGGTGCCGTCCCACGGCATGTTCGGGTGATCCCACTCCAGCCAGGCGAGACGAGCGCCGTCGGCGGAGAGTCTGGGCGATGCGAGGAAATCCGGTCCGTGCACGAGCACGGTGCCGGGCCCCGCCGCGCCTTGCGGCGGATCGAACTCCAGGGCCACGATCGCTGCTTCCGGTTCGCTCGCCGGCCGGTCGCGGTGATCCTCGCGGATGGCGAGCACGCGGCGGCGCTCGAGGTCGAACCGGAAATCCGCGTAACGGCAGCCGGGCACGGCGGCGATCCGCCGCTCGGCAGCACCGGGCTCCACCAGCCAGACCGAGCCGTCCGATTCTTCGCTATAGACGACCCACCCGGCACTGACCGCATAGGCACCGCCGCCATATTCGTGAACGCGCGTGCCGACATTGACGGGGGCGGGGGTGATCTCGGTTTTCCCGCCGGCCTGGGTCCAGCGGACCAGGACCGAACGCCCGGCCTCGCTCGGGCGCGCTTCCAGCCAATAGAGCGCCTCCCCGTCGGCCGAGAGATTGCTCAGGCCGACGGTTCTGCCGGTCATCAGGTCCGGCGTGACGGGCGAAGCCCAGCTGCCATAGGGCGCAGTCTGGAAAGGGGGCATGGCGGTTCCTCGGGCCGGTGATCGGCAGGCGTGTTCGGGGTCGCTCTAGACGATATCGGGAAAACGGGGGGTTGTTCCAGCGCCACGTTCTCCGTTACACCGGCCGATGAGAGATGGGTCCCGCGGGGGCGCGATCGCGGGATGGTATCCCGCCGATCGCGCGCGAACACCCTCGAGGATCGCATCTCCCGCCTGGCTCGGCACGTCCTGCTCGCCGGTCATGCTCCGGCAATGCGACCGGCCGAGGGCGCAGCGCTGCTCCGCGTGATCCGCTGGCGTCGCCGCGAGTTCCTTTCCGGGCCCCGACCGGACGAATAGCGGGAAATCGGCCCGGCCCGCGATTTCTCCATATTTTCTTCTGTATTTTATCCGCAATTCTACTCCTGGCGATCATTCCGCAAACCTGTCGAAGGCGAGATCGAGCGTCATGACGAGCAGAGTTACCGCCCCGAGTTTCGCAGAGCTGTTCACGCCCAAGCTCGTCACGATTTTGCGCGAGCATTATCGGTTTGCCGATTTTCAGGCGGATCTCATCGCGGGATTGACGGTCGCGATCGTGGCCCTGCCGCTGTCGATGGGCATCGCCATTGCTTCGGGCGTGTCCCCGGATCGTGGGCTCTATACAGCCGTGGTCGGCGGCTTCGTCGTCTCGGCGCTGGGCGGCAGCCGGTTCCAGATCGGCGGTCCGGCCGGCGCCTTCATCGTTCTGGTCGCGGCGACGGTCGATCGCTCCGGGGTCGATGGTCTGGTGCTCGCCACTCTGATGGCCGGGGTGATCCTGCTGGCGATCGGCTTTCTACGGCTCGGCACCTTCATCAAATACATTCCCTATCCCGTCACGGTCGGCTTCACCGCCGGCATCGCCGTGGTCATCCTCGCCAGTCAAGCCAAGGATCTGTTCGGCTTGAGCCTCGCCGCCAAGGAGCCCGGGCCGATCGTGGCGAAGCTCGAAGCCCTCGGCGCCGCCTTGCCGTCGCTCCAGCCGCTCGCCCCCGCCCTGGGCTTCCTGACCATCGGTATCGTCGTGGTGGTGAGGCGGGTGCGGCCGCGCTGGCCGAGCTTTCTCTTGGCCATCGCATTCGCCTCGGGGCTGTCGAGTTTGCTGGACCTGCCGGTCGAAACCATCGGCAGCCGCTTCGGCGGCATCGCCGATATGCTGCCGATGCCCGGCTTGCCGCCGTTTTCGCTGGCCAAAGCGATCGAACTCTTGCCCGACGCCGTGTCCTTCGCCTTGCTCGGCTGCATCGAGAGCCTGCTGTCGGCCGTGGTCGCAGATTCGATGACCGGCAGGCGGCACAGGTCGAACTGCGAACTGGTGGCACAGGGTGCTGCCAATATTGCTTCTGCCCTCTTCGGCGGGATCTGCGTCACCGGTGCGATCGCGCGTACCGCGACGAATATCCGGGCCGGTGCCCGCGGCCCCCTCGCCGGGATGCTGCATTCGCTGTTCCTGCTGCTGTTCATGCTGGTGGCGGCACCGCTCGCCCGCTTCGTGCCGCTCGCGGCCCTGGCCGGCATGCTGTCGGTCGTGGCCTGGAACATGGCCGAGAAGCATGCTTTCGCGACACTCCTGCGCGCTTCGCGCGGCGATGCCGTGGTGCTGTCGACGACCTTCCTGCTGACCGTGTTTCGCGATCTGACCGAGGGCATCCTGGTCGGGTTCGGGATCGGCACTCTGCTGTTCGTGCATCGCATGGCGCAGGCGATCGAGATCGACAATCCCTCGATGGTCACGGAAGCGGACCGCGCCGATGCCGACGACCGTTCGGCATACGACTCCGCGCTCGCCAGCGACCGGGACATCTTGGTCTACCGCATCTCCGGCGCGTTCTTCTTCGGGGCGACGGCGAGCGTTTCGGCGGCGCTCGACCGGATCGGGCAGAAGGCGAAGGCCTATATCATCGACCTCACCGCTGTTCCGGTGATCGATTCGACGGCCGCGGCGATGATCGCAGGCTTCGTCGAGCGGATGCGCCGGCACGGGGCTACGATCTTTCTCAGCGGTGCCCGGCCGTCCATCCGCCATGCGTTGCTGACCCAGGGGCTGCGGCCGCCGGAGATCCGCTACAAGCCCAGCATCGCGGCCGCCCGCGCCGCGGCGCAAGCCGAAATCGCGGCTGGTGCGAAGCAGGACGCGTGAGACGTGAGGCCCGATCCGGCGTCATGGCGAGATTGCAGTTCAGATCTTCTTTGCCGCCCCGGCAAGGAAGCAGCCGCCCTTCTGCTCGCGGTCCGAGCCCGAGCCTTCTCCGAGCTCCGGTGCGCCCATCCTTCAGGGTCGGTGAGTCGGCAGCACCATGCCGGCGGGTTCGATCAACCCCGTCGAATCGATCTCGACCATTTCGCCCGTCTCGAACCGCGTCTGGTCGGCTGCGGCCAAGATCACGAGGGGAATGGTGGGCCAGCCCATCTCGCCGGCGGCGAGGATGCCGAGCCCGAGGATCGCATCGATCCGGCCGAGGACCAGAGCCGCCGGAGCCATGCCGTTGCGCAGCAATTCGAGCAGGACCGCGCCGGAAGAGCTCGACCCGATCGCCTCCGGCACCATGAGGACGGCGCCGGCGATCGACTCGCCCGGTCCGCTCAACAGCCGGCCGCTGGCCGGATCGACTCCGCCCCAGAAGCTGAGCGGCCGGTCGAGCCGAAGGACCGGGCCGCGGGTGCTACCGGGAAGGAGGGCCAGCGCCTTCACCGCCAGAGTCCCGGATCGGCGACGAGCCGCCCGGCCACGGCGGTTTCGACGCATTCTTCGAGGCTGCCGAAGCGGACGGCCCAGCCGGTCAAGGAGGGAGCGTAGTGGGCGAATTTCGCCGAATTGGTCAGGAGCACGCCGCCGCCGGCGGGCAGGATCGGGGTCACCACGATGCAGGTGTCGGTGACCAGGGTCACCCCGATGCGGGCGAGGCTCGCCGCGTCCTCTGCCAATCCCGCGGCGACGTGACGGCTGGTGCAGGCATAGAAGGGCAGGGCGACCCGCCTGCCGTCGAGCCGGGCGACGAGTTCGCGACATTCCGCGAGCGAGAGATGCGGGCTGCCGATGGCGACGGCATCGATCCGGCCGGTCCGGTCCAGGGTTCCGGTCGAGAGGAGGTCGCGCTCGGTCTCGAGCATCGCGGGCTCGAGGCGGATCACCTCTCGCGGCGGATCGCCGGCGAAGGCGGTCGCCCGATCGGGCGCTTCCGGGGTCACGCCGACGATATGGAACAAGCCGACCGCACCGGTTGCCGCGGCCGCGGCGCCCAGCGCCTTCAGCCGGTCTTCGCCGAGATCGGGCGGGAGCCCGTCGATCGCCGCGACGGCGCTCCCGACCCGGCGGCCGAGCCAAGCGCCGAGCACGGGATAGAGCGCGTCCTGGGCGCAGAGGGCGGGGGCGAGCCCGCTCGCATCGACGAGGATCGTGGCCCGGCGGTTGGCCGGCAGATGCAGCCCGGTCGCGGGCGCCCGGCCGGTGAGGGCGGCGCAAATATCGAGAAAGTCGCCGTAGCGCTCGGTGCGTGCGCCCAGTACCGAATTGCAGAAGGCGACGGCGTTGCTTTCGCCCCAGGCGACATCCTGCCCGAGGGCTGGCCGATGCCCGGCTTGATAGGGCGCGCAAGTCCAGCTCGGCCGGCAGCCGAGCGCAGTATAGGCGTCCATCTGCCGCCTGGCGAGCGCCGCGGTCTCGGGATCGAGCCGAACCCGCCCGGGATGGAGCAGATCGAGGGCGCCGACATTGAGGGTCGCCGGCACGCGGACCCGGCCCCCCGACGCGACCAGGCGTTCGGCGAAGAGGGCTCCGGCCGGGCCGTGATAAAGGCACCCATCGATATGCGCAGACGCGATATCGAGGAGTGCCTCGGCGCCGAGCATGCGGGCGGCACCGACGACGATCCTGAGCGCCATGGCCGCGGCCGGCCCGGCGGCACCCGCGAGCATGGCGCGATCCGGCTCGGTCAGCAGCAAGCCCATCGCCGGCATTCTCCACAACGCTGAAATCGGGCCGCGAACTCGCGCTTGAGGCTTTGCCGCGAGCGCTCTACCTTGGGCGTCCGGCATCCGCTGCTCTCGGCGCGATGGCGGAAGGAGGCTAGAGAACAGGATGACGGCGTGCAAGAGGGCGAGCCTGCTCCTGCTGTGCTGCGGGGCTCGATGAGCGCAGACCATCTTCCGGCTCCGGGACATTTCGGCCGGCGGCTGCTGATCATCTGCGCGATCGTGGCATTGGGGCTGTTCTGCCTGGTCTCGTTCTTCCCCTCGCGCCACTGGGACGGGTTCGAGTCGGTCTACGCCGCCCGTTACGGGCTCGTCCTGCTCTTCATTGCGCTGAGCCTCGCCGCGGCGCGCAAGCGCCTGACTGCGATCGCGGTCGAGCTGCTGACCTGGCTGGTGGTGATGCTCGTCCTGGTCGCCGGCTACAGTTACCGTTACGAATTGCAGGATCTGGCCCATCGAGTGAGGGCCGAGCTGGTGCCGGCGCGCGGGACGGAGACCGCGCCGGGCGTGGTCAGCTTCACCCGCGGCAGTGACGGGCAATTCTGGATCGATGCCCAGGTCGACGGCAGGCCGGTGCGTTTCCTGGTCGATACCGGCGCCAGCGGCGTGGTGCTGAGCCTCGCCGATGCTGCCCGGATCGGCTATTCGGCCGACCGCCTGGCCTTCACCCAGACGGCCGATACCGCCAATGGCCGGACCCGGGAAGCGCCGGTCGTGCTCGACCAGGTCAAAATCGGCTCGATCCGGTTCGAGCGCGTGCCCGCTTCGGTCAGCGCCGGGGGTTTGCGCGATTCGCTGCTCGGCATGCATCTGCTCGAACGGCTGAGCAGCATCGAGATCCGCAAGGATACGCTGACCATACGGGAATAGGGGATGCCCGATGAGGATCAGGGCGCCGATCCGGGTGGCCGATTGACCAGTACCGCCGACCCGCCGCTGGCCGAAATCCGCGCCGCCGTCCAGGCGCTGTGCGCGCGCTTTGCCGGCCCTTATTGGCGCGAGGCCGATCGGGCGCGCCGTTACCCGGCCGAGTTCGTCGCGGCCCTGACCGAGGCCGGGTTCCTGGCGGCGCTGATCCCGGAGGAATATGGCGGCAGCGGCCTGGGCTTGGCGGCGGCAGCGGCGATCCTCGAAGAAATCCAGAAGAGCGGCGGCAACGGGGCTGCCTGCCACGCTCAGATGTACACGATGGGCACGCTCCTCCGGCACGGCAGCGCCCTGCAGAAGCAGCATTATCTTCCGGAAATCGCAGCCGGGAGGCTGCGGCTGCAGGCCTTCGGGGTGACGGAACCGGACGCCGGCACCGACACGGCGTCGATCCGCACGACCGCCGAGCGGCGCGGCGATGTCTATGTCGTCAACGGCCAGAAGATCTGGACGTCGCGCGCCGAGCATTCCGACCTCATGCTGCTCCTGGCGCGCACGAGCCCGAGCGGCGGAACGGCCAAGCGGACCGACGGGCTTTCGGTGTTCCTGATCGACATGCGCACGGCACTCGGCCGTGGCCTCGCCATCCGGCCGATCCGGACCATGATCAACCACGCCACCACCGAGCTGTTCTTCGACGGGCTCGAGATCCCGCTCTCGAGCCTGATCGGGACGGAAGGCCGGGGCTTCCGCTACATTCTCGACGGCATGAACGCCGAACGAATCCTGATCGCCGCCGAATGCCTGGGCGACGCCCGCTGGTTCATCGCGAAGGCGACCGGCTATGCCAAGGAGCGCGTCGTCTTCGGCCGTCCGATCGGGCAGAACCAGGGCGTCCAATTCCCGATCGCCCGCGCCTATGCGGCGACGGAAGCGGCGGCGCTGATGGTCGAGCACGCCATCGCCCGGTATCAAGCCGGAGCCGAAGCCGGCGAGGCCGCCAATCTGGCGAAGCTCCTGGCCGCCGACGCGTCCTGGGCCGCCGCCGAGATGTGCCTGCAGACTCATGGCGGCTTCGGCTTCGCCGAGGAATATGACGTCGAACGGAAATTTCGCGAGGCCCGGCTCTATCAGGTGGCGCCGATCTCGACCAACCTGATTCTGGCCTATCTGGCCGAGCATGTGCTGGGTCTGCCGCGGTCCTACTGACACTGCTCCGGGGGAGAGTTCGATGACGTCGCTTCTGGCTCGCTGCTCCGGCATGATCCTCGTCGCCCTGGCCGGACTCGTTCCGGCTCGGGCCGCCATGGTCCAGCCCAACGCCGATGCCCGCTTCCAGAAGCTCTATACGCGCGAATGGGAGTGGCGGAAGGCCGAGTTTCCGGATGTCGACGACAGCCCGACCAAGCCGGTGGTCGATCACCTGGCCGCGATCGACCCGGCGAGCCAGGCGAAGCGGCTGGACTATTGGACCCAGACTCTGAAATCGCTCGATCAGATCCCGCGGGCCGCACTTTCGCCCCGGGCGCAGCTCGATTACGACGTCTACCGCCCGCAGCTGCAAGTTCTGATCGAGGGCCAGCGGCTGCGCGACTGGGAGATGCCGGCCAATTCCGATTCGAGCTTCTGGAGCGATCTTTCCGGGGTTGCGGACAAGCCGTTCCGCACGCTCGCCGACTATCGGAATTTCATTCGCCAGATGAACGATATTCCGCGCTTCTTTGCCGAGGAGATCGTCAATATGCGCGCCGGGCTCGCCCGCGGCTTCACGCCGCCGCGGGTGACGCTGCAAGGCCGCGACGCGTCGATCGCCGCCGTCGCCGAGGCGGCACCCGAGGCGACGTTCTTCTATGGGCCGTTCAAGGACATGCCAGGCAATATCGCGCCGGAGGAGCAGGTGCTGTTGCGCGCAGCGGCCGTGCAGGCGATCGAGAATTCGGTCATTCCGGCCTATGCCGGGCTCCTGGGCTTCTTTCGCCGGGAATATCTGCCGGGCACGCGCACGACGCTCGCCGCCAGCGAGCTTCCCGACGGGGCGGCCTATTATCGCGCCAAGATCCGGGAATTCACGACGCTGGACATGGAACCGGCGGCGATCCACGAGCTCGGCCTCGCCGAGGTCGCCCGGCTTCATGCCGAAATGGTCGCGGTGATGAGCGAAACCGGCTTCGCCGGTGATTTCCCCCAGTTCCTGGCGATGCTGCGCAGCAACCCCGAATTCTATGCGAAGACGCCCGAGGAGCTGCTCATGCGGGCGGCCTGGATCGCCAAGAAATTCGACGGCAAGGCTTCGCAATATTTCGGCTATCTGCCGCGCGCCCGGTTCGCCATCAAGCCCGTGCCGGACGCGATCGCGCCCTTCTACACGGCTGGGCGCGGCGGCCCGGGCGTCTATCTGCTCAATACCTGGGACTTGGCCGCGCGTCCCCTGTTCAATCTGACGGCACTGACCTTGCACGAATCCGCACCCGGTCACGCCTTCCAGATCCCGATCGCGCTCGAGCACACCGACCAGCCGGCGTTCCGGCAGAATGTCTATATTTCGGCCTATGGCGAGGGCTGGGCGGTCTATTGCGAGAAGCTCGGCCTGGAAATGGGCATGTACGAGACGCCCTATGACCGCTTCGGCATGCTCGGCTACCAGATCTGGCGAGCGGCCCGGCTGGTCATCGATACCGGGCTGCACGCCCGCGGCTGGAGCCGCGAGCAGGCGATGGCCTATCTCCACGACAATACGGCACTTCCCGATCACGAGATCGAGACGGAAGTGGATCGCTACATCGCCTGGCCGGGCCAGGCGCTCTCCTATTATCTGGGCGCCCTGACCATCTGGAAGGCCCGCACCCGGGCCGAAACCGCGCTGGGATCGAACTTCAATATCAGGGCGTTCCACGACACGGTGCTGGAGCTGGGGTCGGTGCCGCTGCCGGTGCTGGAGGCGCGGATCGATCGGTTCATCGCCGACGGGGGGAAGGGGCCGTACCCGCAGATGGAATGAAGGGCGGGAATTCCCTCCGCCGCAGTGGCGCGGCGGCGCACGATCCTCGCCGGCGCCGTTTCCCGGGCGAGCCGGGCCGAAATGTTCCGATTGCGGCACCCTGCCGGATCGGCGAGGCTCGATCAGGGTTCGAACCAGCGGGCCATGCTCGATGAAGCCGGGCGCGATGTCTACACCATGGGCCTATGAGTTTCCCCACGGTTCATCGGGATCGGGATGAAGGCTTTCGGACCGGCAGCTCGGGGCAGGGCGTGCTCATGACCCGTGATCCTCCCTCGAGGCGGTCGCGGAGGAGCAAGGCACGATGGACGATTTCAGTCGCCGACTTCGCGCGATCCGGCAGCAGCATGAGCGAAAGGAAGGGCTTATCGAACGGCTGGCGGGACTGGGATAATGCAGCGCGCCGTGGCGTAGGGTGGCGGGCCATGCTCGATGAAGAGGGGCACTATGTCTGGGCTATAGCCCTCTATTGATCGGCGGGCCGTTCCCAATTCTCGCACCCACTGCTCAACCGGTGTTGCGCTGAGGACGGAATGTGTATATTACAGACGTGTGATACACAATGATTGGATCGACGCGCAATGCGCACCAATATCGATATCGATGATGAGTTGTTGTCCCAAGCCATGACGGCGGCGGGCTTATCGACCAAGCGAGCGACGGTGGAAGAGGGATTGCGATTGCTGGTTCGGGTGCGCGGGCAAGCCAAGGCCCTTACGGAGCTCAAGGGATTGGGGTGGGAAGGCGACTTGGACGAGATGCGCGACCGTCCTCCCGCGACCTGGTCGTGATCCTCGTTGATAGTTCGGTCTGGATCGCGCATCTGCGCGGCTGTCGAACTTTGGCGACTGCCAAACTGGAAGCCGCGGCCGCGCGAGAACCGCTGCTCGTTGGCGATCTTATTCTGCTCGAAGTCCTCCAGGGCGCTCGGGACGAGGCCCATGCCGCGGGCATTGAACGTGGATTGCGTCAGTATGCTCTCGTGTCCCTCCTGGATGCCGATCTGGCCTCTCGCGCCGCTCGTAACTATCGCAAGCTGAGAGAACTGGGCATCACCGTCCGCAAGACCGCGGACATGATCATCGGCACCTTTTGCATCGAACACCGACACTCGTTGCTGCACGACGACCGTGATTTTGCGCCTATGGAGGAGCATCTCGGCCTCAGGGTCGCGTGAGCTCCCAACAATGCCGCCGTTCTCCATAAACGGCTACGGAAGTTCGAGATGGTCGCCGGATCGCATATCGCGCTCCGGCGTAGGATGGCGGGCCGTGCTCGATGAAGAGGGGCACTATGTCTACGCTGTGGCCCTATAGTAGAGGCGCTCAAGCGGTACGCCCGCCTTCGCGCGGAAGATTCGGCGAAGCGGTTGGGATAAAGCTCTTGACAAAAAACGAAATTGCGCAAATATTTGTGTATGGAGCGAAACAGCAAGCAAATTGTCAAGCGCCTGATCACGGAAGGTTTTGAACTGGTGAAGGTCTCTGGATCGCACCACAAATTCCGCAAGGGCGGACAGGTCGTGATCGTACCACACCCAAAAAAGGATTTGCCGCTGGGAACGGCCCGCAACATCGCCAAGCAAGCCGGCTGGGAATAAACATGAAGACCTATATTGCAGTGGTTCACAAAGACGCGGATTCGGCCTGGGGCGTCTCCTTTCCCGATCTGCCGGGCTGTTTCTCGGCCGCCGATACTTTGGACGAGGTGCTGCCTACTGCCTGCGAAGCCCTCAGCCTATGGTTCGAGGACCAGCCGGTTGTGCCTCCCCGCGACCTGGACTCGATCCGCGTGGCGGCCGCGACCGACTTGGCCGAAGGGGCTTTCTTGATGGCCGTGCCCCACGTCACCAGCGCCGGCCGTTCTGTCCGGGTGAATATCTCTCTTGATCGCGGCATTGTCGATGCCATCGACACCGCTGCCGCCGGCCGCAATCTCACCCGTTCAGCCTTCATCGCGGAAGCCGCGCGCAACGAGATTCAAGGAACACATGGCTGAAATGTCGATGGAAAACGCGACATCGCCGTAACTAGCAAATGGAAGGCGATGGCCGGGCCATGCTCGATGAAGACGGGCACGATGTCTGCTATGTGGCCTTCAGTTATCTGCACCGGATCAGCAGTTCCGGCTACGCAGACGTAGCTATGGAGTCGGCAGGATAGTGTGGAGCGCTGTGGCGTAGGTTGGCGGAGGGAGCGGGATTCGAACCCGCGATACGGTTTCCCGTATACACACTTTCCAGGCGTGCGCCTTCAACCGCTCGGCCACCCCTCCGCAATCCCGTGTCGCCCGGGGCGCGGTCGGCCGCCCAGGGGTCGGGAACCTACTAAACAGGGGGCGGCGTTGCAAGCCCCGGTGCCGGCGGCCGGGCCGTCGGATGCCCGTCGATTCTGCTCGTCTCTCGAACCCCTCTCGCCGACGGGCCCGGGCGCGGGGTTCCACCGGCAATCACAAGTGTCGCGGTACCGGCAATCCTGATCGTCGCCGGGCACTCGCGCTCGCTCCGGCCCGTACCGGGCCCCGCTGCGCCGTCCAGCGAGACGGAAAAGCTGAAGCGTCAGTCCAGCTCGTGCCCGCCCGTGTCGGCATCGAGTTTCGAAACGGGCGAACCGCATCCGGCTGCGCATCGCGGCGCACTCTGAGGCCGGGCAGAATGGTCGGCCTCGTGGCGTGCTAAAGATTCCTCTTGACATTTATGTGTGTTCCTACTAAAACCCTCTCATATTCCTGCCCGATGGCCGGTGCGAAGGCGAACCGGGGGCGATGGGGTAACCAGTGTCCGACTTCAAACCGAGGAGTGAGCAAATTCCGACCGACGCGCCCGATCACGCCACCGGCGACCAAGCCGCGACCGCTCCGGTCGGCGATCGCCCGGCCGCGAGTTCGGGCGATCCGCGAACCGAGCGGCAGTTGCGCACCCTCGACGAGCTGACCGAGATGGGGATGGTTCTGACGCGCGCGACTTATGCCGAGGCGCTCCGGGAACTGGCCCATCGGGAACAAGCGGCCACGGCGCCGGCGGCCGAAGAGGCGGCGGTCCCGCAACCTTCCGTCCGGACCCAACCCGCGGCCGAGCCCGCCCGGCCGAAACCCGCTCGCACCGAACCGGCCGAGCCGCGGCTGCCCCGGTTCAGGGGGCCGTCGGGGACCCGCGATCCGCGGGTGATCTTCACGATGCTCTCTGCTGAAGTGCGCCAGATCATCGCCCTCCAAGTCTGGATCGCCGGCGGCGGCAAGCCGCAGAGCAAGGCCAAGGCCGAGGTCAAGACGTATGCGCCCGGCAAGAGCCCGGCCGAGATCGAGCGCAAGCGGCTGATCCGGCGGCTCCTCGACGAGTGCCTGGTGTTCACCATGGCCAAGCTCTACAACGACATGGACGGGCTCGAACTCGACTATGTCCGCGGCATCATCGACGAGCGGGTCGAAGCCAAGGAGATCCTCGGCGATCTGATGACCAAGCCGATCAGCGTCATGGTCGACAAGCTCGCCCGGGAAATCGACATGCCGGCGGATTGGCGGCTCTGGGAAGAAGAGGAGTGGGCCAAGGAGGAAATCCGGACCAGGCCGCCGGGCTCGGGATATCTCGATTTTCCCTTCAGTCCGGAACGCGAACACGAGTTCGACATGGTCTGGGACTGCGATCCGCCTTTCGGCTCGATCGGGACGTTCGACCCGAAGCCCAACCCGCGGGGATACTTCGCCAGGCCCGGGCCGAACCGCCGGCCGCTCTGACTATAGGATCTGGAGCCCGGCGGCTTCGTCCCGCCCAGCACGTCCCCGTCACAGATAGGGCAGCAACAGCCGCGCCCCGGCATCGCGCAGCCGCATGGGCAGCAGCCGTCGCGCCAGTTCGGTGCCGCCGAAACGGTGGCGGCGCTTTTCCGCCATCAGCTGGTCGAGCCGGGCCGCGAGGCTCGGGTCGTAGACTTCGACGTCGAGCTCGAAATTCAGGCGGAAACTGCGCGTGTCCCAATTGCTGCTGCCGATCAGGCACCAGGCACCGTCGATCGTCATCAGCTTGGAGTGCTCGAAGGGCGGCGGGTTGCGCCAGATCCGGCAGCCGGCAGCGAGCAGGGGGGCGATCTCGGCGTACACGGCCCAATCGACGATCGGATGGTTGCTGCGCTCGGGGATGATGATGTCGATCCCGATCCCGCGCATCGCGGCCAGTGCCAGGGCCGAGACGAGCCGGTCGCCGGGCAGGAAGTAAGGTGTCATGAGCGCGACGCTGTGCCGGGCGCAGGAGATCGCCTGGAGCACCAGCATCTCGATCTTCTCGATGTCCTGGTCCGGCCCCGAGGTCACGACCCGGGCGGTGACAGCGCCCACGGGCGAGAGCGCCGGGAACCAGGCCGGGCCGTCGAGATCCTCGCCGGTGGTGAACAGCCAATCTTCGGCGAAGGCTTCGGTAAGCTGGGCGACGAGCGGCCCCTCCCAGCGGAAATGCGTGTCGCGAACCGGATGGCGCGGGGCTTCGGCCAGGAGATTCTCGGCGCCGATATTGAGCCCCCCGGTGAATCCGAGACGACCGTCGATGCACAGAATCTTCTTGTGGAGGCGCAGATTGAGGAACGGCATGCGCCAGGGCAGCAGAGAATGCAGGAAGCGCGCAACCGGCACGCCGCCGCGGCGCAGCGCCCGAAATGCGGGCGAGTTGAAATAGCCGCTGCCGACGCCGTCGATCAGGACCCGAACGGTGACGCCGCGCGCCACGGCGGCGATCAGGGCGGCAATGAACCGGTCGCCGACGGCGTCGGCCCGCAAGATGTAGCTCGACAAGGCGATGCTGGTCTCGGCGCGGCCGATCGCCTCCAGCATCCGCGGATAGGCTTCGTCGCCCTGGATCAGCACCGCCATCGCGTTCCCGGTCTCGGCCGGGCGGCGGGTGATGCGCTGGGCCGCCCGGTCGAGCAGGGCCAGATGATCGTCGCGGCGCTGGTCGGGTCCGGGCGGGACGCCTGCGCGGTTGCCCGGCCGCCTCGGCCTCAGCTGGCGGGCGCGGCGCACGACCCGGTTGATTCCGAAGGTCAAATAGAACAGCCCGCCGAGAAAGGGGGAAAGCCAGGCGATGCCGATCCAGCCGATCGAGGCGCCGATATCCCGTTTGGTCAAGAGCACGTGACCGGTGACGACCAGCGCCACCAGCAGGTGGAGGATGGCGATGAGACTGGTCGCGGCCTGATCGAGCGATCCCGACACGGCAGTACTGTGCCCCCCGACCGGATCCCGGCATGCCGGCGTTCAAGTTGCTCCAGCCGGCGAGCATGACGAGTCGCGGCCGAATCGCCAAGCCCCGCGGGTCTCGGGCCGCGATTCGGGCGGTCTGGACCCGCGATTTTTACGTTGTAGCGGGGTTGACCTCGACGGATGGAGTACTAGCACGGCTCATTCATCTTTCATTCATGCAACTGACGCGTATGACCGCCACGGAAATTTACGAGAGCTCGTTATTAACCATACAGCATATTGACGCGGCCAAAACTCTGCGACATTTAAGGACTCGTTTACCAGTGGCACCATGAGGACGAGTGGTCGTTCGTCGAGGCAGGAAGGACCGATATGTTGACAGCAGAGCCCATGCAGGCTCGGCGCCGTAAAGCGCCGGAAACCGCTCGCCTGATCAATCAGTGCGTCGGACGGCGGGTGCGCACGCTTCGAACCGCGAGCGGACATTCCCAGGAGCACCTGGCCCAGATGCTCGGCCTGTCGTTCCAGCAGGTGCAGAAGTTCGAAAGCGGGGCGAGTCGGATTTCGCCGGACAAGCTGCTGAGCATCGCCCGCCACTACGACATGCCGATCGCCTGGTTCTTCGAAGAAGTTCCGGCCGATCTGCAACCGACTACGCCGGCCGGGGCCGAAGCCGAGCGGGCCAATCGGCAGAGCGCACATTACCGGCTCCGGCTCGAGGTCGGGCGCGAATTGCAATTTGCCGATGACCGCCTGCTCCGTCCCTTGCTCGAGCTCCTGCGGAGTTCCAACAAGCTCGGCGCCGAAAGCGAGGCCTGAGACCGGGAGTCAGGGGAGCAGCGGCGCCAAGCGGATCAGTGCCGGCATTTCGTCGGCGCCGATCCGGTTCTTGCGCCGGAAACCGCAGCGTACGCATTCCTGCTGGACGAAATAGGCGCCGCCCTTCACCTCGATGCCGACCGGCTGCATCAGCCCGCCGCAATCGGCGGCCCGGTCACCCGGTGCGACATCGACATGTTTGCTGTAGAGACAGTCGGGGCAGTGATTGGTGTAGCCGTCGCCGCTGACCGCCCGGCCGCAATGCTCGCAGACGAAATCCTCGATTTTTCTCTGGAACTTGCGCATCCGGGCTAGCCGATCCGCGCCGCCGGGTCGTCTCGGCCGGCCAGCAGCGGCATCAGCCGGGCGAACACCGCCTCGAACATCGCCGTGGTCAACCGGCCGGTGTTGGTATTGTAGCGCGAGCAATGATAGCTGTCGGCGAGCGCAAGCCCGGAGGGCAGGGCGTGGAGCGCGCCATGGCCGAACGGGTAGGCGGTCTGGCGCAGGCCGAACGCCTGGAGCACCTGCCGATGGGCGATCTGGCCCAGCGCCAGGATCGCGGTCAAGGCCGGGAGGCTGGTCAGTTCGTGGCGGAAGTAAGGCAGGCAGGCGGCGATCTCGCTCGGCAGCGGCTTGTTCTCGGGCGGCACGCAGCGCACCGCGTTGGTGATCCGGCTGTGTTCCAGCTTCAGCCCGTCGTCGGCGCGCCGATCGTAGCCGCCTTCGGCCAGCCCGAATTTCGCGAGGGTCGTATAGAGCAGATCGCCGGCATGATCGCCGGTGAAAGGACGGCCGGTCCGGTTCGCCCCTTTGAGGCCGGGGGCGAGCCCGACGATCAGCAGCCGCGCCCCGGCCGGGCCGAAGGACGGCACCGGGCCGTTGAACCAGTCCGGACAATCGACCCGCAGCTTGTTGCGAAACTCGACGAGCCGGGGACAGCGCGGGCAATCATGAGGCGGTGCCGATCCGGCGCCGGTCTCGCTCAAAGCTTGTCGGCCAGGCTCTGATGGTCGCCCCGATGGTTCGGCTGCGTGCCGCCGTGATCATCGCGATGGACATGGGCATGGACCCGCATGATGCTGGAGGAGAGATCCTGCAATTCGACGAAGGTATCGGCTTGTCGGCGCAACTCGTCGGCGACCATCGGCGGGTTCGATCGGATCGTCGACACGACGGTGACCCGCACGCCCTTGCGCTGGATCGCCTCGACCAGCCGGCGGAAATCGCCGTCGCCGGAGAACAGCACGACATGGTCGAGATGCGGCGCCATCTCCATCACGTCGATGGCCAGTTCGATGTCCATGTTGCCCTTGATCTTCCGGCGCCCCATGGTGTCGGTGAATTCCTTGGTCGGCTTGGTGACCATGGTGTAGCCGTTGTAGTCGAGCCAGTCGACCAGCGGCCGGATCGGCGAGTATTCCTGGTCCTCGACCAGGGCCGTATAATAGAAAGCCCGGACGAGTTGGCCATCCTCGCGGAAAAGATCGAGCAATCGCTTGTAATCTATGTCGAAACCGAGCGCGCGCGCGGCGGCGTAGAGGTTGGAACCATCGATGAACACCCCAATGCGTTCCTGTGGATAAAATTTCATGCGACAATATCCCCAAAAGGCGGACGAACGACAACGCGGTACGCTTGGCCGGAAATGGTTAAACAGTGTATAAAGAAAGACGGATTCGGCGCAACGCTGGCCGTCGCGGCGCGAGGGTGAGGCAATGATCCTGGTCGGGCTGGGCGCCAATCTGCCGAGTCCGGTCCACGGCGCTCCGCTGGCGACGCTGGCGGCGGCGCTGAATGCGCTCCGAGCCCGGGGGATCGAAGTCGTCCAGCGCTCCCGCTGGTACGCGACGGCGCCCCTGCCGGTGTCGGATCAGCCCTGGTATATCAATGGTGTCGCCGAAGTGGCGACCGATCTGGCGCCGGCGCCGCTGCTTTCCGTGCTGCACGCGCTGGAGGCGGAATTCGGCCGGGTGCGGGGGACGGCGAATGCGCCGCGGATCCTCGATCTGGATCTCCTCGCCCATGGCGACCGGGTCCTGACCGGCTGGCCGCTGCTGCCGCACCCGCGGCTGCACGAGCGGGCCTTCGTCCTCCTGCCCTTGCGCGACATCGCGCCGGAATGGCGGCACCCGCGGACCGGCGAGGCGATCGCGGAAATGCTGGCGAGGCTGGGGCCGGAGCAGCAGAGCCGCGCGCTCGACCTCGATGCCGGGCAGCCATGAGACCGATGCGGTTGCACGACGGGATGGCACGACGTATATGTTCCGGCTCCTTCGGTTTTCGCGGGTTTTCAGGCAATGGCGCGAGTAACGGTCGAAGATTGCGTGATGATGGTGCCCAACCGGTTCGAACTGGTGCTGGTGGCTGCCCAGCGGGCGCGCGACATCGCGTCGGGGACGCCGATTTCGATCGACCGCGACAATGACAAAAATCCCGTGGTGGCGCTGCGCGAGATCGCGGATTCGACCATCGAAGTCGACGGCTTGAAGAATGCGCTGGTCACCGGACTGCAAAAGCAGCCCGAAGTCGACGAGCCGGAGGAGGATCGCGATCTCACGATCGGCGAGCCGACTTGGCCGCGCGGTGCCGGCGATGCGGCGATCGACGAAGAGCTCAAAGAGGACATGCTCTTGGCCGGCGACGAAGAGGGCGATGCGGATGTCGAGGGCGAGCTCGATCCGGAGGACGCGGAAGACGACGACCTCGCCGACGACAAGCTCGATATTCCGGACGAGCTGCCCGACGACGAGATCTGAGAGCCGAGGCGTTGACGTGCCGCGACCGGCACGCCCAGGACCGAGGCCGGTAGCGCCGGCGCCGGCGCCGTCGGCTCCCGGCCGGTCGTGCATGGTGCTTCCGTCATGATCCGCCAATTCGAGCTGGTCGAACGGGTCAAAGCCTACGACCCGAGCGCCGATGAAGACGCCATCAACCGGGCCTATGTCTTCTCGGTCCAGGCCCATGGCGCGCAAAAGCGCGCCTCCGGCGATCCCTATTTCTCCCACCCTGTCGAAGTGGCCGGAATTCTGGCCCAGATGAAGCTCGACGCGGCCTCGATCATCACCGGGCTGCTCCACGACACGGTCGAGGATACGGTCGCCACCCTCGAAGACATCGAGCGCCTGTTCGGCAAGGACATCGCCCGGCTGGTCGATGGGGTGACCAAACTCTCGCGGATCGAGCTGCAATCCGACCAGACCAAGCAGGCGGAGAATTTCCGCAAGCTCGTCCTCGCCATGTCCGAGGATATCCGGGTCCTCCTGGTCAAGCTCGCCGACCGGCTGCACAATATGCAGACCCTGCATTTCATCAAGATCCCGGAAAAGCGCCGCCGGATCGCGCGGGAGACCATGGACATCTATGCGCCGCTGGCCGAGCGCATCGGCATCCACCGGATGAAGGACGAGCTCGAAGATCTGGCCTTCGCCGAGCTGCAGCCCGAGGGCAGGGCCAGCGTCATGACCCGGCTGGCCTTTCTGAAGGAGCAGGGCGGCGGTCTGGTCAAGCGCGTGCTGGCCGAGCTGCAGACGACGCTGGATGCCGGCGGGGTCGAGGCGGCGGTGACCGGGCGCGAGAAATCGCCCTATTCGATCTGGCGCAAGATGCAGCGCAAGAATATCGGCTTCGAGCAGCTCTCCGACATCATGGCGTTCCGCATCGTCGTCTCGTCGCTCGAACAATGCTATCAGGCGCTGGGCGTCATCCACAGCCACTACCCGGTCGTGCCCGGTCGGTTCAAGGACTACATCTCGACGCCCAAGCCCAACGGCTATCGCTCGCTCCACACCGGCGTCATCGGACCCGAGCGCCAGCGGATCGAGATCCAGATCCGCACCCGCGAGATGCACGAGGTGGCCGAACTCGGCGTCGCTGCGCATTGGAGCTACAAGCAGGGTGCCGGCCGGACCGAGGGCAAGCAGTATCGCTGGCTGCGCGAGCTCCTCGACATTCTGGAGCACGCCTCCAATCCGGAGGAGTTTCTCGAGAACACCAAGCTGGAAATGTACCAGGACCAGGTGTTCTGCTTCACTCCCAAGGGCGATCTGATCGCGCTGCCGCGCGGCGCCGGGCCGGTCGATTTCGCCTATGCCGTCCACAGCCAGGTCGGCGATACTTGCGTCGGCGCCAAGATCAACGGCCGGATAGCACCGCTCAAGACGGCGCTGGCCAATGGCGATCAAGTCGAGATCATCACCTCCAAGGCGCAGACGCCGTCGCCGACCTGGGAGCGCTTCGTCGTCACCGGCAAGGCGCGGGCCTGCATCCGCCGTTTCGTGCGCGCCCAGCAGCGCGCCCAATACATGGACCTCGGCAAGGAGATCCTGAACAAGGCGTTCCGCCACGACAATCTCGAATTCTCCGACCGGACCCTGGATCCGGTCCTGAAGAATTTCGGCGCGCCCTCGGTCGACGATCTCTACGCCGCCGTCGGCGAAGGGCTGGTCACCAAGGGCGAGGTGCTGAGCGCCGTTCAGCCGAACCGGGCCGAGCCGAAGACGGCCAAGATCGTGCCGCTGCCGCGCAACCGCAAGCCATCGGACCATGCGGTGCCGATCCGCGGCCTCATCCCGGGCATGGCGGTGCATTATGCCGGCTGCTGCCATCCGCTGCCGGGCGACCGGATCGTCGGCATCGTCACCACCGGCAAGGGTGTCACCATCCACACGATCGATTGCGAGACGTTGGAGAGCTTCGCCGACACGCCCGAGCGGTGGCTGGACGTGGCCTGGGACAATGACGAAGCATCCGGATTCCAGGTGGGTCGAATCTCGGTCATGCTCGGCAACGAGCCGGGCAGCCTCGCCAGCCTGACCGCGGTGATCGGCAAGAACCACGGCAACATCACCAACCTCAAGATCACCAACCGCTCGGCCGATTTCTTCGAGATCCTGGTCGATATCGAGGTCCAGGACGTGAAGCACCTGTCCAACCTGATCGCGGCCTTGCGGGCGACTCCGGTGATCAATTCGGTCGAGCGGGCGCGGGGGTGAGATCGGGGCGAAGCGATGCTCGGTCCGGGCCGTGATCCTTTCTGCTCGGGGCTGCGGTCAATCCGGCGTTCTGTCGTCGATTGACGGTGTATGGTAGATTTGCCATGGTGAGGCCGGATGAAGAACGTCGTTTGGATCGGCAGCAGCAGGGATGACATTTCGGCCCTGCCTGTGCCGGTGAAGGCGTCCTTCGGTTATCGGCTGCGGCAGGTGCGGCAAGGCCTGACGCCTGATGACATGAAACCGCTGGCGCAATTCGGCACCGGCGTGCACGAGCTGCGCGATGCGTATCAGCGCAACGCTTCCCGGGTCGCCTACATCGTTAATCTGTAGAAGGCGATTTACGGGCTCCATGCCTTTATGAAGAAATCGAAATCCGGAATCGGCTTGGCGAAGCCGGATGCAACGTGTCTCGAGGCGCGGATCCAGCGGGCGCAGCAAGTCGACGCGGAGGCTTCGCCGTGACCTCTATCCCTGTTCACGTGGGCAACGCAAATCTGTTTGCCGATATTGGGTTTGCGGCTCCCGAGACTGCAGAACTCACGGCGAAGAGCGTGCTGATCGACGCAATCCGGGAAACCCTGGAGCTGCGCGGCCTGACCCAACGGGACGCGGCGCAGCTATGCGGAACGGACCAGCCGACCCTGTCGAAAGTGCTGCGCGGCCGTCTGGAAAGCGTCACGATCGATCGCCTCGCCGCTTGGCTGACCGCGCTCGGCCGCACCGTCGAGATCAATCTCCGCCCGTTCGACGTCGGCGCCGTGACTGGCCAACTGGTAACCCACTCTCGGCCCGTTTCGTGACGCCGCCTTGATCGCTCCCCTCTTCAATTGGACAAATCTGGAGGACCGTCGCACCGCCCGCTCGGGCGCTCACCCCGACTGTGTGAATCCGCTGGCCAACGCCGTCTCGACCTCCCGCACCAATCCTGCCCAGTCCCCCGGCTTCGGCTGGCGGAAGAGCCGGGCCGTCGGGTACCACGGGCTGTCGCCGCGCGTGCCGAGCCAGCGCCATTCCGGGGCGAAGGGCAGCAGCAGCCAGACCGGCCGGCCCATGACCCCGGCCAGATGGGCTGCCGCCGTATCGACCGAGACGACCAGATCGAGGCCCGCGATCAGCCCGGCCGTGACGGCGAGGTCGGTCAGCGCCGCGCCCGTCTGCATCGTCGCGGGATGCGCCGCGAGGACAGCCGCATCGCCCTCCGGGACGTCCCGCTGCAGGCTGACCCAGTGCACATCGCTGCGAGCCAGCAGCGGCGCCAGGGCGGCCAGCGGCGCCGAGCGGTTATAGTCGTTGGCATGGGCCGGATTGCCGGCCCAGACCAGCCCGATTCGCGTCCGCCCGTCGGCCGGGCCGAGCCGGCTCCGCCAGAGTGCTTCGTCCTCGGCCGGTGCGGAAAGCTCGGCTCCGATCGGCGGAATGCTGTCGGGCCGGGTTCCGAATCGTCGAGGCAGCCGCATCAGCGGGCAATGGAGATCGTAATCCGGCAGCGTATCGCCGAAGCCCACGACCTGCTCGACGGCCGCGAGCCCCGTGAGCAGCCGCCGGAGTGCGGGCTGGACCAGGAGGATGACCCGCGCGCCGCGCGCCGCCACCAGCGGGACGTAGCGCAGAAACTGGAGCGTATCGCCCAGACCCTGCTCGGCATGGAGCAGAATGGTCCGCCCGTCCAGCTCCTCGCCCTGCCAGCCGGGCTTGCCGAGATCGGGTATGGCGAAGCGGAAGCCGGGCAGGCGCAGGCGCCATTCGAACCCGGCCCAGCCGGCGGCGAAATCGCCCTGCGCCAGCTGGAGGGTGGCGACGGCGAAATGCGCTTCGGCCAACTCGGGGGCGAGCCGCACGGCCGTCTCGAACGCGGCCAGCGCCTCGGCCGGCCGGCCGCTGTCGCGCAGTGCCTTGCCCAGATTGATCGCCATGTCGGCCGAGCCCGGCTGCAGCCGAACCGCCTGCCGGCTGCTCTCGACGGCTTCGGCCGGGCGGAGCGCGCGCAAGAGCAGAATGCTGAGATTGTTGTGCGCCTCGGCGAGGCCGGGATCGAGCGCCAAGGCCCGGCGGAGCTCGGCCTCCGCCCCGTCGAACTCTTTCAATTGGGTGAGGGCGGCGCCCAGCGCGCAGGCGATCGCGGCGCTGCCGGGGTCGAGGGTCACGGCCCGAGCCAGATAATCGCGCCCCTCGGCCGGACGATCCTGGTAGAGGCGCAAGGCACCCAGCCCGTGGAACCCGGCGGCACTGCTCGGCTCGCGCCAGGTGAGCTTTTTGTACCGGCTCTCAGCCTCGTCGAAGCGGCCCTGGCGATGGAACGCCAAGGCTTCGTTGAGGAGTTCGGCGTTTCGTTTCTGCATCGGGGCGCGGCCTCGGCACCGTTTCGCCGCTGTGCCGGGGGAGCGGGCGGCGCAGCGGGACGGGTCGGCATGGTAACGCAGACGAGATCCTAGACGAAGCGTCTCGGCCCTGATGCAATGAGCAATCCGATGTGGCACAGTCGGTCGGTCACTGTACGATCGGCGGTTCGTTCCGGCACCGGTTCCACGATCGTCTCGGACTCATCCGACTATACCGCGCGCAGGCGATCGGTCCAAAACAGGGGGTAATCAGACGATGAAGGCAGCAGTGTTGCATGCGGTCGGCCAACCCATGACGATCGAGGATGTCGCGCTCACCAAGCCGGGGCCGCGCGAGGTGTTGATCCGGACGTCGGTTTCCGGCATCTGCCACAGCGATTTGCACTTCGCGGACGGGTCCTATATGCACCCGATGCCGTGTGTGCTCGGCCACGAATCGGCCGGAGTGGTCGAGGCGGTCGGCGAGGACGTGACCTATGTCAAGCCCGGCGATCATGTCGTGACCTGTCTCTCGGTGTTCTGCGGCTATTGCGAGCAATGCATCACCGGCCATCCCTCGATCTGCTCGACCCAGTCGGTCAAGCTGCCGCCCGGTGCCTCGCGTCGGCTGTCCTGGCACGGCGGCGAGCTGATGCATCAGTTCCTGAACCTCTCGGCCTTTGCCGAGCAGATGCTCGTGCACGAGCATGCGCTGGTGAAGATCCGCGAGGACATGCCGCTCGATCGCGCCGCCTTGATCGGCTGCGGCGTGCTGACCGGCGTCGGCGCCGTGTTCCACACTGCCAAGGTCGAGCCGGGGACCAAGGTCGCGGTCATCGGCTGCGGCGGCGTCGGCCTGGCCACGATCAACGGGGCGGCACTGGCCGGAGCCGGGCGGATCCTGGCGATCGACACGCTGCCGGCCAAGCTCGAACTGGCCAAGGCGATGGGTGCCACCGATACGATCAATGCCGCGGAAGGCGCCGTGGTGAAGCGGGCGCGCTCGCTGATGGGCGGCGGCGTCAATTATTCGTTCGAATGCCTGGGCGCCAAGGCGACGGCCGAGCAGGCCTTTTCGATGCTGGCGCCGGGCGGGACCGCAACCATCATCGGCATGATCCCGTTCGGCACCAAGATCGAGCTGAACGGCGTCGATTTCCTGGCCGAGCGCAAGATCCAGGGCTCGATGATGGGCTCCAACCGGTTCCGGGTCGATATGCCGCGGCTGATCGAGTTCTATCTGCAAGGCAAGCTGCATCTCGATCATCTGATTTCGGGCCATATCAAGCTCGACGAGATCAATGAGGGGTTCGGAGCACTGCGCTCGGGTGCCGCGGTGCGCAACGTCATCACGTTCCCGAACTGAGCCGCGATGGCGATCCGCACGCCGCTCTGCGATCTGCTCGGCGTTCGCTATCCGGTGATGCTCGCCGGCATGGGCGGCGTCGCCTATGCCGAGCTCTGCGCAGCCGTGTCGGAGGCGGGCGGGTTCGGGACCCTGGGCATGGCCGGTCTCGGTCCCGAGCGCATCCGCGCCGAGATGCGCCGGGTCCGCGAGCTCACCGACAAGCCGTTCGGCGTCGATCTGCTGGCGGCGATGCCCGCGACGCTCGAAGCGGCGGTGGACATCATCATCGAAGAGGGGGCGGCCGCCTTCATCTCCGGGCTGGGCGTGCCGACCACGATCCTGGGGCGGTTGCAGGCGGCGGGGCTCAAGGTCATGAATGTCTGCGGCACGGTGCGCCATGCCGTGGCCGGGGCGGCGGCCGGGCTCGACGCGGTCGTCGCCCAGGGCACCGAGGCCGGCGGCCATACCGGCAGGGTCGCCGGCATGGCGCTCGTTCCCCAGATCGTCGATGCCGTCCCGATCCCGGTGATCGCGGCCGGAGCGATCATCGACGGCAGGGGTCTGGCGGCGGCGTTGGCGCTGGGGGCACAAGGGGTGTGGATGGGCACCCGCTTCATCGCCTCCAAGGAGGCCCATGCGGGCGATCTCTACAAGCGGGTGATCCTGGAATCCAGCGACACCGACACCATCGTCACCCGCTGCTATTCGGGCAAGCCGATGCGGGTCTACCGCAACGACTATGTCGCCGATTGGGAGACCAGGCCGGCCGAGATCCAACCCTTTCCGATGCAGGCGATGCTCTCGCACCAGGCCCGGGTCATGGGCGGCATCGCCGGCCAGACCGAAGGTCTCGACCGCGACCGCAGCTGCTTCGCCATGGGGCAGGGGGCCGGCGGCATCAAAGACGTGCCGAGCTGCCGGGAGATCGTCCTGCGGGTCATGGACGAAGCGGAAGCAGTGCTGGGGCGCCTGCAGGCGCTGCGCGGGTGAGACCGGTGCGCCGTCGCCTTTGATCTTCTCCGAACAAGCATTCCGACGGATCCGACCCGTGAGATCGCTCATTTTCGGCATTCTTTCATGCCTGCTCGTATCGGCCGGTCTCGCCCAGACCAAGCCCGCAGATCAGCCCAAGCCGGCGCAGTCGATCGAAGAACTCCGCCGGCAACCGGAAACGAACCTGCACGACACCCGTAGGCCGGGACTAGCGGTCGCGATCGTTCGTCACGACGGTCCGGAACGGGTGGCCGGTCTGGGGCGGGCGGACATGGCCGAGGGCCGGGGCGCGACGGAAGCGACGTTGTTTCGGATCGGCTCCGTCTCGAGGGGCTTCGTCGCGCTGTCGATCCTGATGCTGGTCGGCGAAGACAAGCTCTCCCTGGATGATTCCGTGGGCGAGCTGGCCCCGGAAATCTGGTTCGAGAATCCGCGGGAGGCGAGCGATCCGGTCCGGGTACCCGTCCGCTGGCATGCCCTGGCCGTGGTGCCGGCCCTGCTCGTCGCCACTGCCTATCTCGCTTATCGGGGCCTCGTCGGTTTTCGCATCTGGGCCTAGAAGTCTGAGCGAAGTGCCGCCCGACCCCTCCGGCCCGAATGCATCGATTGCGAAGCAGCGGGAAGCCGACTGAGCGTGGGTTTCAAAACCGGATTCGCCGGCTTCGGTTCGACGAGTCCCGCCATGCGTTCCGTCTCTCCGGGCCGGGACGCCGTCCTCCTCGTCGCTTTGTCGGCGCTGCCGGTCCAGGCGCCGGCGTCGGTCCTCAGCGCATCGTCGCCGAGTTGAGTTCGCGGTGGCCGAGGTGGGTTGCCCCAGTGCGAAACGCTGGTTCCGCTTCAACTGACGCACCCGACCGTCCGGTCGGATGATTTCGCCCGACAGGATTCTGTTCTACTCTCGATTCTGCCGTAGCCGGTATTGCCCGGACTCCGGGCGCGGCACGAAAAGGGGGATGAACCCATGGCGAAACGCAGCAGCGCCGGACTGAAGCCGGTTCCACTCACCGACGAGACCGCTTCACTCACCATCGCCGAGCGGCGGACGCTCGGGCGCAGGCTGCGGCAGGATGTGCCCCGGGAAAGCCATGCCGGCTGGTCCGCGGCCGACAGCCGAGCCGATCCGGTCGAGATCCTGATCGCGGCGGGCAAGAGCCGGGTCCAGAAGCTGCTGCCGGTGCGCTATGCCCGCATGATGGAATCACCCTTCGCCTTCCTGCGCGGGGCGGCCGCGGTGATGGTCGCGGATCTGGCCGGCGTGCCGACGACCGGCCTCAGGGTTCAGGCTTGCGGCGATTGCCATCTCTTGAATTTCGGTGTCTATGCCTCGCCCGAAGGCAGGGCGATCTTCGATATCAATGATTTCGACGAGACGCTGCCGGCTCCGTTCGAGTGGGACGTGAAGCGCCTCGCCGCCAGTCTGGTGCTGGCCGGGCGCCATGCCGGCCTGCCCGAGCGCACCAGCGCCAAGGCGGCGCGGGCAGCGGTGCGCGCCTATCGCGAGAAGCTCGCCGATCTGGCCCGGCTCGACCCGATGGCCGCGTGGCTCACCCGCATCGACGTGCTCGAGGTCATCGAAGGTCAGGACGACGAAAAGCTGCGCGAGCGCGAAATGCGCCGGCTCACCCAGTCCGACACGGTCCGATCGCCGTATCAGGATTTTCCGAAGCTCGTCGGCATGGCGCGCGGCGCCTGGCGGATCAAGGACAACCCGCCGCTCATCTTCCATTTCGACGAACTGGGCGAAGGCGAGCACGGCATCACCGCCCATGCCGTCTTCGGCCGCTATCGCGAGACTCTGCCGGAAGAGCGCCGGGTGCTGTTCGACCGTTATCGCCTGGTCGATTGCGCCTTCAAGGTCGTGGGCGTCGGCAGCGTCGGGACATTCTGTGCAATCGGCCTGTTCATGACTCCGGACGAGGCGCCGCTCTTCCTGCAGATCAAGGAGGCGCAGAACTCGGTGCTGGCGGCCTCGGCCGGAGCCAGCGCCTATGCCAATCAGGGCCAGCGCGTCGTCGTCGGCCAGCGCGTCATGCAAACGGCGAGCGATGCGTTTCTGGGCTGGACCGATGACGGGCCGGACGGACGGCAATTCTATATCCGGCAGTTGAAAGACAAGAAGCTCGCCTCGATCGGCGAAATGATGGAGCGCGACGCGCTGCGCTTCTATTCCGAGCTGTGCGGCACCACGCTCGCGCGCGCCCATGCCAGATCGGGCGATGCCGCCCTCATTTCAGGATATCTGGGCTCGAGCGAGGCCTTCGATGCGGCCCTCCAGGAATTCGCGGTCGATTACGCCGATCAGAGCGAACGCGATCACCGGCGCCTGGCGGAAGCGATTCGCGCCGGCCGGATCGAGGCCAATCTCGATCTGCAGAAACCGCTGGTCCAGCCGTGACCGAAGAAATCAGGGAGCCTTTGGTAGCTTGGTATGTTCTTGGGTAGGCCCAACCAATAGGGAAGCTACCATGTTGAAACAATCTTTCTATCTCGTGATGCTTGCCGCTCTGGCGATGCCTGCCGCGGGCGCGCTCGCCCAGTTTCCGGACGACGATCATCTGTGGGAACATCACCGCGAGCATTGCGAACGGCTCGCAAGCGAAGAGCGCGATCTGCGCGTGCGGCTCGATCTGGCCGTGGACCATGAGGAACGCGAGCATATCGATCATCGTCTGCACGAAATTGCCGAGGATCGCGATCGGGAATGCCGCCGGGACTGACCCTCGCTCGAGCGAAAGCCAAGGGGCCCCGAACCGGGCCCCTTGGCCCATCGGTCACCAGGACGTGACATGACGGGCGGGCCGTCTCGCCCCTATGATCGCCCGAGATTGCGATCCAGGGAGAAAGATATGAACCGCCTAGTTGCTACCGCACTGGTTTTCGGCTGTGTTCTCGCGACGCCGTCCCTTGCTGCTCTGAAACCGGGCGACGCGGCGCCGGATTTCACCGCCCAGGCGGCGGTCGGCGGTCAGGAATTCGCCTTTTCACTAGCCGAGTCGCTGAAGAAGGGGCCGGTCGTGCTCTATTTCTTCCCCAAGGCCTTCACCTCGGGCTGCACGGTCGAGGCCCATGAGTTCGCCGAGGCGGCGGACCGATTCAAGGAGGCCGGAGCCACGCTGATCGGCATGTCTTCCGACAATATCGGCAGGCTGCACGAATTTTCGAACAAGGAATGCTCGGCCAAATTCCCGGTCGCGGCCGACCCGGATCTGAAGGTGATCCGCGCCTATGATTCGGTGCTGACCAGCATCCCGGGCTTCACCGGCGTCTCCGATCGCATTTCCTACGTGATCGCCCCCGACGGCAAGATCGCCTACGTCTACCAGGATCTGGACCCGGACAAGCACGTCGAGAACACGTTGGCTGAGATCAAGAAGCTGCAGGAAAAACACGGCGGCTGACGACGGCCGCGGTCCCCGGACGCCGTATCGACCTCTCCACGGTCATATCGCAGGAGAGGTCGAGAGTCCCCGCTGAGAACCTGTTTTCATCGGTCCGACATCGACGACCGGTTTCCTCTCTCACGTGACCCTCGCCCGGGCATGGTGGTCGGGCAGGTCCCAACTCCGTGCCGTCATGATCTCCTTCAGCACGGCGACCGCATCCCAGATTTCGGCGTAACCCTGATAAAGCGGGGTAAAGCCGAAGCGCAGGATGTCGGGCTCACGAAAATCGCCGATCACGTTGCGTCGGATCAGCGCCTGCATGATCGGCCAGCCCTGCTCATGGGCGAGGCAGATCTGGCTGCCGCGGTGGGCATGATCGCGCGGGGTCACGATGGTGAAATCCCAGGGCGCCAACTCCTGCTCGACCAGGCGCGCGAAGAGGTCGAATTGCCGGAGCGATTTGGCGCGCAATTCCGGCATCGGCGCTTCGAGCAGCAGATCGACGCCGATTTCCAGCGCGGCGAGGCTCAGGATCGGCGGCGTTCCGGTGACGGCGCGCCGGATGCCCTCGGCCGGACGATAGCCGGGCTCGAAGGCGAAGGGAGCGGCGTGACCGAGCCAGCCGGCCAAGGGCGGGGTCACGAGACTTTGCCAGCGCTCGGCGATATGCAGGAAAGACGGGGCGCCCGGGCCGCCGTTCAGGTACTTGTAGCCGCAGCCGACGGCGAAGTCGGCATCCGCCGCCGTCAGATCGACCGGCACGGCTCCGGCGGAATGGCATAGATCCCACAGCATCAGCGCGCCGGCTTCCTGCACGCGCCGGGTCACGGCGTTCATGTCGTGCATCCGCCCGGTCCGGTAATTGACATGGGTCAGCATGACCACGGCGATGTCGGGGCCGAGAGCGGCGTCGAGCTCGTCCGGCTCGGCCAGGCGCAGAGTATAGCCGCCGATGAGACCGGCCAGCCCCTCGGCGATGTAGAGATCGGTCGGGAAATTCTCCGGTTCCGACAGGATCACCCGGCGCTCGGGCCGCAGCTTCAGGGCGGTGCCGAGCAGCTTGAAGAGATTGACCGAGGTCGAATCCGCGACGACGGTCTCGCCCGGCCGGGCTCCGATCAGCCAGCCGATCTTGGCGCCGATGCGAAGCTGGAGATCGATCCAGCCATGCCCGGTCCAGCTGCGCACCAGCCCCTGGCCCCATTCGATCTCGGCCACTTGGCGCAGACGCGCCAGCGTATCCTTCGGCAAAGCACCGAGAGAATTGCCGTCCAGATAGATCAATCCTTCCGGCAGCACGAACCGGTCGCGAAACGGGCGCAGCGGATCGGTCCGATCGAGCGCTTCGAAATCGGTCCGGCCGAGGCTCATCTCAACCCCGCGCCGCCTTGGCCAGACGCAGGCGCAGCGCGTTCAATTTGATGAAACCTTCGGCGTCCCGCTGGTTATAGACTTGGTCCGCTTCGAAGGTGACATGGGCCAAGCTGTAGAGCGTGCGCGGTGATTTGCGGCCGACGGTCCGGACACCGCCCTTGTAGAGCTTGAGTCTGGCGGTGCCCCAGACATTCTCCTGGCTCCGGTCGATCAGCGCCTGCAGCATCTCCCGCTCCGGCGAGAACCAGAAGCCGTTATAGATCAGCTCGGCATAGCGCGGCATGATCTCGTCCTTGAGATGGGCCGCACCCCGATCGAGAGTCAGGCTCTCGACGGCGCGATGGGCGTGATGCAGGACCGTCCCGCCGGGAGTCTCGTAGACGCCGCGCGACTTCATGCCGACGAAGCGATTCTCGACCAGATCGAGCCGACCGACGCCGTTGCGCCCGCCGATTTCGTTGAGCCGGGTCAGCAGGGCCGCCGGCGACAGGCGCTCGCCATTGACCGCAACGGGATCGCCCGCCTCGAACTCGATCTCGACATATTCCGGCGTATCGGGCGCCGCTTCCGGCGCCACCGTCCGGGAATAGACGAATTCCTCGGGCTCGATCCACGGATCCTCCAGCACCTTGCCCTCGGCCGAGATGTGCAGGAGATTGGAATCGACCGAGAACGGCGCCTCGCCACGCTTGTCCAGGGATACCGGGATCTGATGCCGTTCGGCATATTCGATGAGTTTGGTGCGCGAGCCGAGATCCCATTCGCGCCAGGGCGCGATTACTTTGATATCGGGCTTGAGCGCGTAATAGGCGAGCTCGAAGCGAACCTGGTCGTTGCCCTTGCCGGTGGCGCCGTGGCTGACCGCATCGGCGCCGACTTCGCGCGCGATCTCGATCTGGCGCTTGGCGATCAGCGGCCGGGCGATCGAGGTGCCGAGCAGATACTGGCCCTCGTAGAGGGCATTGGCCCGGAACACCGGAAAGACGAAATCGCGGGTGAATTCCTCGCGCAGATCTTCGATGAAGATCTGTTTCACCCCGGCCATCTCGGCCTTCCGGCGCGCCGGTTCCAGCTCTTCGCCCTGGCCCAGATCGGCGGTGAAGGTCACGACCTCGCATCGGTAGGTGTCCTGCAGCCAGCGCAGGATGACCGAGGTGTCGAGGCCGCCGGAATAGGCGAGGACGACTTTCTTGATGGAACTGCTCATGATTACGGGCGACCCTCAAGTCTCTGAACCGGGCGCAGTATAGGGCCGGGCCGCGGCGCGGCAAGCCTCGCCGCCGGGGGTCGCCTCATTGCTCCGCCGCGTCATCCACCATGCCGCGCAGCCGATCGGGATCGAGCAGCACGATCGCCCCGCGCCGGCGTTCGACCAGCCCGGCACGTGCGAGCGCGCCCAGTTCCCTCGTCACCGCCTCGCGATGGCTGCTGATCCGGGCCGCGAGTTCGGCGTGTGTCGGCGGCGGCGAGACCACCGCCAGACCGGGCGATGCCAGCGCCGGCCGGGCCAGCCGGAGCAATTCGGCCCAGAGCCGATGCTTCGTGGTCAAGCCCGATACCTCGTTGGCCCGGTTCGCCAGCATGCGGATCTGCCCGACCAGGACGGCGAGGACCCGGTCGCAGACGGTCGGATGCTCATGGATGGTCCGGCGGAAGATGGAAGCCGGCATGATGGCGAGGACCGAGTCCGTGACCGCGACGATCCCCGCCGACCGGGGCTTCAGATCGAGGGCGGCCAATTCGCCGAAGAACTCGCCGGCTCGAATGTCGCGCAGGATCGTCTCGCGCCCGGCGACGGCGACGACGACGCGCACCTGCCCCCGAAGCACGAAAAAGACATCGGTGCCCTGGGCATTCCCGTCGACGACCCATTCCTTGGCCGCCGCCCGCCGCCAGGCGCAGGCACTCTCGATCCGGGCCAGCGCCGGCGAGTCCAACCCCTGGAACAGCGGGATGCGGGCCAGGCTCCTGGTCGGCTGGGTCATTCGAGGGCTCCGGCGGTCGGTCGCCGCCTGTCGTAGCGGAGAATGTTTTCGCGGGCAACGGTGTGGGGTGTGATCTTTCTCACATCGGAAAAATCAATCTCAGATTATTAATTGTCTCGACGAACCGACGGACCGATCCGCCGGAAGCCAACTTCGCCAGGTTGTAAATTCACCGCCATAGAGGGCCCGGGCGGGTTGGCTCCGACCTCTACGTACGAGAGAAGCGAGGACACCCATCATGGACGACAAGGCAATGTCTGCGGGCACAACAGCGGCGGCATCGAGCAGCGGAACGACTTTCACCTTGACGGCGACCAATGGTTCGTCGCTCGTCGGTCCCCAGTATTTCAACGTCTACCCGCTACCGATGGTGGTATCACCGCTGCTGCAGCAGACGCCCTACGCGCTCACTTCGTCTGCTACCGAGGCGGGAGCAAACACCACGATGTCCTGGCAGAGCGGCGCGGGCGCCCTCGCCGTGATCGCCTTGGCGGCCGGGCAGGAGGTCAGCGCCGCAGTGCCGACACCGGCGGCGCTCGGCAGTACCGTCGCCATTACCTGGGCCGATGGCAGCTTCGCCGTCACCGTGACGCCGCCGTCGGGATCGCCCGGCACGTCGATCGCCGTGACCGTCGATCCCAGCGTCCCGCCTTTGTCGAATGTCGGCCTCTTCGTCGGACCGGCGCCGATCCTCGTGCCGACGCCAGTGGGTGGCGGCTCCTTGACGCTGACGCCGGATCTCACGCCGAATGTGACAGTTCGGTTCGGCACGGCCTTCAACCCGGATCCGTCCGGCTTCAGCGACGAGACCGATCCGGCCACGGTGTCGTTCATCGGTCACACGGTATCCATTACCGTCGGCCCGGACAACGTCATCGTGCAGACGGCTTGATCCACGCGCCGTTCCGAGCCGCCGATAGGCGGTCCTCGGTTCGGCGCTGATTTCCGAAATCCGACCGCGCCCACGGCCCTTTCCTGCCGGACAGCGCGGGAGATCGGTCGGCGGCGCCCTTCGCCAAGGACCCCGCCTTCCGCCCCCGAACCCGAGCGCTTCCCGCTTGGGCAACCCTGAGGTATCGCCTCATTCAGAGAGTGAAATCATGACACAGTATTCCTTGACCTGCATCAACAATTCCGCCCAACTCGGCTGCTTCGCGATCTACCAGAAAGCCCCCTCGCTGACGGTTCCGTCGAACGTCCTGTCGCTCGCCTGGTTCGCCCGGCCGGCGCATCCGGGCTCACGCGTGACCTTCAAATGGGATGTGGATTACAGCTTCGTCTGGTCCGAGACCGGCATTCTCAAGCCGGGTATTTCGTTCGATGCCTCCGAAGTCATACCGGCCGATCCCTACGGATCGAATTTCGTGCAATTGACCGAGGATAAATGGGGCGCCACCTACTTCGATGGGATCGCCGGGACCGGTACCAACGGCTCTCTCACCATCAAGCAACTCGGCAATGTCGTGCCCAATCGCACCTCGGTCGGTGTCGGCATGTCCGGCTCGGGCACCTATATCGTGCAAGCGAGCCCGAACATGACCGCCGTCTTCACCCCGCACCCGAATTACTGGGTCTTGTTCGGCAATTACCAGCAGGGACAGGTGATGGACATCGAGGATGTCTCTGGGGATATGGAGGTGACCTATGGCGGATCGCTGACCTCGCGCACCGCTACGCTCGGTCTCGACAACCTCATCACCGTCGCCTGAGTGCCCGGAGACGCCGCCGGATCTCGTCCCCCCTGCTCGGGGCCGAGGTCCGGCGACCCTCGCCCGGCCCAGCCGGAGGCGGCGCAAATTTCCAATTCGAGGAGATTGAACGATGACACGCAATTCCCGCCCGCGATCGCTCGGGTTCTTGTCCCGCTTCCTGGTGGCCGGCTTGGTCGCGGTGGCTGGCTCGGCGACCCTGTCGCCGGCCGCAGCCCAAGTGCCGTGCCCGCAGGTTGACGCGGGTGGAAACCCCGTACGTCCCGATCAACATATCTTTTGCGGCGATATCAACGGCGCCGGAGGGGCGACGGGCTACCACAGCCGTCCCGGCGGACTGGACCCCGTCAGCATCACGATCCTTGCCGGCACCAACGTGACCGTCCCGGCCGGGGCGCCGGCGGGGATCTACCGGCTCAATCAATTCAACATCACGCAAGGCGCAGCGACCGGCTTGAAGCCGTTTTCGACGATGTTTCCGGATGCTTGTGCCGCTGCGGACGTGCTGGCCGCGATCGCCAACGCGAATTTGAACCGCGTGGCCGTGCCGACCGGCGGCTTCCACGGACCATCGGGGGCCAACTGCCAGGCCGGAGCCCCGCTGGGTCCCTTCGATATCAAATTCTTCGTCAATGCCGCTGGTGCGATCACGACCGCATACCCCAACTATTGAGGCGTCGATTTTGCCCGCGAGGTTTGGCCAGGGGTTGGAGATCTCCCGGCCCTTGACCACCTCTGCTCGGGTCCAGATAAGGAGACCGAACATGGCGCAGCTCTCCGGCAGTGCCTCGCCCGGATGGGCACAATTCCTCGCCGAAGAGGTGCGGGACCGCCAGTTCATCGATCTTCTGCTGGATTGGGGGGAAGCGGCCCGGCAGGGCGAGACGGTGACGGACGCCTGCGGCGATGCCTTCTGCGTAAGTTTCGCTCCGGAGGATGTCACCATCACCCATCTCTATCTCGTCGACTGGCCCGCGGTTCGTCTTTCCCGGACCGACTTCATTACCGCGCTGGAAGCCCGGCGTGGGCAGTTGGCGTGAGGTGGACCCGGGATGCTCCGCTACCGGTTGATCCGGCGCGGCGGCTGATACGCACAGACCATGGTCAAGTAGAGCAGCGTCGGATTGCCTTCCGCATCGGTCTGCCAGTGGTACACGATATCATGAAGATCCCGGTTCAGGTCGGTCGACGGCTTCTCCGTGACATCGATCACCATCGGGATTCCCGGCTTCACCTGTCCGGCGGCGGGGGTGTTGAAACATTTTTGGACCAGCGCGTCCAAGAGATCGCATCTCGTCTTCGGGATATTGCCCGGATCTCGGTCATCGACCGGATCGGTATTGGCCACCTGCATCAGGCTCCGGCGCGCCTCCGCAGCGGCCTTGACCCAACGCTCCCCGGTCACGCCCGGCCAGGTGTCGAGCGGCGCCAGGATCGGCTGATAATCGCCCCATCGGATGGTCTGGATCGAATTGGCCCGGCCCCGCGTCTTGGTGTAGGGGCCGGTCAGCGGATGAGTCAGGGTGTCGACATTGGCCTGCATCTGCTCGGCGGAGGCGTAGAGGTCGTTGACGAAGGCGCTGAAGGTGGGGGTATCGTAGTTATAGTCGCCCACTGTTGCCTGTGCTCGAGGCGAGATGACGGCCGAAGCGGACAGTGCGGCGGTCGCCAAGAGAACCTTGCGCCGGGTTAAGCCGCCGCCTTCGTTCCCGTTGTCATGAGCACTCATGTTTCATCTCTGTCCATTCCTTAGTGGGTTTGTCCTCAAAAAAACTCGCCGGATCGTCACTTTTGTCTGTTCGCGGGCACGTATGGACAAATCATGGTTAAATATAACAGCAACGGGCCCCCGGCCGAATCCAGTTCCCAATGAAATGAAATATCGTGCTTATCTCTATTGCCGTCCGTTGCCGGTTTGGCGACGACATCGATTGATATCGGTATCCCGGCGTCTTCCTCACCAGCAGCGGGCATTGTGAAGCACCTTTGGATGAGCGCGTCTAATAGGTCACATCTGTTCGCCGGAACCGTCGTCTCGTCCTCGCCATCAGCGGGAATACGCCCATCGACGGTCTCATGATTCACAATGCAGGCCAGGCTGGTCCGGGCCGCTTCCGCACTTTGCCTCCAGACGATTCCGGTATTTCCCGGCCACAAGTGGGATGGAATAAGGTCAAGTTCATAGCGGCCGAACTGCACTTGCTGGATCGTCTCACTTGTGTATTTTCCAGTTTGAATTAGATAATCGATACCGGCTTGCATTTGCTTCGGCGACGAAAGCATCATGCTCATAAACGTCACAAACGACGGTGTGTCATATTTGAACGGTGAAGCCAAGATATTTATACTGACCATTTCTTTCCCCTACTCATTGTTGTTCCGGTTTCACACTCTATTTCGTAGAAAATTTCGTCATATACATCTCTCATATCAGTAAATGAGCCCAACTTATCCCGACAACCTCAAACCGCTACGTGAAATTGGTCGCTACTTTCGATAACTTGACGCAGAAGCGCTGCCGATTTCCGTCGTTGCTCATTCGCTTCGATTCTGCTTGCAATAGTAATGCTCTGGTGCAAGCAACTTATGGCATGTCGTCTGTCGCTCGGCAATCGGCTTACCATAATCTTTGCCTCAAAGAACAGTGCTTCGGCTTCCACACCGGCGAATCCTTGTTGCCGTGCGATATTCCGTGCCGCTCGCACCAAGTGGAGCGCGGCTCGCACCTTGCCGCAATGGTAGACCGCCAAGGCCAGATGCGTCAAAATACTCGGCACGACGGTGGCGTGGCCCACTCCTTCGGCTTCCGACTTCGCTCGTCTCAAGATATGGCGAGCTTGCTCGAATAGGCCCAATTCCAGATATGCAATTCCGAGCTGGAGGGCAATGACCGGCATGAATAGTCTAACGTCGCGCAGTTGGGCCAGATCCAGCGCCGCCTCGAGCCGGGCTTGCGCCTCGGCGAAATCGCCGCGGCCCAGAAGATACATGCCGCCACTATAAGCGACGGCCACAAGATCATAAGGCCGTTGACTGTCGGTTGCAATCTCCTGCGCTCGCTGTTGAAAAAACCCGGCCGGCTCCAGCTCACCCAGCGTGATGTGGGCAGCGCATTTCATCATGCAACAAAGGAGCATAAGTCCCCGGACCGTCATACCGGCCGGCGCTCTGGGCGCCGGGCCGGACAGTCGGGCATGGGCACGCCCAAACATCCGCTCCGCGTCACGGCCCCGGCCGGCGACGAAGTAGGCTTGGCCCAGAATGTATTCTGCATAGTTGAGCCAGCCGAAATCGCCGAGTTCCTCGGCCTGCAGCAGGACTTGCTCGCCAGCGGTGATCGCCGCCAGCGGGTTCCGATAGAAGTTCATCGCTCCCGCAAGAACCGCCAGAGCAGCGACCCGGCGCGGGCCGTCGCCGATTGCCGCAGCGCGCTGTTCAGCTTCTTCCGCGAGTTCCAGCAATCGGTCGACGCGGCCAAATCGAGCACATGCCAACCCCCCTTCGACCCGCAAGTCGATCGCCCTTTCTTCCCGCTCGCGCGATGTCGAGATCCGGTCGAGCGCATCCATGGCGATCTCGAAGTAATTGACGGCATCGGACAGGGCAGAGCGCGCCAGGCACTTTTGCGCCATGCTGTGCGCATAGCGATAGCTCTTCTGCCACTCTTTGGCCCGGACCGCGTGGTGGCATAGCATCGCGATTTGATCCTCGATCCGGGCCTCGGCATCGGCCTCGAGCGCTGCCAGGATTTCTTGATGCAGCTGCACCCGCACCGGCTCCAGCATCGCGTCATAGGTGACTTGGCGGATGAGATCATGCGAGAATTCATAGGCGTGCGAGGGCAGCAAGCTCGCCTCGACCAGGAGTTCGGCGGCGTCCAGCGCCCGCAGGCGTTGGCGAAGCAACTCCTCCGGGAGTGCAGCGAGGCCGCGCAGGACTCCGACCGTCGAGCGCGGGCCGAGAGCGGCGGCGAGTTGCAAGAGGGCGCGGTCGGGCTTGGCGAGCCGATCTATGCGGGCGGCGATCACGCCTTGGATGGTCGCCGGGACGGCCAACGCGTCGAAGGATTGGTCAAGGGCGCCGGCGCCGGTTTCGCGCAGCTGGCGGCACAGCTCCTCGAGAAAGAGCGGTACGCCGCCGGCATGGCGCAGCAGCCGCCGTGTCACCGCCGGCACGAGGACGAACCGGCCGAGCAACGCTTCCAACAGGGTCCGGGCGGCGCCGTCATCGAGCGGCCGGAGCCGGAGCTGCAGTGCGTTGCGCCCGCCGAGCCAGGCCGGCGCCGCGTGCGGCCGGCTGGTGAAGAGGAGCAGCAAGGGCTGGCGCGCGGCGAGCGAGATCAACGTCTCGACCGCTTCGTTGCTGGCAGCGTCGAGCCACTGCAGATCCTCGATCAGCAAGACCGTGCGCTTTCCGCCGATGGCCTTCTCGATTACGGCACGGCAGGCATCGGCGGTCGCCCGGGCGCGCGGCCGGGGTTCCAGGGCGTTCCATTCCGCATCATCCACCGGCAGGTCGCGCAGCGCATCCAGGGCCGCGCGCCAGAGCGGCGGCAAACCGGCATCGGGTGGTTCCGCCACGGGCGCCGCAGCCACCGTGCCGACCAGGCTCTCGAGCAAGGCATAGGGGAAGGCCTCGGCGGTCGGGCTGCACTCGGCCTCGATGACCCGCCAGCCCTCTTCCCGCAAGCCGTGGAGGAATTCATGGACGAGCCGGGATTTGCCGACCCCCGGATCGCCGATCAGGGCGACCGTCTGGCCGGCTTCGGTCGAGACGGTCGCGGCCGCCTGGGCTAGGGCGGCGATCTCGCTGGCCCGGCCGACGAAGCGGGAGAGCGTGCGCGCCGCCCGCACCCGCCAACTCGACAGCGCGCCGATCCCGGCTGCGCGAAACAGGGGCACCGGGTCGGGGAAGCCTTTGAGCGGCCGAGGCGTCAAACAGTCGAACGCGATATAGCCCTCGGCCAGATCCCGGCAGGCTGCAGAAGCATAGATCCGGCCCGGCTCGGCTGCAGCCTGAAGCCGCTCGACCAGAATCAGCGCCGGGCCGACGAAATCATAGACCGAGGAGAATTCCGTGGTGCTCACCCGGGCGACGACCACGCCGGAATGGAGACCGACGCGAACCTGCAGCGCATCATCGCCCAGATTGCCGATCCGCCGGACCAGATCGATCGCCGCGTGACAGGCGAGAGTCGCATGATGGTCGTCGGCCCTGGGTGCCCCGAAGACGGCCAGGAGACCGTCGCCCAGTTCCTTGGCGACGATGCCGCCGAACTGGCGAACCGCCTCGGCCATGGCGGCGAGCGACGGGGCTACCCGCGCCACTGCCTGTTCCGGCCCGAGACCGGCGACGAGGCCGGTCGAGTTGACCAAATCCGCGCGCAGCAGAGTCACATATTTGAGTTCGCTGGCCGGGGTTTCGGCCGGGAGCCGATGGGAGGGGCGCTGGACCGGGGCGCCGCATCCAGCACAGAAACGATCTTCCGCCTGCATCGCCGTCCGGCATGCGTGGCACAACATGCGTACCTTCTCCTCGACAGCGAACGGATTTCCCATTCGCTGGCACTTGCCGCCGTCACTGCAACTCAATCGAAGATGGCCGATGCCGGCCTACTCGGCAAGCGTCCTTTCGCCGGCCCGCGGCGTGGACCGGTGGTAATGGCTTGCTTGACTGCCCGCGCGACTTGCCGTTTCTTGCGTTCCGTCCGCCGCCCGAAGCTCCGGGCCACCGCACCGGCACGATCGAGGCCCGCCATGACGAAACTTCACGCCGTCGCCGAGTCATTCCGGGAGCAGTCCGGGTTCTGCCGGATCTTCGGCTCGCCCTTCACCGCCGATCTCCTGCACGCAGCAGCCGCGGCACTCGACCGCGGCGGTTTGGTGCGGGAGCTCCTCGCAGACTGGGCGGGAGATCCGCGGGCCGACGTGTTGCCGCTGCGCTTGGCCGGCGCTCTGCACGCCGCCGTCCTCGGTCAAATGGACGCGGCGTTGAGCTCGGCCTATCCGAGTGTCGGCCGGGCCGGGGACGGGGTCGCGGCTTGGCATGCCGCCGAGAGTTTCATCGAGCGCCGGCGGGACTGGGTCGCAGACCGGCTCCAATCGCCGCCGCAGACCAACGAAGTCAGGCGCTCGGCGGCTCTGATGGCCGGGCTGCTGGTGCTGGCGGAGGAGTACAGGCTTCCCTTCGCCTTGTTCGAGCCGGGAGCGAGCGGCGGGCTCAATCTGCAGCTCGACGCGTTCTCCTATCGAAACGCGGCCTGGCGCTGGGGCAGCGGCGACGACCTCCTGATCGAGACGGCGTGGACCGGCCCGCCGCCGCCGGCGGCGCCGTTCGAGATCGCGTTCCGGGCCGGCTGCGATCGCAATCCGGTGGATGCGTCGAGCGCCGAGGATTGCCTGCGCCTGGCTTCGTACATATGGGCGGACCAGGCCGATCGGCTCGACCTGTTGCAGCGGGGGTTGGCGATCGCCCGGCGACGGGGGATGGTCCCGGACAAGGCCGACGCCGCCGAATGGCTCGAGCAACGGCTTCCCGACCACCGCCCCGGCCTGCTCACGATCGTCTACCACTCGATCTTCTATCAGTACCCGCCGGCGGCGACCCGCGCCCGGATCGAGGCGGCAATCAGCGCGGCCGGCCGGGCGGCGACGCTCGACTCACCCCTCGCCTGGCTCCGCTTCGAGCCCGAAGCGGTGCTCGGCGGCCCCGCCGCCAGCAAGCGAACCTTGCTGGATGTCGTCACTTGGCCCGGGGGACGGCGCCGGATCCTGGCCGAAGTCGATCCCCACGGGCGCTCCGTGCACTGGTTCGCAGCCCCGCCGGACTAGGCGCCCGCTCACCCTTGCGCGCCCGGATTGAGCGTACGGCAGCGCGCCTCGAACCCGTCGCCGATGAACGCCGGGCGCTTGTAGAAGCCTTTGAGCCAACTGGCGAGCAGGCACAGCTCTTCGAGCCGGAGCACCTCGTCGAGGGTGCCGTCGGGAAAGCGGATCTGGAAGCTCTCCTGCACCGTTTCCAGCAACTCCTCGACTTGCTCCAATTGCAGCCCGAGATCGGTCTCGAGCAAGGCCGAGCGGACGAGCCGCGCTTCTTCGATGCCGTAATCGTCGCGGATCAGCTTCACGATCCAGCGGAACAAATGCATCCAGTTGGTGATGTCCGCCGTGGGAGCTGCCATCCCTGCCGCCGCTGATCCGCCCGAATTCGGACGCCGAACTTACCGGTAGTGGCGGTAAGATAGTCTTAACGGCGCAGGACCGGGGATTATCGTCGCTCCGGGCCGCTACGAGCCCGCCCCGGTTTCGGCCGCGGCGTTCGACAGGGCATTGCGGCGCGTCTTGATGCTGTCCGATTTGAGCTGGCCGCAGGCGGCGAAAATGTCTCGGCCACGCGGGACCCGCACCGGCGAGGAATATCCGGCATCGTTGACGATGTCGGCGAACGCCTTGATGGCATGCCCGGTCGAGCAGTCGTAGGGGGCGCCGGGCCAGGGATTGAACGGGATCAGATTGACTTTGGCCGGAATCCCGGCGAGGAGCCGGACCAGCTCGCGTGCCTCGGCCGGGCTGTCGTTGATATCCTTCAACATGACATATTCGAAGGTGATGCGCCGGGCATTGGACGAGCCGGGATATGTCCGGCAGGCGTCGAGCAGCGCTCTGATCGGGTATTTCCGGTTGATCGGCACCAGCAGGTCGCGCAGCTCGTCGGTGACGGCGTGGAGCGAGATCGCGAGGTTGACGCCGAGCTCGGCGCCGCAGCGCTCGATCATCGGGACCACGCCCGCAGTCGAGAGCGTGATCTTGCGCCGGGACAATGCCAGCCCCTCATTGTCCATGACGATCTTCAGCGCCTTGGCCACGTTCTCGTAATTATAGAGCGGCTCGCCCATGCCCATCATGACGATATTGGTCAGCTGGCGATCTTCGGCCGGGCTCGGCCATTCGCCCAGTTTGTCGCGGGCGAGCATGACCTGGCCGGTGATCTCGGCCGAGGTCAGGTTGCGCACCAGCTTCTGCGTGCCGGTGTGGCAGAATTTGCAGGTCAGCGTACAGCCGACCTGGCTCGACACACACAGCGTGCCGCGGTCGTCCTCGGGGATGTGGACGCTCTCGACTTCCTGGCCGTCCCAGAACCGGAGCAGCCACTTGCGCGTTCCGTCGATCGAAGCGAGATCGCGCGTCACGCCGGGCCGGCCGACGACATATCGTTCGGCCAAGGCGGCGCGGAAGCTCTTCGACAGCGAGGTCATCGCCGCGAACTCGGTGGCACCGCGATTATAGATCCATTGCCAGAGCTGCCGGGCCCGGAACTTCTCGGCGCCGATCGAGCCGAGTTCCGCGGCCAGCTCGGCCCGTGTCAGCCCGACCAGATCGATGCGGCCCGGCGCGGGCGGTGCGGCGAGGACCGGTTCGGCCAGGGCTTCCATCGGGTCGAGCGTATCCATCGGCGGCGATTCGATCTCATTTTCGGACACGGAATATAGGGGCGGGGCGGGGCGGAGGCAAAGCCTCGACGCTGCCGGGCTGCTCTACCTTCAGCGCTTGACCTTGCAGGCCTTGTCGATCTGGGCGAGAGCGTCGCTGAATCCGGCGAGGGAATAGGCGTCGGTGGTCTCGCCGCCGGCGGCCGGCTTGGCTTTGGCCATGAGGTCGCTGGCTCGGGCCATGGCGGTCACCACCGCCTTGTCGGTGTCGCTGTCGCGCGCCCAGGCCGTCTGTTTCTCAGTGAAGAAGTCGAATCTGTCCTTGCCGACCAGCACCGAGGCGGTGGAATCCTTGGCGGTATTATAGCCCAGCTCGACCGAGACGACATTGTTCTGCTTCTCGGCCGGCCGATGCGTTACCAGGAGATGCGCCTCAGCGCGCTTCATCTTGGCCGGTTCGAGCTTTTTCGGCTTGCTCACCGCATAGCAGATATCACCTCGGGCCCCGGCCATGCTATAGGCGGCCCAGTCTCTGTATTCGCCCAAAAGTTTCGGCGCTGGCGTTTCCGCCCGGGCCGATGCGATGGCGAGCAGCCCGAGGAGAGACGCTGCGAGCACAGGAAATACAGTGTGGGGCTTTGCCATCTTCGGCGTGTTCTCCAAATGATCACGGAATCCAAGTGCATTTCTACAATATCACGAAAATATCCGACGATTGCGATGCCCGATGGGCCGAGAGCCCGCTTGTCGGGCAGTCGCAATTCACCGTAAATTTCCCGAGCAATGCAAGTCCTCTGGAAAGATGCCGTGACTGACGGACCCCGTCTCGCCGAACTGGTGCGGCGAATTGCGGCAGCGGAGGACCGTGCCGCCTTCGCCGAGCTCTTCGGCCTGCTGGCGCCCAGGGTCAAGAGCTTTCTGCTCCGGCAAGGGTGCGACGGCGGCATGGCGGAGGAGCTGACCCAAGATGTGATGCTGGTCGTCTGGCATCGTGCCAAGGTCTTCGACTCCGACCGCGCGACGGTGACGACCTGGGTCTTCACCATCGCGCGCAATCGCCGAATCGACCGGCTGCGGCGCGAGCGTTCCGTCGAACCGGATCCAGATGATCCCCTTTTTGTCGAAGGATTGGCCCGGTCGCCGGATACCGACATTGAAATTGCCGAGCGGCAAGCTAGGTTGCATCATGCGATCGCTGAATTGCCCGAGGAACAGGCGGAATTGATCCATATGGCGTATTTCCAGGACAAGCCCCATACCGGGATTGCGTCGGAGCGGAACCTGCCTCTCGGCACGGTCAAGTCGCGGCTGCGTCTGGCTCTGCTCCGACTGAAGAAGGTTCTGGTTCGGGACGGCGGGCCATGAACGCGCCACAGATCCATCCGGATGACGGCTATCTCCTCGATTATGCCACCGGCACGCTGCCCGAACCCTTCGCCGTCCTGATCGCCTCGCATCTGACCTTGTGCCCGGCCTGCCGGGATACGGCCCGCGCCTTCGACCGGGTCGGCGGCGCGCTCCTCGAATCGAGCGAACCGGCAGCACTCGCCGCCGACAGTCTAGCTGCGGTGATGCAGCGCCTGGATCGTCCGGCGACGGTCACCGTCCCGCCGCCGCCCCCGGCGCTCAGCGGCTTCGGCTTCCTGCCCCGGCCGCTGCAGCGCTTTCTGACCGGCCTGCCGGACCCGCCGCGCTGGCACCGCGTCCCCTTCATCGGGCTGGAGACGGTGCGCATTCCGCGCTTCGGCGAATGTCGTTCGCGGCTGATGCGGGTTGCACCCCGTCACGCCATCCCGCGCCATACCCATACCGGCAACGAGTTGCTGATCGTGCTGAACGGCGGCTACAGCGATCAGACCGGCGAATACGACCGAGGCGATGTCGCCTATGGCGATCCGGAGCTGGTGCATACGCCGCGCGCCGATCCGGAACGCGGCTGCCTGTGCTTTTCGGTCTGGGATTCGGCGCCGAAGATGGTCGGCGCGCTCGGGCCGCTGTTGAACCGGCTGCTGCCGATTTAGCGGCGGATCACGGCCCGGTTCGATCGAACTCCTCCTAGGCGAGGCTGGCAGAGATGTTGAGCGGCGTTCATCGCAATACTCGGCAGGAGCAGATCGTCTATGGCCGGCCGGCGCTGGATGCGCTCCTCGACACGGCCGAGGCGTTCGGCGGCCGGCGCCTGCTGATCACGACCACGCCGTCGCTGAGCCGCCCGGGCGGGCTCGCCGCGACCTTGGCGGCGGGGCTGTGCGCTCGCTGCATCGGGCTGTTCGACGGCATCGGCGCCCATTCGCCGCGCGAGGGAGTCATCGCCGGGGCCGAGCGGGCTCGAGCGCTCCAAGCCGACCTGCTGGTCGCAGTCGGGGGCGGTTCGGTCATCGACGCCACCAAGGTGATGCAGCTCTGCCTCTGGGCCGGCCTGACCCGAACCGGCGATCTCGACGCCTACCGCGCCGGTCCCGGACCGGATCGCGCCGATCTCTCGAAGCTCGTCCCCACGATCCGGATGATCGCCGTCCCGACGACTTTGTCCGCCGCGGAGTTCACCCCCTTCGCCGGCGTCACGGATCGCGCTCGAAACGCCAAGGAAGGCTATGGTCACCCGCTGCTGGCGCCGCGCGCGGTCATTCTCGATCCGGCGGCGACGCTCGGCACCCCGCCTCTGCTGTGGTTCTCGACCGGCATCAAGGCAGTCGATCACGCGGTCGAACAGCTCTGCCATCCGATCCGCGCCCCCTTCGCCGATGCGCTGGCAGCAGACGGGCTGCGCCGCCTCGCCCGGGGCTTGCCGGCGACCAGGGAAGATCCGGAAGACCTCGAGGCACGGCTCGAATGCCAATTCGGCATGTGGCTGGCGATCAGCGGCATCGGCTCCGGCCGCGGGATGGGCGCCAGCCACGCGATCGGTCACACGCTGGGCGGAAGCTATCAGGTGCCGCATGGGGTCACCTCTTGTGTCGTGTTGCCTGCCGTGCTGGCCTGGAACCAACCGGTCGATGTCGAGCGCCAGAGGCTCGTCTGCGAGTTGGTCGGGGGATCGGCGGCGAGCGCCGCGGAAGCCGTCCGGAACCTCTGCCGGAGCCTCGGCCTGCCGACCGATCTCGCGGCTGCAGGCGTGCGGCCCGACCAGTTCCGGGCGATTGCCGAACACACGATGCACGACCGGGGGGTCAAGTCCAATGCCCGGCCGATCCTCGGGCCGGAAGATATCGTCGAGATCCTGGTCCTGGCGCAAGGGTGAGCCGCGGACGGGTCGGTTGCGCTTGCGCCGGCGCCGGTTGCTCGGGCAGGGTGCGCGGTAGACCAGCCCCGAGCCCGCTCATGACTCCTCCGCCAGAAGCCGATCCCGATCCTGCACCGATCTTCGTCGAGGTGCTGCGCGGCGCGCTCGTCGAAAGCCGGCACCGGGGAGCCGCGGCGATCGTCGATTCCGCCGGTCGGATCGTTCGCTCATGGGGCGATATCGAGCGCCCGGTCTATGCCCGCTCGGCGATCAAGCCGCTCCAGGCCTTGCCCCTGGTCGAGAGCGGGGCGGCCGACCGATACGGTCTCGGTGCCGCCGAACTGGCGCTCGCCTGTGCGTCGCATCACGGCCAGCCGATCCATGTCGAAGCCGTGACGCGCTGGCTCGAACGCATCGGGCTCGGGTCCGGCGATCTCGAATGCGGCGCTCATCTGCCGAACGATACGGCTTCGGCCCAGGCGCTGATCCGCGCCGGCACCGCCCCGACGGCGGTCCACAACAACTGTTCGGGCAAGCATTCGGGATTTCTGTGCACCGCCCGATTCAAGGACGAGCCGACCCGGGGCTATATCGAACCCGATCATCCGGTGCAGCAACGCGTCGCCCGGGTCTTGGGCGAGATGACCGGGCTCGATCTCGGCCGGGCGCCGCGCGGCCGTGACGGCTGTGGCATCCCGGTCATCGGCACGAGCCTCTTCGGCCTGGCCCGAGGATTTGCCCGGCTCGCCGATCCGGCGGATCTGCACGACGAGCGGCGCGCGGCGGCGAAGCGCCTGCTCGACGCGATGGCGGCGATGCCGATCATGGTCGACGGCGCCAGCGGACTCTGCAACGCGGTCATGTCGGTCGCCGGCCGGTCGGTGCGCCTCAAGGGCGGTGCGGAGGGTGTCTATTGTGCAGCCATGCCCGGGCTGGGGCTCGGGCTCGCGCTCAAGATCGAGGATGGCGGCGGACGGGCGGCCCAGCTGGCGATGATCACGCTCATCGATCGTCTCGGCGGTTTCGACGATGCCCAGCGCGCGGCGCTGGACTCCTCTCTCCGGCCGGTCCTGCACAATGTCGCGGGGCTCGAAGTGGGCTCGCTCCGGCCGGCCGCGTCTCTCGACTTCTGAGGCGACGATGCGCGCGATTCTGTGCCGAACCCTGGGCGATCCGTCATTGCTGACGCTCGAAGAACTGCCCTCGCCGGTACCGGGGCCGGGCGAGCTGCGGATCGCCGTCCGTGCTGCCGGAGTCAATTTCGCCGACAGCCTCGTCACAGCCGGGAAATATCAGGAGAAACCGGCGCTGCCCTTCGTGCCCGGATTCGAGCTGGCCGGCGTGGTCGCCGAGATCGGGGCCGGGGTCGCGGGCTTCCGGCAGGGCGATCGGGTCATGGCGCTGGCCGGTTCCGGCGGCTATGCCGAGGAGGCCGTGGTCGCCGCCGACGGCGTGTTCAAGATCCCCGATTCGATGAGCTTCGAGGCGGCGGCGGGATTTCCCATCGCCTACGGCACCTCGCACGGCGCGCTCGACTGGCGCGCCCGTCTGCAGCCGGGCGAGATCCTGCTGGTCCATGGCGCGGCCGGCGGCGTCGGCCTCACCGCGGTCGAGATCGGCAAGGCCATGGGAGCGACAATCATCGCCACCGCGAGCTCGCCGGCCAAGCTCGAGATCGCCCGCAGCCGCGGCGCCGATTGGCTCATCGACAGTTCGGCCGAGAATGTCGCGGTGCGAATCAAAGAGCTGCTCGGCCGGCGCCGGGTCGATGTCGCCTACGATCCAGTCGGCGGCGAGGCGTTCCAGGCCAGCCTCGGGACGATCGCCTGGGAGGGGCGGATCCTGGTGATCGGCTTTGCCGGCGGCACCGTGCCGCAAATCCCGGCCAACATCCTCCTGGTCAAGAATTGCAGCGTGCTGGGCTTCTATTGGAGTTCGTACCGGACCCGGCGCCCGGATCTGCTCCGGCAATCGCTGGAGACGCTGCTCGGCTGGGTCGCGGCCGGCCGGCTGCAGCCGCTGGTCGGCGAGACCCTGCCGCTCGACCGCGCGGTCGAGGCGATCGGGCGGATCAAGGCACGCCAAGTTACCGGCAAGCTGGTCCTGACCACTGCGCGCTAGCCCGTGACATTCCGGCGGCGACGGCAAATGCCGCTTGCCGAGCCCATGCCGTCGCGTCCAGTCTCTCGCCCGAGACAGTACTCTTTCAAGGAGCAATCGATGACGGATACGACCGAGCCGAGTAGTTTCCTCGAGGCGCTGGACCAGCCCGAGCGCGCCGAGGAAGCCGCTACCGCGCCGCCGGCCGCAGCCCCGGTCGAACCCGAAGCCCGCCCGGCACCGCGGCCGGGCGATCCGAGCCTGCCGCCGCGCCGGCCGCGCCGCGAAGGAGCCGACATCCATCGCATGGTCGTCGGCCGCGAGATCAAGCTGTCGGGCACCATCTCGGCTTGCGACCAGCTGCTCGTCGAAGGCACGATCGAAGCCGATCTCACTGATTGCGACGATCTGCAGATCGCCGAGATGGGCCTGTTCAAAGGCTGCGCCTCGATCGGCGAAGCCGACATCCGCGGCCGGTTCGAGGGCACTCTGATCGTGCGCAACCTGATCGTCAGGGCCTCGGCCAAGGTCACCGGCAAGATCCGCTACGCCCAGCTCCAGATCGAACGGGGCGGGCAGATCTCGGGCGATGTGGTGGCCCTCGAGGTCGGTGACGAAGAGATCTGAGCCATCAGCATCTAGTAGAAAAAATCGAGAGCGCCGCGATGAGTGGTGACACGGCCGGAGGACTCCGCTAGACTCGATCTTGTTCAGTGGCCTCTGGCAGATGGACTTCCGCGTTTGAAACACGCCGAGCCCACACGCTCCGTCCCCCGACCGGTATCGCCGATGCCGCAAACCTCCGACGCCTCGCCGCCTTGCGGTGAGGCGTTTTTCGTTTCCGGGTCTCGGCACGGCCCCGGCTCGTTCCCTCCAGTGCCACCCCCTGTCCACTCAGGAGACTCCATGGCCAAGCGTACGACCCGCGCCGCGCAGCCGGTGCACAGCTTCGATCCCAAAGTCGAGCCTCTCTTCGGCGGCGAGTCGGCCGCGGGCTGGCACCCCGTCTTTGCCAAGGACCATGATGAAGACAGCCGCGAGCAGAGCTATGTCCGCAAGGTTCGGCCGCAAAGCGAGAATCAGCGGGTGCTGATGAAGGCGATCGACAGCCACAATTTGACCGTGGCACTCGGCCCCGCCGGCACCGGCAAGACCTATCTCGCGGTCACGGCGGCAGTCGAGGCGTTGGAGGAGGGCCAGATCGACCGCATCGTCCTGTCGCGCCCGGCAGTCGAGGCAGGCGAGAGCCTGGGTTACCTGCCGGGCGACATGCACGAGAAGCTGGCGCCCTATCTGCGCCCGCTCTATGACGCACTCAACGAACGGATCGGCGGCAAGCGGGTCCGGCAATATCTGACCGACGGCACGATCGAAATCGCACCCATCGCCTTCATGCGCGGGCGCACCCTCAACAATGCCTTCGTCGTGATCGACGAGGCGCAGAACTGCACCTATGGCCAGATCAAGATGCTGCTGACTCGGCTCGGCTGGCACTCGACCATGGTGCTGACCGGCGATCCCGATCAGAGCGACCTGCTCGACGGTCTCTCGGGTCTCTCCGACATCGCCCGGAGACTCGAGGCCGTGAGCGGGGTCGCGGTGGTCCGGCTGACCGATCGCGACATCGTCCGCCATCCGCTGGTCGCGGAGATGCTGACGGTGTTGTGAGCGAACCGCATCGAAGTCGGCGGCCATTGCCCGAAGCGCAATGTGCCGCCGGATCGCCCCGTCCCTCCGGGGTCAGTCCCGGTTCCCGCTCAGCAACCGATCGACGAAACGCGGCACGATGGTGCCGGCAGGCCCGTGGATTGCCTGGTGGAAGCGGCTGCCGCCTTCGGAGGGCTCGAGATTGAGCTCGACCGTATGGGCACCGGCCGCCCTCGCCTCGCTGACGAATCCAGCAGCCGGATAGACCGTGCCCGAAGTGCCGATCGACAGGAACAGCGCGCAGTCGGCGATAGCCGTGTAAATCCGGTCCATCTCGAACGGAATCTCGCCGAACCAGACGACATGCGGCCGCATCGCCCCGGCCCGGCCGCAGGATCGGCACAGGGATTGCGGCCCGATGTCGGTCGCGATCGCCACGACATCGTCACAGGCACCGCAGCGCGCCTTCAGCATCTCGCCATGCATGTGGATCAGACGCCGCGAGCCGGCGCGCTCGTGCAGATTGTCGACATTCTGGGTGACCAGCAGAAACTCGCCGGTCCACTCCCGTTCCAGCCGGGCCAGCGCCAGATGGGCCGGGTTCGGTTGCAGGGCCGGGTCGAGCAGGGCGCGGCGGCGGGCATTGTAAAAGCCTTGGACCTTGGCCGGGTCGCGCCGGAACGCCTCCGGCGTGGCGACATCCTCGAGCCTGACCCGGGACCAGATGCCGTCGGCGTCGCGAAACGTGTCGAGACCGCTCTCCTTGCTGATTCCGGCACCGGTGAGGATCACGATCGACGACATGACAGTCGGCTCCTCGGTTCGAGTTGGACCGGGACGGCCGTCCCGACGGGAAGAGGCGGGCCCCCCGAGGCCTGGATTTCAGGCCTCATAGCCGCACTTCTCGCAGATCGCCCGATAGTCCTCGAACGGTCGGAAGAGATCGCGCATTTCGGAATCGATGGGCTGTTGCTTCGGTTCGGGCTGGACCGAGCTCCGGCCGAGATCGTGTCCGGTGACCCAACTGACGGATCGTATCCGGGTCTTCCACTCGAGGGGCAGCGGCAACGAGAAATGAGCGGCGATTTCGGGCATCCATCGGTCGAACGCCGAGAATACATCTTCGAACCGGATCACCCGTGCCGCCCGATGCTGGTCCAGCATGGTGCGGTACCCTTCGAGAAATTCCCGGTAGTCGAGCACATTGCTCAGTTCCGGATGGGACAGCAGGCTCATGAATTGAGGGATCGGATGCCTGATCAGGAGAATCTCGAGCGTCGGAATATTGGTCAGCGCGGCGTCGAGAGACGATCGCCGCGGCACCGGCCAGATGAACGGCGTGCCGATATAATCAACATAATTATAGTCGCGGATCGTCAGGATCTTGCCGAAGGAGTGGCATTCGGCCATCAACCCGGCGATATACGCCCCGAACAAATTCGGCGCACCCAATTCTGAAATGTTTCCGGAATATTTCGCGAAATCGAGATGCTGATAGTTATTTCCGATCTGGGTCACCGGGTTGAGCGAAAACGAAAACAGATTCGCCGACAATGGATTCGTTTCACTCAAGAGAACGACTTTCTCGATAGTGGCGAGCACCCGGGTGATGAAGGTGCTGCCATTCCCGCCGAGGCCCCGGATGATTCGTAACGGACCCATTCGCGGCTCCTGGCCAATTCCCCAGAATTCGGGAAGGTTAGCGCATTCGGGCTCGGGGCAGAAGCCCGAGCGCGCAATCGTGTCCCGTCGAGGGGTGGAGGAGCCGTCGGTGGCGCAGTGCCCCGCGGTGGCCGTTCAGCCGAAGTTGCTCCCGCCTCGAAACCGGCGGTTCGCTGCCTGCAGCGCATCGCTCTTCTCGGCCGCATACCGGCTGTTCGTGAAGCGGCGGCACCGGTGCCGGGACATCCGCAATCGGTCCGGGTTCGATGCCGTTTCCCTGGCGTTCCGCACGGGCTCGGGCCCGGCTTCAGGGCGGGCCGCGGTTGCCGGCACCGCGGGGGTCGGGTTCGAGCCGGGCCTGCGAGCGCTCGCTCTCCGGGGCCGCGGCGTCGCCCGTCCCGGCGGCGGCCGGGGCCGGAGCAGGATCGGGTTCGGCCCCGCCTTCGGCCGGGCCGGAACCAGTCTCGACCGGTACGCCCAAACTCTTGAAGACGAGGGCGACCGCCTGGTCGATCGGCATCCGCACAAAGCGGTAATACTCGTTGAAAGCGTCGAGCGTCTCGGTGAGGGCGGAGGCGATATCGCCGCCGCCCAGGGGAGCCCCCTCAGATTCCTCTGCAGCCGGATCGCTCCCGGGTTCGGCGGCGGAGCCTCTCGAACTCGCGGGGTTGGCACGGGGATCCGGCGCCCGGCGCCCTTTGCGCAGGTTGGCTGCCGCCCCGATGGTCTGGCGCACGGCGCGCGCCACCCGCAGGAAGACCGGTACCGCCCCTAGATTTGCCGGCACCGCGGCGACGGCGAAGCTGATCTCGGCCAGTTCCTTGAGCAGACGGAGCTGCCGCCGGGTCGCCGCATCCGTGGCCGGGTCCCGGTCGCAAGCCCGCCGATCGGCGCGCAATTTGACTTCGAGCCCGATGGTCTGGCGCACCGCGCGCGCGACTTTGGCGAAGGCGTCGGCTCGCTCGCCGATGTCGGCGTTCTCGCCGGCCCCGGCCGTCTCCGTCACCCGGACTGCGGCAATGCGGGCGAGCCCCATCCCGGCTTCGGCCAGCCGCTCCAGGAGCCGAACTTGCCGGGCCACGGCATTCTCGTCGGCCTGCGCAGAGGCAGCCTCGCGACTCTGCGCAGGGTCGCGAGGGCCGGGGTCGGCGGCGCTGGAGGTGGGGTGGGCGGTGTTCATGAACATAGAAGAAACATATCAGGATCATAATGTCAACAGCCTTTTTGCTGGGACGGTGAAATCCGCCCCGGCCGGCGCACCGGCACGAGAGGACGCCGCCGGAGTGTGACGCGTTCGCGTCATCCCGGGCGGGATCGGTCGATTTGCCGGCGGCTCGAGCCGACGCTCCATCTCGCGACTTTCCAGCGCCTTCGCGAAGGCGATGTGGCGGACGGTGGCGTCGCAGGACCGTGACAAGAGGGTTTCGCCGACCGCCCGTTGCCGGATCCGGCGTCAGGTTACCCGACGGATGGCCCCGATGAGTTCGACGCGAGGTGACTTCGGGAGCAGCTCTTGTCCCGCTGGCTTACATGGATATCGCCCATCCTCTCGACGCAGGCGTCTTGCCCGTTCGACCAGATGAGCCTTTCTTGAGCCTTTCTATGGTCTCATCTGAGGCAAAAGCTGCGCCTCTGGCCAAAGCTGGGTGAACTTCATGCCGGACGTCGCCGATGCCAAAATTGCTGCATTGCTGCGCGAGGCCGACGTTGATCATGGTACCGAATTGCAGGTGAATAGCCGCAACGGCAGGCCGATCAGCTTTGATGCGAATCCGGCCTGGTTCATCGGCACGACACAGAACAATCTCGGCAATGTACTGCATCGCCTGGGCGATCTAACCGGTGATCCCGCGCGGCTGCGCGAGGCAGAGGCTGCGTATTGCGCGGCGCTCGCGATCTGCGGCAAGGATCAATTCCCGAGGGACTGGGCGGCGATTCAATGCAATCTCGGCAAGGTACTGGTGCGCCTTGGCGGTCTCACGGGCGATGTCGAGGTGCTGCGCCGGGCCGAAGCCGCCTACCGCGCCGCGCTCGAGGTACGCACCCGCGAGAGCGCTCCGTTGGACTGGGCGGCGACGCAGGATGATATCGGCTCAAGTTCGGAGTGGCATGACGATCTTGCCGGAAATGCCGCGCTGTTCGGCCCCCTCCCGGGTAGCGAAAATCGACCGCACTCACTGCTCGGCTTGATCGGTCGCCTCCAGGCCGGCCTCCCGGTTACGGTTCTGCAAGCGGTTGCCCGTTGTTATGCTCCCGAGGACAAGTCCTTCGTGTTCCGGGTCGTCCCGAGGGCCACACTCGAGCGTCGTAAGCGGTCGCAGAGCCTTGCTCCCTATGAAGGGGAATTGGTCGCGCGTTTGGCAACGGTTTGGTCGAAGACGATCGAGGTCTGGAAGGATGAGCATGCCGCTCGCGCTTTCCTGTTTCGATCCCATCCACTGCTCGAGGGGAGGAGGCCGGTCGACCTCGTGCTCGCCTCCGAAATCGGCGCCAAGTTGGTCGAAAGCATCCTCGGCAGGCTGAAGTACGGCACCGCTGCGTGACGGCGCAGATTCTCGCGCAGATCACCAGATGCTACCGCATCGGCGACCCCGCCGGCGCCCTTCCGATTTTCGACGCGACCGGCTCCAAGATCGCACCGGGACGGTGGAACACACCCTCGAGCCCCATGATCCAGCCCGACCCCAGGCACCACCCAGTCTGGTGGGACACTCGACTTTTCGGGCGCGTGCCCTGAAGCCGAAGGCGGCCCGGGGCCGGGCTCGGCCGACACCGCAGCCCCCTTTCGGGCCTCGGACGGCGTCTGGCAGGAGCGCGGAGGAGGCGTCGAACAAAATCTGTTCGGCGGGGCAAGTAGGTTGTACGACCACACTCCTCGAGCACACCCGCCGGATCGCACCACCGCGAATCACCCACCACAGCGCGCAAGAAAATTTCCCCCTCCGCTACCCTGCTCTGAACCGTGCCGAGATTGTGCGCAATCGAGGCATCTGCTACGACGCCACCGCCGCATTCGCGGCGGGTCGCGGCACGGCTGGAACAACGGCCGGCCTTTTCGGCAGAGCAACGGCGGGGGACGTATCGGCATGGCTATCACGTATCTGATCATTATCGGGGGGGGATTGCTGGCCCTGCTCTACGGCGCGGTGACGGCGCGCTCGGTGCTGGCGGCGGATGCCGGCTCGGCGCGCATGCAGGAGATCGCAGCGGCGGTGCAGGAAGGCGCGCGCGCCTATCTGAACCGGCAATACCGGACGATCGCGATCGTCGGCATCGTGATCGGTGCCATTCTCTTCCTGACCCTCGGGCTCGAGGTCGCGATCGGCTTCATCATCGGTGCGGTACTCTCGGGCGTCGCCGGCTATATCGGCATGAACGTCTCGGTCCGCGCCAATGTCCGCACCGCCCAAGCCTCGCGCAGCGGCCTCAAAGCGGGCCTCGACATCGCGTTTCGAGCCGGCGCCATCACCGGCCTGCTGGTGGTCGGGCTCGGGCTCCTCGGCGTCTCGCTCTATTATTTCGCTTTGCGCGCGATCGTGCCGGCGGCCAATTTGCGCGACGTGCTGGAGGCGCTGGTCGGCACCTCCTTCGGCGCCTCGCTGATCTCGATCTTCGCCCGGCTGGGCGGCGGCATTTTCACCAAGGGCGCCGATGTCGGCGCCGATCTGGTCGGCAAGGTCGAGGCCGGGATTCCGGAAGACGATCCGCGCAACCCGGCCGTCATCGCCGACAATGTCGGCGACAATGTCGGCGATTGCGCCGGCATGGCAGCCGATCTGTTCGAGACCTACGTCGTCACCATCGTCGCGACCATGCTGCTGGGCTTCATCTTCTTCGAGGGCGCGGCCCAGGAGAACGCGCTGCTGCTGCCGCTGCTGATCGGCGGTGTCTGTATCCTGACCTCGGTCATCGGCACCTTCTTCGTCCGACTGGGCAGCAACAACAACATCATGCAGGCGCTCTACAAGGGCTTGATCGTGACCGGCGTGCTCTCCGCCGGCCTCATCGCCGTCGTGATCTATTACACGACCGGCTTCACCACCCCGATCGCCGTGGTCAAATTGCCCTCGATCACCGGCACCAGCCTCTATATCTGCTCGCTGGTCGGCTTGGCCGTCACCGGGCTGATCGTGGTCATCACCGAATATTACACTTCGACCGAATACCGGCCGGTGCGCAGCATCGCCAAATCCTCGACCACCGGCCATGGTACCAACGTCATCCAGGGTCTGGCGATTTCGATGGAAGCGACGGCGCTGCCGGTGCTGGTCATTTGTGTCGGGATCATCGTCGCCTTCATCACCGCCGGGCTCTACGGCATCGCCTTCGCGGCGACGACGATGCTGGCGCTGGCCGGGATGATCGTCGCGCTCGATGCGTACGGTCCGGTCACCGACAATGCCGGCGGCATCGCCGAGATGGCCGATCTGCCCAAGGATGTGCGCAAGACCACCGATGCCCTCGACGCCGTCGGCAACACCACCAAGGCGGTCACCAAAGGCTATGCGATCGGCTCGGCCGGCCTCGCCTCGCTGGTTCTGTTCGCAGCCTATACCGAGGATCTGAAGGCGTATTTCCCGACGCTCGACGTGAAGTTCGCGCTGCAGGATCCTTACGTCGTCATCGGCCTCTTCATCGGCGGCTTGCTCCCTTATCTTTTCGGCTCGATGGGCATGACCGCGGTCGGAAGAGCGGCCGGCTCGGTCGTGGTCGAGGTGCGCCGGCAGTTCCGCGAGATCCCGGGGATCATGGAAGGGACGGCCAAACCCGATTACGGCAAGGCGGTCGATCTTCTGACCAAGGCCGCGATCGGCGAGATGATCGTTCCGTCCCTCCTGCCGGTCCTGGCGCCGATCGTGCTCTATTTCGTGATCGACGCGGTGGCCGGGCAGAGTTCCGCCTTCTCGGCGCTGGGCGCCATGCTGCTCGGGACCATCGTGACCGGGCTCTTCGTCGCCATTTCGATGACCTCGGGCGGCGGCGCCTGGGACAATGCCAAGAAATACATCGAAGAAGGCCATCACGGCGGCAAGGGTTCCGACGCCCACAAGGCGGCGGTCACCGGCGACACCGTCGGCGATCCCTACAAGGACACCGCCGGGCCGGCGGTCAACCCGATGATCAAGATCATCAATATCGTGGCGTTGCTGCTGCTCGCGGTTCTGGCCGCGGGGCACCGCTGAACAGCAGATCGGCCCCGGAAGCTTGCCTCCGGGGCCGTCTTTCCGGGGGTCGCCGTGGCGTCGCCGTCAGCCCTGGTCTTGCGTGTCGGGCTTCTTCTTGTCGCCGAGGAGGCTGCCGAACTTGCCGAAGCTGCCGAGCAGCTGTTCGATGAAGGAGAGTTCCTTGCCCGGGGCCGGGGTGGCGCGCGGGATCATCGCCACGTCGTGATCGTCGTCGACATGAGTCTGCAGCCCGGTGACCGTGCCCTTGTCGTCGAAGCTCACGACATAGACGCGCTGCTCCAGCAGTTCCGGATCCTGCAGGGTGACGCGCTGGATCCGGCGGCTGACGTAATACCAGGTGTTGTTGTCGAACGAGGCGATGGTCGAGGGCGAGCCCATCAGCCGGGTGACATCGGCCTTGTTCGAGATGCCCGGCTGGATCGCGGCAACCGCCGAGGTTTCGGGCAGATTGCCGCGCACTTCCTGCGGCCAGGTGCAGGCGGCCAGCAGCAGCGTCAAGGCGCCGGCGGCAAGGAGGCGCGAGGCGCCGGGGATTCCGGCGAGGCAGTGGGTCGACATGTGTTCTTCACCCCTGATTGCCAGCCAATCTCTGCCTCCCCAGGCCGCTTCTGTCAATCGTGGTCGTTTGGCGCCCAGGGCCGAGATCTCCGCAAATCGCAAACGGCGGTGCCGCGGCGACGCCGGTTGCTCGCCGGCGCCGGGTCCGGTAGAGACTGCGCCCGAGACCCGCCCCTTAGAGGAACCCCATGCGCCTGTTCGGCCGCTCGCCAGAGAAGCCCGCTGCCCACGGCGTCTACCTCGCCTTGGTGGAGCAGGCGCGGGCACCCGTCTTCTATGCACGGTTGGGCGTGCCCGATACGCTCGACGGCCGGTTCGAAATGATCGCGTTGCATATGTTCCTCGTCCTCCACCGCCTGCGGGCCGAGCCGGCGGCGCAGCGTTTCGGCCAGGCGCTCTATGATGTCATGTTCGCCGACATGGACCGGGCCTTGCGCGAGATGGGCACCGGCGATCTCAGCGTCGGCACCCAGGTGAAGCGGATGGCGAAGGCGCTGGCCGGCCGGATCGGCGCCTATCAGGCCGGGCTCGCCGGCGACGCCGATCTGGCCCAGGCGCTCCGGCGCAACCTCTACGGCACGATCGTCGAGCCGGCGCCGGAGCATCTCGCTGCCATGGCGGCCTATCTGCGCCGCCAGGAAGCGGATCTGGCGGGCCAGCCGGCCCAGCGCCTCGCTGCCGGCACGCTGCGCCTGGCGGCCGTGCCGGTGCTCGATTCCTGCGTCTCGTCGACGGAAACCCTGGCACCATGACCGATCTCCCCATGCCGGATCCGGAATTCTCGCGGCCCGTGTCGACCAGCCGGCTCTCGGCCGCGGGTGCCACATACCGGATCGCGGCTCGTGCCGAGGAGCGGGCGGCACTCGCCCGGCGATTCGGGCTCGTCTCGCTCGACCGGCTCGAGGCCGAGGTGCGGCTCCATCGGGTCGCGGCCGAAATCCGGCTCGAGGCCGATCTCTCGGCCGATCTCGTACAATCTTGCGTGGTGACGATGGAACCGGTGCCGGCGGCACTCGGTGAAACCTTCGCCCTGCGCTATCGCGCCGGCATCGACGAGGACGAGGCCGACCGGCTCGCCCTGGAGCATCCGGAAGACGAGATCATCGAGCCGCTCATCGCCGAGTCGATTGACATCGGTGAAGCCGTAGCGCAACAGTTGTCGGTTGCCATGGATCCCTATCCGAGGGTATCGGGAGCGCCAGCGACGAGCGGCGAAGTGCCGATCGGCAAATCCGATGCGTTCGACGGGCTGGCAGTGCTCAAGAAGCGGCCGTAGCCGCTCCAGCGAACTTGCCGGAGAGGCGGTTTTTGTATAGAAGGCTCGGCTCTCTTTCGAGCCCATAACTGGCGAGTTCGTTTCGATGGCCGTTCCCAAGAAAAAGACCTCCAAATCGCGCCGCAACATGCGGCGCTCGCACCACGCGCTTTCGACCTCGTCCTATGCCGAGTGCTCGAATTGCGGCGAACTGAAGCGCCCCCACCATGTCTGCGGCTCGTGCGGGCATTACGACGGGCGCGAAGTGACAGCCGCGACGGTAGTCTGAACGGGCCGGAGCGGTTTCGGCCTTGACCAGGGAAATCACCATCGCCTTGGACGCCATGGGCGGCGACAAGGCGCCGGACATGGTCCTCAAGGGCGCAGAAATCGCGCTGGTCCGTTATCCGGAGCTGCGTTTCCTGCTGGTCGGGGCCGCAGATCGGATCGCCCCGCTGCTGAAGAGGATCCCCAAGCTCGAGGCGCGTTCGGCGCTGATCCATGCCGAGGATGTGGTGACCGGCGACGCCAAGCCTTCGGCGGCGCTTCGCACGGGCAAGCGGTCGAGCATGCGCCTGGTGATCGATGCCGTGGCCGAGGGCGCCGCCGACTGCGCCGTCTCCGCCGGAAACAGCGGCGCGCTCATGGCCATGGCCAAGGTGGTGCTGAAGACCATGCCGGGGATCGATCGTCCGGCCATGGCGAGTTTCATGCCGACCCAGCGCGGCGAGACGGTGCTGCTCGATCTGGGCGCCAATGTCGAATGCGATGCGGAAAATCTGGTGCAGTTCGCGCTCATGGGCGATGCCTTCGCGCGCGCCGTCCTCGGGCTGCTCAAGCCGACCATCGGCTTGCTCAATGTCGGCAGCGAGGAGCTCAAGGGCAACGATGCGGTGCGCGAGGCCCACGCCAAGCTGCGGGCCGGCATTCAGGGCTTGATCTATCACGGCTTCGTCGAAGGCGACGACATCGCCTCGGGCACGGTCGATGTCGTCGTCACCGATGGCTTCAGCGGCAATATCGCGCTCAAGACCGCCGAGGGCGTCGCCAAGCTGTTTTTCGAGTTCATCGGGGCGGCCTTTCGCAGTTCGCTCTTCGCGCGCATCGGCTATGTCTTCGCCCGGCCCGCCCTGATGCAGCTGCGCGATCGCCTGGATCCGCGCCGGCACAACGGCGCCATGCTGCTGGGCCTCAACGGTATCGTGGTCAAGAGCCATGGCGGGTCGGATGCGCTGGGCTTCGCCAGCGCCATCGGCGTCGCCCACGATCTGTGCACCAACGGTTTTCTCGATCGAATCAAAACTGAGCTCGCGGCGCTCGGCGCGCCGGTTCCGGCGTCGTCTCAGGCGGCGCCAGTCTAGCCCCTTCAGGATAGCATGGCCCTTCGTTCCGTCGTCCTCGGCTGCGGCGCCTATCTGCCGGCCCGTATCCTCACCAATGCAGAGCTCGCGGCCCAAGTCGATACCAGCGACGAATGGATCGTTCAGCGCACCGGCATTCGCCAGCGTCACATCGCGGCCGAGGGCGAGCTCACCTCGGATCTGGCGCTGGTCGCGGCCCGGCGCGCCCTCGATCATGCCGGCATCGCGGCCGACGAGGTCGATCTGATCGTGCTCGCGACGGCCACCCCGGACCACACGTTTCCGGCGACGGCGACCAAGGTACAGGCCGGCTTGGGCATGACGCGCGGTGCCGCCTTCGATGTCCAGGCCGTGTGTTCGGGATTCATCTTCGCGCTCGCCACCGCCGATAATTTTCTCAAGACCGGCATGGCCCGCACCGCGCTGGTGATCGGGGCCGAAACCTTCTCCCGAATTCTCGATTGGCGGGATCGGCAGACTTGCGTGCTGTTCGGCGATGGTGCCGGGGCCGTCGTGCTGCGCGCCGAAGAAGGCGCCGCGCGCGGCATCCTCTCGACCCATATCCACACCGACGGCACCCAGTACGACATGCTCTATGTCGATGGCGGTCCGTCCTCGACCATGACCACCGGCCATCTGCGCATGGAAGGCCGCGAGGTCTTCCGCCACGCCGTGCTGCGTCTGGCCGAAGTCGTCGACGAGGCGCTGGATCAGCATCGGCTGACGGCACGCGACATCGACTGGCTGGTTCCGCACCAGGCGAACAAGCGGATCATCGACAGCCTCGCTCGCAAGCTCGACCTCGATCCCGCCAAGGTGGTGGTCACGGTCGACCGGCACGCCAACACCTCGGCCGCCTCGGTTCCGCTCGCGTTCGCCGAAGCCGTCGAGGATGGCCGAATTCAGCGCGGCCAGCTGGTCCTGCTCGAAGCGATGGGCGGCGGGTTGTCCTGGGGTGCCGCCCTGTTGCGCTGGTAGGAGGCGGCAAGCCGCTTCGCCGCACCGGTCAACCATATGCTTTGACGGAATTCTCCGGGCCGGATACCGTTCGTCCCGGGAATAAATCGGGAGGGCAAGCCGTGAGCGCGGGAACCGTGACGCGAGCACAATTGAGCGAGGCCGTCTACCAGGAAGTCGGCTTGTCGCGGAATGAATCGGCCGATCTGGTCGAGTCGATCCTGGGCGAGATCGCCGATGCGCTGGCACGCGGCGAAATGGTCAAGATTTCTTCCTTCGGCAGCTTCGCCGTGCGGCACAAGGGCCAGCGCGTCGGCCGCAACCCCAAGACCGGCGACGAAGTGCCGATTGAACCGCGCCAGGTGCTGGTCTTCAGGGCGAGCCATGTGCTCAAGGATCAGATCAACGCCTCGCTCGCAAAGAACGGTAGCGGGAAGGCCGGCGGCGGCTGATGGCGCCCCTGCCAGAGCAGGAAGCGGCGGACCCGGACGAGCCGCGCCGCGCCGGCAAATCGGCCGGAGCGTTCCGGACCATCAGCGAGGTCGCCGACGAGCTGGAGGTGCCGCAGCATGTGCTGCGCTTCTGGGAATCGAAATTTCCTCAGATCAGACCGTTGAAGCGCGGCGGCGGACGGCGCTACTACCGCCCCGAGGATGTCGTGCTGCTGCGCCGGGTGGCCCAGCTGCTCTATCAGGAAGGCTATACCATCCGCGGCGTCCAGCGCCTGCTCCGCGAGGGCCAGATCAAGCCGGAGCGAGCGGCGGCGGCATCGGCGGAGACCCTGTCGCTCGGCCTCGACCCGGCCGAAGCCGAGGTCGAACAGCTACCGGCTGCTCCGCCGGCGGCGAAGCCGCTCCGGCTCGCCGCTCCCGAGCCGGTCAAGGACCCGGCGGCGCGGGCGGTGCTCCGCGCGATCCTCGAAGAACTCGAGGATCTGAGGGATCTGCTGCCGCGCAAGCCGCGCTGAGCCGCGGCCTTCCCGGAGGCAATCGTGCGATGAGAATGGCGGCCCAGGCGAGCGCCGCCAGCGCGCAGCCGAGCTCGACGATCACCGCCCCCAGAGAGAATCCCATGGCTGACGAGAGCCCGCCCGCGGCCGCCAGACCGAAGAAATCCAGAGCGGCGTGGGCGATGATGCCGGGCCAGATCGAGCCGGCCAGCAGCCGCACCGCGCCCAGCACCAGCCCCAGACAGGCTGCCGCCGCGGCTTGGGCCAGAATGAAGCGGTAATCGGCCGGGGTCAGCAGCCCGGCCAGATGGAGCAGGCCGAACAGAACCGACGACACCACGACGGCCCGGCGCGGCCGGTCGCCCAATGCGGCCATGATCAGGCCGCGGAACACCCCTTCCTCGCCGAAACCGACAGCGGCACTGACGGCGAACCAGCCGGCGAGCCGCAGCGGATCGGTCTCGCCGAGCCCGCCCGATGCCGAGAGCGCGGCAACGAGCCAGAGCGGCCAGAGCAGCACCATCCGATCCAGCCGCAGCCCGCCGGCAAAGCCGCATCCGGGCCAGAGCCCGCGCCCCGTCAGCAGCAGGGCGAGGGCGGCGGCGAAGCCCAGCTTGTCGATCGCATAGAGCGGCAATTCGGAGAGCCCGGGGGCGAGCGCCGAGACGATGCTCGGAACGATCGCCTCCCAACCGAGAAGGCCTGCGCAGATCAGCAGCAGGGTCAACCAAATCCGCGCCCCCATCTCTGCTCACCTTCCGCTCGCCGCCGACCTGCCCTGCATGACCGGCCACGGGGCCGGGCGCAAGTTCCGGGTTGCGCCCGCCCGGCCGATCTCCCTATAGTCCCGGCACCGGGCGACCTTCCCGGTGCCGGAGCGGCAGGTGTTGGCGGACGGGCATTAGCGCAGTCTGGTAGCGCATCAGTCTGGGGGACTGGGGGTCGTCGGTTCAAATCCGGCATGCCCGACCAACCACCGCCTCCGCGTGTTTCGCCGCCCGCGTCACGGGAGCCGCCCGCCATGCCCGATCGCCCGGATTTCATCCGCCATTACAGCGAGATCCAGAAAACCCAGGCTTGGCGTTACGAGGGCGACGACGAGCTGATGTCGGTCGGCTCACCGTTCGGCAGGTTTCTCGGCCTGACCCGGATCGGCATCCACCGCGAAGATCTGGCGCCCGGACGGCGAACCTCCTTTCCCCATGCCGAAAGCCACGAGGAAGAGTTCGTCTATGTGATCGAGGGCCACCCCGATGTCTGGATCGACGGCGTGCTCCATCCGCTGAAGCCCGGCGACGGCGTGGGCTTCCCCGCCGGAACCGGTATCGCCCACTCCTTCCTCAACAATACCGACCGCGACGTGGCGCTGCTGGTCGTGGGCGAAAAGAACGAGCGGGAAAATATGACCCGCTACCCGCTCAACCCCGGCCGTGAGGCCTATGGTGTGCCGAACTGGCCGGATGCGCCGGCACGGTCGCTCGGACCCCACGACGGCAAGGCCCGGGCCGGGACGCGGAAGGTGGAGTAGGGCGGGAGCCGTCCGATCTCGACCGCGCCGAATTCTCCCTCGGCGCGGCATGGGGATGACGCCAGCCGATGACCGCTTCCAGCTCGCCGGCGATCGCGAGGCCATCGCCTGCACCATATGCTGACGCAGCGCGGCGTTGATTGCGGTTTGGTAACCGCCTTCACTGCCGGTCCGAGCCTTGCTCATAACGCCGCCTTTCTTTGGGTTCGGCCCGTCGCGCCGAGATGATCCGGATCACCTCGAAAGAGCCCTCTGCTCCGGCGAGGCGTCGCGGAGGCGGGGGAACCATTCCAAGGGCACGGCGATCTCTCGGCCATCGGCCATGACGACGTGGAGCAAACCATCATCGATCCGCACGTCAACGGCAGTGGCGAACCTAATTGCCGAAGTGGCCATCCCATGCCTCCTGAAAGGTTGCTCGATGCTCGATGCCGAGGAGCCGCAGCTTCGTCAGCTCGTTCGAGCGAAACCCGCTGTTCATCGCGAGTGTGACCGGATCGAGCCAGTATTGTGCAGCGTTGTCGCCATGCTCGACATGGATATGCGGCGGCTCGTTATTTTCCAGGCTATAGAAGAAAAACCATAGCCGTCGATGCGCAGGGCGGTCGGCATCACAGCCTCGCCCATGCCGGCGGCAGCGCATGCGAGAAGGGATCATGCCAGCGGGGCCGGAAGGCGTCCGGCCCGGAGAGGGTCAGCGCAGATTTGCCGTCGAAGGCCGGGGCGGCAGCCCGATTCATCCGAGCGTCGTCGTCCGACCCCATCATGTCGCTTGATTTTCCCTTGTCCCCATCGGATTCCAAGGGTTCACCTCCCGCTGACCTCGTCTCGTGCAACTGATATTGACGTGGTGGCGAGGCCACATCAACCCTCGCCGGCGCTGCCTACGCCGATCCCGTGCCGCGCATCCGGCACCCTTGGCCATCTCGGGCATGAAGCGTCACGACCCCAGGTAGGAGCCCGATGCCTTGATCGGGCAAGTCCGGATCTGTGCGGGGGACGCCCAGCAATGGGTGTCCCTACCGCGATCAATTTTCTTTTCTCGGTCGGCAGCAAGTCAAGTTGGCCGGTGTTTGTAACAAGTGAGTTGGCCGCTTCGTACCTTCTTTGTTCCGGAGTATGCCCCGGAAATTTTTGCCGTCGTGGAAGCGTGTCACGCGGCCTTCTTGATAGCTTCGAGCGGCAAGCCAGTCGCGCTGTACCGGCCGATGTGTCGGCGATCCTTGATGACAACACCCGCCATCCCCAATATCATGTCGTCATGAGCGACCAGGCCAAATATACGCCCTTGCCGACCCTGGACCAGCTCGAGGCCGATCTCGCCGCCGCTGAGGCGGACATCGAGGCCGGACGCATCGTGCCGGGCGACGTGCTTACGGCCCGCGTCCAAGCGGCACTTGATCGATATGAGGCGGAACAGCGCCATGGTCCCGGTTTCCGCGCCGCACATCGGCGTTGATCCTCCCGTACACTATCCGCGCAGCGTCGCACATTGACGCGCTCGTGACGCATTATCTTGCGAAAGATCGGCCGGAGGCTGTCCGCGCCCTTATCCGGACGCTCGCCACCGCGTCGGCCGCGATCCTCGACGGGACTGCCACCTGCTACGACGCGCCCCGCCCCTATCCGAGCGTGCGAGAGGTGGGGGCGTATTGGGTGCATTTTCCGCCGTACTGGATCGCCTACCGCCGCCCGACCAGCCCGGTAATCTCGGCGGTGTTCTACGATGCTGCCGACATTCCGGGGCAGATATGAGGCCCGGCACTTGGCCAACAATGCCAGTTCTGTGAGAGCACGCGAGGTGTTCGCGGAGTAATAACCAAGTGTCGGCGGCCGCCGAGACGGCGGAAGGCCGGTAAAGGCAAGTTCTCAGACGCCAAGGGAATGTGGTTCACACCGCGGCGTCTTGTCCGCTGCAGGAACTTCCAGACGGATCTATCTTCGTCCGGATCAGGCTATCTACCCCGCCTGCCCCAACCCCTGCGCCAAATCCGCGATCAAATCTCCCACCGTCTCCAGCCCGATCGAGACCCGCACCACATCCGGCCCGGCCCCCGCCGCGATCTGCTGCGCCTCGGTCAGCTGGCGATGGGTGGTCGAGGCCGGGTGGATGATCAGCGAGCGGGTGTCGCCGATATTGGCCAGATGGGAGAAGAGATCGACCGATTCGACCAGCCTCACCCCGGCGGCATAGCCGCCCTTCAGGCCGAAGGTGAAGACCGAGCCCGCGCCCTTGGGCAGATAGCGCCGGGCCAGATCGAAATACGGGCTCGAGGGCAGGCCGGCATAGGAGACCCAGGCGACGGCCTCGTGGCCGGCCAGATACTCGGCGACGGTCAGCGCATTGGCGACGTGCCGTTCCATGCGCAAGGGCAGGGTCTCGATCCCGGTGATGGTCAGGAACGCATTCATCGGCGCCATTGCCGGCCCCAGATCGCGCAAGCCCACGGCATGGCCGTGCACGGTCAGCGCCAGATCGCCGAAGGTCTCGAAGAAGCGAAGGCCGTGATAGGCCGGCTCGGGCTCGGTCAAGGTCGGGTATTTGCCGCTCGAGCCCCAGTCGAACCTGCCCGAATCGACCAGGCACCCGCCCATGGCGTTGCCGTGGCCGCCGAGGAACTTGGTGGTCGAATGGACGACCAGATCGGCGCCCCAGTCGATCGGCCGGCAGAGAAAAGGTGTGGCCATGGTGTTGTCGACGATGAACAATATCCCGGCGGCCTCGGCGATGCGCGCGATCGCTTCGAGATCGGTGACGACCCCGCCGGGATTGGCCAGGCTCTCGACGAAGATCGCGCGGCACTCTTCGGTCAGGGCTCGGCGGAAATTCTCCGGATCCGTCTGATCGACGAAGCCCGCCTGCCAGCCGAATTTCTTGAAGGTCCGGCCGAATTGCGTGATCGAACCGCCATAGAGCCGGGTCGAGGCGAGGAACGACGTGCCCGGACTCATGATCGAGAAGAAGGTCAGCAGCTGGGCGGCATGGCCGGACGCGGTGCAGATGGCACCGCGCGCGCCCTCGAGATTGGCGATCCGCTCCTCCAGCACGGAAACGGTCGGATTGCCCAGGCGCGAATAGATATAGCCGTAACTCTGCAGATTGAAGAGCGAGGCGGCGTCGTCGGCATCCTCGAAGACGTAGGCGGTCGTCTGAAAGATCGGGGTCGAGCGGGCGCCGGTCGTGGGATCGGGGGCGGCGCCGGCATGGATGGCGCGGGTCTCGAAGCCGAACGGGCGTTGGGCAGCCATGGCGAAGTCCCTGAGCTCGAGTCAAATGCGCTTGTGGCGGCGGGCAGTGATGATGCCGGTGTTGACTCCGTTCCAGCCGAGTTCGCCGCTGAGCCGGGAGAACTCGATCTTGGGGCAATGATTCATCACCACGTCGAGCCCGGCTGCTTCGGCGGTGGCGGCGGCCGCATCGTTGCGCACGCCGATCTGCATCCAGACCGTCTTGGCACCGAGACGGATCGCCGAGTCGACCAGAGCGGGGGCCGCGTCCGACGTCCGGAAGATGTCGACCATGTCGATCGGCACCGGGATGTCTTCCAGGCGGGCGTAGCAGGTCTCGCCCAGGATCTCTTGGCCCTCGGCCCTGGGGTTGACCGGGATGACCCGGAATCCCTTGGCCTGCAGATATTTCATCGCGAAGAAGCTGGGCCGGTTCCAATGCGGGCTGGCGCCGACCATGGCGATGGTCCGGGTTCGGCGCAGGATTCCGCGCAGATACTCGTCGCTATAGGACTCGTGATCCATGTTACGTCCCGGTCCAGATCGGCGCGCGCTTGGCCAGAAACGCATCGATACCCTCTTCGGCATCGCGCGCCAGCATGTTGCGCGTCATCACTTCCGAGGCATGGGCATAAGCCGCGTCCATATCCATCTCGGCTTGGCGATAGAACGCTTCCTTGCCCAGCGCGAGGGTGAGCGGGCTCTTGGCCGCGATCTGGGCGGCCAGCGCGCCCACCGCGGCGTCGAGCTCGGAGTCGGCCACGACCCGGTTGACCAGCCCGATCTCCCGCGCGCGGGCGGCGTCGATCGCATCGCCGGTGAGCAGCATCTCCAGCGCCGGCTTGCGCCCGATCGCGCGCGACAGCGCGACCATCGGCGTCGAGCAGAACAGGCCGATATTGATGCCCGGTGTCGCGAACCGCGCCGTCTCGGCGGCGATCGCGAGATCGGCGCTGGCGACCAATTGGCAACCGGCCGCCGTGGCGAAGCCCTGGATTCGGGCGATGACCGGCTTGGGCAGGCGGGCGAGCCGGGTCATGAGACGCGAGCATTGGGCGAACAGCGACGCGTATGAATCCCGCCCGGGCTCGGCCCGCATCTCGCGCAGATCGTGGCCCGAGCAGAAATCCTTGCCGGCAGCGGCAACGACCACGACCTTGACCGCGGGATCGGCGGCGGTTTCGTCGAGTGCCGCTTCGAACGCGGTCATGAGGGCGCGCGACAGGGCGTTGCGCGCCGCCGGGCGGTTCAAGGTCAGCCGGGCGACCGGGCCGCTCGTCTCGTAGAGCAGGGGAGCGGAGAGGACGGACATGGTGGCGCTCCCGCTCAGCCGCGGCTGCCGAGCACGCGGATGATCAAGCCGATCACCAGCCAGAGCAGGAGACGGGACCAGGCGAGAACCCCGAAAGTCGCCATCAGCCCGGCGCAGAGCACGATGCCGAGCCAGGGCAGATAGGGCAGGAACGGCACCCGGAACGGCCGCTCCAGCTCCGGTTCGCTCCGGCGCAGCCGCAGCACGCAAGCCGAGACGGCGGCGAAGGCCAGCAACGTCCCGATCGACGTCATGTCGCCCAGATCGGCCAGCGGCAACAGCCCGGCGAAGATACTGGTGAAGACCAGCAGCAGCAGGACGCTGATCCAGGGCGTCCGCCAGCGGGTATGAATCGAGGCGAAGATCGCGGGCAGCATCCCGTCGCCGGCCATCACGGCGAAGATCCGCGACTGGCCGTAGAGCGCCGTCAGGATCGAGGTCGCGTAGCCGCCCAGGATACCGATCGCGATCGCAGTCCGGGCCCAGAGATAGGGCGTCTGGGCGAGCGCCGTCTGGGCCGGCGCCTGATCGTCCTTGAGCGCCCCGTAGGGCACCAGCCCGACCAGGACCACGGCGAAGGCGATGTAGAGGACCGTGCAGATCACCAGCGATGCCAGCATGCCGATCGGCATGTCCCGCTGCGGATTCCGGCATTCCTGTGCCGCCGTCGAGACCGTTTCGAAACCGATATAAGCGAAGAAAATCGTCGAAGCGGCGCGGAACACGCCGGGCCAGCCGAAGGCGCCGGTGGCGGGATCATAGGGCGGCGGGAAGGGGACGTAATTGGCGGCTTTGACCGAGCCCAGGCCGAGCGCGATGAAGAGGATGATCACCGCGAGCTTGACGACGACGATGATCGAGTTGACCCAGGCCGACTCGTTGACGCCGCGCAGCAGCAGCAGCGAGCAGACCAGGATGATGACCACCGCCGGCAGATTGATGATTCCCGCCACGCCCGCATCGCCGTCACCGAAGGGACCGTTCAGCAGCCAATAAGGCAGCGCCAGCCCCCAATCGGTCAGCACGGAATTGGCATAGCCCGAGAAGCTGGCGGCGACGGCAGCCGCCCCCATGGCATATTCCAGGATCAGATCCCAGCCGATGATCCAGGCGGCGAAGTCGCCGGCGGTGCGCCGGACATAGGTGTAGCAGCTGCCCGATTGCGGAAACATCGCGGCCAGTTCGGCATAGCAGAGCCCGGTCAACCCCGCAGGGATGGCGGCGATGAGATAGGACAGAATCACCGCCGGCCCCGCGTCGGCACCGGCGGCGAGGCCGGTCAAGGAGAAGAGACCGGCGCCGATGATGGCGCCGATACCGATGGCGGTGAGATGCCAGGCGCCCAAAACCCGCTTCATCGCGGGCCGCGGACTTCCGTCCACCGCCAGGGCCGCCTGAGTATCGATCATCTCTGGTCCTTCTGTGCGGCCGTCGGGCAGGGTGATGCGTCAGTTCCTCGCCACCGTCATAGCCCAGAACCGGCCGGAAGCCCAACAGCCTGTCGGTCGATCGGGCCGAGGCTCACGCCCGGATCTTGTAGCCGATCGCGAACAGCCGCCAGCACAAGGCCAGCAACAAGGCGTTGAGCCCGGCCATCACGCCGGCGCCGAGGGCGATCGAGGCGTCGGCATGATCGATGAAGCCGTAGCGGAACCCGTCGATCATGTAGAAGAACGGGTCGAGATGGGCCAGGAACCGAACGCGCTCGGGCAGACGCTCGACCGAATAGAAGGTGCCGGAGAGAAAGGAGAGCGGCACGATGACGAAATTGGTGACGGCAGCCATGTGGTCGAACTTTTCCGACCAGAGGCCGCCGAGCACGCCCAGCAACGACAAGAGCAGCGAGGCCGCGACGCCGAAGAACAGTACGGCTCCCCAGTGCGCTACCGAGAGACCGACGAAGAGCGCCATGACCGGCATCAGAACCAGGCCGACGGCGACGCCGCGCGTCGCCCCGCCCAATGCGATCGCCAGAGTGAGCTCGCCGGCCGAGAGCGGCGGCATCAGAATATCGACGATGTTGCCCTGGACCTTGCCGATGACGATCGAAGACGACGTGTTGGCGAAGGCGTTCTGAGTCATCGCCATCATGATCAGGCCGGGCGCCAGGAACGCCCCATAGGGCACGCCGCCGACGCTGCGCCCGGCCCCGCCCATGGCCAACAGGAAAACTGTGAGATAGAGCAGGGTCGTCACCATCGGCGCGAGCAAGGTCTGGGTGTAGACTTTCATGAAGCGCCGCACTTCTTTCACATAGAGCGTCCAGAAGCCCAGCCAATTGACCGGGCCGAGCCGCCTCTCGCGATAGAGTGTCGTCGCCACGCCTTGGGTGCCTCGCCCGATAATGTTTGCAGGGATGAGAGCGACCCTAACGCGCCGCACGCCGCGGCGGCAAACGCACCCGGTTCGCGACTGGGCTGCGCCCGGCGCGGGGCCGGCAGCCGGTCAGGCCGGACCCCGCCGCTCGAGTGCCGCCGGGTTGACGACGTTGATCGGCACACCGGCTGCCCAAGCGGTTATCTGGTCGAAGATCAGTGCGAACTGAAGCTCGAAATCCTCGCGGGTGACGTAGCCGATATGCGGCGTGCAGACGGCGTTGGGCAGTTCGGGCAAGGCATCTCGGACATCGACCAGGGGCTCGTGCTCGTAGACATCGACGGCGGCTCGGCCGGGGCGGCCGAGGCGTAGAGCCGCCGCCAGCGCCCCGGCCTGGATCAACTCGGCACGGCTGGTATTGACCAGGAGCGCCGTCGGCTTCATCAGGGCCAGATCCTCGGCCGCGACGATCCCGCGCGTGGCGGCGACCAACCGCATGTGGAGCGAGACGATATCGGCGGTCTCGAAGAAGGCCGATTTGGTCGGGGCCGCCTCGTGGCCATCGGCAGCGGCTTCGGCCAGGGCGCGCGGACGGCCCCAGACCAGCACCTTCAGGCCGAAGGCGCGCCCGTACGAGGCGACGACGCGGCCGATCCGGCCATAGCCGAAAATCCCGAGCGTCTGGCCGCGAAGCGTGCGGCCGATGGCGACCTGCCAGGCACCGCGCTGGAGCGCCGAGACCTGCTGGGGCAACTGCCGCATCGAGGCGAGGATCAGCGCCCAGGTCAATTCCGCCGTCGCCCACGAAGGTGCGTCAGCCTGCAAGCTCGACGACAGGACGACGCCCTGGCGTGTGCAGGCTTCGACATCGATATGCGGATAGCCGCCGCGCTGGCTGATCAGGCGCAAGGAGGGGAGTCTCGCCAGCAGAGAGGCGCCGATCCGGGTGCGCTCGCGGATCAGCACGAGAGCCTCGGCTTGCTGCAGCCGCTGCGCCAGAATCTCGTCGTCCTGAACGTGATCGTTCCAGATCGTGACGTCGTGACCGTGCAATTTCCCGAAGCATTGCAGGGTTCCGAGCGTGTCCAGATAATCGTCGAGGATCGAAATCTTCATGCTCGGGCTCCCGCATCCGTGCCTCGGTGCCGGAGCTCGGGCCGCCCTGCCGGCCGACCGTTCGCGCCCAAAAACCGCGAGCCCGACGGCGTCAGAACGATCATCTGCCCGGTGCCCGCGCTCTCGGACCTGGCGACATAGCCGCGATCCAGGGAATCTTCCCGGACGGTGAGGCGCGGGCAGGAACTGCGCCAATCTTCCATCACCTCGCGACGGCGCCGCGGGCCGGCAGCGATCCATTCGAGGAAATCGAGGATCAGGGGTTCCGGTGTGTCCGACATCTCTCGCTCCTTTCAGATGCGATAGTTTAGAGCGAGATTCGGGCTTCGGAGCGAAGCCGTCGCGCTCTAGGCTCGACCCTCCGACCATCCGGCCAGGCGTTGCAGCAGATTGCCGAGCGGCAGCGGCCGGCTGAAGAAGTACCCTTGCGCGAAGCGGCAATGGTGTTGGCGCAGAAACTTCAGCTGCTGCTCGGTTTCCACCCCTTCGGCGATCGCCTCCATACCCAGACCATGGGCCATGGTGACGATGGTCTCGACCAGCCGCGCCGCAGCCGCGCCGTCGGTGGCCGCGATGAAGCTCCGGTCGATCTTGAGCGTGTCGAAGGGATAGCGCTGGAGATAGCTCAGCGACGAATAGCCGGTGCCGAAATCATCGATCGACAGGCGCACGCCCAGGCCCGACAGGTGTTTCAGATTGATTTCCGTTTCAACCGACTCGTCGAGCAGCGCGCTCTCCGTCAGCTCGAGTTCGAGACAGTCCGGCCGCAGCGCGTTGGCCGCCAGCACGCGTTCGACGTGACCGGCGAAGCCTGCGACATGGAGCTGACGCGCCGACACGTTGACCGCCATGCGCCGGAGCGGGAAGTCGCCTTTGATCACGTCTCTGAGTTCGGCGCAAGCAGTGGCCACGACCCAGTCGCCGATGCTCCCGATCAGCCCCATCTCTTCGGCGATCGCGATGAATTGTGCCGGCACGAAGACCGTACCGTCGGGTTGACGCCAGCGCAGCAGCGCTTCGAGCGCGCAGGGCTGGTCGGTGTCGAGATTCATGACCGGCTGGTAATAGAGCACGAACTCGCCCCGTGCCAGCGCTCCTCGCAGCCGCGCCTCCGTGGCGAGGCGCTCCTGAACCCGGAGATTGATGTCCGGCGTAAAGAAGCGGTAGCCGTTCCGGCCCTGATCCTTGGCCGTGTACATGGCGAGATCGGCGTTGCGCAGAAGCTGCTGGCCATGGGTCCCATCAGTCGGAAAGAGCGTGATCCCGAGACTGGCAGTGATGTAATGCTCGTGTCCGCTGATCAGGAAGGGCTGCGAGAAAATATCGACGACCCGGGCTGCGATCTTCTCGGCCGTGCCCTCGTCGGCGATGCCGGGCAGAACGATGATGAATTCGTCGCCGCCCATCCGGGCGAGAGTGTCGCCTTCGGCGAGGCAGGCGGCCAGGCGCAGTGCCGCCTCCTTCAGCAGCACGTCACCGGCGATATGGCCGAGCGTGTCGTTGATGTTCTTGAAACGGTCGAGATCGATGCAGAGCAGTGCCGTCAGACACCGATCCCGTTTGGCGGCGGCGATCGCCTGTTCGACCCGGTCGAGCAGCAGCAGGCGATTGGGCAGACCGGTCAGTTCGTCGAAATTGGCCTGGCGCACCAGACGCTCTTCATAGGAGCGGCGGACCGAGATATCGCGCTGCAGCTGGGCGTTGGCGTCGCGGAGCTCGGCGTAGGCCTGCTGCAGTCCGGTCGACATCTTGTTGATGGCGCTCACCACCTGCTGCAATTCGTCGCCCGAACGCGGCGGTCGGCGACGCAGCCGCAGGGGCGGGGAGGGCCGGCGCAAATCGTAATCTCCGACATGATCGGCGATCGCGAAGAGATGCCGCGTCACCAGCCGATGAACGATGAAGAGAATGAACGCCGCCAACAGAAAGGTCTCGACCCCCTGGCTGATCAAAATCAGCAGCAGGGTCTCGCCCAGGCGGCGGTAGACGCCGTCGAGCGTGATCTCGGCGTGGAAATTCCCGATCACCTCCGGCGTCGTGCCGTCGAAATGAATGATCGGAATGTCCCGGCTGACGGTCGACAGGTCGCGATGCTGGCCGACCGACACGACGAGCGGTTTCAATAGCCCGGGGGCCACCTCGTCGACTTCGAGCGCCTGCATGTCGGGCAGGCGCAGCAAGCCTTCGAGCTGCAGCCGAATTTGGCCGCTCTGGAGATTCCACAGGCTGCCGGCCAGACTCGCGAGTTCGGTCTGCTCGACCTGGTCGAGCCGGGTCTCGACGGCGTCGACGTCACGGCGATATTCGAAGAAGAGCTGCACCCCGCTCGAGACCAGCGTCGCTGCGGAGCTGAACACCAGGATGAGATAGAGCAGGCGGGGCGCGATCCCCAGCCGATGCCGGGCAAAGACCTTGAACCAGCCCTCGACACCCGGCGGTGTCGCAGGACCGTCCGCTCCGCCTTCGTCGTTCCACCCCGCCGGCGTTCTCGGACGCTCGACGACTACTGGTGGATTCTCGACCGAATTCATCTACACCCTCTCGCCCCGGAAGACCAGTCCGAGGATCGGGGCCCGTCCTGCGCTGTGCCGCGATCGTCCGACCGCGGGCGCCGCACCAATCCGGAATTGACGCTGCGGCCCTGGTCTCGCTCGGTTCTGCCCTGTTCGCGGCAACTCTACCCGCTCAGTCCCGGCAAAGCCAAGTGCGACACGACAGTGGTGCCCGACATCGCTCTCTATTTGATTGAGTATCTACAAAATCAAATCTATTGGTCGAATCTTCATGCGCCCATGCGCCCCGCACATGGCTGTTGACTTATAGTTAATTTTTCGTTAATGTACCACTCCTCGCAAATGTCACAATAATGACCTCACGTAGAGGGACGTTTCACTTTGAATTTGCGAGCTTATTCCAAATGTTTTCTAATATTCTCTGATTGTCACCGTCAGAAAAACTGCTAGTTCTGGCGCCGGCGAGCATCTGACGTCGCCGTACTCCCGTATAGGTCGGTCGAACCCGCTCAACCTTGGGAAAATCACCAGCGCCGCACTGCGATTTGTAGAACCAGCTGCCATCGATGAACCCCAGCCGACCTTGTAGGCCGGTCGGAGCTGCACTGCCGGGTCGCGACCCGGACAGTCTAGCCCGGCATGGAAATCTTCCGGAGCCGGTTCGAACAGATCATTCAACTTCTCAATCCTGGAGCATGATCATGAAAACGACTAAAGTATATGTTAAAACACTGTCCAATGGCGAACGAGCTCTTATCGAGAACGCATTAGAAAACATTATATATCCTGAGAATGACTACAGAGCTTATCTATCGGAAATTCGGATCGCCCGGAACTCGGTTGCGTCAATATTGTCAGATATCGCCGAAAGAGCGAATCTGAGTCGGTGCTATCCTCATTATACCGGAGCAATTAAAATTGAAAACCTGCCGACCGATCGCAACCCGCCGATGCCGCCGGCGCAGCCGGGCGGGCTGAAGCGGATCGAAAAGCCGAGTTGGGTTTCCGAGAATGTTCTGCTGCTGATCGCGACCCAGTTCGGCCAGCCCTATTCGATGGCCTGCGAAGGGCGGGGCCTGGTCAATAATCTGATTCCGACCCGGGCGACCTCGGCCGACCTGTCGGGGGCCGGTGCCGCCTCGGATCTGCGCTTCCATATCGAGAACTCCGCCCTGAGATTCCTCACCGGCCGGGATTGTGCGCCCAAGGCACTGTTCCTGACCGGCGTGCGCCAGGACAAGGCGCCGCCGCGGACCCGCCTCAGCGATGCGAGGCCGGCGCTCGACCTGCTCTCTCCAGAAGACCGCAAGGCCTTGTCGACGGCGCAATACCAGATCCGTCTGCCCTATCGCTGGCGGCAGTTCCGCCAGGGCTACGACGCCGTGACCACCCCGCGGATTCCGCTGCTGCGGTGGAGCCCGGCCGGTCTGCTGGTCAATGCCGCCCTCTACGGCGACATGATCGCCGATTTCGGCAGCGGTGCCGGCGAGCGTGCCGCCCGCAATTTCGAATCGGCACTGGAAGCCGTCGCAATCGACCAGGTCGTGACCCCTGGCGAAGTGCTGTGCATCGACAACCGCTCGACCCTTCATGCCCGCACCCCGTTCGATGCGAGTTTCGATACAGAGGGACGGGCGATGCGCTGGGCACAGCGGGTTTTCGTCACCGAGGATCTGCGCAATTTCCGTGATTGGGATGCGACCGACGGCGCCGTCTTCGCACCGCGCTTCGCCGCCCCGGTCGAAGAACTGCGCCGGGCCGGCTGAGCCCCGCCGAACCCGGCAACCGGAATGGATATCTCATCATGGAATTTTCCGTCTCCTTCGATCATCTGGTTCTGCTCTTCTTTGCGGCAGGGCTCGCCGGCTTCATCGATGCCATCGCCGGCGGCGGCGGGCTGATCACGCTGCCCGCCCTGCTGCTGGCCCAGATCCCGCCGATCAACGCGCTCGCCACCAACAAGCTGCAGGGCAGCTTCGGCACCTTCGCCTCGAGCCTCACCATGCTGCGGCGGGGCAAGGTCGATCTGACCCAGATCCGCATCCTGTTCCTGTCGAGCCTGATCGGCTCGACCCTGGGCGCGATACTGCTCCTGGCGATCGATCCGACCTCGCTCGACCTCGTCGTCCCCCTGGTGCTCGGCGCGATCGCGCTCTATTTCGGGCTCCAGTCCGGCGCCGGTGCGGCGGAGACCCCGCCTCGGATCGGCGCGGGGCTGTACCGCAACGCCGTCGTCCCGGCCATCGGCTTCTATGACGGCATGTTCGGGCCCGGCTCGGGCTCGTTCTTTTCCGCGAGTGCGGTATTCTTCCGCGGCCAGAGTCTGGTCCAGGCGACGGCGACGGCCAAGGTCTTGAATTTCTCGGCCAACATCGCCTCGCTCGTAGTCTTCATCTGCGGCCGGAAAGTACTCTGGAGCTTCGGTGCGGTGATGATCGCCGGCAATATGCTGGGCGCCTATCTGGGCACGCTCGCGGCGATCGGCGGCGGCGCGCGGCTGATCCGGCCGGTGATCGTGGCCGTCTGCCTGGTCATGCTGGCGCGCTATGCCTGGCAGCGGGGGCTGATCCTGTTCTAAGCTCCGCTGCCATCGACTCGCCCGAACCCGCTGTCTCGCGCCCGGTGCCGAGGCTGCGGGTTCGGCGCGATCGCTTCTCCTCGGATCTTCAGCCCTGCTCCATGCTGTTCAACTCGCTGGGTTATATCTTTGCGTTCCTGCCCTTGGCGGTGGTCGGCTGGTGGGGCCTCGCCCGGTTCGACCGGCGCTTGGGCCTCGCCTGGCTCACCCTCGCCTCGCTGTTCTTCTATGGCTGGTGGGATTGGCGCTATCTGGCGCTGCTCGGCGGCTCGACTGCGTTCAATTTCGCCGCTGCGCATGTCATCCACGCCGCCCGGCGCCGGCGCAAGCTGGTGCTGGGCCTGGCGGTGGCGATCGATCTCGCCGTGCTCGGCTGGTTCAAATACGCCGATTTCCTGGGGTCGAGCCTGGCGGGGCTCTCGGGCACCCAATGGGACCCGCTCGGGGTACCGCTACCGCTCGGCATCTCCTTCTTCACCTTCACCCAGATCGCCTTTCTGGTCGATACGGCGCGGGGCCGGGCCCGCGAGGCCGACCCGCTGAATTACGCGCTGTTCGTTACGTTCTTTCCCCATCTCCTGGCCGGGCCGGTGCTGCATCACGCCGAGATGATGCCGCAATTCGCCAATCCGGACGTGGGCCGGCCCAGGCCCGAGATGGTGTCGAGCGGCCTCACCCTGTTCATCCTCGGGCTGTTCAAGAAGACGGTCCTCGCCGACGGCATCGCCCCGGTCGCTTCTCTGGTCTTCGATGCTGCCGCGCGCGGCACGCTGCCCGGTGTCGCCGAGGCCTGGGCCGCAGCGCTCGCCTACACCTTCGAACTCTATTTCGATTTCTCCGGCTATACCGACATGGCGCTGGGCAGCGCCCGGATTTTCGGAATCGTCCTGCCGCTCAATTTCGACTCGCCCTATCAGGCCGGCAGCATCATCGAATTCTGGCGCCGCTGGCACATGACCCTCTCGCGGTTCCTGCGCGACTATCTCTACATTCCCCTCGGCGGCAATCGGCGGGGCCGAGTACGGCGCTATCTCAATCTGGGGCTGACCATGCTGCTCGGCGGGCTGTGGCATGGCGCCGCCTGGACCTTCGTCGCCTGGGGAGCCTGGCATGGCGCTCTGCTCGTCCTCAATCATCTCTGGCGCGGCATCGTCGCGAGATCCGGGTTCGAGGCGATCGCCGGTTCTCGGCCGATGCGGCTCTTCGGCTGGGCGCTGACATTCATTCTGGTTCTGCTCGGCTGGGTGCTGTTCCGCTCCGACGGGTTCGACACGGCCGGCCGGATGCTGCGCGCGATGGCCGGGGAGGAGGGTGGGTTCGCGGCGTTCACGCCGGATGCCGAGAATTGGGGCGAACTGGCAGTCCTGGCCGCGATCGCCGCCTTGGCGCCCAATAGCCAGGCGATCGTCCTGGGTTCGGCCGGGTGGTGGCGTTGGCGCCCGCACCCGGCTTGGGCGGCGGCGATGGCGGTGGCGTTCCTGCTCGCCCTGGGCCAGATGTCCGCCGTCAGCCCTTTCCTCTATTACCGGTTCTGAGCATGGCGCAGCATCGCCGCTATGCGCTCCTCCTGGTCGGGCTGATGGTCGCGCTCACCCTGGGATTCGGGCTCTGGGCGCGGGGGTTCGAGCCGCTCTGGGGCGATCTCACCCGGATCGGCTGGCGCAGCGAGAACGACTATGGCTGGACTCTGCCCAAGGAGCGTTTCGAGCCGCTCGCGGCGGAAGTCGGCAGCCTGGACCGGCATTACGACATCATCGCGATCGGCGACAGCTTCACCGGCGAATCGGTCTGGCGGCCGGGAACGACCTGGCCGCATTTTCTGGCCCGTGACACCGGGCTCGAAATCGGCATTTTCGACAGCGACGAGGATCTGATCGGCCGCCTGCTCGCCAGCCCCGGCTTCGGCACCGACCCGCCTTCGGTCGTGGTCTATGAAATCGTCGAGCGGAACTTCATTCCTCGCCACCCTTCCGCCCCCGGCGAGCCGTGCCCGAAGGATCAGGGGGCGCCGCACCCGGTCCTGGTGCCGCGTCCGCCGCCGCCGCCGCCGGTGCCGGACCTGCGGCCGACGATCCGGCCCTGGTGGGATCTGCCGGTGAGCTACGGCCTGGCCTTCCTGGTTCAGAACGGGCGACGGTGGCTGATCGGCCGGGAGACGACCAACTCCGTCGCGGTCGACCTCACCCGTTCCGGGCTGTTCTCCAGCCGGCGCGATCGCTCGCTCCTCGTCTATGGCGAGGATTTCAACAAGATCGGATGGGCGGTCCCGCGCTGGCGGGATGCGGCGTGCAATCTGCTGCGCCTGCAGCAGCGGGTCCAGGCCAATGGCCGGACCCTGTTCCTGGCGATGGTGGTGCCGGACAAGCTGACCAGCTACGGCCCCTGGCTCGCAGACGAAGATTTCCGCCAATTGAGCCGGCTCGATCTGCTGGGCGAGTATCCATCGCTCCATCTCGTCCGCATCGGCCCGGGAAACTTCGATCCGGCCGAACATGTCGATCTCTATTTGCCGGACGACACCCATTGGTCGACGATCGGCCACGCGCTGGCGGCGCGACTGGTCGAGCAACGCTTGCAGGCGTTCGGCGTCTTGCCGCCGTGAGGGTCAGGCGGCCGGCGGCGGCGGCAGCATCCGATCCCAATAGGGGTTCTGGCCGATCCGCTCGGCGAGGAAGTCGGTGAACGCCCGGACCCGCTGCGGCACCAGGCGAGCCGGCGGATATACTGCGTGGATGGCGCCGTCCGCGGCGGGAAATCCGCTGAGCAGGCAACATAATTCTCCGCGCTCCAGGGCGGCGCCGACGATGAAGCTCGGCAGCAGGGCGATGCCGTGGCCGGCGATGGCGGCGGAGAGCAGGATATCGCCGTTATTCGCCTGGAGCCGGCCCGCCACGGCGATCGCCACCCACTGGCCGTCGATCCGGAACGACCAGTGGTCGCCGCGGGTGGTGCCGGCATAGCGCAAGCATTCGTGGCTCGAGAGCTGGGCCGGGTGCTCCGGCCGGCCGCGTTCGGCCAGATAGGCTGGGCTGGCACAGGCGATGATCCGGCTCGGCGCCAATCTCCGGGCGATGAGCGAGGAGTCGGGCAGTCTGCCGATCCGGACCGCCATGTCGAAGCCGCCTTGGATCAGATCGACGATCCGGTCATCCATGTCGAGATCGATATCGAGCTGCGGATGCGCCGTCATGAAATCGAGCAGCGCCGGCCGCAGATGGAGCAGGGCGAAACTCGAAGGCGCCGCGAGCCGGAGCGTGCCGCGCAAGGCGCTGCCATGCCGGCTTGCCGCTTCTTCGGCCTCTTCGACTTCGCGCAGCGCCCGGGCGCAGCCTTCGAGAAAACCCTGCCCGGCCTCGGTCAGGCTGAGGCGCCGGGTCGTGCGGTTCAGCAGCCGGACGCCCAGGCGGAGTTCCAGATCGGCGACCCGCTGGCTGACCATTGATTTCGACAGGCCGAGCCGCCGGGCCGCAGCAGTGAAGCTCTGGAATTCGGCGGTGCGCACGAAGGCCTGCATCTCTTCGAGCTTGCCCATGCGATTGGCTCCGGATGACGAACAGTCTTTTCCAGAATACCCCGATTATCCATCGGGGCGGAACGGTCTAGATCATCGGCATGTCCGGAACGCCGGGGCGCCCGGAAATTCACAGGAGCATCGAACATGAGCAGGGTTCTGGTTCTCTATTACAGCACATATGGCCATGTCGAGACGATGGCCGAGGCCGTTGCGGCCGGAGCACGCTCGGTCGCGGGTACCGACGTCCAGGTCGAGCGCGTGCCGGAATTGATGCCGCGCGAGGTGGCCGAGAGAGCCCATGTCAAGCTCGACCAGGCAGCGCCGATCGCCGCGGTCGAGGAATTGGCCGAGTATGATGCGATCATCTTCGGGACACCGACGCGGTTCGGCAATATGGCCGCGCAGATGCGCAATTTCCTGGATCAGACCGGCGGATTATGGGCGACGGGCAAGTTGATCGGCAAGATCGGCAGCGTGTTCGTCTCGACTGCCTCGCAGCATGGCGGCCAGGAGACGACGATCACCTCGTTTCACTCGACGCTGCTGCATCACGGAATGATCGTCGTCGGCGTGCCCTACGCCCATCCGGGTCTGGTCGTGCTGGACGAGGTCAGCGGCGGCACGCCCTATGGTGCCTCGACCGTGGCCGGCGGCCAGGGCCAGCGCAGCCCGAGTGAGAACGAGCTCTCGATCGCCCGGTTCCAGGGGGAGCACGTCGCCAAGCTGGCAGCCAGGCTCGCCGCCGCAACGTAGCGCCGTGTTCGCAGTCACCAATGCACGATGACGACGCCGGCGTCGCGCGCGGGGTTTTCGTCGAACAGAGGCACGAGCGGTTTCGGCGGTGGCCCGAACAGCCGTTCGAGGGCGGCAGTGTGTCTCTCTTCTTCCGCCCGGATCTGGTCCGGAGACTCGGGCGGCAGATGGGCGAAGAGGCTGCTCTCGTTCGGCACGATCTGGCCCCGACCGTCCTGGTGAAAGCCGCCGGGCAGATCGAGGTGCAAGGGCGGGCTGCAGCTGGGATCGGGGTGCCAATTCGCGCCCGGATTCGACGGTTCGGCGCAAGGGTCGGCTCGGAATGTCGGCGCAGCGGCGAGCGCGGCCCTGGCCCGCTTCCTCGAGAGGTACGGGATCGACGTGGGCAACACGATGGTCGGGCCCTCCACCTCGAGATCGGGGACCGCCCATTGCACTGCAGGCGCCGAGGGGAGTGGTGCCGCCGGTTGCGCCGACAGGCTGAGAAAGCTGACGACCTCCGCCGGGGCCTCCGCCGTCTGCTTCGCCATCATCCGCAAGATCATGCCGACCAGTGCCGCGTGACACAGGAGAACGATTAAAAAAGTGCAGCCTCTGCAGGCGGCGCCGCCCGTCTGTCGCTGGACTGAGTGGGCCACCACCACGCTGCCCTCCGATCACTGGCCAATCCAGGCGTGACCGCGCCGTCCATAGTCGGGCGAGCGGAGCGCCCTTCCCGACGGCGCAGGGGCGAAAATCCACAGCGACCGCGCCCGTCGAAAGGCAGCGGGCCGGGATGGAGCCACGCCGGTCGAACCTCGGATCGGAGCAGCGGTGCAAGCCGCCCGGCGGCGCTCGCCCCGCGCGGAGCGGGGCGAGCGCCGCCTAAGGTCCGAGGAGCACCGTCGTCAGACTATCGGAGCGGTCAAACCGTTTCAGCGATGGCCGGCGAAGCCATGCCCGGCGAAGCCGCGGCCGACGAAGCCATGGTTGAACCGGCCGAAACCGCCGAAGCCGCCGAACCGCCCGCCGAATCCGATGCTGACGAAGCCCGGCCCGTAGAAGCCCGGATAATAGGGGTAGGGGTACGCATAGGGGTAGGCGTACGGATAAGGATAATAGGGGTAGGGCGCGGCGTAGACCGGGAACCCGAACCCGAAGCCGACGCGCACACCAGCTTCGGCTGAAGGCGTGGTGAGCGCCACGCCGATTCCGGCCAGCGCCACCGCGGCCAAACTCAGAACACGCTTCGACAACGACACCATGATAGTCTCCTCGATCATCCACTTGTTCTACGCTGCTTGCGCTACACTGACGGACCGTGCGAGCGGTATGTTCCCCGGGCCACCGCCCGACCAGCCCGACTCGTCTGTCGGGCGATTGCCGCTTGCCTCGCTATATATGGGTTCGAACTTGGGCGCAAATGAGGCAAGCTGCGCCCTTCCGTCGGTATTTGCGTCAGGCCTCGCATGCGGGGATGGCGGGGCCGCCCGCCCCGAATAATCCGTCCACCAGGTCCCCGATATTTTGAAATACAGATAAATGCCGTGGAAATATCCCTTGACTCCCGAAAAAGCCCGCTGTAAGTTTGTGCCATAGCGCCGATTTGAGCAACAGCTTGCGGGCGCTTTACAAATGCAGCTAAAGCGAGGCGATCGGACCGCCCCGGCGACAGCTGCGGCGGCATTTTTGTTTCCGCAGGGCGCGCGGGTGCTCGACCCTGAGTCCCGGCAAGACAGGAGGCGAGATCGTGGCTGGACCGATTTTCACCCTGGGCCGCCTATTCGGCGCCATCCTGATCGCCGCCGCGACGCTCATCGGCACCGAGCCGGCGCGAGCCGAGAGGCTCACCGTCCAGGTCGATTTCGCCTATTACAACCCGGTCAGCCTGGTGCTCAAGAGCAAGCACTGGCTGGAAGAGGCGCTCGGGCCTGACGTAACCCTCGGGTGGGTGCAGAGTGCGGGCAGCAACAAGGCGCTCGAATTCCTCAATGCCCGCAGTCTCGACTTCGGCTCGACCGCGGGTGCCGCGGCCCTGCTCGGCCGGGCCAACGGCAATCCGATCAAGGCGATCTACGTCTATTCCAAGCCGGAATGGACGGCGCTGGTGACTCGCGCCGACACGACGATCCAGACCGTGGCCGATCTCGCGGGCAAGCGCATCGCGGTCACCCGCGGCACCGACCCGCATATTTTCCTGCTGCGGGCGCTGGCCGGAGCCGGGCTCGGCGAGCACGATGTCAAGATCGTGCCGCTTCAGCATGCCGACGGCAGGCTGGCCCTCGATCGCGGCGATGTCGACGCCTGGGCCGGGCTCGATCCGTTCATGGCCCAGGCCGAGCTGGAGAGCCGGGACCGGCTGTTCTTCCGCAATCCCGATCTCAACACCTACGGTGTCCTGAATGTCCGCGAGGCGTTTCTGGCCGACCATCCCGAGATGGTCGTAAAGGTGATCGCCGCTTACGAGCGTGCGCGCTTGTGGAGCCTGGCGCACCAGCCGGAATTGGCCGCCATCCTGGCCGAGGCGGCCAAGCTCTCGCCCGAGGTTGCCGCACGGCAATTGGCGCGCACCGATCTCGGCGAATCCGCCCTCGACGAGGGCCCGCTCCGATCGATAGCCGCCGCCGGCGCGGTGCTGAAGGCCAGCGGCATCATCCCGGAAGACACCGATACCGACAAGGTGCTGGCGAGCTTGATCGACCAGCGCTTCGCGCCGCCAGCGGCGACCCGGTGAGGCGGCGATGGCCGAGCTGACATTTGGTCGGAGCCCCGTCGATTCGCAGCGCCGCCGGCCACGAGCATCGCTGCCGATGCCGCTGCTGCTGGGATTGCTGCTGCCCGTCCTCGTCACTCTGATCTGGGAGACGGCCTGCCGAACCGGGCTGGTGCCGCCCAATCTGTTGCCGGCGCCCTCGGCCATTTTCCGGACGCTCTATCGTTTGGCGCTCACCGGCGATCTCCAGCTGCATCTGGCGGCGACGATCGACCGCCTCGGCCTGGGCTTCGTGCTCGGTGCTGCAGCGGGCACGGTTTTGGGAGCACTCACCGGCGCATCGCCGCTGGCGCGGCAGATGCTGGATCCGATGATCCAGGGCCTGCGCAGTGTGCCCTCGATCGCCTGGGTCCCGCTGTTCATTCTCTGGCTCGGCATTTTCGAGGCGTCGAAGATCGTGCTGATCGCCGTCGGCGTGTTCTTTCCAGTATATCTCAACCTCATGATCGCGATCTCCCAGGTCGACCGCAAGCTGATCGAAGTCGGCCGCGTCCATCGTCTCGGCCGCTGGGCCCTGGTTCGGCGCATCCTGCTGCCGGCGAGTCTGCCGGGATACGTCACCGGGCTCAGGAGCGGGCTCGGGCTCGGCTGGATGTTCGTCATCGCGGCCGAACTCATGGGGGCCAGCGAAGGTGTGGGATTCCTCTTGATCGACGGCCAGCAGACCGGCCGGCCGGCGCTGGTCATCGGCGCCATCCTGCTCTTCGCCCTTCTCGGCAAGGCGAGCGATCTCCTGCTCGCTCGGCTCGGCAATTCCCTGCTGCGCTGGCAGGATGTGGCGGGGGAGGGCTGAGCCGGTGCCGTCCTTCGTTCGGATCAGCGGACTGGTCAAGCGCTTCGGTGCCGACGCTCCGGCATTGGGGCCGGTCGATCTGGTCCTGGAAACCGGCCGAATCAGTGCCGTCATCGGCCGCAGCGGCACCGGCAAGAGCACGCTGCTCCGCCTGCTGGCCGGTCTGGAACGGCCCGATTGCGGCCAGGCCCTGCTCGACGGCAGGCCGATCCGGCCCGAGGATGTCGGTGTCGTCTTCCAGGAGCCGCGGCTGATGCCCTGGCTCGATGTCGCCGGCAATGTCGGGTTCGGCCTGCACCATTTGCCTCGGCCCGAACGCCGCGACCTCGTCGCCGAGGTGCTGGACGTGGTGGGGCTCGCCGCTCATGCCGGCAAGCTCCCCAAGCAACTCTCCGGCGGCATGGCCCAGCGCGTGGCCCTGGCGCGCGCGCTTGCAGTGCGGCCTCGGCTGTTGCTGCTCGACGAGCCGTTCAGCGCGCTCGATCCGCTGACCCGCCTGTCGATGCAGGATCACTTGCTGGAACTCTGGCGCCATTACGGCCCGACCGTCATCCTGATCAGCCACGATATGGACGAGGCGCTGGCGCTGGCTGACCACATCGTCGTCCTCGACGGCTCGCCTGGGCGCGTGCTGGCCGAATTCGGCCCGGAATTGCCACACCCTCGGCGCCGGACCAGTCCTAGTTTCGAGCGCTGGCGCCATCGCCTCGTCGATGTCCTGGCCTCGTCCACGGACAACCAACCGAATCGACGATCGGTAATGGAGATGAGATATGCAGTCTGAAGCCCTACGCGCGCTCCAAGCCCCGCTCAAGGACCGGTATCGCACCGAGCCCGGGGCGGCGCAGATCACGCTTCGGGCGCAGGGTACGCTCGATGCGCTCGGCCTCACTTGCAAGGTCGAGACCGGTACGGCGCTGGTCACCGCCGGCCTCCATCCGGCCACCGGCGGCGACGGGACTGCCGCCTGTTCCGGCGACATGCTGCTGGAGGCGCTGGTCGCCTGCGCCGGGGTGACGCTCCGTGCCGTGGCGACGGCGCTCAATATCGAACTCGCGGGCGGACGGGTCGTAGCCGAAGGCGATCTGGATTTTCGTGGTACTCTCGGCGTCGACAAGGAAGCCCCGGTGGGGTTCAAGGACATTAGGCTTCGTTTCGATCTCGATACGAACGCCTCGGCGGAGCAGCTGGCCAATCTGGTCCGGCTGACCGAACGCTACTGCGTGATCTACCGAACCTTGAAATCACCGCCGCCGGTCACAGTTTCGCTGGCGGATAACGAGGCAAGCGAGCGAGGGCAGAATGGCCATCGAGCAAACTTATGAATATGCCGGGGAGGAACCCGATCTCTTCGACCTTCTGGCCGATCCGGTGATCCATGCGGTCATGCGCCGCGACGGGGTGACGCTGACGGACCTGTGCGCCGTCATCCGCACCGGGCGGCTGCGGCTGGCGACCCGCGATGACCCGGTCGAGATCCTGCCGCTCCCGTCGGGATGGCCGGATTGGCGATGTCCAGAAGAGCTGAACGCGGTGATCTACGCTTGATCTCGGATTCGGCGCCGGGCCCCGGCGGGCCCGGGCCGCGATAGAGAAACGGCATCGAAGCCGACGGAAGCGCGCGTGACCTTGGATTTCTGGATGATAACCGCCGGTACCATCGGCGCGGCAATCTGGGTCTATCTGCTCCTGTTCCGGGGCCGGTTCTGGCTCGTGGCGGAACCGGCCCCGGCGCCCCGGACAGGGCGGCGGCATCGAGTGGTCGCGGTCATCCCGGCCCGTGACGAAGCCCGGGACGTTGCCGCTTCCGTCACCTCGCTGTTGTCCCAGGCTCATGCTGGTCCGCTGGAGATCGTCCTGGTCGACGATCATTCGAGCGACGGCACTGCGGCCATCGCCCGGGCTGCGGCCGAAGCCTGCGGCGCCGGAAACCGGCTGACGCTGGTCGCGGCGCGCGACCTGCCCCCCGGCTGGACCGGCAAGCTCTGGGCGATGTCGGAGGGGTTGGCGCTCGCCCAGACTCTGGCCCCCGACTTCCTGTTGCTGACCGACGCCGATATCGCCCATGGCCCCGACACTGTCGCCCGGCTGGTCGATCGGGCCGAGGCGGAGCAACGCGACCTGGTCTCGCTGATGGTCAGGCTGCGTTGCCGCACCTGGTCGGAACGGGCGTTCATCCCGGCCTTCGTCTTTTTCTTCTTCATGCTCTACCCGCCGCGTCGGGTCGCCGATCCCGGCAGCCGCACGGCTGGTGCCGCCGGCGGCTGCATGCTGATCCGTCCAGCGGCGCTCGCGCGCATCGGCGGCATCGCGGCCATCCGCGGCGCACTCATCGACGATTGCAGCCTGGCCGCGGCGATCAAGCACAGCGGCGGACGGATCCGGCTCGATGTCGGGAGCGACACGGAATCCTTGCGCGATTATGCCGGTTGGCGCGACATCTGGGCGATGATCGCGCGCACCGCATTCACTCAATTGCACTATTCGAGCCTGGTGCTGATCGGCACGGTCTTCGGGCTGGTCTTGACATATCTGGCTCCGCCCTTCCTCGTCGTCTTCGGAACCGGCTGGGCGCGGGCTCCGGGTGTCGTGGCCTGGCTCGCCATGACGGTCGCCTTTCTGCCGACGATCCGTTTCTATCGGCTGAACCCGGCCTGGGCGCCGGTGCTACCGGCGATCGCAGCCTTCTATCTCGCGGCGACGATCGGCTCTGCAGTCGATTACTGGCGCGGTCGTGGCGGGTTATGGAAAGGCCGGATCCAGGCGATCCGGCCTTCGGCGGGTTAGCGCACCGGCGGTGCGAAAGGGGCTGCCGTCGACCCTCGCGCTCGGCCTCAGCGTACTCCCGCGGGATCAGGCGTCGAGATCGCGGAATTTCCGGCGCAGGCTGAATTCATCGGCGGTGACGCCCGCCTCCATTTCGGCCAGCCGCCGGTCGAGCGTGCCGAACCGGGACTTCAATTCGGCTACCTTCAAATCGGGGAACCCCGTGCCGGCGGGCTGGAAGCGCGCCTCGATCGCCGACGCGGCCATCGGCACGGACATCGCCGTCAGGAGTGCGGGAACGTCGAAGACCGAAGCGGCATGGGCGGCGACGCCTATCCCCCAAGCCAGGAAAGGAAATTGCACCCACCAGCCCCCGCCGCCGGTGAGATTGGCAGCGAGCAACAACAGCATGACCGCCAGAAAGACCGAAAAATGGAGGTGAAATCCCTTGTGCGCGGGTGTGGCCCGGTCGAAAACCGCGACGGCGTGGGCCACCAGCCCGATACCCCAGGCGAGGGCCGGAAATTGCACCCACCAGCCCCCGCCGTCCGCGAGATCGATCGCCAGCAGCAACGTCATCACCGCCAGATAAACGGAAGAATGGATGTGAAATCCGCGCAGCGCGCCCGCCCGGCGACGAGCCCGGCGGCCTTCCCGATCATTCTCCACGGCTCGCCCCCCGGTAGAGACCGGCAACGTTCCGAAAGACCCCGAAGGCGTCTTGCACGATCGAGTTCATCCAGGAATCCGCGGGCGTCCCGATCCGTCCCTGGACGGCGTCGACGTTGGCGGGCGGAGCCGAGGCGTTACGCCTCCCCAGCCCATCGTCGCGAGCCCCAGCCTGCGCGTCGGGTCCCGACGGCGCCCTGTTGCAATGAGAGGTCAAGACCCAGATCTCGGCTGCACCATCCGCCGATTCCGCCTGGACCTTGCGCTCGAGCGTGAACCGGCAAGGCGCCGGTTGCGGCACGGTTTCGCCGATCGCGGCCGGTCCGGCCAGGCTGTCGGCCGCCAGGAACAAGGTGCAGAGCGCAAGGAACACTCCCGGATTGGGCATGTCGGCAACTCCTCTCGTCACACTCGGTCTTCCGGCAAGCCTCCGGCGAGGGCAGACTCGGCGAGGGTCGCCTTCTGCCCGAATACATCGCCGGGGCTGATCGAAGAAACGGGCCTGGGAATCAGGCGTTCAAATCGCGGAACTTCTGGCGAAGACTGAACTCGTCGGAGGTGACTCGCGCCTCCATCTCCGCCAGCCGCCGGTCGAGCGTCCGGAACCGCGTCTTCAGCTCGCCGACGCTCAGGTTGGGGGCGACGGTGACGGTGCGCCAGAACCGCTCCTCGCTCTCGGATTTGAACATTTGCTGGGGCATCGGCTTCAAGAGGACCGCCATGGCCACATATGCCACGACGATCGGCACGAACAGGCCGAAGATCATGCCGAGGATGAGCCCCAGGCGCACGAACTTCACCTTGATGTCGAGATAGGCTGCGATCCCGGCGCAGACCCCCGCAATTCGGCCGTTCCGCGTGTCCCGATACAAGCGAACCGGATTGTTCGACCAATGGAACTGACCGGGGTTCATGGCTTCTTCCTCCATTCCGGAGCAGCTACGTCGAGCAGCCGCTCCAGATTGTCGATGCGGGTCTGCAGCCGGTCGGCGATGTCACTGAGTTCGCCCAGCGAGCGTTCGCTTTCCGCCGTCAGCACCTTCGATTGCCGCCACCGCTGGCCGTAATGCAGGAACAGCCAGATCGGCAGCACGATCACCAGGAAGATGATCGTTACGGCGTTGAGATCGATGCCGTGGCCCACAATCAGTTCCTTTCCGTCTTCTGGGCGAGTTTCGCCTTGAGCTGGGCCAGTTCGCTGTCGATCTGATGCGAGGCCTCGAGTTCGGCGATCTCCTCGGCGACACTCTTCGGCCGCTGGATGTCATAGACATCGACCCGACCTTCCAACTCGTCAAGGGCGCGCTCGACCTGTTCGAAGCGGGTGACCGCATCGGTGACGCGCGAGTCGTAGAGCGTCGTGCGAATCTTCAGCCGGTTGGTCGCGGTCTGGTGCCGTGCGACCAGCTGCGCCTCGCGCAGTTTCGCGTCGGCCAGTTTCTGCTGCAGCTTGACGACATCGTCGCTCTGCTTGGCCAGACCCTCGTCGATCTGCGCATATTGCTTTTCCAGGGCGACCAGATCCTGAATCAGCCGGGCCCTGACCTGCAGCGCCCCCTTGGCCAGATCCTCGCGATCTTTGGTCAGGGCCAGCTCCGCCTTGGCCTGCCAATCATCGCGCTCCTGGGTCAGAGTAGCGACCTTGCGCTCCAGTTCCTTCTTCTCGGCGATCGTCTTGACCGCCGACGAGCGCACTTCGACCAGCGTGTCTTCCATCTCCTGGATGATCAGCCGGATGATCTTCTCGGGATCCTCTGCGCGATCGAGAATGGCATTGATGTTCGAGTTCACGATGTCGCTGATGCGGGAGAACATTCCCATGATTCACACTCCTCATGCTGTCTTCGCCGGCGCCCGAGGCCGGATGAAACTCTCTCCCTCCATTTCACATGCCGTGCCAGTTCCGAGAGATATCTCAAGTCATTGTCCTATATGAACTTTTTTCGATCCTTGTGTAACGCTGTCGGCCCGGATAGCGTAACTTGCGATTTTATGACGATTCCTGCCACAGGTAAGAGGCCAGACTCGCTCATGCCCCTCGACGCGCCGGAACAGGCGACCCCGCTCGGCCGCTCGGCCGCCCATCAGTACAGCATGACCATGATCTCGCTGCTGGCGCCCTTGTCCAAGCCGGTTCTGGTCATCGGCGAGCGCGGCACCGGCAAGGAGCTGGCGGCCGCGCGCCTGCATTTCCTGTCGCCGCGCTGGAACCAGCCCTTCGTCAAGCTGAACTGCGCCTCGCTCAGCGCCTCGCTGCTCGAGGCGGAGCTGTTCGGACACGAGGCCGGCTCCTTCACCGGCGCGCAGAAGCGCCGTCTCGGCCGCTTCGAACTCGCCAATCGCGGTACTCTCTTCCTCGACGAAATCGCCAATTCACCCCTGACGGTCCAGGAGACGATCTTGCGGGTGGTCGAATACGGCACGTTCGAGCGGGTCGGCGGGTCCGAGACGATCAAGGTCGATGTCCGGCTCATCGCCGCGACCAACGTCGATCTGCCGGGGTGGGCCGCTGCCGGCAAGTTTCGCGCCGATCTTCTCGATCGTCTGGCCTTCGACGTCGTCACCCTGCCGCCCTTGCGCGAACGAGGGCCGGAAGATATCGAACTCCTGGCCGAGCACATGGCGCTGCAGATGACCAAGGAATTGAAACGCGGGGTGTTCTCCGGCTTCACGCCGCGGGCCCTGAGGGCGCTCCAGGACTACGACTGGCCGGGCAATATCCGCGAGCTCAAGAATGTCGTCGAACGGGCCGTCTATCGGGCGACCGATCCCGATCAGCCGATCGACGAAATCGTGTTCGACCCCTTCGCCTCGCCCTGGCGGCCGGCCGCCGCCGCCGGAGCGAGCGAGCCCGCGCCGACACCGGCAGCCCCCGGCACGGTCGCACCGGTTCCCGCCGCGGCACCGGTCGGGGCCTATGATTTCGCTGATCATATCCGGCGGATCGAACACGACCTCTTGAAACGGGCGCTCGAAGCCAATGCGCATCACCAGAAGAACACGGCCAAGGTGCTGGGTCTGACATATCACCAGCTGCGCAATTATCTGCGCAAACATGGCATCATCGGTGCGTAATGCGGTGGCGTCGCGCTATCGGGCCTCACCCCTCGATATGATGGCAGGCCGCGACATGCCCGCCGCCATAGTCCTTGAGGACCGGCTCGATCTCGGCACAGAGACTCGTCGCCTTGGGACAGCGCGTGCGGAACCGGCAGCCCGAGGGCGGGTTCAGCGGCGAGGGCAGGTCGCCCTGCAGCCGCAGCCGGGGCTTGGCCCGCTCGAGCTTCGGATCGGGCAGCGGCACGGCCGCGATCAGCGCTTGGGCGTAAGGGTGCAGCGGCCGGTGGTAGAAATCGTCGCGCTCGGCGATCTCCATGACCTTGCCCAGATAGAGCACCATGACGCGGTGGCTGATGTGGCGGACCACCGCCAGATTGTGCGAGATGAACAGATAGGAGAGGCCGAGCTGCTCCTGCAGCCCCATCAGCAGATTGATGATCTGGGCCTGGACCGAGACGTCGAGTGCCGACACCGGCTCGTCGCAGACCAGGAGCTTGGGCTTCAGGATCAAGGCGCGGGCGATGCCGATGCGCTGGCACTGGCCGCCGGAGAATTCGTGCGGATAGCGGTCGAGCCAGAGGGGATGGCCGCCGACCAGGGTCACGAGATCGGCCGCGCGGGCACTTCGCTCCGCGGCCGTTTCGCGGATCGGGAAATTCAGCAGCGGCCGTTCGATGATCTGGCGCACGGTCATGCGCGGATCGAGCGACGCTTGCGGATCCTGGAAGATGATCTGCATGTTGCGGCGCTCGAGCCGCAGCGCCTCGCCGCCGAGACGCGAGAAATCGCGGCCGAGCCAAGTCGTGCGCCCGCCGGTCGGCTCGATCAGCCGGAGCACGGCCCGGCACAAGGTGGATTTGCCGCAGCCGGACTCGCCGACGATGCCCAGCGTCTCGCCCGGCATCAGGGTGAAGCTCACCCCGTCCAACGCCTTGACTACGCGCCGGGGGCCGCCGAAGAGATGCTTCTTCAGCGGGAAGTGCATTTCGAGGCCGTCGACCTGGAGCAAAGGCACAGGGGTCACAGCACGACCTCGTGACAAGCGAGGGTCCGGCCGTTGGAGCTTTGAACTCTGGGCCGAAGGACGCGGCATTCCGGCTGACGGGATTCGCAGCGCGGCTCGAACGGGCACCCCGGTGTCGGCCGGGGCAGCGACGGCGGCTGGCCCGGGATCGTGTGGAGTTTGCCGTGAACCTTCTCGTCGAGCCGCGGCATCGATTCCAGCAGGCCTTTGGTGTAGGGATGCAGCGGGGCCGCGAAAATCTGCTCGGCCGGCCCGCTCTCCATGATCCGCCCGCCATAGAGCACGACCACCCGATCGCAGAGCGAGGCGACGACGCCCAGATCGTGGGTGACCAGGACCACCGTCGTTCCCATGGTCGCGGCCAGCTCCTTGATGAGTTCGAGGATCTGCGCCTGGATCGTCACGTCGAGTGCGGTCGTCGGTTCGTCGGCGAACAGCACTGCCGGCTGGCACAGCAGCGCCATCGAGATCATCACTCGCTGGCGCATTCCGCCGGAGAATTCATGCGGATAGAGCCGGATCCGCTTGGCGGCATCGGGAATGCCGACGCGGTCGAGCATGACGATGGCCTGCCGCATCGCCTCGGCCCGTCCCATGCCGCGATGCTTGATGAGCACCTCGGTGAGCTGGGTCGAGACTCTGAGGAAGGGGTTCAGCGAGGTCATCGGATCCTGGAAGATGATCGACATGACCGCCCCGCGCAGCCGGTCGAGATCTTGGTCGCGCATGCCGAGGATTTCCTGCCCGCGCAGCTGAACGCTGCCCGACGCGGTCCCGTTCCGCGCCAACAACCCCATGATCGACATCAGGATCTGACTCTTGCCCGAACCGGATTCGCCGACGATCCCGACCGTCTCGCCGGGTGTGAGCGACAGGCTCACATCATCGACCGCCGCGACGCCGCCGCCCTCGGTCTCGAACCGGATGCGCAGACCTTCGATTTTCAGGATCGGTGCTTCGGGATCGACGAGTACCGGCGGCGGAGCCGCCCGCACCTTGGACCGCAGAAATCTCTCCACGCCGAGGCCGAGGAGCGCACCTATCGCTCCCCCGAGAGCCCCCCCGAAAAAACCGCCGGGCACGGCACCGCGGGTTACCAGGCTCAACCCGGCAATCGCGGCCGCGCCGACCAGGGCGGAGGTTCCGACGATCCCCTTTGCCGGCATCGCCCCCAATTCACCGGTCCTTCGGGTCGAGGGCGTCGCGCAGGCCGTCGGCGATGAAATTCAAGCTGAAGAGGGTCAGGGCCAGCGCGCCGGCGGGAAAAAGCAGCTGATAGGGCTGGGTGTCCATGGCGGCGGTCCCCGCATCTATGAGTGCGCCCCAGCTCGATGCCGGCTCCTGAACGCCCAGGCCGAGATAGGAGAGGAAGGACTCATTGATGATCACCTCCGGCACCAGCAGGCTGGCATAGACGATCACGGCCCCGAACGTGTTCGGCACGATATGGTGGCGCACGATGCCGAGCGGCCGCATCCCGCCGGCGCGGGCGGCCTCGATGAAATCCTTCCGCTTCAAACTCAGGGTCTGACCGCGCACGATCACGGCGATGGTGAGCCAGATCACGCCGCCGATGGCCAAGAGGATCACCAGGACACCGCGGCCCAGCAGCAGGGTCAACATGATGATGAAAAACAGGAAGGGCAGCCCGTACAGGACATCGATCGCCCGCATCATCATCTGGTCGACCGCACCGCCGAAAAATCCGGCTACGGCGCCGTAGCCGGTGCCGATCACGACCGCGAAGAGGGCTGCCAGAATGCCGATGGCGAGCGAGGTGCGGCCGCCCAGCAGCAGCCGGACCAACAGGTCGCGCCCCAGATCGTCGGTGCCGAACAAATGCCCGCCGGTCAAGGACGGGGCGTTGGAAATTGCGCCGTAATCCTGGGTCTCGGGATCGAACGGCACCAGTTCGGGACCGACCGCACAGGCCAGCGCCATGAACCCGAAGACGAAGATACCCGCCACCGCCAGACGATTGCGGCGGAGCCGGGCCAGCCCCTCCCTGACATTGCTGCGTGCCGGCTCGACTGCGTCGGGGGCGGCAGCCGAAAGCGTGCCTGCGAAGGGATCAGTCATAGCGAACCTTGGGGTCGACCAGCGAATATGCCAGATCGACGACGAGATTGGCGATGATGATGAGGGTCCCGTAGACGATGACCGAGCCCATGACCAACGTATAGTCGCGGTTGGTCGCCGCTTCGACGAAATAGCGGCCGATCCCCGGAATCGAGAAGGTGCGCTCGATCACGACCGAGCCGGTGACGATGCCGGCGATCGCCGGCCCGAGGTAAGCGAGAGTCGGCAGCAACCCGCCGAGGAGCGCGTGCCGGAGTACGGTGAGCGGCATTCCCAACCCCTTGGCGCGGGCGGTGCGGACATGGTTGGAGCGCAGTGATTCGATCATGCTGCCGCGGGTCAGCCGCGAGATCACCGCGACCGGCGGCAAGGACAAGGCCAGAATCGGCAATATCTTGTGCTGCCAGCCGCCATCCCAGCCGGCGACCGGCAACCAGCGCAACCCGTCGCCGATCGCCAACTGCAGAACCGGCGAGGTGATGAAGGTCGGCACCGCGACCCCGGTCATGCCGAAACTCATAACCGCGTAATCGATGGCCGAATTCTGCTTCAGGGCGGCTACGGTGCCGACGGCCATGCCGAGAGCCGTCGCGATCAAGATCGCCCAGAGGCCGATCTCGAGTGAAATCGGGAAGCCCAGAAGCAGCAGTTCCGAGACCGTATAGTCCCGGTACTTGAACGACGGGCCGAAATCGAGATGGAGCACGCCCCAGACATAGCGCCCGAACTGCTGGTAGACCGGCTCGTCGAGGTGATAGGCCCGGTTCAAATTGGCCATGACCTCGGGCGTGGCCTTGCGATTTCCGTCGAACGGTCCGCCCGGGCAAGCGTGGATCATGAAAAACGAAATCGTGATGAGCGCGAAGAGAGTCGGGATCGCAATCAAGGTTCGCCGCAGGAAATATCTCAGCATCGATCCGACAATCTCCCGCGCTGGACGTGCCGCCCCGGGCATCAGCGGGGCGATCGGCGACACCGAACCAAGACGACCTCGTGGTGGGCGGACCCGATCTCGGCGCGCCGGCTCCCCAGCATGGCATGAGCGTCGGGGTTAGCAGAACTCGTGCCGGCACGCCAAGCAAATTGCCGCGACCGAGCGCCGCGAGAGGCCCGGGCCGGAAGCAGGCCGCGTCCCGTGCGGAGCGAAAGGCCCTCCGGGGAGAGCGCAGCGGCCGGACCCACGGCGGAGCGCCGCCGCCCCCGACCGCCTCGCTCCGCGGCGTCGAAGCGTTCGGATGGTCGGCGCCGGCGCCGGCGACCGAGAATTCGCTGGTCGGGTCACGCTTCGGCCCTGGGAGATCTCTTGCGAATTACTGCCGCGAGGTCATCTATCCCGGTCGCGTGCGGGTAGAGCCGGGCCAGAGCTGTGAAGTAATATTGAAACACTAATTCCAAGTGTGTGAATAGCGGGCGCCGATCTCGACCGGGATCCGGTCACGCCCGGGCAACGGCATGATCCGGCGTTGCTCCGCCGGAGCGGGGCCGAGCCTCGCGACCGATGAGTCGGCACGCGTTCTCCTGCCCCCGTCTATCGTCGGTGTCACCCACCCGAGAACTCCTTTCGGCCGATTGCCTAATCGGGATGCTGCGATGTGACCATGTGCCGAGGGATGCGGCAATGACCTCGGCGCATGTTGCCAAAAAGCAACGCATATCGACAACGTCAATCAAGGCGCAGGCTTGGTCTTGTGTCACCATTGTCATTTCGGGGACCCTTGAAACAGAGAGCGGTACGCTTGTCTGACTTCGCATTGCGCGATTCGCTCGTTCACACAGGGGGTTTTCGATGAGAGAGTCTCTATGGAGGACTAAGTCCTTCACATTTCTTCTGAGGTCGGTGGGTCCGCGACTGCGGATCGTCGGCTCGGTTGCGGCCTTGGCGCTCTTGCCGGTAGTTGCCGCGGTCCCCGGCTTCGCACAGACCACGCCCCAGACGGCGCAGGCCGACGCCCAGACGGCGCAGGCCGACACTCAGACGGCACAGAGCGGGACGGTGGAATCGATCCAGGTCACCGGCACCCGGATCCGTTCACCCAATGTCGAGGCGGCCGCACCGGTGGTTTCGGTGAGTGCCGAAGAGTTGAAGCTCGAAGGCACCGCCAATGTCGAAACCCTCCTGAACAATCTGCCCCAGGTCTTCGCCGATCAGAACGGCACGGTGTCGAATGGTTCTTCCGGCACGGCCGGCGTCTCGTTGCGCGGTCTCGGCACCGACCGCACGCTGGTGCTGATCGACGGCAAGCGCCTGGGCCCAGGCGACCCGACCCAAGGTTCGGCCGCCGATCTCAACTTCATCCCAGCACCGCTCGTCAGCAGCGTCGAAGTCCTGACCGGTGGCGCTTCGACCGATTACGGTTCCGATGCGCTCTCCGGGGTCGTCAATTTCAAGATGAAGCGCGATTTCGAAGGTATCGAACTCGATCAACAGTTCGGTATCTTCCAGCATGACCAGCAGAACGGCTCGGCCCAGGAGCAGCTCGCCCTCGACGGCATTGCGACCCCCGGGAACCAGCTGGACGGCCTCAACCGGACGAGTACGATCATCGCCGGCGCCGACGGCGCCAACGGCAAGAGCAACGTCACGCTCTACATGGTCGATGCCCACACCGATCCGATCCTCCAGGCCTCGCGCGATTTTTCGGCCTGCGCGCTGGAAACGACCTCGAGAGGCCCCGGAACCCTGCCCTGCGCCGGTTCGGTCAACTCGCCCCAAGGTGTGTTCATCACCAACGTGCCGGTCGCCCCGCCCGGAGCCCCGAACGGAATCGTGCCGCCGGTTGCCCCGGGCACGGTCATGCTCGAGAACGGCGACGAAGATACGACCAATCCCAACGGTACGCACAGCTTTCTGGTCACGGAAGGCGGTCCGCTGCAGCCGACCTTCAACTTCAACCCGCTGAACGCCCTGCAGCGCGAGGACCAGCGCTATACCGCCGGCGGCTTCGCCCATTACGAAATCGCGCCCTGGGCCGATCTCTATGCCGATTTCGGCTTCCTCGACGATAGGACGACGGAGCAGATCGCGCCGGGCGGCCTCTTCGCCGGCTCCGGTCCGACCGGCACGGTCCAGGTCAATTGTACCAACCCGTTCCTGGGCGCCCAGCAAGCCCTGGCCTTCGGCTGCGGCGATCCGCAGTTCGTCAACGGCCAGGGTCAGGTGACGATCTTCATGCCCGGCTTGCGCTTCGCCGGCGTGCCGCGAACCACGACCTTCGACCACACCGATTACCGCTTCGTGGTCGGCTCGCGCGGCGACTTGCCGTACGGCTTCAACTACGATGTGTCGGTCTCCTATTGGGACGCGATCTATCAGAACGAAACGGGCGGCTTCGCCTCGTTCACCAAGGTGCAGGACGCGCTGCTGGTGACGACCAACGCCGCGGGCCAGCCGGTCTGCATTTCGGGTAATGCGGGCTGCGTTCCTCTGGACATCTTCGCGCGCGGTGCTGCGGTCCCGGCCGAGGCTTCCGTCCTCACCAACAGCCTGACCGAGGGTTCGACCACGGAAGTGGTGGCCGGCGGGAGCATCTCCGGCGATTTCGGCCGGTTCGGCGTCAAGAGCCCCTTGGCGACCGATCCGGTCTCGGTCGTGGTCGGCTACGAATACCGGTTCGAGAATCTGACCTACCTCCCCGATGAGGAAAACCAGACGGGGGATCTGCTCGGCGGCGGCGGCGACGTGCCGCCGGTCAACGGTTCCTACGACGACAGTGATTTCTATGGCGAATTGCACATCCCGGTCGTCCAGGACGAGCCTTTCGCCAAATCGGTCAATCTCGATCTCGGCCTGCGTCACTCCGGCTATCAGGTCTACGGTACGGACCAGACCTACGACACCAATACCTGGAAGTTCCAGGGCGACTGGCAGATCGTCAGCGACGTGAAGCTCCGCGGCGGGTACAATCGTGCCGCCCGCGCGCCGAATACCGCCGAGCTGTTCGATCCGGCGACGGTCGGACTCACTGCCGGGTTCGACGATCCCTGTTCCGGGACGAACCCGGTCGCATCGCTCGAGGCTTGCGAACGAACCGGTGTCACTCCGGGCCAGTACGGCCATATCGTCGATTGTCCTGCCGATCAGTGCAGCCAGCTCACCGGCGGCAATGTCGGGGTCAAGCCCGAAGACGCCGACACCTATACCTGGGGCATCGTGATCACCCCGTCCATGGTGCCGAATTTGGCCTTCACCATGGATTACTGGACCATCTCGATCGCCGATGCGATTTCGGACGGCGGTATCCCGGCGAATATCAGCTTGGACGAGTGCCTCGCCGCTCCCACGCCGCTCTGCAATAATATCCATCGTGGGCCCGGCGGCGTGATCTTCGGCCAGGCCGCGTTCATCGTCGCGACGACCCAGAATGCCGGCAACCTGTCGACCCAGGGCATCGACTTCACCACCAGCTACAAGCATGATCTCGACTTCCTCGGCGCCGGCGATCTGGGCTCGGTGGCGTTCAACTACACCGGGACCTGGGTCGGCGCGTTCGATGTCACGCCGATCCCGGGCGGCGGCTCCTACGACTGCGCCGGTCTGTTCGGCGTTACCTGCGGTACGCCGACTCCGGTCTATCGCCATGCGACGCGCCTGACCTGGCTCTCGCCCTGGGATGCCAATATTTCCCTGAATTGGCGCCACCTCTCCGGTGTCTCCTTCGACGGAAATTCGAGCAATCCGATCCTGAACGACGGCCCGTTCAACAACATCACCGAGAATATTTCCTCGTTCGACTATTTCGATCTGGCCGCGACCTACCAGGTCCGGGCCAATCTCGAACTGCGGGCCGGCATCAACAATCTGTTCGATCGCGATCCGCCGATCGTCAATGCCGACATCGCCGGACCGCCCTTCGGCAACGGCAATACCTATCCGGGCGTCTACGACTCGCTCGGCCGGGAGTTCTTCTTCGGTGCGACCATGAAGTTCTGACCTCGACAGAAGTAGCGGCGGGGATGAGGCGGTGCGGGAGCGATCCCGCACCGTTTTTTTCCGCCGCGGCGCAATCTCCCGCTCCGGCTGGCTCGCTCCGAGCCTTTTGGTGTCGCTTCCCCGGATCGCAGGCAAGCACCGCAAAAACCGCGGGGCTTGGGCATGGCCGGGTGATTGACAGCGTCGGCGCCGATCCCGATACTCCCGCACTTTCCTTGGCAGGATCGGCCGGTTCCGCCGGCATCCGGCGGAGCGGGACGATGCGTTGCTTCGAGGGTCAGAAAATCGAGGGTGCGGCTAGGCCGACCCGGCTGCGACGACGATAGGGACGGCGAGACCGTCGCTGCCGGCCTTCCGGCGTTCCAGAGTTTCGATTATTCCGACTGCCCTCGACAGGGAGTTCCGCCGATGATTTCCGCCGTCATGCCCACTTATTCTCGGGCTGATCTCGCCTTCGAGCGTGGTGAAGGTGCCTATCTCTATTCGACCAGCGGCGATAAATATCTCGATTTCGCCAGCGGCATCGCGGTGACGGCACTCGGCCACAGCCATCCGCATCTGGTCGAGACTCTGATTACCCAAGGCCGGAAGCTGTGGCACACCTCGAATCTGTTCCAGATTCCCGAGCAGACCCGGCTGGCCGAGCGGCTCGTCGCCACTTCTTTTGCCGACACCGTCTTCTTCGGAAATTCCGGCGCCGAGGCCGGCGAACTCGCGATCAAGGTCACCCGGAAATATCAGCACGAGACCGGCCACCCCGAGCGCTACCGCATCATCGGCTGCCGGGGCGCCTTTCACGGCCGGACGTTGGCGACGCTGGCAGCGGCCGGCAACGAGAAATACCTCAAGGGCTTCGACCCGGTCGTCGAAGGTTTCGACCAGGTCGCCTTCGATAATCTGAACGAATTGCGCGACCGGATCGGGCCGGAGACCGCGGGCATTCTCGTCGAGCCGGTGCAGGGCGAGGGTGGCGTCCGCCCGGCCAGCGCCGGCTATCTCGCTGGTTTGCGGGCCGCCGCCGACGAGTTCGGGCTGGTGCTGATCTTCGACGAAGTCCAATGCGGCATGGGGCGCACCGGCAAGCTCTGGGCCCATGAATGGGCCGGAATCGTGCCGGACGTCATGATGGTGGCGAAGGGACTGGGTGGCGGCTTCCCAGTCGGCGCCGTGCTCGCGACCGAACAGGTCGGCCGGGTCATGGGGCCGGGCGCCCATGGGTCGACCTTCGGCGGCAATACGCTCGCCATGGCGATCGGCAATGCCGTGCTCGACGTCATGCTGGCGCCGGGGTTCATGGCCAATGTCGATGCTCAGGCGAAGGTGCTCAGGGCCGAACTCGAGGTCCTGGCGGCGCGCCATCCACAGGTGTTGTCGGGCGTGCGCGGTGCCGGCCTCATCCTGGGCCTGCAATGCGCAGTGCCGAATACCGAGCTGGTCGAGGCATTGCGGCAGCATCGCCTGCTCGCCGTCGGCGCCGGCGACAATGTCGTGCGCCTGGTGCCGCCGCTGATCATCGGGCCGCGGGAAATCGACGAAGCGTGTGCCGCGATCGACGCCGCCTGCCGGACCTGGGCCGGCTGAATTATGGTCGTGCCCCGGCACTTTCTCGATCTCGACCAGATCGACACGGGCGAGCTGAGACGAATTCTCGATCTCGGCCACGCCTATAAGCGCCCGGGCTCGCCGGCGCTGCCGGCCGAGCCGCGCCTTCTCGCCGGCAAGACGCTCGCCATGATCTTCGAAAAGCCGTCGACCCGAACCCGCGTCAGCTTCGAAATCGCCATGAAACATTTGGGCGGAGAAGCGGTGATCCTGTCGGCGCAGGACAGCCAGCTCGGCCGCGGCGAACCGATCGCGGATACGGCGCGTGTGCTCTCGCGCTATGTCGATGCCATCATGCTGCGCACCACCGAGCAGGCGAAGCTCGACGAGATGGCGCGTCACGCCACTGTCCCGGTGATCAACGGCTTGACCGATCTCAGCCATCCTTGCCAGATCATGGCCGACCTCATGACTTTGGAGGAGCACAAGGGCGCGCTCGGCGAACGTGTCGTCGCCTGGAGCGGCGACGGCAACAATGTCGCGGCCTCCTGGATCCATGCCGCGGTGCAATTCGGTTTCGAATTGCGGGTGGCGACGCCCGAGGCGTTGCGGCCGCCCGAACGCCTGATCGATTGGGCGACCGCCAGAGGCGGCAAGATCCGCTTCACCGCTGATCCGCAGGCAGCGGTCGCCGGCGCCGAATGCGTCGTCACCGATACCTGGGTATCGATGGGGGTCGAGGCCAGCGTCAACCGCCACAATCTGCTGGCACCCTATCGGGTCGACGATCGGCTGATGGCCGAGGCGGCGCCGGGGGCGGTGTTCATGCATTGCCTGCCGGCCAAGCGCGGCGAAGAAGTCGCGGCTTCGGTTATCGATGGTCCGCAGAGCGTAGTCTGGGACGAGGCGGAAAACCGCCTGCACGCCCAGAAGGCGATTTTGGCGTGGTGTCTCGGCTGACCTCGATGCTGATGGATGATCTGATCCGGCCGTTCCAGATCGACCCCTTCGCGCTGCGCGGGCGCCATGTCCGTCTGGGCCCGGCCTTGGACGGCATCATCGGTCGGCACGGCTATCCCGAGCCGGTGGCAATGATGCTGGGCGAGGCGATCGCGCTCGCTGCACTCCTGGCCGGCGCCCTCAAATACGAAGGCATTTTCACGCTTCAGACCAAGGGCGACGGCCCGATCGGGCTGATGGTCGCCGACGTCACTTCGGCCGGTGCCGTGCGCGGCTATGCCCAATTCGACGCCGGCGCCCTCGATCGCATTGCCGCCAGCGGCAATTCGGTGCCGCGGCTGCTGGGCGCAGGCTACCTCGCCTTTACGGTCGATCAAGGGGAGCACAGCGAGCGCTATCAGGGCATCGTCGAGCTCGAGGGTGCGACGCTCGCCGATTGCGCGCATCATTATTTTCGCCAATCCGAGCAGATCGAAGCCGGGATCCGCGTCGCCGCCCGCCGCTCGGAGACGGGCGGCTGGCGTGCCGGAGCACTCATGATCCAGCGCCTGCCCGACGAGGGCGGTAATGTGGAGGAGGGCGGTCCCGCCGCCGAGGCGCAGGATGATGGCTGGCGTCGGGCGCTGATGCTGCTCGGCACCTGTCGCGATGCCGAGCTGACCGACCCGGCGATCGAGTGCGATGCTTTGCTGTTCCGCCTGTTCCATGAGGAAGGTGTGCGCGTCTACCCGGCCCAGACCTTGATTGCGCGCTGCCGCTGTTCGCGCGAGCGGATCGAAACCGTCCTGCGCACATTGCCGGCCGATGACCTCGATTATCTGGCGGTCGATGGCAGGGTCGGCGTCACCTGCGAGTTCTGTTCGACCCGGTACAGTTTCAGCGATGCCGAGATTGCCGCGTTGCAGGCGCGCGCGCCGTGACCGTCTTCCGATGCGCCAGGAGCAAGTCCGTCCATGATCCTCTGCCGTCTGTGCCTCTACGCTTCTCTCGCCGCCGGGCTCGCCGCTTGTGCTTCGCCGCCGCCGCCGCCGCGTTTCGCCGAAATCCGGTTCGACCAGGAACCGCCGATCCGGCTCGAGGTCGGCAGGATCGAAATCGTCGACCTGTTCCAGCCGAGCTTCAGGCCGCCCGAAGTCGAGCATGAATTTCCGGTCCCGCCCGCGCATGCGCTGGAGGCGCTGTGCCGGGACCGGTTCCAGGCTGCGGCGCCCGGAAGCGCCAATTTTGCCCGCTTCACCATCGTGGATGCGAGCGTGCGGGAAACCGAGCTGCCGCGCACGGAAGGAATCGAAGGCGCCTTCACGATCGACCAGACCTGGCGGTACGATGGCAGGGTCGCCGTCCGGCTCGAAATCATCGACGCGCGGGGCTCGACCGTGCGGACCGTCGCGGCGGAAGCTGTGCGCAACACCACCGAGGCCGAGGACATCTCGCCCGACGAACGAGATCGGGCATGGTACGAGATGAGCCGGGACTTGGTCCAGTCTCTCGATCAGGAATTGGAGCGGCAGATCGATGCGACCTTATATCCCTATGAGAGCTGAACGCCGCTGGTCCGAGGCCCGGGCGGCACTGCTGCTCGTTCTCGGGCTCGCGGGCTGTGCGGCCCCGCCCGAACGACGCTCGGACGTGCCCGATTTCGGCGAGGTCAAGGCGCTGTTCGCGCTCGGACAAGACGTCCAGGTGATCAATGTCCGGGCGCTCGACCGGCTGCCGATCAGCGCCGCCGTCCTGGTCCTGCCGGGCGGCGACCGCATCCTCGCCTATTCGATCGACCAGCAGAAGAACCCGAGCCTGAGCGACCACACCAGGCTGGGCGCCCCGGCCGGCGACGCGTTCGGCATCGGCGCGGGCGTCCCACTCCTCGCCGGGCCGGGCATGCCGGAGTCGACGACGGTGCTGATCGGCCAGATCGCCTCGACGGCCCTCATCCGCGTGCCCGATATGGGGGAATACCGCGAGGCTTGGCCTCAGGCGAAGATCGAAATCCACATGGGTTTTCCGCCGGAAGAGCGGGTCGAATTCCTGCCGGCGCCGCAGCCGGGGTGAACGCCCCCGGCTCTACCGATTAAGAGACGAGCGGAAGTGCCAGCGTGATCCCGTCCGCGTGGTTAAAGGAGGCGACACGATCCGGAATATCAGGCACTATTTCGGGACCGATCCCGCGGTGATGTATTGGTAGATATGGCTCAAACCGTTCAGGAAAAGCGTCCCTTTATTGTTTGAACCATGGCAGTCGAAACAGCTGTCGCCGAGTCCCTGGCCATTGCTCAGACCTCCCAGGAGAGTTGTGTTCGAACCCTGGTCGTAGGTTTCCATGGTGGAGTTGAAGAGTTGGCTGGTACCGACGACATTAACCGGATACGTCGCTCCAAATTGGTTGGGGTTCACTCCGAAGCTGATCCCGGGCGGGGCCCCGCCGAGGGTCCAGGTCGCGCCGATCAATATATAGTTATTGCGAACATCGGCGCCGGCACCCGCCGTCGACATCATCGCGTGGACGCTGTTGTTGAGCGAGATGATCTGGGTATTGGACACGGCTGGGGAACTGACGTTGGGGTTGGGGGTCGTGTCCGACGCCGCTCCCCAGGCCTTCAGCCGGATCGTATCGCTGGGGCTGACCGTGAACGAGGCCTGTGCCTGGATCGACCCGACCACCCCGTTCAATATATCCATGTGTGGCACGTTGAACGGGCCTGTGGACCCGCTCTTGGCGAGCTGCCAATTGCCGCTCGTGTTCTGCGCCACTGTAACCGTCTCGTCCCCGCGGATGGGCGGGCGCGGCGTTGTCGAGATGTAGCTATACGCAGCATCGGGCGCATTGCCGAGATGTTCGAAGGTCGCAAAGATCATCTCGGGATGTCCGGATGCGCTGCCGACCAGATGCATGCCGACGAGGGCCAATGTCGCCTGCTTGTTGGGACCTTGCGTCCATGCGGTACCGTTGGCCGACGAGGTGTATGTCGGGATGGTCGCTTGCGTCGTGATGTAGCTCGCCGCGGCCCCTGCGGGGAGTGTGGAGGCGTCGATCCATGAAGCTTTCAACTCGACGATCAGCGCGTCGGAATCGGGAAACGACGCTCCGTGCATCGCTGCGAACGCGGTGATCTGGTTGAGATCGGCCTCGCTCGTCGGGAAGTGCGTCGGTTTCGGGCTGATGCCGCCCCCGTAAGACCCCGCGAGAAAGTACGCATCGACGTCGTTCACCATGATGGAATAATAGAGGAGCGAGTTGTCCCGAGTCATCACCACCGGAAAGTCCACGCCGTTATCCGTCGCCTGGCCGGTCTCGACCTCGATGACACTGCCGGTGGTGACGTCGACCAACGTCCCGCCCGTCCCGCCTCCAGTACAAACCGCTCCGAGACGGCAGATCGACCCGATCGCAATCGCGCGGACGAAGTGCCCGACCCGGGGTGACGGGTTCGACTTCGCACTCAGGGCGATCGCCTTGCCACCGGCGTCGAACAGGGTCGCCTTGCCCTTATTGCCGATCTGTACCCGGGCGATCTCGACCCGCTTCCCCGCGGCGTCGTTAATCAGCGCCTTGCCGGTCGGGCCCGGCTGCAGCGGCTCGACCTCGACCATTCCTCCGCCCTTGGCCTTGACGAGCGGCAATCCGTTGGGACCGGGCTTTCGGCTCCGCGGGAAGGCTTCACGGACAAAAATCACTTCTGTCGGATGCGGAACCAGGGTTCGGCTGCCCGACGCACCAGCCGGGGGCGAGACGTCGAAGAATGCCGTCGAGTCGAAGATGTTCGGCGGGGTGCCTTCCGCTGGCACGAAGCCGCCATAGCCCGAACCGGGTGCAGTTGGAATCTGCGAAGTTACCCATAGGAACATCTGTTCCGCCCATTGATAGAAGGGGCAATTATTGTTGGCCGGGTTCGAGAAGGCGACGCTGTTCGCGGGCATTACCATCCCGTTCAGAGCCGGTGAGCCCGAGTGAAACCATCCGTTGAACGTCGCCTGCGGCACGGCACAATAGGTCTCTGCGTCGGTGGGAAGCGCCTGAGCGCACGCCGACCTCGCCGATAGCGAAATGCCGTAGATCAGCACCAGCAACGCGATTCCGCTGAGCCGGCCCAACATCCTCACTCTCCGATTTTCATCCGACATCTTCGATCTCCTGCTGGAGTTTCGCGGCCACTGCAGCGGCGTTGTCATCGGGAGACGCTATCAAAAGACAGGTGCAAATATTGCGTAAGCCGTATTTGTCTAATGAACGGCGAATGGAGTCGGGCGATTTACCACTCACCATCCAAAACTGCCCGGCAGTCGTTACTGGTCGAGCAAGCTACGCGGCCTCGACCGGTATTTCAACGGCGTTGCTGGCGGCGTGTTCGGCCTGGGGAACCGACAGGGCCGCGCGCAGGAACGGCAACTGCCCGGGAGCCTCCGAGGCCCCGGACGCTTTCGGCTGATGCAACGATGTCGGCAGAGGGCCGGCACGAGTGGGGCGGGGCTGCGCACCGGCCGCGCCGCGCGGCGGCGATCCTGCTCGGACGGGTCTATTTCCGGCCCGGCCCACTTCCGACTCGAACCGGCCGGAGCCCCCTCCCCTGCTCGGGACGCCTAAACCATTTGCAAAGGATAGCGGGACGACACTCCGCCCCGTCCCGGGATTGGCCGGGACGGGAGAATGGACATGGCACAGCGCATGGCGGCAGCCGATCGGCTGCGGTTGTTTCTGCTCGACGATCCGGCGCCGGCCGAGCTGCGCGCCTTCCGGCCGGTCCTGGAACAGGCCTTGCCGGTGCTCTTGGACGGCTTCTACGACCATGTGCGCCGGTCGCCGGAGGCGGCGAAACTGCTCGCGGACAGCGCAACCGTCAGCCGGTCACGCACGGCCCAGGGCGAGCATTTGCTGCGCATCTTCACGGCCGACTTCGACGATCGCTATGTCGCTTCGGCGCAGAAGATCGGCGATGTTCACGCCAGGCTCGGCGTCGAGCCCGGGCTGTATCTGGGCGCCACCGCCTATCTGCTCGGAGAATTGCTGCGGCGGGTGGTCGTGCGCCGAACCGGCGGCTGGTTTTCCCGGGGCTCCAGGGCCGCAGCCGGAAATCTCGCCGCGGCGATCAGCCGTGTGGTGCTGTTCGACGCCGAACTGGTCCTCGACGCCTTTCAGCAGGATCTCGTCAAATCAGCCGCGGCCGGATTGGAAAAACTGACCGTCGAGATTTCCGGGACGATCACCGGGGTGGTCGGCACTGTCGGCCGGGCCGCGGGTGAGTTGCAAGGAAGCGCGGCTTCCCTGACCACGGCGGTCGAGAAATCGAGCCGCCAGGCGACGAACGTCGCCTCGGCCTCGCAGCAGGCATCGGCCAACGTCCAGACCGTGGCGTCGGCCGCCGAGCAGCTGTCCCACTCGATCAGTGAAATCGCGCGCCAGGTTTCGAAATCGAGCCAGGTCGCCGCGGCAGCGGTTCGTCAAGCGGGCGAAACCAACGGCACCATGCGCACGCTCGCCGAAGCGGCCAACCGGATCGGCGAAGTCGTCCGCCTGATCAACGACATTGCCAGCCAGACCAATCTCTTGGCCTTGAATGCCACGATCGAGGCGGCCCGCGCCGGGGAAGCGGGCAAGGGCTTCGCCGTGGTCGCGAGCGAGGTCAAGAGTCTCGCCAACCAGACCGCGCGCGCGACCGAGGACATCAAGAACCAGGTGACCGAGATCCAGATGGCGGCCAGCCAAGCGGTCGAGGCGATCCAGTCGATCGATACCACCATCCGCGAGATCGACGAGATCGGCTCAGCGATCGCCGCCGCGGTCGAAGAGCAGGGTGCCGCCACCGGCGAGATCGCCCGCAACGTCCAGCAGGCGGCGGCCGGGACGGCGCAAGTCTCGGCCAATATTGCCGGCGTCAACGACGCCGTCGCCGAGACCGGGCGTACGGCCCAATCGGTGCTCGCGGGCAGCCGGGAACTCACTCGCCAGGCCGAATCGCTGAGGCTCCACTTCGAGAGCTTCGTCCGCCAAGTCTCCAAGGGCTGACAGGGGACGCGCGGTCGGATCGGGAGAGCGTAGCCGACATCCGGCGCCGGCCAACCGGATCTTCCCGGCGCTCCGCCCTTCCTCCATAAAGCTGTCACACTTCGGTGAAGGAACTGTCGCCTCTCGCGCCTTAGGCTGATCTCTCCGATCCTAGCCCGGAGATCTGCCCATGCCGACGGGAATCCGGTTGCGCCGAGCCTCGCTTCTCGCTGCGTTATTGTCCGCCCTCGGCGCCGGGACCGTCGCTGCCGATGAAACACCGGGCGAGACGCGTTCGCCGATCAAGCACGTCATCTACATCATCGGCGAGAATCGCAGCTTCGACAATATTTACGGCACCTATGTGCCGAAGCCGGGCGAGAGCGTGGCCAATCTGCTGTCCGAGGGGATCGTCAACGCCGACGGCACGCCTGGTCCGAACTTTGCGCGAGCGCTGCAATATCAGGTGACCCAGACCGACGGGAAATTCTCGATCGCCCCGGCCTCGAAGGTGCCGTACACGGTTCTGCCGGTGCCGACCACGATGAGCGCGCCGCAAGTGCCGCTGCCGGTCGAGTTCGGAGTCATCTCGGCGACCGGCATGCTCTCGCCGGCCTTTCCGGACGGCGACCCCGAATTGCCCCTCGACGATCAGGATCTGCTCGATTCCGGCGGGACCGGGAGCATTCCGGCCAACGGCGCCGATACCAGAGTGACCAATTTCAACGCGCTGCCGGCCGGGCCGTTTCCCCAGACCGGGGCGAAACTGCCCTATGACTCCTATGAGGGCGACACTATTCATCAGCTCTCGCAGATGTGGCAGCAATCCGATTGCAGCGTCAGCCACGCGACCCCGGCCAATCCGACAGGCTGCCTGCACGACCTCTACCCCTTCGTCGCGACCACCTACGACACAGGCCCGGGTCAAGTCGCGACCGACGGCAGCCAGGATATGGCGTTCTACGACATCAATAGCGGCGACGTGCCGATCCTGAAGGCGCTGGCCGACACTTTCACCATCGCCGACAATTTCCATCAGGCGATCATGGGCGGATCGGTCACCGGCGCCATCGCCATCGCGTTCGGCGACAACGCCTTCTTCAGCGACGGCGACGGCAATCCGGCAGTGCCCGGCGGCAGCATCACCGACCCCGATCCCCAGCCGGGTTCGATCAACACCTATCAATCGGTCGGGACCTGGATCGAGTGCGCCGACCCGACCCAGCCCGGCGTCGCTGCGATCCGGGACTATCTGGCCTCGCTGCCTTATCCGGTCGATCCGAACTGCGCGCCCGCCACCTATTACGCCGTGCGCGACGCCGATCTGCCCTATCTGCCCAATGGTGCTCTAGCCGCGGTCGATCCGACCACGCTGCCGCCGCTGACCCAGCGCCATATCGGCGACGTGCTCGACGATGGCGGCGTCTCCTGGGTTTGGTATGGCGGCCAGTCCGACGCCGCGGTGGCAGTCGCCGACGGTTCCAAGACCCTGCAGAACGAGCTCTTCTCGGTGGCCTATTGCGGCGAGTGCAATCCGTTCCAGTACGCCAAGGACGTGATGACGACGGCCCGAGGCCGGGCTCATCTCCAGGACGTGCCCGATCTCTTCACCGCTCTGGCCGACAACAGCTTGCCCGCGGTCGCCTTCGTCAAACCCGACGGGCTGACCGAAGGCCATCCCGGCTCGGGCAAGGTCGATCAGTTCGAGGCTTTCGTCCAGAACATCATCGACCTGACGCAAGCCAACCCGGCGCTCTTCGCCGAAACGGCGATCTTCATCAGCTTCGACGAAAGCGGGGGTCTCTATGATTCGGGCTTCATCCAGCCGCTGGACTTCTTCGGCGACGGGCCACGAATCCCGCTCGTCGTCGTCTCACCCTTCACCGCCGGCGGCCATGTCGGCCACAGCTATTACGATCAGGTCTCGGTCCTCAAATTCATCGAGCGCAATTGGAATCTCGGCAAGATCAGCAGGCGTAGCCGCGATAATCTGGCCAATCCGATAATGTCTGAGGCCAACCCCTATGTGCCGCTCAACATGCCGGCGATCGGCGACCTGTTCGATCTGTTCAGCTTCGATCGAGCCGCACCGGTGCCGGTGCCGGTGCAGTAACGGGGCGGCGGGGCCGAAGACCGGTTCCGTGCCGGCTGCTCGCGACAAATTGCCTTGCCTCGGCGGAATAGGGCGTTGATATAAGACGGCTACCAGATTTGAGCCGGTGCGTTCGACGATATCGGGTGCCGTCGCGGGGACACTCGACGCCGGGTTTTCTCAACCCGATCGAGTTCGAGACCCGGATCGCACCATGCCGTCATCGTCGAATATTCTGCTCTGCGCCGGGGCGATGCTGCTGTTCGGGACGGGGCTCGGCTGGCTCGTGGCGCGCCGGCTGGTCCCTGACCGGGGACTCGCCTGGTCGATGGCGCCCTGTCTCGGCTGGGCCGTGTTCAATGCCGCGGCGTTGCCGATCCTCCAGCTCCTGCCATTCACCCGGGCGAGCCTCGTCGTCCTGGTCGGCGCCGCCCTGGTCGTGAGTTCGACCATCTCTCTGTGGCCTGGGCGCGGCGGTTCCGTGCCCGCGAGCTATGGTTGCGGCGTCCCATGGTGGGCCTATGCCGCCGCCGCAATTCTCGCTCTCGCCCCTGCGATCGCGATCCTCCCGAAATTCGCCGGCGACGGCGTCTTGCTGGCCGATCCCGTCTATGATCATTCCAAGGTGGCGATGATCGACGATATCGCCCGGATCGGTCTGCCCGCCGGCAACCCGTTCTTCGCCGAAGCCGGCACGTCGCCCCGGCTGGCCTATTACTATCTCTGGCACTTCTCGGCGGCGATCGCCGTGAGGTTGTTCGGGATCGGCGGCTGGGAAGCGGACATCGCGCAGACTTGGTTCACCGCATTCGCTTCCCTCACCCTGATGATGGGACTGGCGGTCTGGTTCAGCAGGCGCCGCAGCGCCGCTCTCTTGGTCGCTATTCTGTGCGCGGCCTTGACCATCCGCCCGGTCCTCGCCGCCGGCTTGGGGGCACGGCTCTTGGACAGCTACCTCTCGGCCGACACCAATCTCGAAGGTTGGCTGTCGCAAGCGACCTGGGTCCCGCAGCATCTCGCCTCGGCGAGTTCTGTCGTGCTCGCCATGTTCCTGATCTCGAATCTGGCCGAGCGCCACAGCCGACTGCTCGTTCCGGTCCTCGCTCTGGTCGTGGCGGCCGGCTTCGAGAGTTCGACCTGGATCGGCGGCATCACTTTCGCAGCGGTTTCGGTGCCGGTCGGGCTGCACCTCCTCTGGTCGGCCGAGCCCGGCCGACGATGGCGGCTGGCGGGCGAAGCGGGGCTCGCGGCGGCTATAGCCCTGGCCCTGGTCTTCCCGTTCGTCCAGGACCAGATCCTCGGCACGGCGGCGCGCGGGGTCGGCCTGCCGATCGCGCTCCAGCCCTATGAGGTCCTCGGGCCCTTCATCCCGGATTCGCTCCGGCCGGTGCTCGATCCGCCCGCCTATTGGCTGGTGTTCTTGATCATCGAGTTTCCGGCGATTTTCCCGGCCGGGTGTCTCACGCTCTGGCGTGTGGTCGGGGCTGCCGAGACGCCGCGGGCCGACCGGCGTCTGGCCTGGTGCTTCGCCCTTCTCGCCGCGACCGGCTTCGCCGTCACCTCGCTCTTCGCCAGCACGATCGCCAACAACGATCTGGGCTGGAGGGCGGTGCTTCCAGCCCTCATGGTCCTGACGATCTTCGCGGCGGTCGGCTTGTCGCGCTGGTTGGGCACGCGCGCTCTGGCCCCGGCCGCCGCGGCGATTCTGCTCTTCCTGCTGGGCCTTCCGGATGGGCTCGGTTTCGTCCGCGCCAACGCGACCGGGATCGCCAACCCTTCGGCCGCCGTCTTCGCCCGGTCGCCGGAACTCTGGGACCGGGTGCGCCGCCATTCGGCCCCGGACGAGCGCGTCGCCAACAACCCGCTTTTCGTGGCCGGCATGGTGACCTGGCCGGTGAACATCTCCTGGGCGCTCCTCGCCGATCGCCGGTCGTGCTTTGCCGGCAGGGATCTGGCGCTGGCTTATGTGTCCTTGCCGAGCGGCGATATCGACGGGCTGGAAGCGCTGTTCGAGCGGGTATTCGCGGGGCAGGGGTCGCCGGCGGAGATCCGGCTCCTGGCCCGGCGCTATAGTTGCCGCGTCGTCGTCGTCACCGCCGAGGACGGGGCCTGGCGCGACGACGGGTTCGCCGCCAGCGACGCCTATCGGCTGGTCGAGGAAAATCCCGGAAAGTGGCGGATCTATCGGGGGGTCGACGTCGCGGACCCGTCGCCTTGAGTCGAGGTGGTCGCGCCCGGTCCAAACCGGTACGCCGGTGCCGACCTCTCGACCCGAGAGGCCGGTCGCTGATCGCGGCCGCGGGCGTTTGCTGTCGGTGCCGGTAGGGTCCGATCGGGGCAGGCCTTCGGCGCCGGTCACTCGCCGATGAAGATCTCGGGGCGGTGGCGCGGCTCAGTGTGCCGGGTCATGCCGCCAGTGGTATGTGCTCAATTTCCGTGTCTCACCGATGGGGCACAGTCCAGTACCGTCCCGGATTGCGAACTCGCCAAAGAATGGCTGGAGAGATCGGTCGCGGTGAGTAACAACAGCGCAAATGCTCCGCTCGAAGCACGTAGCTGCGGTAGTTGTCGCTGATAACGCTTCAGGCCTGCGGCGGACACAAAACTTGCCCCAGCCAAGATTGGGGCCGGTTCGCGAGGCCGCGCGCGGACAGAAGCATTGTGCAAAGGTACTAGTTCGGGTTGTACTCGCTCGGCGGCGCCGGCGAGGCTTCCGCCGGTGCAACCTGCCGCCGGCCGGCCAGCGAGCTTTCAGTGTTGGAACCGCTGGGGACCGGCTCCGTTACCCCTGGCATGCGGATTGCTAGGCTCATCCCTCCCTCGAACCCGGGATGCGCAGCTGTGAGGCCACCATGGAAACTGAAACGCTCGTCAAATCTGGCGCCACCCTTCCTGCCACTGCTCTGATCGCCACGATCTTCGCGCATTGCCGCCCGGGCGATACCGAGTTCAAATCCGGGGGGTTGCGTGATTTCTTCCTCTATCGCGATCTCGGCATCGCCGCGGCCACCAACGGCCAGGTCATCGCCCAGCTGGTCAAGGCCCATTCGCCCCCGGAGCAGGGCACCGGCTGGCATCGGCACGTCGCCGATTTTCATATCGTGATCATGCTGAAGGGCTGGGCGCGGTTCATGTACGAGACCGAGGAGACGCTGGTCGCGGCTGGCGATTGCGTCCATCAGCGGCCGGGCATCGTCCATTATCTCTTCGATTATTCGCCGGACATGGAATATCTGGAGATCGCCGGTCCGGCCGATTTCGCCACGGTCGAAATGCCGGCACCGTGCGAGGTTCCGGCTGTGACACCCTGGCAGTAGCGGTTCCGGAGGCGGCGGGGCGAGACTGGAGGGCTGAGCCGCCCGCCGGCGTCCACCCCCCGGCTCACTCGGGCAAAGTCGTGGATTTGCCGGGGTTTCCGCCCTCCTCCGGGCGGTCGGTACCGTGGCTATACTCAGGCGACCTCCGCCAGCTCGATATGCAGGACAAAACCCGCAGCGGTCGCGATGTTGACCGGGGCATCCAACGAGAACTTATCCAGCTTGCCGCCCATCAGATCGTTGAGGCGGGGCCGCGTGACGCCGAGACGGGATGCCGATCGTTCTTGCGGGAGATGCCACGACTTGATCCGTTCGCGAATGCCCGCCAGCAGATCGGCGCGAAGTTTCATGTTTGCCGCTTCTGCCGGCGTGTCGGCCAGGGCATCGAAAACATGGGCAAATGTCTCGCTCTCCATCGCTCGGACCTTCCAACTTTTCAGCCGCTGGGCGGCGAGTTCAATGTCCCTTTGTGCGGTTTGTTGCGTCTTTTTCTCGAACGCATGAAGCACGAGCACGCGATCAGGCAATGTCGCGAGGTGGATCACCGGGAATGCGCCCGGTGGGAGCCGAAGCCTGATCTCCCTCACACCCGCACCGACTGTTTTCATCGGCTTCCAGTCAGCCGGCTCGTTGCCCTTTTACACTTCGCCCAATTCGAAACCGGCCCGCGTCCGCGCATCTGTCGGGAAATCCCGCAAGCGGTCCCGAGCATCACCGAGGAAGATTATCGGCTTCATGATTTTTTTGTATCGGAACCGATACAGGTGCGCAAGCGGACGGCGGCGACGAAGGCATGCATCTTTCGCCTCGAACCGGACGGTAAGCCGGCTTCCCTATGCGGAGCGTGCCCTATCGCTCGGCGCCGCGGCCACTCGCAAGAACGTCGCGATGATGCGATAGCCCGCCCGGACCGAGCCGCGGAGCGAGCCCGCGACTTTCGACGTCCCGCCGCTGCGGCAGCGGTAGGGCATCGGGATTTCGAGAATGCGCAGCCGAGCCCGCGCCGCCTTCATCTGCATCTCGATGTTCCAGCCATAGGTCATTTCCCGCATGTCGAGGCGTCCCAGACAGTCCCTGCGGATCGCGCGGTAGGCGCACATGTCGGTGTAGCGCTGCCCATAGAGGATGCCCATGCCGAGCCCGGCCAGATAGCCCGAGAGCAGTTGGTGCCAGCTCATCGACCCCGGTTCGCGCACGCCGCGGGTGCGGGACGCAATGACGAAATCGCGGCTGCCGTCTCGGATCGGATCGACCAGCCGCGCCAGCAGATCGCCTCGATCGGCCCCGTCGCCATCCATGAACACGATGATGTCGCAGTCGGGCGACGCGGCGGCGGCCCCCGCGGCGCAGGCGAGGCCGTAGCCGCGACCTTCCGGTACGATCACGCGGGCGCCGGCGGCGCGCGCCGCCTCGATTGTCCCGTCGCCGCTGCCGCCGTCGGCGACGATGATCTCGCGCACCAGATCCCGCGGGATCTCGCGCACCACGGCCGCGATCGCCTCGACCTCGTTGAAGGTCGGAATGACGACCGCGATCGTCAGAGGCTCCACCGAAGCCCGCAATTCTCGCACGGTTTGGGCGGCTGGTCGCTCATCAGCCCGGCTCGGAAATCCTGGTAGGCGTCGCTGTTCCAGATCTCGCTCAGGCTCTGCCGGGTCGCATCGCCGAGTGTGTAGGTTTCGTAGCCGCGCGTCGAAAACGGTGCGATGCAGCAGGGCAGCGCCGTGCCGTGGGCGGTGAAATACATGAGCGCCCAGGGCCGGCGACAGGCCGACCACGGAGTCTCGCCTTCACCGCGCTGCAGGCTCAAGCCCGGCTCGGTGGCGCCGGAGGCGTCGATCGCGACGCCGAGAGTGCGGCCCAACGCCTGGGCCGAAGCAATCGCTTCCGCCTCGGCCTTCTGGGTCGCCTCGAACAGCGAGGAATCCGGACGGGCGAGGCCGCGCCCCAGCTCGTCGAACACCAGGCGCTGCAGATGGACTTCGGCGACGCCGATCCGGGCGGCGAGGCGAACGAATTCGGGCAGCTGATCGACCGTCTCCTTCAGGCCCGTCAACCAGAGCGAAACACGCGGGGTGGTCGCCCCGATCTGTTTCTGCAGGGCGGTGAATTCGCTGACGTTGCGCACGATCCGGTCGAACATGTCCTTGCCGCGAACCTGCAGAAAGCTTTCGGCCTCGGCGGCATCGAGCGAGACGCGCAACTCGTCCAGGCCGGTATCGATGATCTCGCGCCGCTTGCGCGGGGCGAGGAGCGTGCCGTTGGTGTTGAACAGCACATAGATGCCGCGATCCTTGAGATAGCGGATCATCCGCGGCAGCTCCTTGACCAGCATCGGCTCGCCGACGCCGTGGAGCACCACCCGGGCCAAGCCCGGCACTTGGTCGATGATCGAGGTGAACAGCCCCCAGCTCAGATCGGCCGGCGGTTCCAGATCCTCGAAGGTCCGCGGACAGGTCACGCACAGCAGGTTGCAGCGGTTGGTCACCTCGAGATAGATGCAGACCGGCGGCGTCTCGGCGAGTTTCGACCGTCCATCGCCGACCGTCTCGAAATAGCGCTTGGCAACGGTTGCGTTGGTCGCGGGCATTACTGGTTCCTTCCAAAGGAGCAGGCGGTGTCCGGGCTCAAGGGACCGCCATGCCGGCGGCCAGATCCGCGCCCAGATTCAGCCGCTCGATACAGGCTGCCGTGACCGGCGCCGGATAGGGTGCCAAGCTGCCGCCCGCGGGTTCGTCCGCAAATCCGCGGAGCAGACGCAACAAGGCGCCACAATCGTCTACATCATACCAAACCGGGAGTTCCACCAGCTCGAGATCGAGCGCCCGGACGCGCGCGCGCGTCTGGTCGGCGACCCGCTCGGTGCTCCAGGCAATATCCTCGAACAAGTGCCAATGCGGTGCCTTCATCCCGAGCAGGTAGTAGCCGCCGTCATCGGCCGGCCCCAGTACCACGCGATCGCCCTCGGTTGCAAGCGCCCGCGCGGCCTGCGCCAGAAGGTCCGTCGGCAAGGTCGGGCTGTCGGAATTGAGCACGCAGACTGCGTCGTGCCCGCGATCGAACAGCGACATCACAGCCTGCACGAGGCAGCGCCCGAACCCTTCGACCCCCGGCGGCAGATCGCCCGACCCGTCGGCGAGGACGAGGTCCGTCCCCGGAGCGAGCACGCCGTCGAACAGCATCTCCAGCCCGGCGGGCGCGTAGGCGATATAGCCCTGGATCGGGCTGCGTTGGGCGGCCAGGACGATGTTCTCGGTGATGTCGCGCAGGAAACTGGCGCTGAGCGCTGCGGCGGTCTGGGGGGTGAGCGGCGGCACGAGCCTGGTCTTGACCTTGCCCGGGCGAGGTGCCTTGGCCATGACGGCGATGGCGCAGGGCTTGGGCGAAGAGTTGCTCACAAGCCGCTGAACCAATTATAGCCGCGATCTTCCCAAAAGCCGCTGGGTTCGCGGTTGGTGACCCAGATCGTGGTAACCCATTTCGGGTTCTTGAAGCCGAGCTTGGTCGGGATCCGCACCTTGAACGGAAAACCGAATTGCTGGGGGAGGATTTCGTCGGCGAGCTTGACGGCCATGATCGTCTGGGGATGCAGCGCGGTCGGCATATCGATGCTGCCGTAATACCCGTCGGCGCACTGGAAACCAACATACTTTGCCGTGAGGTCGGCACCGATGCGCTGGAGAAATTCGCTGAAACGGGGACCGCTCCATTTTCCGATATAGCTCCAGCCTTCGACGCAGACATGGCGGGTGATCTGGCTTTCCTGCGCCAGCGCATGGATCTGGTCGACGGTCCAGGGCCGCTTGTCGCCGATCAGGCCGGAGAGTTCCAGGCGGTAATCGGCAGCGTCGAGTTTCGGTGCTTCCTCGGCCGGGAAATAGGCGTTGTAACGCGCCCCGGGCAGGACCGCACTTTCGGGATAAGTCGGCGCCAGCCGCTGCCGGTTGAACAGGAACGCCTGGGCCCGGTCGTTCCAGCGCGACATGAATTTCAACAGGCTCTGGACCTCGTCCTGGTCGGAAATGTCGCAGCCCGAGAGCAGGGCCAAGGCGCCGACGCTGAGCGTTCGGCCCAGGAACACGCGCCGCTCGATCGAGGTGACCAGCGGCTGTCTTTCGATCTTCAGCCGGGTCATGGCTGCTCCCCCGCCGACGAGGCTCGCCCGAGAACCATCGCGACCAGGGTCTTGGGCACGAGGATGGTTAGTGCGATATGGACGACGAGAAAACCCACGATCGCCGCCATGCCGAAGAAATGCACGAGCCGTGCCGTCTCGAACCCGCCGAAAAGCCAGGTCAGTTCCTGCAGCTGTACCGGCTTCCAGATGCTGAGCCCCGACAGGATGGTCACCAGGACGGCGCCGAGGACGCCGCAATAGAAGACTTTCTGGACCATGTTGTACTCGCCCAGCCGATGATCGAGCCGGCCGCGGAGCGCGTCGAAGAAGTCGCCGAAGAGCGCCCCCAGCCGAATCGGGAGAAAATCGCGGCGGAAATGACCCGAAACGATGCCGGTCGCCATATAGGCCAGATAGTTGACGACCAGCAGCCACATGGCGGCGAAGTGCCAGAGCAGGGCGTTGGCCAGGCCGTCCTCGTTGTCGAGTGCTTCGGATTTGGCAATGTCACCGCCGAGCGTGAGGCTGAACGGGAACCCGAAATCGAGCGGCAGCTCGGCATGGAAATCATAGATCCGCCAGCCGCTGGCGATCATCAGGATGATTGCCAGGGCGTTGAGCCAATGCATGATTCGGCGGCTCAGGGGATGCAGCTGGACGTGCGGATCCGGTGCCGCTCTCTGGATTGCCGGCTCCAGCGACTGATCGGTCACGGCAGCACCTCGAGGCCATCTTTGCGCACGCTGTCCCGGGCTCCGGGCTTTCCCAGAAACGCTTCGAACCCGGCTGCGTTCGGGCTGATTTGGGCGCTGGTCTGGGCGATCCAGTAGCGGATCGGCGGGTAGGTATCGTCGGCCAGTACGCCCACCGCCACGAAGTCGGGATTGGCGGCCAGATCCGTGGCATAGAGCACGGCGGACCGTGCCGGGCCGGCGGCGAGCAAGAAGGATGCGTCCCCGGTACTGACCGCTCCGATCGAGCGGCTCTGGACGAGATCCCAGAGTCCGGCTGCTTCCAGCGCCGTGCGAGTGTCGGCCCCGGCCGATGCGACTGCCCGGTCGACGATTGCAACCGGGCCGGCGGCGGTCAGCGCCGCCGCGGTCAAGGGGAGGGAAGGGTGCTGCTGCCCGGCGCCGAGCTCGACCACGACGAGCCGATTGCGCCAGAGGTCGACGCGCGTTTCCGGCTTGATCAGCTTGCGCTCGGTCGCGGCCGCCGCGGCCGCCTCGCCCTCGCCGATAATCAGGTCGCTGCGAATATTGTGCGAAATTTGTTCCAGCAGCAATTTGGTCGGGGAGAGGATGACGTGAACCGGCACACCGGTCTGTTGCCGCCACAAAGCCGCGGCATCGGCCAGCGCGTGCTGGAGCGTCGGTTCGCAGAACACCACGACATCCGGAGCACCGTCAGCAGCGGCGGGCGCCGGTCCGGCCGCGGCCAGCATCAGGCCCGAGAGACCGAAGCACCGGATTACCCTCGCAATGGCGGACGACATCTGGAACCCTCCTGTGACAGCCGCAATTCGGTGGCGTGCCGTGGGAGGTTACGCTCGGAGCAATCTGCCGCCACGTGCAAAATTCTCCAAGGATTCCAGCGTGCGGCCGGTCGACGGCGCGAAGCCGGGACCAGTCGGGTGCCGGGCGCCGGTCCCACCGCCGGGTTAGTTCAAATCGATTGCATGCCGCTTCAGGTCGCCCAGAGCGCAGCTGTCGAGAGCGCCCTGATGAGTAGCCCTCAGAACCACCCGCGGAGCCTTGCCGGCCAGCAGGGCCTCTTGCCAGCGCGGGGCGCACAGACACCAGCGGTCGTCCGGGCGCAGGCCGGGAAAGCCGAATTCCGGCATCGGCGTCGACAAATCATTGCCGCGCGCCTTGCTGAACGCCAGGAACTCCGCGGTCATGACGACACAGACCGTATGGCTGCCGATATCCTGCGGGCTGGTGTTGCAGCAGCCGTCGCGGAAGAAGCCGGTCATCGGACTGGTCGAACAACTTTCCAGAATGCCGCCCAGCACATTTCGCGCAGACCGCCTGCCGCCGCCCCGGTCGCCATCTCTCGGCATGGTGTCCCTCCGTTACCGCCTTGGCGAGAATGCCCTCGGGGAGGCCCCATGCCAAGGAAGTTCGCATTCGGGCCCCGAGATTGAGTCTTGCAAACAGCGCAATCCAGTGGAGACTCGGCTTCCCCGGACTATCCGATGGAGGCAGACCATGACGATCCGAACGATCCTGGTCCCGACCTGGGCTCATGCCGATGTGGCTTCCCAGCTGGCGAGTGCAGCCGTGATCGCCGAGCGCCTGGGCGCCCATATCGCGGTGCTGTTCGTTCAGCTCGACTCCAAGGCGGCGCTGATGAACCTGCCCGAGCTGGTCGGCGCCGGCATCGATTTCGCTCGAATCGAGGAGGAGAGCGAAACCGCGGCGCACCAGGCTCGGAAGCAGTTCGATACCTGGTGCTCCCGGCACGGGCTGGGCGCGCTCCCCGCCGAGTATCCGGATAGCCGCCCCTCGGCCAGCTGGCTGGAAGTCGTGGGCGAGTTCGGCGCATTGGTCGAGGAAAGCGGGAGGCTCGCCGATTTCATCATCATCAGCAATGCCGACACTCACGAATTGCTCGGCGGACGGGCCTTTCAGCCGGCTGTTTTCGGCACCGGCCGGCCGACCATGATCATCGCCGAGACGTCCGGTGCCGTGCTCGATCACGTCATGATCGCCTGGAACGGGAGCCTGGAGGCGAGCAACGCCGTGGGGCAGTCGACCGATCTGCTGCGCGCCGCCGAGCGCGTCTCGATCTATCCCGAAGGAGTCCAGCGCGAGGCCGTTCTGGCGCTGATCGCCTATCTGCGCCGGCACGGCATCCGCACTGCCGGTGAAATCCCCGTGACGCCGGCGAACTCGACCGGTGCCTCGATTTTGGCGACGGCCGATGCCGCCGGCGTCACTCTGGTCGTCCGCGGCGCCTACACCCAGAGCCGACTGCGCCAGGCGATCCTGGGCGGCACGACCCGCCACCTGCTGACCTATGCCCGGATCCCGATCTTGATGGCGCATTAGCGGACAGGGTACGGCGGCCGGCGGAGCCGGATCGCCTCACTCGTGAAAGGTCCCGTCCTCGACCGCGATCGGCTTCGCGGTCGGATAGAATTGGGTAAAAGTGGTATCGACTGCGCCATGGGCCAGATGGCAGGAATAGCAGGCGGCGTCATAGGGGATGAGGTCGGCCGGCTTGTCCCCGGAGGCGAAGAAAAAGCCCCAGCCGCCCTTGAAGCGGGCCTCGTCGCGAACATGGAACTCCAGTCCCATCAGCTCCTCGGTCTGATAATCGCCGTTCTTGTTGATGGAGCCCTTGCTGCCGGCGCCGCGATCTTCCTTGACGAAGACGGTCTTGTCCGGCCAGTGGCCGGTCTTCTGAAAGCCGGCCCAGGCGGCCGGGTCGACGAACACATTGTCGAACATGTGCCCGTCCGGCATCGGGTTGCCCTCGCTGTAATTCATGTCGAGCCCGGAGCTGAGGAACACCCAGCTTCGGTAATCGGCCGGCGGCTCGAATTGCCCGCTCGCGGTGAAGTGCGGGTCAGCCGGGACGGCGGCGGCGGTCAGCAGCGAGCAGGGGGCAAATAGTTTCAGCAGGCGGGGCAGGGGCATCGAAATCTCCTGGAGGGGTCGAGAGGCTCGACGCGAAACGCCGTCGATATTCGGTGGGGGACAGGCCGAAATGCCGGTGGAAGGTGCGGCGGAAGACGTCGTCGCTGCGAAAGCCGACGGTGCCGGCGATCGCGGTGACTCCGGCGCCGGATCCGACGAGCAGCTCGCGCGCCCGGTCGAGGCGCAGCGCCTCGATCTGCTGGCCCGGAGTTTGGCCGAAGACATCCTTGAAACGCCGGCTGAACTGACGCGGGCCGAGCCTGGCGCGCCCAGCCAGCGTCTCGACCGACAGATCGGAATCGAGATTGGCCGCGATCCAGTGCGAGAGATCGGCGAACCGGTTGGTCGCGCGCGCCTGGAACCGCAAGGGCTCGGAATATTGCCGCTGTCCGCCCGGCCGCTTCAAATAGACGACCAGATCGCGGGCGGCGGCGAGGGCCAGTTCGGGACCGCAATCCTCTTCGACCAGCGCCAAGGCCAGATCGATGGCGGCGGTGATCCCGGCCGAGCTGTAGAGCGCGCCATCCTTGACGAAGATCGCATCGGGATCGAGGCGGATCGCCGGGAAGCGGGCGGCCACGTCGCGCGCGAAGCGCCAATGCGTGGTCGCCCGCTTGCCATCGAGCAGGCCGGTCGCGGCGAGGCCGTAAATCCCCGTGCACACCGACACCATCCGCCGCACGCGCGGGGCGAGCGCGACCAGTGCAGCCGCGATCGGCGCTGCGGCGCCGGGCCGCCGCAGCCCGGCGCCGCCGGGCAAGATCAGCGTGTCGATTGCTCCGGCATCGGCGAGTGCGCAGTCCGGGGCGATGCGGAGGCCGGCTTCGCTGGCGAAGGGAGCCCCGTCGAGGCTCGCCGTCAGCGTCTCATAGGCGCCGGGCTGGAGCGAATTGGCCGCGTCGAAGACATCGAGCGGCCCGCTGAGGTCCAGGGTCTGGAAACCGTCATAGCCCAGCAGTACGATGCGGATCGCGGTTTCTGACATCGCCCTCTCCTCGGCCGCCCTTGTAACGCGCCGGGGCTTTGTCCGCCATGTCATGCTTCCGACGATTTCGGACAGGGACGCCGCCCGGCCGTCAGGTCCGAAAATGGCGAGACCGCGCCGTCGAACCAGGCATAATGCCGACCATGCTCGACCAGAACGCCTGTTACCTGGCCCTCCTCGCCCGCGACGCCCGCTTCGACGGACGCTTCTTCATCGCCGTGACCTCGACCGGGATCTATTGCCGGCCGATCTGCCCGGCGCGACCGCCCAAGCGCGAGAATTGTCTGTTCCTGCCCTCGGCCGCCGCGGCCCAGGCGGCGGGGTTCCGCGCTTGTCTGCGCTGCCGGCCGGAAGCAGCACCGGAACTCGCGATCTGGCGCGGCACGGCGAATACCGTGTCGCGCGCTTTGAAACTGATCGACGAGGGGGCGCTGGACGATGTGAGCGTCGAGACCCTGGCGGGCCGGCTCGGTGTCGGCGGGCGGCATCTGCGCCGGCTGTTCCAGCACCATCTGGGTGCCGCCCCCGTCGTCGTCGCCCAGACGCGCCGGCTGCTCTTCGCCAAGGCGCTCCTGGCCGATACGGCGCTGCCGATGGTGGATGTGGCGTTTGCCGCCGGCTACGGCAGTCTGCGCCGATTCAATGCTGCGATCCGGCGGAGCTGGGACCGGCCGCCGAGCGCGCTCCGCCGTCCGAGCCGGGCCGGCCGACCCCGGGGCGGCGGCGTCACCATCCGGTTGCCCTATCAGCCGCCCTTCGATTGGCCGGCCTTCCTGGGGTTTCTCGAACCGCGGGCGATTCCCGGAGTCGAGGGGGTCGAAGGCGAGTGCTATCGCCGGACCATCGCGCTCGAAGGCCGGCACGGCGTGGTCGAGCTCCGGCCGGCGGCGCAAGCGGGGCAACTCGAGGCGACCATCCGCTTTCCCGTGGTGGCAGCACTCGGCACCATCGTGGCCCGGCTCAAGCGGCAGTTCGACCTCGACGCCGATACTTCGGCGATCGAAGCGCATCTGGCATCCGATCCGCTGCTGGCGCCGCTGGTGGCGGCCCGGCCGGGCTTGCGCGTGCCGGGCGCCTGGGAGCCGTTCGAAATGGCGGTGCGCGCGATTCTGGGCCAACAGATCAGTGTCGGTGCCGCGACCGTGCTGGCCGGCCGCGTCGCCGCCTGCTACGGGATGCCGCTCCGGCTCGAGGATGGCGAACCGCCGCCGCCCGGCCTCTGCCAGGTCTTCCCGCAGCCGGCGGATCTCACCGGCGCCGATCCCGGTATCTTGCGGGTGCCGCGGTCGCGGGCGGCGACGATCGCGGGCCTCGCCGCGGCCCTGGTGCGAGAGCCGGATCTGCTGGCGCCGATCCTGCCGCTCGACGAGAGCGTGGCCCGGCTCTGCCTGCTGCCCGGAATCGGCGCCTGGACTGCGCACTATGTGGCGATGCGGGCGCTGCGGGAGCCGGATGCCTTTCCGGCCGGCGATCTGGGTTTGCGCAAGGCGGCGGCGACGGCCGGGAGCATCCCGACCATGACGGAACTGGCGGATCGCGCGGAGTCCTGGCGCCCGTGGCGGGCCTATGCCGCGATCCATCTGTGGTTCGGTCAGGCGGCGAACAAGGGAGGGTAGGGGCATGGAATTGCAGATCGATCGCGTCCCGAGCCCGATCGGCCCGGTGCTGCTGGTGGCCGACGGCGCCAGCCTGGTCTCGCTCGATTTCGAAGCCTACCAAGGCCGGCTCCACGCCTTGTTGGCGAAGCGCTACGGACATTACCGGCTGGCTCGGGCCCGCGACCCGCTCGGTGCCTCGAGCCGGCTCGAGGCCTATTTCGCCGGCGAGTTGGGCGCCCTGGACGAGATCCCGGTCGAGACCGGAGGGACCGAATTCCAGCGTGCCGTCTGGACCGGCCTGCGTCAAATTCCCACTGGCACGGTCACGAGTTACGGCGATCTCGCGGCCTCGCTCGGCCGACCGAAGGCCTGCCGCGCCGTCGGCTACGCCAATTCGCTGAACCCGGTGGCGATCGTCCTGCCCTGCCATCGCGTCATCGGCAAGAATCGGACTCTGACCGGCTATGCCGGCGGGCTCGAGCGGAAACGCTGGCTCTTGGCCCACGAGGGAGCGAACCAAGGGGCGAGTGCGGAATGACCATCGATTACGGCGCGAAACACCAGTATCCTCCTCGGTCAAATCATCGAGGATGGAACCATGAGCGTTCAGGGCCAGCTTCCCGTCGATCTCAACGGCATCATCGCGCGCGTCAAGGCGATCCTGCTCACCCCCGCGGCGGAATGGGAGAAAATCGAAAACGAACCGGCAACGATCGGCGGGCTCTATACCGGCTATATCCTGATCCTGGCCGCGATCGGGCCGATTTGCGAGGTGATCGGCGGGCTGGTCTTCGGCTATGGCGCCTGGATCGTGCGCTACCGGCCTTCGGTCGGCGGCGCACTATCCTACGGGATCATCCATTACGTGCTGTCCCTGGTGGCGATCTATGTGCTGGCGTTGATCATCGACGCGCTGGCGCCGAGCTTCGACGGGCAGAAGAACCAGATCCAGGCCTTCAAGCTGGCGACCTATTCCTGGACCGCTGCCTGGCTCGCCGGGGTATTCTCCATTCTGCCCGGCTTGGGGATCCTCCGGCTGGCCGGCCTCTATAGCGTCTATCTGCTGTATCTGGGATTGCCGCGGCTGATGAAGGCGCCCGAGGCCAAGGCCCCGGGCTATACGGCAGTCGCCGTCGTCGCCGCGATCCTTCTTTATGCCGTCGCGGCCGCGATCGCCGTCCCGGTGATCACGGCCGGCACCCTGGCCTCGATGAATTCGACGGGTCCGGGCTCGAGCAACAGCAGTGGCAGCAGCGGCAGCGGGACTCTGGAGATGCCCAACGGGGCGCAGGTCGATATCGGCAAGCTGAAATCCGCGGCCGAACAATTGGGCAATCTCGCCAGGCAGTTCGACCAGGGCAAGGCGAGCGGGAGCTCGGATGCGGGGGGCACGGTCACGCCGGTTTCGGTCGATGCCTTGAAGGCCCTGCTCCCCGACAGTCTGCCCGGCGGCTACAAGCGGACCGGGACGCAGAGCGGGGCGATGCTGGGCGGCGTCCATGCGGAGGCGACCTATGAGAACGCCGGCAAAAAGGTCGTCCTGAGCGTGACCGATCTCGGCGGCGCCGGTGCCATCGCTGCACTGGCGACGGCTTTCGGCGTCGAATCCGATCGGGAGACGGCGACCGGGTTCGACAAGGTCGGCCGCGTCGATGGCCGGCTGACCGTGCAGCAATATGACCGGAACACGCAGAACGGAAAGTTCGGCCTGCTGCTCGACGACCGTTTCATCCTCAATGCCGAAGGTACCGTCGCCTCGTTCGACGATCTGAAAGACGCCGTCGCCGCGGTCGGGCCGGATCGTGTGCTGGCGCTGAAATAGCGAGGTCGGTAAATCAAAAATCCAGATCGGCGTAATGCTCCGGCGGCGGATGGCCGGCGACGTGGTCGCCGAGCAGCGGCCGGAACGACGGGCGGGATTTGATCCGGGCATACCAATCCTTGGCCAATTCGTGACTGCCCCAGGGCACGTCGCCGATATAGTCGAGCACCGAGAGATGGGCAGCCGCGGCGATGTCGGCGAGCGAGAAATGGTCGCCGGCGAGCCAGCGCCGCCGCTCGACCAGATAGGCTATGTAATCCAGATGGTGATGGATATTGGCGTGGCCGGCGCGGATCGCAGTCGAATTGGGGTTGCCGTAGCCCATCATCCGTTTCATCATCTTCTCGCCGACGAGATTGAGCGTCACCTCGCGGTTCATTTTCAGATCGAACCAGGCGACCAGCCGGCGAATCTCGGCGCGGTCGACCGGATCGATCCCGAGCAGCAAGCGCTCGCGAGAGACCTCTTCGAGAAATTCGCAGATGACGGTCGAATCGACGATGAACTTGCCGTCGGCTTCGACCAGTACCGGCACTTCGGCCGCCGGGTTCATCGCCAGATAATCGGGTCGCCGGTCCCAGACGGGCTCGTGCCGCAACTCGAAATCGAGCGCCTTCTCCTTGAGGGTGATCCGGACCTTGCGGGAGAAGGGGCAGAGCGGCAGATGGAACAGCGTGCGCATGGACGGGTCCGTGACTCTCCGGGGCAGCAGCGAAGCCGCTATCCTCGTCTCTTCGCCGCGCTTGCGCAACGGGTCCGGTGATCGGGGAAAGTCGGGCTTCGGATTGCGGGAGCGGGCGTTCGTTCGATCGCCCCTTGCCGAGACAGGCCCTCTCGCGCAGGATCGCCGTTCATTCAGCCAGAGGCCGCAGATGAGCACGACATCGGTTCCATTAGTGCCGCAGCCGGCACGGCGCGGCGGCGGGTCGATCGGTTCGGGTCTGCTGGCGCTGGCGTTCAAGGGCATCAAGCTCTTGAAACTCGGCAAGGTGCTGGTCTTCGGGGCGACGCTCGCAGGCTATGGCTGGCTCTATGGCTGGCGCTTCGGCGCCTTGCTGACGGCGGCGATCTTGTTCCATGAATGGGGCCATGTCCGCGCCATGCGGCTGGTCGGGGTCGAGCCCAAAGGGATCTGGATGATCCCGTTCATGGGCGGCATGGCGTTCATGACTCCACCCGAGACGCGGGCGCAGGAAGCAGTGATCGCGCTGGGCGGCCCGCTCTTCGGGCTGGGCTCGGTGCTGGCCGTCGCCGCCATTTGGGCGCTATCGGGCGAACGCAGCTGGGCCGCCTATGCCGCCTTCATAGCGCTGGTCAATCTGTTCAACCTGCTGCCGATCGGCGTGCTCGACGGCGGGCGGCTGACCCAGGCGGTGGCCGCCTCGGTTCACAGCGCCCTCGGCATCGGCCTCTACGGGCTGGGGCTGGTGTTCGGTGCGGTCGTCGCCGTCCGGCTGCAGAGCTGGGTGCTCGCTGCCATTCTGATCATAGCGCTGATCGAGACTGGCGGGCGGATCCGGCGCGGCAGTTACGGAACGATGCCGCGTATGACTGGGATGCAGACGAGTATTGCGTTTCTGGCCTATCTGGGGCTGGTCCTGGTCTTCATCGGCATCATTGCCGGGCTCGCTGCGGTGCCCGGTGCCGATCTCGCGGCGCAAATTCTGCGCGACTGACCCTCCGCCGGTGCGCGTCGTCACCCGAGCCTGGGCAGGGCGGCGTCCAGAAGCATTCCGGCGAACAGGATCAGACCGGCATCGCGAGCGCTCTTGAAGACGGCCCGGCAGCAGTCGGGATCGTCGATATCGAGGCGGACGATCTGCCAGACCAGATGGGCGGCGAAGGCGGCGAGGCCGATGGCAAAGACCGCACCGGCGCCGGCGGCAAATCCCGCGGCACCGACGAGCACCACCGCGAGGCCGTAGAAGAGGGCGAGTGCGGGCTTGGTGCGGTCGCCGAGCAGCAGCGCCGCCGATTTGATGCCGACCAGCACATCGCTCTCGCGGTCCTGATGGGCATATATGGTGTCGTAGCCGATGACCCATGCGACCGATCCGGAATAGAGGAGCAGTGCCGGCGGGTCGAGCCGGCCGAAAGCGGCCGCCCAACCGAGCAGAGCGCCCCAGGAGAAAGCCAAGCCCAGCACGAATTGCGGCCAATGGGTGATTCGCTTCATGAAGGGATAGACGGCGACGATCGCCAGGGAGGAGATGGCGAGGACGATCGTGAACGGATCGAAGGACAGCAGGACGGCCAGCCCCACCAGCAATTGTGCCACCAGGAAAGCCGCAGCCTGCGCGACGCTCACCTGTCCGGACGGGAGCGGCCGCGAACGGGTTCGCTCCACGCTTCCGTCGAGATCGCGATCGGCGATGTCGTTCCAAGTGCAGCCGGCTCCGCGCATGACGAAAGCGCCGACGAAGAACAGTCCCAGATGTGTCAAAATCGGCGTCGTCCGGTGCTCGGCGATCGCGGCCAGTGCCGACGACCACCAACAGGGCAGCAGCAGGAGCCAGGCGCCGATCGGCCGGTCGAGACGCGCCAGCCGCAGATAGGGCCGCAGCCGCGCCGGGGCCAGGGTATCGACCCAGTTGCCGGTCGCATCGGCGACCGAACCCGGGGCCGGGCTCATCGGCCGGCGGGTTGCCGCAGGGTGACGGCGACACGCCGCAGGCGGTGGCGGTGTCGCGGGCGCGCCTCGGGAAAGGCGGAGGACGCCTGCTCGGAGCCGCCGCCGCCGATCGCGGTGCGTCCGAACCGCTGTCGAACCATCGTCATTCCAATCCCCCTCACGAGCGCGATCGGGCCGCACCTGCTCTCCGACGCCCCATGTTCCGTGCGCTGCCGGCGCCGTGTCAATGCGGCACGACTCCAACTCGCTCGGGCACGGGTGGCCGGCGCGCCGGGCTCCCTCCCGTCTCGCCTAGTCAGAATGCCGCAGTATGTCGCTGTGCCCGAGCCCGACGGATCGGGATAGTCTCTCCGAGTAGCCGCGAACGAGGCCGTGATGGACTGCTCGTCGAGTGGGGAAAGCAGACCGGGTCCGCACGCCTGTTCGATTTGCCGGTGCCGGACGAGGGCCCATCGGACCGAGATGTGGGGGCGGCAGCAACGGCCCCGGCATTCCGGCGCGACGGGCGATGCCCCCTCGGCCGCCGAGGAATCCGAGCGGCAGCTTTGGCTTGCGCTTTGCGCCGGCAACGCGTACCACGGGCTAGGCCCAAGAGTTCAATGGGTTGCAGGCCTGCCAGCCTCGATGGGGCCGCACCGGCAGGCCCGATCGGCGCTCTTGGAACGATCGTTACCGATAGGGGCCCGCGGAACTACCTCTCGAATCCCACCAATTAGGAGAGCCCCATGAATGACGCGGACCTTCCCGCTCGCGAGACGATGGAGTTCGATGTCGTCATCGTCGGCGCCGGGCCGGCCGGCCTCGCCGCTGCGATCAGGCTCAAGCAACTGGCACCCGACCTGTCCGTCGTCGTGGTCGAGAAGGGGTCCGAAGTCGGAGCGCATATTCTCTCCGGGGCGGTGATCGATCCGATCGGGCTCGATCGGCTCATCCCGGAATGGCGCAGCGAGGACACGCCGATCAAGACCGCGGTCAGCGACGACCGGTTCTATGCGCTGGGCGCCACCCGAGCAGTGCGGGTGCCGAATTTCGTGATGCCGCCGCTGATGAGCAACCACGGCACCTACATCGTGTCGCTGGGCGAGGTTTGCCGGTACCTGGCGGGGAAGGCGGAAGCACTCGGTGTCGAGATCTACCCGGGCTTCGCCGCCGCGGAAATCCTCTATGAGAACGGTGCCGTCGTCGGTGTCGCGACCGGCGATATGGGGGTTGCCAAAGACGGACATCACAAGGCGAGCTTTACCCGGGGCATGGAGCTGCGGGCCAAATACACCTTGCTGGGCGAGGGCGCGCGCGGAAGCCTTTCGAAGCTGGTGATCGAGCGTTTCGGTCTGCTGGAGGGCCGGCAGCCGCAGGTCTATGGCCTCGGCATCAAGGAGGTGTGGCAGGTCGCGCCGGAGAAATATCGCGGCGGGCTGGTGCAGCACACGGTCGGCTGGCCGCTCGGCAGCAACGCCGGCGGCGGCTCGTTCCTCTATCATTTCAACGACAATCTCGTTTCCGTGGGGCTCGCCATATACTTGAGTTACGAGAACCCCTATCTTTCGCCCTTCGACGAATTCCAGCGCTTCAAGACTCATCCGCTTGTCCGCGACACGTTTTCGGGCGCCAAACGCCTCTGCTACGGCGCCCGGGCCATGACCCAGGGCGGCTGGCAATCCGTGCCCAAACTCAGTTTTCCCGGCGGTGCGCTCATCGGCTGCGCCGCTGGATTCATGAATTTCCCCCGCCTGAAGGGCAGCCACAACGCGATCTTGTCGGGGATGCTCGCGGCCGAGCACGTCGTCCCGGCACTCGCGGCGGGGGCAGCGCCGGAGGGGCTCTCGGGCTACGAGACCGGCTGGCGCGAGTCGGCGATCGGGCGCGATCTCTGGCGGGTCCGCAACGTCAAGCCGTTCAGTTCGAAGCTGGGCACCTATGCGAGCGTCGTCCTCGGCGGGTTCGACATGTGGTCCAACACGCTCGGATTTTCCCTGTTCGGCACGCTCCGGCACTCGAAGCCGGACTGCGCGGCGCTCGCGCCGGCGGCGCAGTTTCAGCCCATCGCCTATCCGAAGCCGGACGGGACGCTCACCTTCGACCGGCTCTCGTCGGTCTATCTGTCGAATACCAATCACGAGGAAGATCAGCCGGTCCATCTCCAGCTCCGCGACCCGGCACTCCAGAAGGCGTCGGAGTTCGACATCTATGCCGGTCCGTCGGCGCGCTATTGTCCGGCCGGCGTCTATGAATGGATCGAGGAAAAGGGCCAGCCGCGCTATGTGATCAACGCGCAGAACTGCGTCCACTGCAAGACTTGCGACATCAAGGACCCCAATCAGAACATCAACTGGGTTCCGCCCGAAGGCGGCGGCGGACCGAACTATCCGAACATGTGACCGCGGCGAGCCGTCCCGCTCACTGTGACGTCGCGGCCGGGCCGAGCGGGCGGTTCTGCTCGTCGAGCAGAGGCACGCCGTAGTCCAGGAGGATCTGGGTGATCTCGGCCTGATGGCGCTCGATCGCCTGGTTGACGCGGCGGCGCCAGTCGGGTTCGTTGGCGCGGACACCCATGGCGATGCGGAAATCGAGACGGGTCGAACCCTCTTCCCCTTCCAGAAACTGGGCGCGCAACTTCAGGCCGTCATGCTTGATGTAGTAGCCGGCGATCGGCCCCCAGAGCAGGCCCAGATCGAGCTTGCCGTCGACGATGTCCTGGATCATCGCCCGCGGCGGCGAGTCGAAGCGCGTGTCGACCGCCAGCGCATAAGAGGTGACATGCGGCATCAGCCCGTGTTTGAGCAACAGATCGGTCGGCGGCGTCGCCGCGACCAAGCCGATGCGCTTGTCGGCCAGCGACGGGTCGCCGATCGAGCGGGCCTCGATGCCGCTGTCGATGCGGCTCACGATCACATAACCGGAGTGATAATAGGGGTTGGTATCCTCCATGACCGCGTCGCCCGACACGGTTCCCATGACGAGGTCGCATTGATGGGCGCGCAGCGTGTTGCGCACGAACCCGACGACTTGCGGAAACCAGACATAGCTGACCGGCACGGCCAGATCCGTGCCGAGCAGCAGAGCGATCTTGTTCTCGAAGCCCTCGCCCGCCCGGTTGGAGTACGGCAAGTCGTTGGGGTCGGCGCACACGCGCAATTCCGTCCTGGTGGCGAGTTCCGCGGTTTGCGCCGCAGCCGCCAGCGGTAGGAGGAGTGCGGCCGCGACCAGCGCGACGCGGGCTGCCGCGATTACAGCCTCGCGGTTCGAAGGGGCCTTCATCGCCCGTGCCATGCGTGCGGTCCCCCGCAAAATTCGAAGACAGCGCCGCCCCGCTCTGCCTTCCGGCGAAGAGCGGGGCGGTTGATCGTGGTGACTTTCCCTCAAGGAATGCCGAACACGGTCAGAACCCCACCGAGCTGAGTGTAGCTCGACAGGCTCTTATAGGCCCCGACGGCGCCCAGCCCGTCGGTGTCGGCGGTCAGCCCCGCCGCCATGCCGATCCCGGCCCAGCCGCCGACACCGGAGAGGACGGCGATATATTGCTTGCCGTCATGCTCGTAGGTGGTGACGTTGCCGATGATCCCGGAAGGAGTCTTGAACTTGTACAGCTCCTTGCCGGTCTTCATGTCGACGGCCTTCAGATAGCCTTCGAGAGTGCCGTAGAAAACCACGTCGCCGGCGGTGGCGAGCGCTCCCGACCAGACCGAGAACGGCTCCGGATCGGACCAGACGATCTTGCCGGTGCCGGCATCCCAGGCGATGAAGTTGCCGAGATTGGTCTGGCCCGCCGGCGGGAACATCGACAAGGTCGCCCCGACATAGGGCTGGCCCGCGGTATAGGACACTTTGAACGGCTCGTAATCCATGCAGACATGGTTGGTCGGCACATAGAACAACCCGGTCTGCGGCGCGAAGGCCGCCGGCTGCTGGTCCTTGGAACCGAGTGCTGCCGGACAGACGCCCTTGGTATTGTGGTCGGCGCCGCCGGCCTGGGTGCTGTATTGCGGCAGCACCTCGGGCCGGCCGGTCTTCATGTCGACATGGCTCGCCCAATTGACCGCCGGATCGTACTTCTCGGCGACCAGGAGTTCGCCGTTGGTCCGGTCGAGGGTATAGCCGAACCCGTTCCGGTCGAAATGGACCAGCGCCTTGGTCGGTTTGCCATGGACCGGGATATCGGCCAGGATCATCTCGTTGATCCCGTCATAATCCCATTCGTCGTGGGGTGTCATCTGGAAGACCCATTTCGCCACCCCGGTATCGGGGTTGCGGGCGAAGATGGTCATCGACCATTTATTGTCGCCCGGCCGCTGCGTCGGGTTCCAGGTGCTGGGATTGCCGGAGCCGTAATAGACCAGGTTCAACTCCGGATCATAGGAGTACCAGCCCCAGGTGGCGCCGCCGCCGGTCTTCCACTGATCGCCGGACCAGGTGCCGATCGACGAGTCCTTGCCGACCGGCTTGCCCAGGCTGGTGGTCTTCTCCGGGTCGAACAGAATCTGATCGTCGGGTCCGACCGAATAGGCCTTCCAGGCGACCGAGCCGTCTTTGAGATTGAGCGCAGTCAGCCGGCCCTGAACGCCGAACTCGCCGCCGCTGATGCCGACCAGGACCTTGTCCTTGACGATCATCGGCGCCGAGGTCATGGTCTCGCCCTTTTTGGCGTCGCCATTGGCGATTTTCCAGAGTTCCTTGCCGGTCTTGGCGTCGAGGGCCACGACATTGGCGTCGGCTTGATTGAGGATGATCTTGCCGTCGCCATAGGCGACACCGCGATTGACCGTGTCGCAGCACATCACCGGAATGACATCCGGATCCTGCTTCGGCTCATATTCCCAGATGACCTTGCCGTTCTGGTTGAGGTCCAGGGCGAAGACCTTGTTGGGAAACGGCGTGTGCACATACATGGTGTTGCCGACGATCAGCGGCCCGCCTTCGTGACCGCGCAGGACGCCGGTCGAGAACGTCCAGACCGGCCGCAGTTCGCGCACGTTCGAGGCATTGATCTGTTTTAGGGCGCTGAAACGGTGATTGGCGTAATCGCCGGTCGGCAGAACCCATTGGTTGGGGTCCTTCTGGAGCTTCAGCAATTCGTCGTTTGCCAGTGCCGGCCCGGCATAGACGAGGGCCGCACAGGTCATCATCGAAAACGCTCTGATTTTCACGATTTCCTCCCCATGGCGTCATTGGCCGGTCGGTCGAGCCGCGGCATCTCCGGCAGAGCCTGCTTCGCAGAACTCGCGAGTTCCGATCACGATCGCGCGCCGGGCCAGCCCGGTCAATGCCGAGACCGGCGATGCCGTCTCACACTTTAGTGCTGTATGCCCGAGCGGGTGGATGACGAGGGGCCCGGCCGCGCCGGTAATTCCCAGGCCTTGCTCTAATTTATCAGTGAGTTAGTGCGCCGCACCAGAAAATGATGCGACGCGGTGCAGCCCGGGCTCGCGCGCCGGAAGCCCTTGCCGCAGGACGCGGCGCCCGCTCGAATGGCCTCGGACCCCGAGTAAGGCGAGAGGAACGCCCCAGCGGTCGACGCCGCGCGGGCTCGCCTCAGGCGGCACCGCCGCGCGGCTTGTCGATCTCGCAGCGCCAGCGCGCCAGCTGCCATTCCGGGTGTTCCAGAACATAGCTCGAGGCTATGCTCTGGGCGTTCGCCAGGCACGCGAAGCCGCTCAACGGTTCCTCGAAGACCGGCCGCTGCTCGGTGCATTGTTGCGGACGGGCGACCAGGCAATAGACAAGGACCATCTCGATCATGGGGATCTCCGAACTCACGACCAACCTGGCCCAGGCTCAGCAAGTTGGATGCCAGGACAACGCCCGGCCCACGCCGCCCGTTCGAACCCTCTGCCGACGGGCGGCGTTTCGACCAGGCTCCGGCCCGCTCCCGTCGAAGCGCCTGGGACCGCGAGGCTCGATGCTGCGCCCAGCCGGGCGGGCGGCAGCGGCCATCGCGGCCCTGGCGCTGGTCCTCGCCGTTCCGGCCCGGGCACAGCAGGACCATCATCCCCGCTACGATTATCCGACGGCGGCCAGGGCCGATTATGTCATCGGCTGTCTCGCCTCGAACGGCTTCAAGCGCGAACTCCTGGATCAATGCGCCTGCGGCATCGACACGATCGCCGACCTCATGAGCTATGATGATTACGAAAAAGCCGACACGATTCTGCGCCTCCAGCAAGGGGGGCTGGGCGAGCGGGGTGCCATGTTCCGCGACACGCCGGTCGCCAAGGAAGAGACCGAAAAGCTTCGCCGCGCCCAGGCCGAAGTCAATCTGCGCTGCAAGTGATCTCTCCGGAGGCGGCCGGGCTCAGCCGGCCGTGCCCAGGATTTCGGCCAGACGCGCCAGTCCGGCCCCGTAGACGCCCTCGCCGAAGAGCTTGCGCAGATCTTCCGGGTCGCCGACGAGCACGTCGAATTCGCCGGACCACTCGACGAAGGTCCGGTCGCTCGACGTCACCGGCTTCAACGCGATCCGGGCGACGTAGTTTTCGATCGGCAAGGGCGACTCGATGATGCTGTACCGATAGGAATGGTCGAAATCATCCACCGCCAGCAGGCGTTCCTTGACGATGCCGCCGTCGCCGAGGGTCAGGACGCGGACCGAGCCGAGCGCTTCGCCGGTGCCGCCGCCGACGATTTCGCTCGCCGCGACCGCCGGGACCCACCCGGCCAGGCCGTTGAATTCGCGGATCCGCGCCCAGACCCGTCCGATCGGTGCATCGAGCACGGCGCTCACATAGACTTTGGACATACTCGCCTCCCTGTCCCTCGTTTCGACTCAATTCTGGTTCCGGGACTCGTCACAGATGCGCCTCCAGCGCTCGCGCGAAACGGCCGAGCCGGGCTTCGAGTTCGACCGGCACTTCACAGGCGTAGCGCATGGTCCGCTCGGTTTCCTCGAAGCTGCGGATGGCGAAGTTCCGGCGCTCGACGATCTCGTCGCGCCGCCGCGCTCCGTCGCCTTCCGAGGCGGCGGCGAGATCGTGTAGTTCGGCCGAGATTTCCGCGATCCTGTCGCCGATAGCGCGTTGGCGCCGGGTCAGCTCCTTGATCCGGCCGATGATGTCGCCGCGCTGGCGATTGGTATCGGCGACCAATCCGGTGAAGATCGCGGGCAGCAGGGCGGCCCGCTCGGTCGGTTTCAGCGGATCGGCGAGCCGGTCCAGGGCCGCCACGGCCTGCTCGACCGGCACGTCGCGCGACGCGGCGGCGGCGATGGCGGCGGCAATTCGCGGATCGGGGGTCGGGCCGAGATCGGCGGGTAGCGGCGGGCCGTTCCAGAAGGTCGCCGCGGTCAATTCGGGGACCAGCCTCTGCCGGCAGGGCCAATCGGGATCGCCCGCAACCGGAGCGGCGAAGGTTCCGACGCTCGACACGGCCAGACCGGACGCCAGCATGAAGGCTGCGGCGCGTCTCATTCGGCACCGCCGCGTCGCGCCATCAGCCCGCGCCCGGGATCGTAGCCATAGACGGCGAGGCTCATCAGCAGCAGCAGCCAGCCGAAAACGATGGCGGCGGCCGGCGGGTTGAACCGACCGTAGAGCGCAAAACGGATCAGCTCGGTGGCATGGGTGAAGGGGTTCGCCTGGCACACCCAATAGAGGGTCAGGCTCGATTCCTTCACCCGCCAGAGCGGGTAGAGCGCCGACGACGCGAAGAACATCGGGAAAATGACGAAATTCATCACGCCGGCGAAATTCTCCAGCTGGCGGACGAAGGAGGAGAGCACCAGCCCCAGCGCTCCCAGCATCAGCCCGGCCAGGATCAGCGCCGGCAGCACGGCGAGATAGCCCCGGAGCGGCGGCTCGATCTCCCAGAACCAGGCGATGGCGAGGAACATATAGGCCTGCACGACCGAAACCGCGACCCCGGCGAGGAGCTTCGAGCCGAGCAGGAACCAGCGCGGGAAGGGGCTCACCATCAGCGTCTTCATGCTGCCCATCTCGCGGTCGTAGACCATGGAGAGCGAACTCTGCATGCCGTTGAACAGCTGGATCATCGCGACCAGGCCCGGGGCGATATAGACCTCGTAGGGAATATAGGTCTCGTAGGGCGGGATGATCGAGACGCCGAGGACGAAGCGGAACCCGGCGCCGAAGATGGCGAGCCAGACGAGCGGCCGGACCAGGGCCGAGATGAACCGGCTGCGCTGATGGAGCCAGCGCAGCGCCTCGCGCCGGACGATGCCGCCGAGGCAGCGCAGATACTGGACCAGAGTCATGCGGCCCGGACCAGCCGGTCGAAAGCCGTCCCGAGATCGGCCGCCCCCGTCCGGGCGACCAGTTCGGGGACCCTGCCTTCGGCCAGAACCCGACCGCGATGGAGCACGATGATCCGGGACTCGGCGTCGGCCTCGTCGATCAGATGGGTCGCCCACAGCACCGCCAGATTTCGGCCGGCGCACAAGCTGCGCACGTGCTGGAGCAGGAACCGGCGGCTTTCGATGTCGAGCCCGACCGTCGGTTCGTCGAGGAGCAGCAGGGCCGGGTCGTGGAGGAGTGCCCGGGCCAGTTCGACCCGGCGGCGCTGGCCGCCGGACAGCTGCCGCACCCGCTCGCGCCGGCGCTCCAACAGACCGACCCGGCCCAGCTCGGCCGCGAGCCGCGGTGCCGCATCCGCTCGCGCCATGCCGTAGAGTGCCGCATGATAGTAGAGGTTCTGTTCGACGGTGAGGTCGAGATCGAGCGTCGGCTGCTGGAAAACCACCCCCATCGACGCCAGCGCCGTTGCCGCACTCCGTCCGAGCTCGTGGCCGAACACGGAAATCGACCCGGTGCGGCTGGAATAGAGTCGGGTCACCAAGGCGAAGAGCGTGGTCTTGCCGGCGCCGTTCAGGCCCAGGAGCACGGTGAAATCCCCGGGCCGGACGGTGAATCCGACATTGTCGAGGACCTTGACCCGGCCGAAAACATGGCTCAAGCCTTCTATGGCGAGCGCAGGCCGGCCGAGCGGCGCCGTCTCGACCGCTTGCATGCGCGCGGATTCCCGCGCCGATGTCACCATTCTCGTTCGACCCCCGCCTTCATGAAACCGCTCCCTCGGATAGGCCGGGCGAGAAATCCGTCCCTCTCGGTTCTTCTCGGGCGCCGCCATCCTGATCTGTGGGCAGTACCCCATCTTCTGCTCCCGTTCGCTCCGGCGGCGGCGATAATGCCCAGTCCCTCGGGGATCGGCCAGACAATAGCGCCGCCGCCGGCCCTACGACTTTAGCAGCAGGGCGCGAACGAGCCGGGGAGCGGCGCCGATCAAACAGATCGCCCATTCCACCCTTCTGCAGATCGGTTGCCCGACTGGTCGCCAGGAGCAGGTGCCGACAAAGGTGGGAGCTGCCCCGGCTGTCGGCGGAGCCCGGGTGCCGGCACGGGTTTCCCGTTCATGACGCCTTCGCGTTCAGCGTCTCCTCGATCGCCGACAGGACCAACTCGACCTCTGCCGCCGTCGGTTCGGCACCGAGATCACCGTGCACGATCCGGTTTCGGAGATCGATCAGAGAGCGCATCTGCCGCTCCATTTCGGGTTCGATATAGCCATTGGTCGCGAGCGTCTGGACGACCGCATCCGGTGTCGACGAATGACCGGACGGCTCGTCATTCAGGGTCCGAGCCGTCGCTTCCAGCAGTGACCAGGCCAAGATATAGGCGGCACGATGATGGCCTTGGCCGATCAGAGAGCGAATTTTGCCGAGGTCGTTTAGAACTGTCGCCGCTCCATAGGCCGGGATGGTCAGCGACTCCAGCGGGTCGGCGCCCATGAACACGACGTGGAACTGCCAGTCGGCCCGTCCCTCGAACAGCCGCCGGATATCCCTCAGAGCGCGCGCCTCTGACGCACTTTGCCGACGCTTCACCTCGATTGCGATGTTTCGTCCAGGCCGCTGGGCGAGCGCGTCGGGACGATATGAGCCCAGGAATTCGGGGAGCTGTGCGGATCCGGGATGGGCCGAGAACGTAAAGCCCTCATCTTCATAACGCGCGCGGAGACCTTCGAGGAATTGCTTCTCCGAGTCTTGTTGCGAGAGTTGAGGATGTAAACTCACTGAAGCCTCCTCCAGCTCATATCGTCATCGATTCGGACATACACCACGGGCGGTTCGGCATCCAACGCCGCGGCGAGGCGGTCGCTCGGGTCCGCGAAATCCCAGTCGACCTGTGGCTCGAATTTCTGGACGGCGACCCGTTCGACGTCGTTGTCGTTCATGTAAGCGACCGAGATGAGCGCGTCCATGATCGGTTTGACGATGTTGTCCACGTCGCCTTCCATCGGCGCCGCAGGGAAATAATAGATGGTGACGGCGAGCGGGCGCCGATCGAGGAAGCCCAACTCGTCCGTTTCCCGTACGCGTTCCCGGGGGCCTTCCTTGATGGTCGCTTTCCACCGCTCCTTCGACTTGGAGCTTCCCTGCAAGGATATCGGGGTCCCGGCAATAGAGAACTCCAGGGGATAGAGGGTCTCTTGGCCGGCCACCAAGCCACACTCCGTCCGACCCGAGCCCCCTCTCCCCTATTTACCCGTGAATGCCGGCTTCCGCTTCTCCAGGAAATGCGCGACGCCTTCGCGGAAATCGGCGCTCCGGAAGCTCTCGTGCATCTCGGTGTCGGCGAGTGCGATCGCTTCGCCCGGGGTCTGGAACGGGGCTTCCCAGATTTGCCGCTTCATTACCGCCATCGAACGGGGCGAGACCGATCGGGCGAGGTCGAGCGCATAGGCGCGTGTGGCCGCAATCAGCTCCTCCGCCTGGAACACCTGATTGACCAGGCCCAGCCGGAACGCCTCGGCGGCGCCCACCTTTCGCGCCGAGAGCAGCAGGTCGACGGTGGCGCCATGGCCGATCAGCCGGGGGAGGATCCAGGCCGAGCCATATTCGGCGATCAGGCCGCGCCGGGAAAAGGCGGTGGTGAAGAGCGCCTCGGAACCGGCGAAGCGAAGATCGCAGTACAAGGCGGCGACCATGCCGATCCCGGCGCAGGGGCCGTTGACGGCGGCGATCACGGGCTTCGGCACGGCGGCGAAATAGGAGACGCGGCCCCGGTAATCTTCCCGCGCGTCGAGGAAATCGGGCGGTGCCTGAGGCGTCTCGCCGCTGACCGCGGCGCCGGTGCTGCGACCGCTCAAGCCGCCCATATCGGCGCCCGCGCAGAATCCGCGGCCGGCCCCGGTCAGGATGAGGACGCGGACGCCGTCGTCCGCTGCCGCGGCGTTGACGGCTCGGCGCAGTTCCTGATCCATGATCTGGGTCCAGGCATTGAGCCGGTCCGGGCGGTTGAGGGTGATGGTGGCGATGCCCTCGCTCACTTCGTAGAGGATTTCCTGGTAGCTCACGAGACTCCTCCCTGTTTGCCGGTTCAGCCGGCTTCGACGATCGACCAGGCGATTTCCGCCATGAATCGGTAACCGGCACCGCGCTCGATCGCCTGGGCGTCGGACGCGTTGCCGTCGAGCCCGCGCCGGTAGACGCCGGCCAGGATCGCGGCGATCCGGAACAGCGCGAACACCATGTAGTAGTCCCAGTTCGGCACTGCATCCCGGCCGGTCCGCCGGCAATATGCTGCGAGATATTCCTTTTCGCCGGGAATGCCGAGCGGGGCCAGATCGACCCCGGCGAATCCCCGGCCGGTCAAGCTCGGCAGATGGTAGTTCATGCAATTATAAGCGAGATCGGCGAGCGGATGGCCGATGGTCGCGAGCTCCCAATCGAGCACGGCGACCACGCGCGGCTCGGTCGGGTGGACGATCAGATTGCCCAGCCGGTAATCGCCATGGACGATCGACGCTTCGTCCACGGCCGGATCATGCTCCGGCAGCCATGCCATCACCCGGTTCATCGCCGGGCAATCCGGGACGTTGGAAGCGATATATTGCTTGGACCAGCGCGCGACCTGGCGGGCGACGTAGAAATCCGGCTTGCCGAACTGGCCCAGCCCCGCACCGCGCCAATCGACCCGATGCAGTTCGGCGAAGACCTCGTTCATCGAATCATAGATCGCGGCTCGCTCTTGCGGGCTGCAGCCGGGCAGCAGGCCGTCGGTCAGAACCCGGCCCGGGACGTGATCCATGACATAGAACATCTGACCGATCACGCTGTCGTCGGCGCACAGCAGGCGCGGCGTCGGCACCGGCACCTTGGATCCCACCAGCGCGGAGAGCACGGCATATTCGCGATCGACGGCATGGGCCGATGCGAGCAGAACCCCCGGCGGCTTCTTGCGCAGGACGAAAGCGCGGCTCCTCGTCTGGAGATGAAATGTCGGGTTGGATTGCCCGCCCTGGAACTGGCGGATGACGGCATCGCCTTCGTAATCCGGCAGATGTTCGCGCAAATAGGCGTCGAGCGCCGCTGCGTCGAAGCGGTGATTCGGCAATACCGGTACCAGCACGGCCTCACCAATCATACTCGGTCTCCTCTCGGCATCGCTCGCGATCGCAGTGTTGTCGCATTTGCCGGTGCGGTCAACCCGACCGCATGCGCCGGAACCGCCCGACCAGCTCGATATGGCTCGACCAGAGGAACTGGTCGACCGGCAGGACCGCTTCCAAGCGATAGCCGCCGGCGGCCAGGATCGCCGCGTCGCGGGCGAAGGTCGCCGGGTTGCACGAGACGCCGAGAATGACCGGCACGCCGGAGTGCGCGAGCTGTTCGGCCTGCGCCCTGGCCCCGGCGCGCGGCGGATCGAAGACGATAGCATCATACCGAGCGAGTTCGGCCGGGAGCAGCGGCCGGGCCTCGAGATCCCGGCGCTCGGCCGTCACCCGAACGAGGCCCGCGCGATGGGCCGAGGCCGTGAGGGCGGCCAGCGCCGCGCCGTCGCTCTCGACGGCATGGATCGCGGCACCGCCTTCGGCCAGCGCCAGCGTGAAGGTGCCGATGCCGGCGAAGAGATCGGCGATCCGCCGGGCCGATCCGACTCCTGCTTCGACGGCGGCGAGGAGCGTCGCTTCGCCTTCGGCCGTCGCCTGCAGGAAGCCGCCGGGCGGCAGATCGGCCCGGATCGCCCCGAACCGCGTCTGCACCGGCCGGCGCTGGGCGACCGGCATCGGCTCCGCCGCCTCGGTCCGCCACCAGAGACGCGCCAGATCGTGTCGTTCGGCGAAGGCGGCGAGCGCTTCGAGCAGCGTGAGCCCGGGCTCGGCCGGAAGCTCCAAGCCCAGATCGATGCCGGTCTCGACTGCCGTGGCGAGGACCCCAGCGCTCTGCCCGACGACGAGGAGGCTGGCCAACAATAGTCGCAGCGCCGGCAGCAGCCCGGACAGAGCCGGCTGCAGCACCGGGCATTCGCCGAGATCGACCACGTCCCGGCTGGCCCGGCTGTGAAATCCCAGCACGATTCCGGCTGAAACCCGGCGCGCCTCGAACACGGTGCGCCGGCGCGAGCCGGATGGGCTCACGATCGCCTCGGCCACGGCAACGGCGCCCAGCCCCTGGCGGCCGAGTGCCTCGCGGACGAGGCGCTGCTTGAACGCCGAATAGGGGGCGGGGGCGAGATGCTGCAGCACGCAGCCGCCGCAGCCGCCGAAATGCCGGCAGGGCGGAGGAACCCGATCTGGGCTCGATCCGAACCGCTCCAACAGCGTTGCCCGGCCGGCTTCGAGCCGGACTCGAACCGTCTCGCCGGGGAGGGCTTCGGGCACGAGCACGGGCCTGCCTTCGCTCCGGGCGAATCCCTCGCCTTCCGTTCCCAGTTTTTCGATTTCGAGCTCCAGGATCTCGGCCGGGCGGCGCTTCGGCCTCACGGTACGGCGCGTCCGGCGATCAGGAACTCACGATTGCCGTTGGCGCCGGCGATCGGACTGTCGATCACGCCCAGAACCGACCAGCCATCCAGAGTGCCCACGAACCGGGCGATGCGGTCGCAGACGTCCCGATGGACGGTGCTGCTGCGGACGACTCCACCCTTGCCGGTGCCGCCCGGCCCGGCCTCGAACTGCGGCTTGATCAGGGCCACGAACACGGCCTCCGGTGCCGCCAGCGCCAGGGGAGCGGGCAGGATCGTCGCCAGGCCGATGAAGCTCACATCGCAGGTGACCAGGGCCGGCGGCTCCGGAATCTCGGCCCTGGTCAGATAGCGGGCATTGACCCGTTCGTGCACGACCACCCGTCGATCCGCGCGCAGCGTCGCCGCCAGCTGGTCATGGCCGACATCGACGGCATAGACTCGGGCGGCACCGCGGGCGAGCAGCACCTCGGTGAAACCGCCGGTCGAAGCACCGATATCGAGCGCCACCAATCCGGTCGGATCGATCTCGAAATGATCGAGGGCCGCCGTGAGCTTGACGCCGCCGCGCGAAACCCAGGGATGATCGCGGCCGGTCACTTCGAGGTCGGCATCGGGGGCCAGCACCTGGCTCGGCCTGTCGGCCGGGCGGCGATCGGCCAACACCAGCCCGGCCTCGATCAGGGCGCGCGCCCGGCTGCGGCTCGGGGCCAATCCGCGCAGGACCAGCAGCTGATCGAGCCGGTGCCGGGACCGGTCCGGCGCCGTCATCGCGATCCCGCCGCGATCATCCGCCCCATCCGTTGGCCGAAGCGGAGGCTCAGCGGCAGGGCCACGGCGACCAGCCCGCCGACGAAGCCCCACCACAGCCCGATCGGCCCGAGTCCGAGCCCGAAGGCGAGGCCGGCGCCGATCGGCATGCCCAGGCCCCAATAGCCGAAGGCACCGACGATCAGCGCCGCCTTCGTATCCTGGAGCCCGCGCAGAGCCCCGGCGGCTACGACTTGGGCACCATCGAACATCTGGAACAGGGCGGCGAGCACGATCATCTGTCCGCCCAGTGCCAGAACGGCGTCGAGATCGGGATCGGCGGCGTCGAGATAGACGTGGAAAAGCGGCTGGGACAGGCTGGTGATCACCGCCGCCATCGCCAGCATGAAGCCGGTGCCGAGCGCCAGTGCCGCGAACCCCGCGACTCGCGCCCGGGGCAGTTCGCCGCTGCCGACATGAAAGCCGACGCGCACCGTCGCCGCCTGGGAAATCGCCAGCGGTACCATGAAGGTGAAGCTGGAAATATTGAGACAGATCTGATGGGCGGCGAGCGCTACAGGCCCGAACCAGCCCATCAGCACCGACGAGGCCGAGAAAAGCCCGCATTCGACCAGATAGCTCCCGGCGATCGGCCACCCCAGTTCGAGCACCGCGCCGAGGCCGCGTCCGGTTTCGGCCCAGCCGAGCCGGAACAGATCGGCCGGCACCAGGCGCGCGCGATGGAGATAAAGGGCGAAGCTCGCGAACATGCCCCACCAGACGATCGCCGTCGCATAGCCCGCGCCGCCGAGACCCAGCGCCGGAAACCCCAGATGGCCGAAGACCAGGACCCAGTTGAGCCCCAGATTGGCCAGGAACGCGGTCATCACCACGGCCATGATGATCCGCGGCCGCTCCAGCGCCGAGAGATAATTGCGCAGCGCGAATTGCAGCATCCCGGCCGGCACGCCCCAGGCGAAGGCCCGTTCATAGTCGAGTGCCAGTCCGCCGATCCGCGCCGGCTCGGCCAGCGCGTCGAGCAGCACGTCGATATGGGTGAGAATCAGGACGATCGGGATCGAGGCCAGGACCGAGACGATCAGGCCGGCGGCGAGCGTCCGTCCGAAGCCCGAATGATCGGCGGCACCTCGCGCCTGGGCCACGATCGGCTGGATGCTGGCGACCAGCCCTTGGCCGACGATGATCAGCAGGAAGGCGACATTGGCGCCGAGGCCGCCCGCCGCCAGTGCCTCGCTGGAGACTCGCCCCATCATGACCGTATCGGTGATGCCCATGCCCATCTGGGCCAGCTGGGCAGCGGCGAGCGGTGCCGCCAGAAACAGGATCTGCGTCAGCTCCCGGCCCCAGCTCGGCCGCCCGACCTGGGTCCGGGAGCCATCCATGTCAATCCCCGCCGATCGTCACGATTTGCGCTCGACCACGAACCGGGCGACCTGGCGGAGGAGATCGGCCGCCTCGCCGAAGCCGTCGAGCTGCCCGATCGCCTGTTCGACCAACGCCTGCGCCTGTTTGCGTGCACCATCGGGCCCCAGGATCGAGACGAAGGTCGCCTTGCCGGCTTCGGCGTCCTGGCCGACTGATTTGCCGGTCTCCGCGGCCGTGCCTTCGGCGTCGAGCAGATCGTCGGCGATCTGGAACGCCAGGCCCAGATCATGGGCATAGCCGATGAGCGCCCGGCGATGCTCGACCGAGGCTTTGCCCAGAATGGCCCCGGCCTCGCAGGCAAAGGCGATGAGGGCGCCGGTCTTGAGGCGCTGCAGCCGGGTGATGGCGCCGATATCGAGGCTGTGGTCGTGTTCGGCCAGGAGATCGATCATCTGGCCGCCGACCATGCCGGCCGGTCCCGCGGCGCGCGCCAGAGCGGCGACCAGCTCGATCCGCACCGCCGGATCGCCATGGGTGTCGGGATCGGCCAGGACCTCGAAGGCGAGAGTCAGCAGCCCGTCGCCGGCCAGGATCGCGGCCGCCTCGTCGAACGCCTTGTGGCAAGTCGGCCGGCCGCGCCGAAGGTCGCTGTCGTCCATCGCCGGCAGATCGTCATGGACCAGCGAATAGGTATGGAGCAGCTCGATCGCGACTGCCGCCTGTAAGGCGCTCCTCTGCGAGACGCCGAAGAGATGGCTGCCGGCCAGCACCAGAAACGGCCGCAGGCGCTTGCCCGGCGCCAAGGCGGCGTAGCGCATGGCGTCGAAGACCCGCGCCTCCGGCCCGTCGGGCTTGGCCAGCAGGCGATCGATCACGGCATCGACGGCGCGGACCGAATCCGCGAGAGCGACCGAAAGCCGGGTCGGATCGGTCCACAGTGTGTTAGTCAAGAGCCTGGGTCTCCGTCTTCAGCGTACCGTCGGCGGCGAGCTGGATCTTCTCGACCTTGGCCTTGGCTTCGCCGAGCTTGGCCTCGCAATGCCGCTTGAGTGCCGCCCCGCGCTCATAGGCGCCGATCGATTCATCGAGCCGGAACCGGCCGGCTTCGAGCTGACGGACGATGCCTTCCAGCTCTTCCAGCGCTTCTTCGAAACTCATCGCCCGGATCTCGGGCAATGTTGCGGTCTCGGCCATCTCGGGTCCTCTCCGGTGCCTCAGGGCCGGGAGTGTATGCCGGGGCGGGGGGCGGGGGCAACCCGTGGCGGAAGAGGCCGGAGGTCAGAGCGGGCGGAAAGGGATAAGTGACCAAGATCCCCAAATTCCGGTTTGCCGTAGGCGCTCGGTCAGAACCATTGTTTGTTGGTTTGTCAGGGCTTGGGAAAACCCGTATGTCCAGGTTTGGAGAGGTCTCCCGAGACAATCTGATCAAAATGACACTCTTGAAATACTCGGAGGCGTAGATCACTTTGGCGAGCCCGAAACGCTCGCCCGAAGGAATCGTGACGAAATCCCCAGCCTTTACGTTCATAATATCCCCAACTTCTTTAGTGTTACGAGCAATCCCGGTGGATGAGCGTCGCCGTAACATCCTACGTCGAAGGCCATCGGAGGCCGCGTGCTTCGGCCACTCGGCGGAAGAGCGGCATGCCGTACTCTTCCAGCTTGGCTATCGCATCGCGCACTAGGGGATCTACCCGTGGCAGAAGTTGTTCAACTGGTAGATCGGAAGGGTACTCCAGCTCTCTGCCCTGAGCCAGGGCGTCGATGTGTGCATCCATGGCAGCGGTTTTCTCAGGAGCGAGGTCCCAATGCGGGTCCGCGCCGAATTTCTGCCACTGGCGCGCAAGTCGACCGCGCCCGCTTTCTCGATCTATCTCGGTCTTTCCCATCGATCTCCATGGAAATTCTCCATCGACACTCCAGGCAATTTCGACATAGAACTCATCCTTCCCATCTAGTGGATCCATCAAAATGAAAAAGGTCAAAGACGATTCGAACTTCCAGACCCATATCCACGGGGAATCTTTCCCGTCTAGTTGGTATTGGGGAAGATGCGCAGCTAGCCCCCTTTTAAACTGAGCAAATACTTCCCTCCGTAATCGACGTCTCACGGCGCCACCCCCTCCCTAATAGATCAGATCTTATGCCTTACCATCTCGTCTATCAATGGAGCCCGGCGTCCAAAACATTATACAACTCCGTCTGTTTCGAAATTATCGTAATTCGACTGTATACGTCAACGCCCGTTGCGGTTCGGCCCAATGCATTCTTCAGATTTAGGATCTCTGGGTCTGTCGGCGCCCTCGCGACTTGGAGTATGACCAAATCTCCGGATTCTGCAGCTTCGACTGCATTCGTTAAATGTTTGATCGTTCGATCGTATATTTTCGAAATAGAGTACTTCGACTCTACATAGGCAGTGTTATTCCCCCGTTTAACTCTGAAGTCAATCTCCCTTCCGACTCCACTCTTTTTGACCTTCACACGCGTGTCCATCGTGGTACCTTCAATCTCACGGATCGTCCTTCCAGTTATGGCTTCCGCCTCTGCCCCCTGCGCCGCGAGTACCTTCCCCTTCGCTCTTGCCCCACCATCTCGGATCGCCGCTTGGAGCCGTTCTTGCTGATTTGCTACGAGCCTCTCCTGCGCCGCTTGGTTCTCGAGGACGGCTCGAGGGACTTCGAACGGGTCGGCGACTTCTGTCGCCTCCGGTTCGAGTACATCGTCTGGAGCAGTCTCCTTCGGAAGAGTAGCAGGGTTCGGTTCGCCCGTCACGCTCGGGTCGCCAGCGGGCGCCTTCGGACCTTCTGGATAGGGTGCGTCGGGTTCGATCGGCGGTCGCGGCGGCGTAGGCGGGATCTCGGGAGGGGATGGCGGTGGCGCCTCCAGCGGCCGCACTTTCGGCATGGCGCGCGTCCAGCCGAAATATTCGCCGGCGCCTTTGGCGACAGTGATCAGGTCTTCGAGGAGTTCCGGACCGGCGAGCCCGGCGAGGGCGCCTCCGAGCGGCATCCCGTCCGCTTGAATTTGATTGGAGGGGGTGAGGATCGTGCCGCTGGGGTCGTTTGTATGTGCCGCCGTTACATGCCGATAGGCATCCAGGGGATCGATGCCGGCTTCTGCGAGCGCGTCCAACGCCGCACCTTCCCGCGCAGTTCGGACCGATTCCATCGCCGTTTCCGGATAGAAATTGGCGGCACCCTTGCCCAAGCCGGTGAGTTGATCGACGAAGTCGCGCCAACTCGGGATGATGGGGAGCGAGAAGTCCGCACCGCCATTTGCCAGCCCGGAGATGCCGGAGAGATCGCCGGGAGCGACCTCGGGTCCTGCGGCCGGAGTCTCGGGCATGACCGCTCTCGGTGCGCCGGATGCGGTTGCGCTCGAACCGATGTCGAAGATTGCCGGCGCTGTCGCCGCCGCAATGAGGCCGGACGGGAAGGCCCCCGGCGCCAGCGCCTCGGCCGCGATCCGTCCGATCGTCGGAACCGCGAGCGATCCCAAGTCGAGAACCCAATCGCCGAACCCCTTTTCGGCGATGTCCTCGAGCGCGCGGAGCCCGTCCGGAACGTCGCCCCATCCGGCCAGCTTCGCGATCTCGGTGCTCAGATCCCACCGGGCGCCGAGGCCGAACTCGTCGGCATTCATCTCTGATCCGGCAGGATCCGGTGGCAGCGGCTCGGCCGGGCGAGGGGCCGGAGGAAACACCATGCCGGCCCCCGATCGCGGGAAACCGGCCCACCCGGCATACGGGTCGGGCGAAACGGAGTCGGTAGGGAAGGCAGGAGCCTGCCCGGGCCTGGCGAGTTCGCCTTCCAATCCATCGACGGGCAGATATGTGCGCCAGTCGCTGACAGTGGGGTATTGGCCGAAGACGGTGCTTCCAGTATTCGACCCCGGCCGCACCGCCGGAACGTCCGGCTCGTCATAGAACCCGTCGACGATTTCGATCTCGGGCGAGCTGCTGGGTTGCCTCAGAGTGACGAAATCGACGGTCGTGCGCATGATCGTGCGGCCATCGATCTGGAGATCGATAGTCTTGCGCCAGTCGAGCAGGGCCTGGAGCAACTGGGAGAATTCCGCGAGGGCCGCGTCATCGGCGAGATCATCGGGATCGGGCCTGATTATCCGATTTATTTCCTATTGCGGTGGCGACGGAGGTGTCCCGATGGGCAGATCCATCCCCACCGGGTCGTGGTCATCTCAGCGCGTGATTATGATAGGAGTAATATAGGAAAAGAATCGGCACTGCAATCAGTATTTTCCGCTTCCTGGCCGGTCAGGCCGGAGCGCTCCGTTCACCGACGGCAGGCCGGGACGGCTCCGGCGACGCGGCTCTCCTGGGCGCAGCAAAGGAGCGAAGCCGTGGACGAGATCTCCCAGGTCCGTGCCGGTATGGCGCGTTCGCTAACCGATGAGCCACCGAACCTGAGGCAAAACAGTCGCCTGGTCGTCGAGGAGGCTATGCGCAACCCCGTGCCGCCGGCCCCGCGCTGAAAGCCGAAGGGACACTGGCGGACGGGGGAGGAATATTCCGATTGCAGGGAGAGTTTCTGATTACGGGATTGCCGCGAGACTTTGTACTCAATGGGGCAGCGGACCCGCTCTGGGCGGGGCACGGCCTTAGTGGCTTGGCGGGCAGAAGCAACAATATACAGCCAACGTCGGACCGGAAGCAGTCTCGCCGCATCGGGGTGGAAGAGTTCAATAGGGGGCTCGGCCCGGCCGACCACTCAGGGATAGGCCGGTCCCTTGCAAATGCGCTCGGCGTCGCAGTTGGCAATGCATCCTATCCCCTTGTTCCATCCCTAGATATCCATTCTCGCTTCTATGAACTCCAAATATTTGGAATCGTCCTCCATAAAAATATTACGCCCTGCGCCCATGTATGCTCTCGAGAGTTCACCCGCTGATTTTTCTAGGTTTCCGCGCTCAAACTAAATCTGACCGAGTCGAAGGTAAATATAGGGATTCCCCAACCCTCTGGGGCACTGCACCGCATTAGAAAAACATTTGAACGCCTTGTCATAATCTCCAATGCGAAAATGGGTATCGCCTATCGCGACATATATCCAAGTGGCCGCCTCCCACTCCTTATGGTTCCCTGGTAATAGGCGAAGTGCGGCAACATATTTTTGCTTTGCCCCCTCGAGTTCACCCGTCCCCATTAGATCATCTCCCTCTTTACATAGGGCGGTGATCTCGGTGGAGATCGGTTCTGGTAGTATCGGCACCATGTCGTGCCCCTATTCGATTCGGTCAATACGAAAGAACTGATTGCTCCTACAAATCCAAATACGGGGACAGTACCCTACCGGCAGCCCCGGTGGATGAGCGTCGCCGTAACATCCTACGTCGAAGGCCATCGGAGGCCGCGTGCTTCAGCCACTCGGCGGAAGAGCGGCATGCCGTACTCTTCCAGCTTGGCGATCGCATCGCGCACTAGGGGATCTACCCGTGGCAGAAGTTGTTCAACTGGTAGATCGGAAGGGTACTCCAGCTCTCTGCCCTGAGCCAGGGCGTCGATGTGTGCATCCATGGCAGCAGTTTTTTCAGGAGCAAGGTCCCAATGCGGGTCCGCGCCATATTGCTGCCAGAGGTGAGCAAGTCTTTCGCGCCCGTTTTCTCGATCTATCTCGGTCCTTCCCATCGACCTCCAAGGGAATTCACCATCTACACTCCAGGCAATTTCGACATAGAACTCGTCCTTCTGATCTAGTGGATCCATCAAAACGAAAAAAGTCAAGGACGCCTCGAACTGCCACACCCATATCCAGGGAGAATCCTTCCCGTCTAACTGATATTGGGGAAGACGCGCTGCCAGCTCTCTTTTGAACTGAGTAAAAACTTGCCTCCGCAATTGACGTCTCATGGTTCCACCGCCTCGCTAATAGATCAGATCTTATGCGCCACCGTCTCGTCGATCAATGGAGCCCAGCGTCTAAAACATTATACAACTCCGTCTGTTTCGAAGTTATCGTAATTCGACTGTATACGTCAACGCCCTCACGACTCCCCTTATTTTTTTACTCTAGATTTTGGGCGAAGACCCGGTTAGACCCCCAATATGTTGAGGTATATGCGTTGGGGGCATTGTGGAGCAGGTGGATCGGCGGCTTGGTGGCAAGCTGAAGGATATTCGGGCGTTCATTGACGCTGCCTACGATTACGACCTTCATGCCAAGCGAGTGGATTCGTTGGCGGCGGCGACGCTTGGGATCATGACCGGCGCGTCTCTGGCGGTGGCGCTGATCGGCCAAGGGTTGGCGTTGGCACGGGGCTTGGTGACGAAGCATGCGATCAAGCAGATCGACCGATTGTTGAGTAATCAAAAGGTCGATGTTTGGGAGAGCTTCGCATTCTGGGTTCCGTATCTGGTGGGTGCGCGCGCTGAGATCGTCGTGGCCATGGACTGGACTGATTTTGACCGCGATGGGCAGTCGACGCTGGTCTTGAGCCTTGTTACACGACATGGCCGGGCGACGCCGCTTCTGTGGTTGACGGTCTGGAAGGAGGAGTTGACGGGTGGGCGCAATGACTTTGAAGACGCCTGCCTGCTGCGGCTGTCCCAGGTGCTGCCACCGGGAGTTTCGGTCACGATCCTCGCCGATCGCGGCTTCGGGGACCATAAGCTGTTTGCTTTCCTCAAGGAATTGGGCTTTGGCTATGTCATCCGGTTCCGTGGCAATATTCATGTCGCAGATGCAGCAGGCGAGAGCCGGCCGGCCGCCGAATGGGTCGGCAAGGGCGGGCGGGCACGCAAACTGCGCGATGCCAAAATCACCACAGCAGAGGGTTATCAGGTCGGCACCGTGGTCTGCGTCTACGCCAAAGGAATGAAGGAGCCCTGGTGTCTGGCCGCCAGTGACGCCGATGCGACCGCTGCCGAAGTGATCCACCACCACGCCAAACGCTGGACCATCGATATCGACCACATTTCTGCGATACCAAGGACTTACGCTTCGGCATGGGGCTCGACACCATTCGCATCGGCGAGCCCACCCGCCGAGACCGCCTGCTCCTCATCAATGCCTTCGCCATCGTCCTCCTCACGATGCTCGGCGGCGCCGGTGAAAGCCTCGGCATGGATCGGATGCTCAAGTCCAACACCGCCAAGACCCGAACGCATTCGCTCTTCCGCCAAGGCTGCATGCTCTACGAACTCATCCCGACAATGCCCGAGATCAGGCTATCGCCACTCATGGCGCGCTTCGCCGAAACCATTTCCCAGTGCCGTGCATTTAATGGCATGTTTTCAGTTGTATAATATGAGGGGATCGCTGAGCACCCCCCAAGAAGAGACGCTCATTTTTTATTTGCGTGCTCGGTAGATTTTAGCCGCTGCGGCCAGAGAGACCGACACCATCACGAAAATACCGATTGCCGTTTGGCCGAATAGGGCATAGCGACTCACGAGAAGTAGAGCTACCAGACAAAAGGCCATATTACTGACGGCTCCGACTGCAGCCGGCAGCAAGAGCCAATCCGCGGCACGTCCGAGCCAGGCGAGCCGCGACGGATCGGCGTCGCTTGCCGCCTTGTCCGCGGGAATCGTGTCTTTCGGCGAGGTCATGACGCCTCCATATCCTCCGAGTAGGTCGTATTTTCGAGAGCGCGGAGCCTCGGGCGGCATCTACCGATCGCGTCAACCCGGCCGCCGTCCTCACGCCGCCATCAGCACCGCCACATGCGCCGCCGCGCTGGCACCCAGCGCGTCGAGATCATACCCGCCCTCCAGCGTCGAGACGACCCGTCCGCTGCAATAGCGTTCGGCGAAGCTGGTGAGCTGCTCGGTCACCCAGGCGAAATCGCTCTCGTCCAGGCGCAAGCCGCCCAGCGGGTCGGATTTGTGGGCGTCGAAGCCGGCCGAGATCATGACCAGGTCGGGGGCGAAATGGCCGAGCTGGGGCATGATCCATTCGCTGACGGCGAGGCGGAAATCGCCGGAATTGGCGCCGGCGCGCAACGGCGCGTTGACGACGTTGCCGAGGCCCCGCTCCTTGGCCGAGCCGGTGCCGGGATAGAGCGGCCATTGATGGGTCGAGGCATAGAAGAGATCGACGTCCTGCTCGGCCACGGCTTGGGTACCGTTGCCGTGATGGACGTCGAAATCGATGATGGCGATCCGCCGCGCCCCATGGACGGCACGCGCCTGGAGTGCGCCGATGACGACATTGTTGAACAGGCAGAAGCCCATCGCCTGGGACGGCTCGGCGTGGTGGCCGGGCGGGCGGACCGCACAGAAAGCGTTCCGGGCCTCGCCGGTCATGACCGCGTCGACGGCGGCGACGCAGGCGCCGGCTGCGCGCAGCGCCGCGTCGCCGGAGCCCGGCGAGACGATCGTGTCGCCGTCGATGGGCGTGTAGCCCGCCTCCGGGACCGCCTTGAACACGGCATCGATCTGGTGGCGCGGATGGACGCGGGCGATCGCCTCGATCGAAGCGAGCGGTGCTTCGCGCCGGACGAGACCCGTAAAGCCGGGGCCGGCGAGGGCGGCCAGCACGGCGCGCAGCCGATCCGGGCATTCCGGGTGAAAGGCGCCGGGATCATGAGCGAGGCAGGCTTCATGCGTATAGAGAATGGTGGTCATGGCCTCGTACTCCTCCTCTGCGGCCCGCGCCTGCGGCTCAGCTGTTCTCCGCCAAGACCGTACCGGCGAGATAGAGCGAGCCGCAAATCAATATCCGCGCCGGCGCCGAATCCGCTCGAACGAGGGCGGCGATCGCTGCGGCGACCGAGGGCAGCGGCTCGGCTTCCAGGCCCAGCGCCGAGACGGCGGCCACGATCGCGGCCGCGCTCAGCGAATTGGCCGCACCCGGAATGGCGACCGCTCGGAGACTCGCCAGATGCGGCGCCAACGGGCGCAGGATGCGGGCCGGATCGCGACTATCGAGCGTGCCGAAGATCGCGTGCAGCGGCTTGTCCCGCCAGGTTTCGGCATGGCCGGCGACGGCGGCGGCGCCGGCTTCGTTGTGCATGCCGTCGAGCCAGAGTTCCCAGCCCGGGGGCAAGGTCTCGACCAGGGGCCCGCGCGAGAGGCGCTGCAGCCGGGCCGGCCACTCGATCCGGCCCAGCCCTGCGGCGATCGCGTCCCGGCCGAATTCGAACCCGTCGAGCCGCTCCAGCACGGCCAGCGCCGTGCCGGCATTGTCGATCTGATGGCGGCCGGGGAGCGACGGCGGGCCCAAGTCGAGCGACCAGCGCCGGCCATGGAAGTGCCAGCCGGAAGGAGCCGGCTCGGCCTGCCACTCCTGCCCGAACCGGGCGAGCGGAGCGCCGAGCTCGGCTGCACGCCGGGCGATCACCGCGGCCGCAGCCGGTTCCTGCGGCCCGATCACCGCCGGCCGGCCGGCTTTGAGAATCCCCGCCTTCTCCGCGGCGATGAGGGCCAGCGTGCCGCCGAGATAATCCATATGGTCCATCGAGATCGGCGTGATCGCGGTCACCGCCGGTGCTGCGATCAGATTGGTCGGATCGAGCCGGCCGCCGAGCCCGGTCTCCAGCAGCACGATATCGGCCGGGATCCGCGCGAAGGCCAGATAGGCTGCGGCATTGGTGATCTCGAAGAAGGTGATCGGGGCACCTCCATTGACCTGTTCGACCTCTTCGAGCAGGGCCGCCAGCGCTGCCTCTTCGATCAGCCGGCCGGCCAGCCGGATCCGCTCGTTGAAGCGGACGAGATGCGGCGACGTATAGACATGGACGCGATAGCCCGCGGCCTCCAGGCAGGCGCGCAGCATCGCCACCACCGAGCCCTTGCCGTTGGTGCCGGCGACATGGACGACCGGCGCCAGGCGCTCGTGCGGATCACCCAGCCGCTTCAACAAGGATCGGACACGGTCGAGCGAGAGGTCGATCGATTTCGGGAAGAGCCGGGTCAGCCGGTCGAGAATCGGCTCGGCGGCGCTCATGCCCGGCACCCCGTCATTCGGCCGCGGCGATGCTCGGCTGGCGCAGCAGCCGCAGGATCCGGCCGATCGCCTCGTTCAACTCGTGCCGGCGCAGGATCAGGTCGATCATGCCGTGTTCCAGCACATATTCGGCGCGCTGGAACCCCTCCGGCAGCTTCTCGCGGATCGTGCCCTCGGTGACGCGCGCCCCGCTGAACCCCACCAGCGCCCCGGGCTCGGCGATGGCGATATCGCCCAGCATGGCGAAGGAGGCCGTAACCCCGCCGGTGGTCGGGTCGGTCAGCAGCACGATATAGGGCAATCCTGCTTCTTTGACCTGCTGGACGGCGATGATCGAGCGCGGCATCTGCATCAGGCTCAAGATCCCTTCCTGCATGCGCGCGCCGCCCGAAGCCGGGACCACGATGAAGGACGCCGATTGCAAGAGGGCGAGCTTGGCGGCGGCGACCAGCGCCTCGCCCGCGGCCGTCCCCATCGAGCCGCCGATGAAACCGAAATCGAAGGCGGCGACGACCGCGTCCCCGCCGCCGATCTTGCCATAGGCGACGATGACCGCGTCGCTGCCCGGCCCGTGCTTCAGCTGGGCTTCCTTCAAGCGGTCGGTATAGCGCTTGGAATCGCGGAACTTCAGCGGATCGAGCAGCGGACGCGGCAGCTCGATCCGAGTGTAATCGCCGCCGTCGAACAGAATCGCCAGGCGCGTCTTGGCATCGATTTTCATATGATGGCCGCAGGCGTGGCAGACATTCAGGTTCTTTTCGAGCTCGCGATGGAACAGCATCTGCTCGCAGGCCGGGCACTTGGTCCAGAGATTGTCGGGCACCTCGCGCTTGGAAACGACCGCGCGGATCTTGGGCAGCAGCGTGTTGGTGAGCCAGCTCATGGGGTCTCTCCCTCTTCGATCGGCCGAGCCCGCGCGCCGCGCACGCCGGCGGCGAGGGCCCGCACTTGGGCGTGGACGGCATCGACCAGCCCCGGCCGGGCTTCGCCCTCGGGCCCGAGTGACGCGGCGATGGTGTCGACCAGGGCGGTGCCGACGACGGCGGCATCGGCGAAGCGCGCAATCTCGGCGGCCTGGGCCGGCGTGCGGATGCCGAAGCCGACTGCGATCGGCAGATCGCTCTGGCGCGCCAGACGGGCGACCACGGCTTCGACATCGGCAGCATCGGCCGAGCGCGTGCCGGTGATGCCGGCAATGGCGACATGGTAGAGAAAGCCGCCGGCCCCGCCCAGGACGGTCGGCAGCCGGCGATCATCGGTCGTGGGCGTGGTCAGGCGGATGAAGTCGAGCCCGGCCGGCCGGGTGAAGATCGTGAGCTCGTCGGACTCCTCGGGCGGCAGATCGACCACGATCAAGCCGTCGACCCCGGCTGCAGCAGCATCGCCGGCGAAGCGTTCGGGGCCGTAGCGGTAGATCGGGTTGTAATAGCCCATCAGCACGATCGGAGTAGAGGCGTCCCGTCCGCGGAAGCGGGTGACGGCGGCAAGAATATGGGCGAGCTTGGTCCCCGATTTCAAGGCGCGCAAGCCCGCCGCCTGGATCGAAGGACCATCGGCCATCGGGTCCGAGAAGGGCATGCCGATCTCGATCAGATCGGCGCCGGCTTCCGGCAACCCGGCCAGCACCGTCTCGAAGCTCGCCATGTCCGGATCGCCGGCGGTGAGAAAGGTCACGAACCCGGCCCGGCCCCGGGACTTCAATGCGGCGAAGCGGGCCCTGATCCGGCTCACAATTCCACTCCGAAATGCTTGGCCACGGAAAATATGTCCTTGTCGCCGCGGCCGCACAGATTCATGACGATGAGATGGTCCCTGGGCAAGCCGGGCGCGATCTTGGCGACATGGGCCAGCGCATGGGCCGGCTCCAGCGCTGGAATGATGCCCTCCTGCCTGGTGCACAGGGTGAAGGCGTCGAGCGCCTCGCGATCGGTGATCGAGACATACTCGACCCGGCCCAAATCGTGCAGCCAGGCATGTTCCGGCCCGATCCCGGGATAGTCGAGCCCGGCCGAAATCGAATGAGCGTCGATGATCTGTCCGTCTTCGTCCTGGAGCAGATAGGTCCGGTTGCCGTGCAGGACTCCGGGCGTGCCGCCATTGAGCGATGCCGCGTGGAGGCCGCTCTCGAGGCCGAGGCCGCCGGCTTCGACGCCGATCATGGCCACGCTCGGCTCGTCGAGAAACGGGTGGAACAGGCCCATGGCGTTCGACCCGCCGCCGATCGCCGCGACCAGCGTATCGGGCAGCCGGCCTTCGGCTCGTTGCAGCTGTTCGCGGGTCTCGTTGCCGATGACCGACTGGAAATCGCGGACCAGCTGCGGATAAGGATGCGGGCCGGCGACGGTGCCGACGATGTAGAACGTGTCGGCGACGTTGGCGACCCAGTCGCGCAAGGCCTCGTTCATCGCATCCTTGAGCGTGCCGGTGCCCGATGTGACGCTGCGGACTTCGGCGCCGAGGAGCCGCATGCGGAAGACATTTGGCGCCTGCCGCTCGATATCGGTCTCGCCCATATAGACGACGCAGGGCAGGCCGAAAAGGGCGCAGACGGTGGCGGTGGCCACCCCGTGCTGGCCGGCACCGGTCTCGGCGATGATCCGGGTCTTGCCCATGCGCCGGGCGAGCAGGATCTGGCCCATGCAATTGTTGATCTTGTGGGCGCCGGTATGGTTGAGCTCGTCGCGCTTGAAATAGATCTTGGCGCCGCCGAAATGGGCGGTCAGGCGCGCGGCGAGGTAGAGCGGGCTCGGCCGGCCGACATAATGTTCCAGATAGGAGTCGAGTTCGAGCTGGAACGCCGGATCCGCCTGGGCCTGCCGATAGGCCTGCTCCAGTTCGAGGACGAGCGGCATCAGCGTCTCGGCGACATAGCGCCCGCCATACGGACCGAAATGGCCGCGTTCGTCGGGGCCGGTGCGATAGGAGTTGGGAATCGGGTTCGCCATGGCGTGAGGGGCCTGCAGGATCGGGACGCGGGCGACCCTATCGCTGCCGGGCGGTGCCAGCAAGCGGCATGGGCGGGAGTGCGGGGGTTATGGCGCCGTCAACGGTTCTGTGGCAATTTGCGCCCGCGCCCAACGCTCATTCCTGCGGAGTTCCATGCCCCTTTATATTCTCGGATTGCTGCTCGATATCGTCTGCGTCATCCACATCATGCGCACGGGTGCCGAACGCTTCTGGATCTATGTGGTGATGCTGTTGCCGGGCGCCGGCCCGGTCGCCTATTTCGTGGCCGAGATCCTGCCCTCGCTGCTCCAGACGCGCACGAGCCGGGCCATGGCGCGGAACGCCCGTAATACGCTCGATCGGGGCCGGGGCGTGCGCCAGCGGCTGGCTGCGCTCGACATGGCCGACACCACGGAAAATCGCCGCCTCCTGGCCGAGGAATATCTCGCCCTCGGCCAGTTCGACGAGGCGATCCCGCTCTACGAGGCCTGTCTCATCGGGATTCACGCCGACGACCCGACCCTGCTCCTCGGCTATGCCCGCGCCTGCTTCGCCAAGGGCGAGGCGCAACCGGCGCTGGATGCGCTCGACCATCTGAAATCCGCCAATCCGGATTTCGACTCCGCCGACGGGCATCTGCTCTACGCCAAGTGCCTGGAAGGCGTCGGCCGCCTGGCCGAAGCGCTGGATGAATACCGGGCGCTCGCCGTCTACGCGCCGGGCGAGGAGCCGCGCTGCCGCCTGGCGCTGCTGCTCCAGCAGGGCGGCGAGATCGACGCGGCGCGAAGCGTATTCGCCGAGATCCTGGCCCGCGCCAAACGGGCGACCCGGCATTACCGCACCACCGAGCGGGAGTGGATCGAGATCGCCCGGCGGCTGGGGCCGGCGGGGTAGGGGGACGAGAGCTTCCGAAGCGTCGATTTTGCGCGAAGGCGTGGCGCGTGTCCTGGAGACGCGGAAACCGGCTTTCACGGGGAAACCGGGCGACCGGCCTTACCGTCGATCTTCAGAACGGCGGATAAGGCGGAACCGAAGCGGACTTCTGCCGCGCCGATGATTTCGAAGCCGCAGGCGGCGTAGAACCCGGCGGCGCGCGGATTTACGACGACGCGTAACGCCCGGGCTCCCGCGGCGCGCGCGATCGTGACGGCATGGGCGACGAGCCGCCTGCCGATGCCTCTCTTCCCGAATTCCGGCTCGACCAACAACCCGTCGATCTCGACGGCACCGTCATCACCGGGCACAACGACGCTGAAGCCGACGACGGCACTCGGTCGGTGCCGGTCCCGGGGTCGTTCGGTCGGTTGTGCGGTCTGCCACGATGTCGGTTCCACGGTCCGGCTGAACGGATCGGATTTCGCTGGTTTGGGGAGCGTGTGGCGGGCGTGTTCACTGGTTCGGCGCTCCTCCATGTCGTCAGTTTACCGTTCTCCCGGCGTCGCAACGCGACTTGATTTGACAATCCGGCCCCAAATCCTCCCGACCTTCTGGCCGCGATCTTCCCGACTTCGCTTCCACGGCAGCCGAAACACGTAGGGTCCAGCCCTACGCGACGCCGGCTGCGTCGCGACGCCCGTGATCTGGGGTCCCCCGGCTTCCGCTGGTGGCCAGCGGTACGGGGAGAAAGACGTCGAAGCGGCTGCCTTCACCGACCGTGCTTTTCGCCTCGATCCGGCCGCCATGGGCCTTGACGATGCCGTGCGCGACCGCGAGACCCAGTCCGGTGCCTTCGCCGACCGTCCTCGTGGTAAAAAATGGCTCGAATACCCGCGCCAAAATAGACTCGCGCATGCCGCAGCCCGTATCGGCGACCGAGAGGCGCAGATCGGCGCCCTCGGGCTGCAGGCTCACGGTGATGCGGCCCTCGACGTGCCCGATCGCCTGCAAGGCGTTGGTCAACAGGTTGATGATAACCTGCTGCAGCTGGCCCGCGTCGCCGAGGATTGCCGGCACCGGTGCTATCTCCTCCACGACGGAGATGGCGTGGGGCACGGCCTCGCCCATCCGCCGCAGCGCCTGGCGCAGAACGGCGCCGACATCGACGCTCGCTTGCACGGTCTCGTCCTCCATGCGCGAAAAGGTCAGAATCTGCTTCACCAACTCGAGCGCCCGCTCGGCGCTGATCAGCGCCGTGTCGAGATTGCGCCGCTCGCGGCTGCCTTCCGGCAGCTTCTTCGTCACCATCTTGGTCAGTGCCACGACCGGCATGAGCATGTTGTTGATCTCATGCGCCGCACCTCCCGCCAACGTGCCCAGCGCCTCGAGCCGCCGCGCGTGATCCAGCTGTGCCTCCAGCGCCCGCCGCTCCGCCTCGGCCTGTTTGATGGCCGTGATGTCGCTCCACAAGCCGACCCTGCCCTCGCCCGGCAGGCGGCGATAGACCACCATCATCCATCTGCCGTCACGCAAGTGATAACTATGTTCGGCCTCGCTGCGGAAGCGCGCCATGAGGGTCTCGAGATCGATTGCCGGATCGTTCGGGCCGCTGGCATAGAAGCCGTGGCTCAGGAGCCATTCCGCGACCTCCCGGAAGAAGAAGCCCCGGTTGACGCCTGCCGAATATTGGCCGGGCCCGTCGGTCAAACCGCCGATGCGCCGCTGCAATTCGGCAGGATCGGCGAAGGCGGACGTGATCCCGGACCGGGCGGCGGCCTCGCTCAGCGAGACGCTCGGTCCGGATGGCGCAGCATCGCCGTCGGGGACGCGGTGGAGATCGAAAAACGGTTGATTGAAGGCGACGATCCGTTCCTCGGCGTCATAGACGACGATCGGCTGCGTCACATGCGCGACGGCGCCTTCCAGCCGCTGCTGCGCCAGCCGGATCTTCGCCTCGGTCTCGACATGCCGGGTGATCTCGGCGCCGACGCCGCGATAGCCGCTGAAGACACCGTTCTGATCGAAGATCGGCGCGGCACTGGTCCTGAACCAGCGCGTCTTGCCGTTCGGGTGTTTGCGCGAGTAGACGAAGTCACGATAGGGCAGGCGCCGGGCCAGCGCCGCGATCGCCATCATGCCCTGGTCGACATCGACAGAGATGTTCGGCATCTCGGTGATGCGCTTGCCGAGCACCGCCGCGACTGGAATTCCCATCAGCGCCTCGCTGCTCGGCGACAGGTAGACGACGCGATGTTCCGTATCCTGCTCGAAATAGTAGTCGGCGGCGGCATCGAGCAGTTGCCGGAACTGCTGCTCGCTGCGGCCCAGTCTCTGCTCGGCCTCGACCTGGGCCGTGATGTCCCGGGCGATGCCGCAATAGCCCTGGAATGCGCCGGTTTCGCCGAAGACCGGGGTCCCGGTGGAAGAGATCCAGGCGAGCCTGCCCGCGGTGGATCTGTAGGCGTAGCGGAAATCGCTGAAGGCCTCCTTGGCCCGCTGCGCGGCGATCACGCGCTCTGCCATCTCGGGCTCGATCACGACGCCCTCGATCTCCGACAGGCGCTTGCCCATGAAGATTGCGAGGGGCAGGCCGGCTGCCACCTCGATGTTCGGCGAGAGGTAGGTAAACCGGTAGGTAGTGTCGTTTTCCCAGAACCAGTCGGACGCGATGTCGAAGAACCGCCGGTAGCGCAATTCCCTCGCGGCCAGCTCGCGATTGCGCCTTTCGCCTTCGGCGAGGCCGTCGTCCTGTGCCATGACCTCGACCGCGGCGGCGAGGCGAGCAGGGCGGCCAGCGAGTTCGAAGCAGCTGGTTTCGAGCCGCATCGTGATCACCGTACCGTCGGCCTTGCGCTGACGGCAGATTTTCGCGGTTCCGGCCGGCGCTTCCGCCGGCTCTCGACCGGGGGACGATGGCGCCGGGGCGGCCTCGAGGTCGGTGACCCGCATGGCGAGGAATTGCTCGCGGGCATAGCCGAAAGACTGCAACGCGCGTTCGTTCACGTCGAGGATCCGCAGGTCCCGCTCGTCGTAGATCCACATCGGGAAGGGACCGACATCGAGAATCAGGCGTAACGGCACGGACGGCGAATCTCGGCGGGGAAGCCCGCGTCCATGACCGATCGCAGCGGAGACTGATGTCATCGTGCTCCTCGCCAACAACCTGCCGGCAGGACCGCCCCTCTCCTGACGCGCCGCCGGCGCCGGGCCGGTCGAATGCCGGCAAATCGCACCCTCCCCTGCGCGCTCGATCGCGAAATCTTCGGTTGCGACCACGTTCCGGCCGAGGCGCCGAAGGTTTCGTCGTCACCGACCCGCTGCGGTGCCCGGCTGCGCTCGAACACGAACAGGAACGAGCTTTCGGCTCGGATCGGCAGCGCAATCGTGTGGCGAGACTGACTCATCAGTCCGAAGATCCTTGAACTCGCTCGCACACGCCCGGATGTTCGGGATCGGCGCATCTGTTGACGTCTACCTTGCCGAACAATGCCCCGGAGGTGTTCGCAGTCGGCCGATCCTCTGCTCCAGGCGTTAAAGAACCGCTTAGCGGCGGCCCTCCCTCGGCTCCGGCTCGTCGGTCGCTTGCGATTCGGAAATTGCGAAAATCGACCCGGATCTTCGTGTCCCACCGACCGGGTGCCGTCCAGGAGGCGGGGTCCGTCCGTCCTCGGAAAATCCCGAGATGCCAGCGATCGTGGCGCCCCGGTCGGACCTATTCAAGCGCCGCCAGGAAGAATGATGTTGATATTATGTTCCGTCTATGTTTCTGATAGGTGCATGACAAGCGCGCCCCCCACCGACTCCTCCTCCGATCCCGGCCCGTGCGACGCCGCGCGCGATCGCGGGGCCGACTCCGCGCGGGCGGATGAGGCGGCGACGGGGCGGCAGGTGCGGCTGCTGGAAGAGCTGGCCGTCGCCGGCATGGGGCTCGCCCGGATTGCCGGAGCCCGGGCGACGGTGCCGGCCGGCGCCGACGTGACCCCCGATATTGCCGAGCAGGTGATCATTTTCGGGCATGTCGCGCGCGCCATCCGCCAGACCATCGGCCTCGAAGTGAAGCTGCGCGCCGAGCGCCGGGCGCGGGCGCCCGACCCGGCGGCGGATGCGGCGACCGAGCGGCAACTCCGGCTCCTCCAGGAACTGGCGGCAATCAGTCTCGCCGTCGCCAGGACGCAGGCAGACCAGGGAGCGGTGCCGATCTTCCTCAAGGTCTCGCGCGCCGTGCGCCGGACGGTCGGGCTGGCGGTGAGCTTGCGCCACGGTCGCCCGGCGCCGGAAAAAGGTGCCGCGGCGGCGCCGTCGCAGCCGCCGGCCGAACCCGCTTCCGGCCCGGACGCAGTCGAGAGCCCGCAGGATCCTGCCGAGGAGCTCGGCGATATCGCCTCCACCCTCGCCGAGACACTCGACGCCTTCGACGAATATTATCGGTTCCTCAGGGTGCCGGTCGCCGAGGCCGTGGCCCTCATCTTCGAGGCGCTGGGCGTGCCGGTCGAGACTGGCCGCGGTCCGGCCCGAGGCGCCGAGCCCGATCCGGTACACGCCTCGGCTGCCGCAGCACCGACGGGCGAGGAAGCCGGATTCGACAGCGATCAGGAGCGCATGATCTTCCTGCTGGACTACATGCTGTGCCAGACCCCGGCCGGCGGCAATCGCGGCCCGCCCTGAAGCCGGGGCCGAGCGCCCGTGCCGCGTGACCGGTTCTGCCCGCCGCCCCCGTTGCCCTCCCGCCCGCTGCCATGCTACCCCGCACCGATCTCGCCAACCTCCCGGTCGATGCGCGTCATGGAATTTCTGTTCGGTCCGGTGCTGGTGGCGTGGCGCAATCGAGTGCTGTTGCGGCGGCTGGGCGGGCGGGAGATTGCGGCGAAGACGCGGGCCACACTCTTGGGCGGGCTCTGGCTGGTGATAGCGCCGCTGTTCATGCTCGGCGTCTACAGTTTCGTCTTCACCCAGATCTTTTCGGCGCGCTGGCAGAGTCCGGAAGGGGCGGCGGGGGATCCGCCGTTGATGATCTTCGCCGGGATGGCCGTGTTCGGGCTCTTCGCCGAATGTTTGGGGCGGGCCGCGGGGCTGGTGCTGGAGAACCCGACCTATGTTAAAAAAGTCGTGTTTCCGCTGGAAATCCTGCCCTGGGCAGCATTGATCGGCGCCTCGGTCGCAGCCGGCGTCAGCCTCGCCTTGCTGCTCGGCGCCGAGATCCTGCTGCACGGGCTGCCGCCGCCCGCTTCTTTGCTGCTGCCATTGCCGTTTCTGCCGGTGGCATTGTTCATTCTGGGTTTCAGCTGGGTCCTGGCCTCGCTCGGCGTGTTCCTGCGCGATCTGAAGCAGGCGATGGCGATCGTGGTCTCGGCGCTGGCCTTCGCCGCTCCCGTGTTCTATCCGATGGACGCGGTGCCGGCTTCGTTTCGGCCGTGGCTCTATCTCAACCCGGTGACGCTCGGAGTCGAGGAGCTGCGCCAGTTGCTGTTCTGGGGGGCGGTGCCGGATTGGCCGGCCTATCTCGAATATCTCGCCCTCGGCTGGCTTTCGGCGATGCTCGGGCTCTGGTGGTTCCGGCGGACGCGCAAGGGCTTCGCCGATGTCCTCTGAGCCGGTCATCGAGATCGCGGGCTTGGCCAAGGCCTATCACATCTACAAGAAGCCGCAAGACCGGCTGAAGCAGATGCTGTGGCGGCGCCGGCGCCGGTTCTATGAGGAATATTGGGCGATCCACGATATTTCGCTCACCGTCGCGCGCGGCGAGACAGTCGGGATCATCGGCCGCAACGGCTCGGGCAAATCGACCTTGCTCCAGCTCATCGCCGGGACGGTGACGCCGACCCAAGGGCGGGTCACGGTGCGCGGCCGGGTCGCGGCCCTGCTCGAGCTCGGGGCCGGGTTCAATCCGGAATTCACCGGCCGGGAGAATGTCTGGCTCGCCGCCTCGATCCTGGGCCTGACCGCGGCCGAGATTGCCGCCCGGCTCGACGACATCGTCGCCTTCGCCGCGATCGGCGATTTCCTCGATCAGCCGGTCAAGCTCTATTCGTCGGGCATGTTCGCGCGCCTGGCCTTCGCCGTGGCCGCCCATGTCGATGCCGATGTCCTGATCGTCGACGAGACGCTCTCGGTCGGCGATGCCGCCTTCAATCAGAAATGCATGCGCTTCATCCGAGCGTTCAAATCCCGGGGCACCTTGCTCTTCGTCTCGCACGACATGGGCGCGGTGGTAGGCCTCTGCGACCGGGTCGTCTGGATCGACCGCGGGGCGGTGCGGGGCGAAGGGCCGGCCAAGGCAGTCTGCTTCGACTATCTGGCGGCGATGGAACAGGACCGCGACGATTCTTCGAGCTTCCGGGTCGCCGGCCGGCGGGCGGTGCCGGAGCCGGCGCGCATCGTCCAGGATCCCCGTCGGGCCCTGCTCGAAGCCTCGGTCCATCGCAACGAGATCGATCTCTTCGAATTCGACGAAGCGGCCCGGTCTTTCGGCCGGAACGGCGCGCGAATCCTCGATGTCGGGTTGGAAGACGTGGCCGGCAACCGGCTCGCAGCCTTGGTCGGCGGTGAGGACGCCGTGCTCCGGATCCGCTGCCGGGCGCTGGTCGATGTCGCCCGTCCGATCGTGGGCTTCCAGATCAAGGATCGGCTGGGCCAGTTTCTGTTCGGCGACAACACCTATCTGACATACCGCCTGGCACCGGCGCCGATGGATGCGGGCACCGTGTTCAGCGCCCGCTTCCATTTCCAGATGCCCTATCTGCCGACCGGCGATTATTCGGTGGTGGCGGCGATCGCCGAGGGCACTCAGGCCGAAAACGTCGCCCATCACTGGATCGACGACGCGCTGTTCTTCCGGGTCCAGTCGAGCCATGTCGCCCGCGGCCTGGTCGGCATCCCCATGCTCGACATAGCGCTCGCGGCCGAGGCGCTCGATCGCAGCCTGGGCGAATGCGGCACCGACGGCAGCGGATAGATGACCGCCCACCAACCGCACACGCCGGCGATTGCGGCGCGGGCGGGCGATGCTCACTCCTGGTCCGGCTCGTAGCGATAGCGGCGCATCGCCTTGGGCAGGATCTGCAGATCTTCGGGCCCGAGGGCGATACTGGTCCAGGGCAGGTAATCGAGCCCGGCGGTGAATACCGTGCCGTCATAGCCCAGCAGGATCCGCGGGCCGTCGTCCAGGCGCAGGGAATCGATGTCGTTATCGGCAATGCCCAGCGCCGGAAAATCTTCGTCGGCGACGAAGATGCCGTTGCTGGTGGTGACGCAGGCCAGCTCGTAGCCCTTCTCCTTGCCGAGCCGAACCAGGGCCAGCAGCGAGCAGCCCTGGTTCAGGCGCTCGTCCGGATCCTGGATGAAAACCACGTCGTTCGCCACTGTAGGGTTGTACTCGATGATGACGATTCGCGGCCGATATTGGGTCATCGACTGCCAGACATGGTAGTCGTTGCCGTCGATATCGATGCTGAGCAGGTCGAAATCGGGCGGTATCGCGGTCTCGGCGAGGATCCGGTCGATCGAGTCGACCGCCGCCTCGTCGAAGCCGACATAGGCTCGGCGGACGGTCACGCGCGGCTGCTGGGCATAGGCTGCGCGCAAGGCGATGCTGCGCTCTTCATCGCCTTCGACCAGGACGCCGTGCCAGGATTGGCGGTTGATGAGCGCCCAGCTGTTGCTGAGATGCTTGCCGTCCCAGGCGCCGATCTCGGCGACCCAACGGTTCCGCGGGCCGATGATGTCGAGGATCCTGGCCACGATCCCGTCTTCGCCATGCTGCGAGGTCACGTTCCGCGCGAAATGCGACAAATGGGTACTCGCCGGATTGCGACGGTCTTTCGGCACATGGGCGATGATCGGCATCTCGATCGGCTCCGTTCGGTAGAGCCTGGATTATTTGGCCGAAGCACCCGGCCCGGCAACCCGAATTCCACTGGGCCCGCGGGTCGAGCGATCGCGCTGGCGTCCGGAGCGGGGCTCGTGCAAAGACTGGCCCGGTCTGCGCCGTCGGCTCGAACCGGAACCCTTCCCATGCCCAAGACGATCGCGTGCATTGTCGGCACCAGGCCCGAAGCGGTCAAGATGGCCCCCGTCATCCTGGCCTTGCGCCGGCAGCCCTGGGCGCGCGTGGTCGTGGTGCTGACCGCCCAGCACCGCGAACTGGCCGACGAGGTGCTGCGGATGTTCGAGATCGCCCCCGACTATGATCTGGATCTGATGCGGCCGAACCAGACGCTGCCGGCGCTGACTGCCCGCGCCATCACCCGGCTCGACGGGGCGATGGCCGAGATCGCGCCCGATCTGGTGCTGGCTCAGGGCGATACGACGACGGTCATGGCGACGGCGATGGTCTGCTTTTATCGCGAACTGCCCTTCCTCCATGTCGAAGCAGGCTTGCGCAGCCACGATCTGCAGAATCCGTTCCCGGAGGAATTCAACCGCATCCTCGCCGGCCGGGTGGCGGCGCTCCATTTCGCCCCGACCGAGGGCGCCCGCCGCCATCTGCTCCGGGAAGGCGTGGCCGCCGACAAGGTGATCATGACCGGCAACACCGTTATCGACGCCCTCTGGCAAGTGGCCGGCCGGGTCCGGCCGCCCGAAGCGGCATTGATCGAACCGGGCCGTCGCCTGCTGCTCGCCACTGTCCATCGCCGCGAAAATTTCGGCCAGCCGACCGAGGAGATCTGCCGCGCCTTCCTCACCCTGGTCGAGACCAATCCCGATGTCGTCCTTCTCTGGCCCGTCCATCCCAACCCCAACGTCGCGCGCGTGGCGCGAAGGCAACTCGGCAAGCACGAGCGGATCCGCCTGGTCGCCCCGCTGGCTTATATCGATTTCGTCGCGGCCATGACCCAGGCGACCTTGATCTTGAGCGACTCCGGCGGGGTGCAGGAAGAAGCCGCCGCCTTGGCCAAGCCGGTCCTGGTGCTGCGGCGGGAGACCGAGCGTCCCGACGCGATCGAAGCCGGCGTCGCCCGCCTGATCGGGACCGATTGCCGGTCGATCGTCGAGGCGGCCCAGGCCCTGCTCGACGATCCGGAACTCTACCGCACCATGGCGCGGGGCGTTTCGCCCTATGGCGACGGCCATGCCAGCGATCGCATCGTTCGGGCGATCGCCGAGCGGTGGGGCCGGGACGAGCCGTGACCGGGCCACCGCTCTCAGCAATTGCGAATGCCGCGCAATCGCCAGACCAGCAGAAGGGCGAGCAATCGCCCGACATGGTTGCTCACCACCATCTTGCTCGCAGTCGGCTTCCGGTCGTAGCGGAGGCAGAGCGGAATCTCCTCGAACCCGGGCCGGTAGAGAGCCAACTTCAGGAGCAATTCGACCATACAGGAAAATCCGGTGTTGCGGATCAGGGCGGGACCGAACTCCGACCAAGCCTGTTGCAACAAGCGGACGGGGTAGCATCGATAGCCGCAGGTATAATCGCGAACACCGTCGATCGGGTAAATCGACCGCAAGAGCACTGCCGCACCGGCCGTCAGGATTTTGCGCTTCCGCGAGACGCCGGCGATCCGGGCGCCGGGTTGGAAACGCGAGGCGATGACGACGGCGTTGCCCTCGTCGCTCTGCCCGATCATCTGCGGAATTTGTTCGGGGTCGTGGGTGTCGTCGCAATCCATGACGACCAGGAGATCGCCTTGGGCGCCGTTGGTTACCGTGTATTCGACCAGAGACCTGAGCCCTACCCCCAGCCCACGATTCACAGCCTCGCCCAGGACGACGATGTCGAGCCGGTCGTGCCAGGAGCGGGCAATGTCGGCCGTGCGGTCGACAGAGCCATCATCGTAGACGACGACCCTGACCCGGCAGCCGAGCGTGGCCGCGACGGTATGAATTTTCTCGAGCAGGCGCCCGATCGCGATTTCCTCGTTGTAGGCCGGCAATCCGATGAAGAGCGCGCGGGCAGATCCGGCCGCGCCGTCGCTTGTTCGACCGTCTTGGGCCAAGGGGAGGGTTCCGATGCAGTCGATTGCGGGCGCGGGAGGCGGGACAATAGTCGAATTCGGCCATGGTCGCCAGAAGCTGTCGGATCCCCGCCAGGAGTCCGATGGAGACCGTTGAAATCGTGAGATATCGGGAAATTGGCCAGAGCAGCGGGCTGCTCGCGGCGCTCCGGGGCCGCGGTGCCTGAACTGCGAAGCGGCGCGCAGCCGGCTCTTCTCGCCGTGGCGATCCTGCTCGGCCTGGCCGTGGCGGCGGGGTTGAGCATCGCCGCCTGGACGACCGGTCTCATCCTCTATGCCGACGGGGCCCTGTTTTCCTTCATCGTCGGGATCGACGATGCCTGGGCGCCGGTCTGGCACCTGATGCCGGCTCGCATCGCCGTGTATCTGGCGAGTGTGCTGCCGGCCGAGACGGCCCTCGAATGGGGTCTGCCGGCGCCGGCGGCGATGCGGCTCTATCAGGCGTTGTTCATTGGATTTCCCTTCATCGGCTTGGCCGGCTGCTTGCTGTCGATCCCCCGCGGTGGCGCATGGCTGACGGTCTTCCCGGTCCTCTCGCTTCTGGCGCTCAACCTCTCGGCGCTGGGCTATCCGAGCGAGACGATGCTGACGCTCGGCGCCTTCTGGCCGGCGCTGTTCGGCTATCGCTACGCGCGCGGGCGCTTGGTCCAGGCGTCGTCGACCCTGCTGTTCACGGCGATTTTTCTGTTCTCTCACCCGGGCATGGTGCTGGCGCTGCCGCTGTTGCCGCTGGCGGCGGCGTTGCGCTGGTGCGAGTGCCGAGAGGAACCGGTCCGGCGCGAACTGATCGGCCTCGGGGGCCTCGCCGCCCTCTTGCTGGGGCTCTGGGTCCAGCGCTTCGGTGTCGAGATGAGCGATCCGGCATTCGCCCAGGGGGGCCAGCGGATGTGGAGCCCCAGTGGTCTGCAGGCGGTGGTCAGTCTACAGCCGGCGATCTTGATCGTGCTCGTCGATCTCGGGCTCTGGGCGGTCTGCGGCTGGCGCCGCGACTGGCCGACCCGTTGGGCGGCCATGGTGGGCTTTCCCGTGATCGCCCTTCTGTTCGCACTGATGCACCGCGATCGGGTGACGCCCGAGAGCCACTACTATATCCGGACGGCGCTGGTCATTCTGCTGCCGCTGCTCGGCGGTGTAGCCCTGTGGCGCGGGCGCGCGGCCCCGAGCGGGGTCGTGGCCATGGCGATGATCGGCGCGCTCAGTGCTACCCAGCTGCAGCACGATCTGAATTTCCTCGCCGCCTGGACCAATTACCGCGACAGCGTCGCCGCCAGCGTCGCAACCGGCCCGGCGCGAATCGTGCCGCTGAGCCGAGTGCTGGCCGAGCGCACCGAGTCCGCCGGCGACTCCATCGCCTGGTCCTGGGGCCAACCTTACCTGAGCCTCACCCTCCCGGGTCTGCCGCGATACCGGGCGATCGTCGCCGATCCCGCGCCGGAGAGCCATTCGCCCTTTCATTGCAGCCAGATGGATGCGATCGCGGCCCGCGCCGATTGGGTTCCGGAAGAGACGATGGCCGTACTGAAGGAGTATGTCTGCGCGCGCCGGCCGGAGTGAGGCGCCGACGCCGACTCGGTCGTCAGGCGAGCCGGCGGGAAACCGGTCGGCCCCGGTCGCTTCCCCAACCCATCCGACCCGGCACATCAACCGGATCGGGAGCGGTTCTAAGTGCCGGCGTCTCGCGCTACGAGGGTAGCGCCGATATTCTTGAACGACGAGGTCAGCTTGGGCGCAAACGCTGCAGACGCGTTGAGGATGGCCGAGAACATGAGCCCCGCGATCAGTGCATACTCCAACGGCGCGATACCTTTGTTGTCCCGAAGAACATTGCGAATATGCTTCAGCATCGAAATAGCCCTCTTGCAATGCAGATGTTCGAGCGATCGGCCCCGAGATATTTGCAAATCTGCTAATCCGGAGTTCTACCCATCCCCTTCAGTGCGCTCACGTTGCCTCGCCGGATCAACAGCGATCCGGTGATTTTCGTCGCACGGAGGGTACTATGCAAGGCACTCCTCTATAATCTGTTACCGAGAGGGCGGAAATTCATCTTCGGCGCGATGCACCGCGCTCGGGACCGCGGAGCTCCCGCGCCGAAATGATCGTCCGGTTGGGGGCATCGAGAGAAACGTCCCGCCGCTTCCTGTTCGGCAGGTCGTCGAATAGATCGGCTTCAGGAAACCGGATCCGGGACCACGCTCCAAGCGGGCTGCCCATCTCGCTTGAAGCGGGTGTTCCCAAGAAATCTCTCGGCAGAAGCCAGGCGGCGCCTTCTTCGTCCGACCTCGCCCGCGCGGCCAGGTCAGGTGCCGGCGTCGCGCGCCGTCAGCGAAGAACCGAGATTGGTAAACGCAGTTAGCAGTTGCGGTGACAAAGCTGCAGTTGCGCCGATAATCGCGGCGAACATCAGCCCGGCGATCAACGCATACTCCAACGCCGCAATTCCGTTCTTGTCAGCGAGAAGGCGACGGGCTTTCTGTAACATCGTGCTCACCCTTCCGACGTGAATCCGATCGAATCACTCGACGAACCCGGAAACTGCTACAATCATCCGTAGAATAAGCAGCCGGCACTCGTTTATATCAACCTGGATCTTGGAGATCAACGAATTTGTAAGGATGAATTTGGCTCTTCGTGATTTAACGACCACGGACCGTCCAAATGCTTCCGGTTGGGGTAAGAGGGTATGTCGTCACCCCCAAGCGACTGGGCCGAGATCGCGGCCGGCGAGCAGAGGCGCCGAATCGACTGAAGCCGGGGCGAGGCGACTCGGGGTCCGTCCGCCGAAAACGCGGCGCGAGGCGACGCTCGCTCGAACCGCGGTGGGCCCTGGGTTCATCGGCCACGTAAGCGTAGTTGTAGTAATGATAAGGTCATTCCACTGAAAAACCCTCTCTCATGTTGCTTTTCCTACGATTGTTGGACAGATTCGATCGATAGACCGAGAAAATCTCCGGCCTTTTATCAGAATGCCGGCGACTATCACCGCGGTTTCGTCGGCTCCGGCAGAGTTCATTAATACTCGGCTGCTATCAGCTGCAGGGCTTTCGAGCGTCTCGGAGCAATCGATCTTTGCGCTGGGTGCAATTCGGACGACAGGGATGGGCGCTTTTCGCTGTCCTCTGGACACTCGGCATCTCGGACCCTTTGGCGGAGTGAGCTTCATGAACATCGACACGATCCGGCGCCGGTTGTTGGCGAGCCTGGCGGCAAGCGTGATTCTGGGCGGCGGCGCATTTGCGCAGACCGATCCCGGGCCGCGCGGCGGGCCGCCCGCTTCAGGCGGGCCGCTGGCCGGACTGGACGCTACGACCTTGCTTTATTTTCAGGACGTGAAGCCGTATTTCGTCAACCGGGTCTCGGTCCAGGGCGCGATTCCGGGGGCGCCGGCGACCGGCCTCGGCCCCCGCTTCAACCTCGACAGTTGCGCCGGCTGCCACGCCTTTCCGGCGATCGGCGGCACCTCGCCCCCGAACAATCCGGCCTTGCCGGTGGCGACCCTGGATGGTGCGACCAACGCGATCCCGCCCTTCGAGACCCCGACCGGGCCGGTTCGCGTCGCCCGCTTCGTGCTCGAGCCCGGCGGCGCGCCGGATGGCAGCGTCCACGACCTTTTCACCATTGCCGGGCGCACGGATGCCGCGGGCTGCGCTCTGGCGCAGCCGAATTTCGTCCAGGCGATCGCCGCCAGGAACGTGATCTTCCGGATTCCGACGCCGATTTTTGGTGACGGGCTGATCGAGGCGGTGCCGGATGCAAACCTCGTCGCCGCCAAGGCGGCCGGGGCCAGTGTCCAGGCCGCGCTCGGCGTCAGCGGGACGTTCAATCTCGACCCGGTCGACGGCACGATCACCCGCTTCGGTTGGAAGGCACAGCAGAAGAGCCTGCTCGCCTTTGCCGGCGAGGCCCAATTGATCGAGGAGGGGGTCACCAACGATCTCCGCCCGAACGAGCGCGACACTGGAGTTGATTGCGACCTCAACCCGACGCCCGAGGATCGCCAGCCGCTCGTGCCGCGCCCGAACGATCCGAGCCCGGCCTCGGCCATCTCGTCGACCTTCGTCAACCAGGCGGGCTTCATGCGCCTCACCGCGGCCCCCGTGGTGGCCCCCTTGACCGCCGCGGCGATCACGGGCCAGGGGCTCTTCGCCAGCATCGGCTGCACTTCGTGTCATATCCGCGTCCAGACGACCGGCCCCTCGACCGCAGTCGGAGAGAGGGCGACGAGTTTCCAGCCCTATAGCGATTTCGCCTTCCACAATATGGGGACGGGCCTCGCCGACGGCGTGACCCAAGGCATCGCCGAGGGCCAGGATTTCCGCTCGGCCCCGCTCTGGGGCCTGGGCCAGCGCCTGTTCTTCCTCCATGACGGCAGGACCGCTGATCTGCCGACGGCGATATCCGCCCATGCGAGCCCGGGTTCGGAGGCGAACCAGGTGGTCGCGGCGTATCAGGCGCTGAACGTGACGCAGAAGCAGGATGTGCTGGACTTCCTACGATCGCTCTGACCCGGCGCCCGGAGCAGCGGGAACGGGAATTGGGCGTGGATGTAATCAGACGCTCTCCCGCATCGCAGAAGCGGGAGGGTCGTGCCGCCGACGAGACTGAGGGGCAGCCACCGCTGGCTGCCCCCCATCCTGTCCCGGCCGAACCAGCCGGAAGAACGAGCCCCGGCTAGGGCCAGTTGTTCACCAGATTGTTGACATTGACCGTGCCGATGCCGGTGGCGAAGTCCCAGCCGGTGGTGGTGCCGTAGGCCGGATCGCTGGCGCTGCTGCTGGTCGACAGGATGCCGTTCGTGCCGCTCGGCAGGAAGCAATTGACCTTGCCCGTGCAGTTCACGTCCATGTCGCCTTGCGTCACGTCATAGAAGATGCAGGTGCTGGCGACTTTGTTGCCGAGAGTCGAATTGCAGGTGCTGCTGCCGCTGGTGCCGTATTCGGTGCTGGCCAGCGAGTAGTAGACGGTATTGGCATTGCCCTGGTGCGAACCGACCTTCTGGTTGACCAGAGCCTGGAATCCCGCCCAGATCGGCGAGGCGAAGGAGGTGCCGCCGGCGAAGAGCCAGGTGCTGGGCGAGGTGCCCGAGCATTTGGCGCCGCCGTCCCTCGTGTCGGAGTCACAGAACACATAGAAATGGCCCCAGACGCCGTTGGCGGCGAAGAGCGAGACATCGGGGATGTCGCGCACGCCGTCGCTGGGGTTGCCCAGAACCGACTGGAAGGACGGCTTGGGATTGCCCTTGCACGTGCCGCTCACTTCGCCGGTGGTCTTGGCCGTGCCGGTGAAGCAACCGCTCGGGCCGCCGCTGCCGCTGGCCGTGGTCAGGAAATCATCCTCCCCGGTCGTCGAGTTGCAGAACCCGCTCGTCCCGGAGGCGGAGGTGAAGCCTTCGGTCTCGAAGATGAGAGCGCTGGCGCAGGAATCGTTCCACGGAATCTCCGGGACATAGGAGATCGCCGATTCGAAGGTCGAAGAGTTCGTGCTCTCCCAATAGGTCGAATTGGTGCCGGCGAACGTGTCGCCGAAATCGGTCCCGCCGACCGAGACGTTGAATGCGGTCGTCGTGAAGCCGCTGGTGGTGATGCCATGAGTAGCTTTCGTCTCGTCGGCATCACAGCTCGCCGCCCCTTCGTCGCCGGACGAAACGAAGACCGTGGTGCCGGCTGCGACCGCCTCTTGGTAGGTGCTGCTGAAGGCGGCATTGGAGGTGGCGCCGTTCTCTTCCTCGCATTCCCCGAAGCTGATGCTGACCGTCCCCGGGAGCGTCCCGCCTTCGCTCAGGATGTTCTCTAGCGCGAGCAGCCCGCCGAACGTCGTGCTGGAGTCCTTGCACGAGGCGAGTTCGATGGCGGCGCTGGGCGCGGCCGCACTGGCATACTCGACATCGAGTTCCGCTTCTTCCTCGTTGCCGGAGACGACCTTGGGGTCCGTACAATTATTGGTGCCCGTCTTCGGAGCGGGATGGACGGTGGTGAAGGAGCCGGAGGTGAAGGACGAGAGGCCGAACTCCGACCGGAACGTGGTCCAGTCGGCGGTCGCGAACACATCGCTGTCCTCGATGAGGACGATGGTCTGGCCCTGGCCGGAGATCCCGGCGCTCCAGAGCGGGTTGAGATTGTAGATCACCGCCAGATCCTGCGGCGTGACCGCGAATTCGGTCTCGCCATTATCGCTGAAGGTGAAACCGGCCCGCGGCGTGAAATTCGTGTGCGGCCGGAAATCATGCAGCGAGATGATGCCGTTGACGATCCCGGAGAGTGCCACCGGAATGCGCGGATCGCTCATGTTCGCGATATGCGTGACGCCATTGACGCCGAGATTGTGGATCTCGGTCTGAAACGCCTCGCGAACCTGTCCAGCCGTTCCGGAAAAATCGATGATCTTGCTGTTGACGACCGTATTGACCGTGAAGCCGTGGCCTTCGAGCCAGTCGGTGACCGCCTCGACGTCCTCTTTGGCCGGTGCGAATTGCGCCTCGTACTGCTCCGGGGCGAGCCAGTGATGGAACAGCGGCGAGCTCCGGTCGTGGAGCTGATCGATGAATTTATTGACGGCGGCTTCGAGCTCGGGCGGCCGGTTCAGCAGCATCTGCATGTGGTCGAGCGGCAGCGAATCCTCGACCCGTCCGAGATCGTTCTTGGCATTCGCCTCGGAGCGCGTGTTGCCGACCAGGGGCACCGTCACTCTATCGTTGATCGCCGTCGTCACCAGCCGCCGCGCCGTTTGCGCGCCGGCGTCGGACGGCGTAGCGAAGGTCGCCACGGCTCCCAGTGCAAGTATCAAAAAGCCTGACTTCAGCTTCATGAACATATGAATTCTCCCCTTAAAAGAAGATACGGTTGTTCTTTCCGACTTTCACTTGACGATCCTGCGTGACGATACTCCCAGTCGCGGTAAAGGGGCGGCCCTCGTGGTCACGACCATAAGCGCCGGACCCGCACCATCGCGCGGCGATCCGAGGCTCATTGAAAAAATCACGAAAACTTTACCAATGGCCCGTGTTCGGATCGGAGCTGTCACCGATCCGTCAGCAAGATGACATTTCTTCAGGTCTGGCGGAAGCGCGAAACGCGGTCGGTCACAAGATTATGCGGGCGTATGCTTGCGCCGGCCGGGCCGTTATTGCTCGAGGATTCGGCAATTGTATGTCTGGGTAATAAACCTGAAGAAGTCGGCAAAATTTCGTAGCATAATTGCGGCGTTCATCGGCCGGTCGCAGCAATCTTGCACTACCGCTCGGCTCCGCGGTGCAGCGGCGACCTCCCGCCCGGCCCGCGCTCGCCGCCGGCGGGCAAATCAGCCCGGGGGTGCCAGGCTCTGGAGCTTATCCGGGTCGAGCGGCAGGGTCCGGATCTGGCCGATCGGGCCGAGCGGGGCCAAGGCTTTGCCGTCGACGATGAATTCGAGCGCCCCGGCGCTGCCGGTCTTCAGCGTCAGCCCCTTGCGGTCCGGGGTGTTGAACGTGTCACCCTTGTTGAAGAGCGTGTTGAGAATCGGCTTCTCGCCCTCCTTGACGGTAACCCAGGCTTTGCCGGTCGCGCGGATCACGACCCGGCCCGGAGCCGGATCGCCGTAACTGTGCGCCGCCGAAGCGCCGGGCTCGGCATCGGCCGTCCCGGAGGCGGGTACCGTAGGCGGGGGCGGAGCCGCCGGCGGCACCGAGGGCGGAGCCGCGGCAGCGGGTTCGGTCGGCTTCGGCGGCTCGACCAGGGCTATCGGCGGCGGGCTCGGCGGCGGCGGCAGCAGACGTGCCGGTACCGGCTCGACGGTGGGAGCCTGAGTCGCATGCGGGGGCGAAGAGAGGTAGTAGAAGGCCACATAGGCCAGGCCGACGATCAGCAGGACGATGAGCACGATGCTGCCGCCCGGAATGCCGCGATCGGTGAGCGGCACCGGAAAGGCCAGCTCCGGCTTGGTGTGCAATCCGATCTTCTCGGCCCGGAAGCGGCGGACGATTTCATGGCCGTCGAGACCCAGATATTCGGCATAGGCGCGCAGGAAGCCGGTCGCATAGGTCGGCCCGGGCAGGCCCTCGGTCGTATTGCGCTCCAGCGCTTCGAGAAATCCCGCTCGAATTCTGAGCGCGGCAGCGACATCGGGCAGTTGCCAGCCCAACTCTTCCCGGGTCGAGCGCAGCAGACCTCCGGCGCTGTGGTCGCTGGCCTCTGCTTCGCTCGGCGCCTCGACTGCCGCCAGATGCTCGAACCCGGTCGGATCCTGGCCTCGAAGTCGCTGTTTCTGCTTGAACATTGCCATACGCTTAAGCCTGAATAATGCAACCGCGCGACAGCAATCGCCCGTCCGCGCTTCGTCTCGACGCGTGTTTTATCAGCTTGTTGGATAATCGCCCAGAGAAAGGCACCTGCCCTCATAGGGCAATGGTGTGGTCGCGGGCGAATTCCCGGAGCTTTTCCCGGAGCGAATGATCGGACTGCCTTGCTTGCGCTGCGAGATAACGCCGCAGAGGCGCCAGTTCCAGGCTGCGGACCATCGCCTTGACCGGCCCGATCGACGAGGGCGACATGCTGAGGATGCGGAAACCCAGCCCGACCAAGGCCATCGCCTCGAGGGTGGTGCCGGCCATTTCGCCGCACAGGCAGAGCGGCACCCGGGCAGCATCGGTGATGCGGACGATCTCGGCGAGACAGGCGAGTGCGGGTGGCGAGAGTACGTCGTAGCGATCGGCCAGCCGCGCATTGCCGCGATCCTTGGCGAACAGGAACTGCATCAGATCATTGGATCCCACCGAGATGAAGTCGGCCCTCTCGCAGAGGAGCGGCAGCTGCCAGATCAGCGCCGGCACTTCGAGCATGACGCCGACCGCGAGCCGGCCCGGCAGCGGCATGCCGCGTTCGGCCGCACGGCGCAGTTCGATCTCCAGGATGCGCCGTGCCGCATCGAACTCGGCGATCTCGGCGACCATCGGGAACATGATCGAAATCGCAGTACTTCCGGCCGCGGCAATGAGGGCACGGAGCTGCTGGCGCAGCATGGCCGGGCGGTCGAGCGCGATGCGGATCGCGCGCCACCCCATCGCCGGGTTCTCTTCGACCAGTTCGGGCAGATAAGGCAGCAGCTTGTCGCCCCCGATATCGAGGGTGCGGAAGACCACGGGCTTGCCGCCGGCCTGATCGAGGACCCGCCGGTAGAGATCGGCCTGTTCGGCCACCGTGGGAAAACTGCTCCGCACCATGAAGGGCAGCTCGGTCCGATAGAGCCCGATCCCGTCCGCACCGGTGAGCGCCAGTTCGGGCAGATCGATCAGCAGTCCGGCATTCATGTGGAGGGCAACGGTGACACCGTCGCGCGTGGTCGCCGGCAGATCGCGGAACGCCTGATACAGCACCCGCCGATTCCGCCTCTCGCCCAGCGTCTGTTCGACTGCCTGCTGCACATCCTCGCCCGGCCGGATCAGGATCTGGGCGTTGTCGCCATCGACCACGATCAAATCGCCGGGCTCGATGTTGCCCAGTGCGCCCTTGACCCGCCCGACGACGGGGATGTCGAGGGCGCGCGCCACGATCGCGACATGCGAGGTGGGCGAGCCCTCCTCGAGCACGAGCGCGCGCAGCCGGGTCCGGTCGTAATCGAGCAGTTCGGCCGGTCCCATCGAGCGGGCGACGAGGACGACATCGTCGGGCAGGACGGCCGGGAGTGCCACCACCGCTTCGCCGGAGAGGTGGTGCTGGAGCCGGTTGGCCAGATCCTCGAGATCGGCCAGGCGCTCGCGAATATAGGGATCGGTGATCTGCTTCATGCGCGCGCGCGTGTCGTCGCGCACTTTCTGTACCGCGGCTTCCGCGGTGAGTCCGGTCTCGATCGCCTCGCGGATCCGGCCGAGCCAACCGCGATCCTCGGCGAACATCCGATAGGTGTCGAGAATGTCGTTGTGTTCCCCGCCATTGCCGAGATCGCTCGCGGCGAACAGCCGGTCGATGGCGCGGTGCATCTCCGCGGTGGCCCGGTTCAACCTTCCCTGTTCCAGCTCGGGGTTGTCGGCGACGACCTGGCGAATGACGATGCCGGTTTGATGCAGCACGGCCGTACCGAGGGCGAGCCCGGCATTGAGCCGCACCCCGTCGAGCCGGTGCGGCAGCATGACGATGCCGTCGGTCGGATGGAGCTCTGCCCGCGGCACCAAATCACCGCCGGCGACGAGTTCGGCCAGGACCATGGCGACGGTCTGCAGCGCCTCGATCTCCTCGTCGTGATACTCGCGCGGCTCGCGGTTCTGGACGACCAGGACGCCGCTGACCCGGCCTTCGCGCAAGATCGGCACGCCCATCAGCGAGTGATAGACCTCTTCGCCGGTTTCCGGCCGATAGGCGAAGGCGGGATGGGATTGGGCATCGCTCAAGGCCAGCGGCCGCGCGGTGGCTGCGATCACGCCGACCAGCCCCTCGCCCAGGCGGAGGCGCGTGCGATGGACCGATTCCGGAAACAACCCCTCGGTCGCCGACAGCTCGAGAATGTCGCCGGCCCGCATCAGGTAGGCCGAGCACACTTCCGCCTCCATGTCGGCGGCGATGATCTGGACGACTCGATCGAGCCGCTCCTGAGCCGACCCGGCCCCGGCCATGGTGTCGCGCAACCTGCCGAGCAGGCGCCGCGCGCCGCTGAAGCCGATGCGCTGGTCCATGGACTCCGTTCCCGATTGAGGCTGCCGACAGTCTGCACGGAGGGCGCGCCGGCTTCAAGGATGGCGGAGAGGCGCGACCAGAGAGGTCTGCCATTCTCGTTGCGACGATATCCGTCGTGGTCGCCTATTCTTCTCCTCTCCGTCCCATGGGCGGAAACGAGCGCTCTCGGCCACATCGAAAATTGCTTCAGAGATACGCTATGTCACTTCCGACGTGGCCCATCGGAACAATTCGACCCGGCCCGATTACCCATTGACCCTTACTGCTCGAGCGTGGCGCCCGTCATCGGACTCGACGGGCCGGCTGAGCGACGGCGGGAGCACCTCTCAGCACGAAGGCCACGCAGCGAACGAACACCAACCTCCTGCGCTTGGTGCGCTCCGCGTCCAGATCGATCGGTGAGGCCGGCCGATCCGCGGTCCTTTGGGGGAACGAAACCCGACGGCCGCCGGTCAGCGCTCGTTCGCCCCGCTCAATCCCGCCGCCGCCAAGCTCGCGGCGATTTCGTCGAGGACGGCCGGGTCTTCGATCGTCGCCGGCACTACGGGCGACGTGCCGTCGGCGAGGCCGCGCATGGTTTGGCGCAGGATCTTGCCCGAGCGGGTCTTGGGCAGGCGGTTCACGACCAGGACCCGCTTGAAGCTCGCGATCGCGCCGATCCGGTCGCGCACCAAGCCTACGATATCGCGCTCGATCGCCTCGGGGGTGGAGGCGGCACCGGATTTGAGAACGACGAAGCCGATCGGGACCTGGCCCTTGATCGCGTCGGCGATGCCGATCACGGCGCATTCGGCGACATCGGGGTGGGCGCTCACCACTTCTTCGATGCCGCCGGTCGAGAGCCGATGGGCTGCGACATTGATGATGTCGTCGGTCCGGGTCATCACGTAGAAATAGCCGTCCTCGTCGGCATAGCCGGCGTCGCCGGTCTGGTAGAAGCCCGGGAACTCGGTCAGGTAGGACTCGATATAGCGGGCATCCTGCTGCCACAATGTCGGCAGAGCGCCGGGCGGGAGCGGCAGCTTTACCACCAAATTGCCGATTTCGCCGGCCGCCACCGGCTGGCCCTCGTTGTCGAGCACCCGGATGTCCCACCCCGGGACCGGCCGGGTCGGCGAGCCGGGCTTGACGGCCAGGCGGCCGAGCCCCAGGCAGTTGGCGCAGATCGGCCAGCCGGTCTCGGTCTGCCACCAATGGTCGATGACCGGGCGCTGCAAATGCTGCTCGGCCCAGGCGAGGGTCGCGGGATCGCAGCGTTCGCCGGCCAGGAACAGCGCTGCGAACGCCCCCAGCGGCGCCGCGGCGATAAATTTGCCGTCCGGATCGTCGCGGCGGATGGCCCGGAAGGCGGTGGGTGCGGTGAACAGCACCTTGACGGCGTGCTGGCGCACCACCCGCCAGAAGGCGCCGGCATCGGGCGTGCCGACCGGCTTGCCTTCATAGACGATGCTGGTGGCGCCGATCAGCAGCGGCGCATAGACGATATAGGAGTGGCCCACGGCCCAGCCGACATCCGACGCGGTGAACATCACCTCGCCCGGCCCCACGCCATAGAGGTTGGGCATGCTCCATTGCAGCGCCACGGCATAGCCGCCATGGTCGTGGACGACGCCCTTGGGAATGCCGGTCGTGCCCGACGTATAGAGGATATAGAGCGGATCGGTCGCCTCGGTGTCGGCGCACGCGACCGGCTCGGCGCCTTCGAGGGCTTCATCCCACGTGAGATCGCGGCCGAGGACCAGCGTCGCCGTCGCTTGCGGGCGCTGGAAGACGATGCAGTGGGCGGGCTTGGCCGATGCCAGCTCGATCGCCGCGTCGAGCAGCGGCTTGTAGGCGATGATCCGGCCGGGCTCGATGCCGCAGGACGCCGAGATGATCAGCCGGGGTTTGGCATCGTCGATCCGGGTCGCGAGCTCCTTGGCGGCAAAGCCGCCGAACACGACCGAATGCACGGCCCCGATCCGGGCGCAGGCGAGCATGGCCATCACCGCCTCGGGCCCGGTCGGCATGTAGATCACCACGCGGTCGCCTTTGGTCACACCCAGCCGGGCGAGGGCGCCGGCCAGGCGTGCCACCCGATCGGTCAATTCGGCATAGGTGAAGGATCGGATCGTGCCGGTGACCGGGCTGTCGTGGATGAGGGCGACCCGCTCGCCGCAACCTCGGCGCAGATGGCGGTCGAGCGCATTGTCGCAGATGTTGAACCCGCCGCCCGGGAACCAGCGATAGAAGGGTGCCGCCCGGTCGTCCAGCACCCGCTCGAACGGCCGGGTCCAATCCAGAGCCGCGGCCGCTTCGCCCCAGAACGCCTCGGGTTCGGCCAACGATCGGTCATAGGTTGCCTGGTAGCGGGATTGCGTGCTGCTCATCCGTTCCTCCCCTGCCGCTTTGCTGCCGAGTCTAGCCGCTCGCCGGCCCGCCGTCACGGCATGGCTGCAGACGAAGGGTCGCTCGATCGGCGCAGACCGGGCTTGCGGCCGGCCGCGCCGGGGCGGATCATGGGGATCATCGCCGCCCGCCGGGGACTGATCCCATGACCGAGCTTTCGCCCTATGATCGCGATCTCGACCGTACCGCCGCGAATTTCACCGCGCTGACGCCGCTGGGTTTTCTCGACCGCGCCGCGTGCGTTTATCCGGACCGGCCTGCCGTCATTCATGGCGAGCGCCGCTATTCGTGGCGGCAGACGGCGGAACGGTGCCGGCGCCTGGGTTCGGCGCTGGCTCGGCGCGGGATCGGCAAGGGCGACACGGTCGCGATCATGGCGCCCAACATCCCGGAGATGATCGAGGCGCATTTCGGGGTGCCGATGACCGGGGCGGTACTCAATGCCCTCAATATCCGGCTCGATCCCGAGACCATCGCCTTTCAGCTGGGCCATGGTGCCGCTGCCGTCCTCATCACCGATCGGGAATTCTCGGGAGTGATCGCCAAAGCCCTGGCGCTGATGCCGGGCAAGCGGCCCTTCGTCGTCGATATCGACGATCCGCTGGCCGAAGGCGGCACGCTGATCGGCGGCACGACCTACGAGTCGCTGCTGGAGACCGGAGATCCCGACTATCCGGGCGAGAGGATCGCCGATGAATGGCAGGCGATCGCGCTCAACTACACCAGCGGGACGACCGGCGATCCCAAGGGCGTGGTCTACCATCACCGCGGCGCCTATCTGACCGCGATCGGCAATCTGATGGTTTGGGGGCTGGCGGGGCATCCCGTCTATCTCTGGACCCTGCCGATGTTCCATTGCAACGGTTGGTGCTTTCCCTGGACCATCGCAGCCTTGGCCGGGACCCATGTCTGTCTGCGCCGAGTCGAGGCCGGAGCCGTGCTCGACGCGATCGATCGCCACGCCGTCACCCATTTCTGCGGCGCGCCGATCATCATGACGATGCTGCTCAATGCCGGTCGGCGCGAAGCCGCGGCCGGACGGCGCCTGGAAATGATGACGGCGGCGGCACCGCCGCCGGCCGCGGTCATCGAGGGCATGGAAAGGATGGGGGTGCACATCACCCATGTCTACGGCTTGACCGAAGTCTATGGGCCCGCAGTGATCTGCGCCTGGCACGAAGAGTGGGATGCACTCGATCCGGGCGAGCGGGCGCGGCTCACGGCGAGGCAAGGCGTGCGCTACCCGGTGCTGGACGAACTGATGGTCGCCGATCCCGAGACGCTGATGCCGGTGCCGGCCGACGGTGCCACGCTCGGAGAAGTGTTCATGCGCGGCAACGACGTCATGAAGGGGTATCTCCAGAACCCGAAGGCGACCGAAGCCGCGTTCGCCGGCGGCTGGTTCCACACCGGCGATCTCGGCGTCATGCATCCCGACGGCTATATCGAGCTCAAGGACCGTTCGAAAGACATTATTATCTCGGGCGGGGAGAATATCTCGACGATCGAAGTCGAAAGCGTGCTCTACCGCCATCCTGCCATTCTCGAAGCCGCGGTGGTCGCCAAGCCCGATGTCAGATGGGGCGAGACGCCGGCCGCGTTCGTCACCCTGAAACCGGGAGCCGCTGCCAGTGAAGCGGAGATCCTGGGGTTTTGCCGGCTCCATCTGGCCGGATTCAAAATGCCGAAATCGGTGGTGTTCGGGCCGCTGCCCAAGACCTCGACCGGCAAGATCCAGAAATATGTGCTGCGCCAGCGGATCGCAGCCGCAACGGAAGGCGTGTGAGCCACGGTGAAGAATCTTCAGCAGATCGAGGTCGGTCCCGACCAGTTCCTGGCCGCCGCTTCGGCCGAGGCGGCGTTGAACGGCGCCGTGGCCGCCGTCCGCCGCTTTCCGACCAGCAATCGCCACTTCGTCTATGACGTGACCCTCACCGACGGCCGCTCGGCCGTGGTCCGGATCGGACTGCCCGAACAGCGCGAGGCGCTGGAAGCGGCGGCCGGCTGGTCGGATCGGCTGCGGCCGATGGGGATCCCGCTGCCCGAGGTTCTGGCGCGCGATCTAACTTCGGAGTTCCCGTTCATCATCCTGGAGCGGCTGCGCGGTGCCGATCTGCGCACGGTCATCCACCGGCTGTCGCTCCCGGCCTTGGGCCATATCGCCGGCACGGTCGCGACCGTCCAGGCGCTGGCTGCCCGCCTGCCCAGTGCCGGAAGGTTCGGATTCGCGATGGCGGCCGAGCTCGCACCCTATTTGCGCTGGTCGGATGTCCTGGCCCAGTCGCTGGCGCTCAGCCGTACCTCGATCCGCCGCGCCGGCCTCATGGCCGAGACGGCGGTCGACGAAGTCGAGCGGCGCTTCGCCCGCGTCGCCGAACGTCTCGACGACCTGCCGGCGACGCCGTTTCTGCCGGATACGACGGTGCGCAACGTCATCGTCAGCGAGAGCGGCCTCTTCGCCGGCATCGTCGATGTCGACCGGCTGTGCTGGGGCGATCCGCGCTATGCGCCAGCCCGGACTGCGATGGCGATGCTCAATATGGGTCTGCCCACGGGCTATGCCGAAGCCTGGCTGGCGCTCGGCGGCGGCCGGGTGGATGCGAGCTTCTGGCTCTATGTCGCCATCTGCTGCGTCGCCTTCATGGCCGATTACGGGCAACCTCACAGCGGCAATGCGCTCGCCTTCACCAATGCCGATCGCGCCCGGCTCGACCTGATCCTGGCCCGCCTGCTGGTCCGGATCGACGGCGACGGGCCTGTGCCGTAATGCCGCACCTTTCGTGATGGGTGGTTCGAGGCTGCTTCGACGTCTGATGATGTATCGTAAGCCGCAACATGAATAGTGGTGTCGCAATGCGTGTATTCAGCATTCTTGCAGTCGTTGCCCTCGCGGTATTGGCTGGTTGCGCCCCGTACTACCCGTATAACTACCCCTATCCGCCGCCCCCCCCGGGCTCGGCTGCCTGGGCGCCGCCCGGTGATGCCGGTACCGGTGCGCCCAATCAGGCGGCACCCGCCCCAGGACAGGCTGGAACCGCGGTGCCGGGTCAGGCCCCGCCTGCCGGCACGCCGCCGTACGGCTACTATCCCTACGGTGCCGCGTCTGCAGGTTACCCCTATGGCTGGTGCGGCTACCCTTACGCCTATGGCTGGCCCTATTGGGGCTGGAATTCCTGGTGCGGCTGGGGTCCGTGGTGGTGGGGTTATGGCGGGTTCCTGTTCATCGACCGGTTCCACTTCCACCACCATTTCGGCTTCGCCCACGGCTTCTCCCATGGCTTCTCCCACGGCTTTGGCGGGCACTTTGCCGGCGGTCATCACCGCTGAAGCCCGGAACCAGACATGAATCGGGCCGCCCGACGGGCGGCCCGATCGCGTCCGGCCTCGGCGCGCCGTGTCAGGCGTGAGGGTGTCGCGACAATTCCGCGATGGTATCCTTGATTCGAAGCTTTTCGCGCTTCCACTCCGTGAGTTTGCTGTCATCCGGCAGGGCGCGCGTCGTCTCTTTGACGATTGCGCGATCGAGATCCGCATGCTTGTCCCGGAGACTCCGGATACGATCTTCAACAGCCATGAATGCCTCTCCTCGAAGCGTTGCTGCAACTTCTGCAAAAAAACGGTAACCCCATTGCGGCCTGGTTCCAAGCCTCCCGATTCGCGCGGGCTCGCGCCCGTACGGCGCCGATCGGATAACGGCCCGGAGGGGTTGAAGTCATGACGACACGCGACAGGCTGATCATCGGCATCACCGGCGCCTCCGGCGTCCGCTATGGCGTACGCTTGCTCGAGATCCTGCGGACGCTGCCGATCGAGACACATCTGGTGCTCTCGCGCATGGCCGAGGTGACCTTGGCCTGCGAGACCGCCTACAAGATCGCCGCAGTGCAGGCCCTCGCCGATAGCTGCCATCCGGCAACCGACCTGGCGGCGCCGATCGCGTCGGGCTCGTTCAAAACCCTGGGCATGATCGTCGCACCCTGCTCGATCCGGACCATGGCCGAGATCGCCACCGGTGTCACGTCCAGCCTAGTGACCCGGGCCGCGGATGTCGTGCTGAAGGAGCGCCGCCGGCTGGTGCTGATGGTGCGCGAAACACCGCTCCACACTGGCCATCTGCGGATGATGACCCAGCTTTCCGAAATCGGTGCGATCATCGCCCCGCCGGTGCCGGCCTTCTACGCTCAACCGCAGACTCTCGATGACATGATCGATCACACGCTGGGCCGGCTGCTCGATCTCTACGGGCTGGAATCGGGCACGGTCAGGCGCTGGGGCGAGGACGCGGAACGGCGCCGGCCCGATTAGCCTAACCGGCGGCGTCGGAGGCGGTCGCCGCCACGGCCAACGCGTCGGCGCCGCCGCCGGCATAGAGGCGCAGGTTCGCCCAGGCCAGTTCACGGTCCGGCGGCTCGACCGATCCCGCGGGCAGGGCCGAAAGCAAGTGCCGCTGGGCCAGGCGCTCGGCCTCGATCTCGGCGCGCTGCACTTCTGCTCGCAAGGACTCCGCATCCGGATCGCCGGACCAGGCTTTGAGATCGCGCCGCACGGCCCGCAGCGGCCGTTGCACCCGGTCGCGCCAGAGGGCGGAGGCGGCTTCCAGGCATGCAAAATCCTCGGCGCCGAGGCGGCGCCCGAGCACCAGGCCGGCATAGAGCGCCAGCAGCATAATATTGACATCGAGCCCGTCGCGATCCTGGAGCGCGATGCAGAGGCGGGAAACATCGGGACGGGCATATGTCGCCAGAGTGAACTGCCAAAACGCTTCGGTCGGCGCCGGGTTCATGCTATCTCGCTTGCGCTTCCTGCCATCGCTGCCGGTTTGGAGCCCCGTCCCGGCCTGCACACATAACCGATCCTCATGGACCTGGATACCGAAGCGATCAAGCAACGCCTGACGACGCTGAAGAGCGAGCATCGTGATCTCGACGACGTGATCGCGCAGCTGGCCGCGTCGCCCAGCGCCGATCAGCTCCAGATTCAGCGGCTGAAGAAACGCAAGCTCGCGATCAAGGACATCATGGCCCGGCTCGAGAGCATGCTGCTGCCCGACATCATCGCTTGAACAGCCGGCTGAAGCGTGATGACTTCGACCCGAAGCCTGGATCAGACCTGATTTCTCGAGCCTAAAGCCATGACAGATGGGCGTGGACCTCGCGCCAGCCATCGAGGATCATGCTGAAGGCGACATAGGTGACGATGCCGAAGCCGATCCAGACGATCCATTGAAAACGCTGCAGCAATCGGGCGACCAGCGTCGATGCCGCGCCCATCAAGGCGACCGAGAGAGCGAGCCCGGCGATCAGCACCCAGAGGTGAAAACGCGCCGTGCCGGCGACGGCGAGGACATTGTCGACCGACATCGAGACATCGGCCACGACGATCAGCAGCAGGGCCTTGCGCATGCTCTTGCGGCTCCCGGCCGCCGAGCCGGACACCGCTGCGGCACGGCCGGCGAAGGCGGCCGCCGCCTGTCTTTCGCCCAGGATCTCGCGCAGCATCTTCCACGCGACCCAGAGCAGCAGGAGGCCGCCGGCCAGGGTCAGCCCGATGATGGCGAGGAATTTCGACGCCATGACGGCGAAGACGATGCGCAGCAGGGTGGCGATGACGATACCGATCAGGATCGCCCGCCGGCGCTCCTCTGGCGCCAACCCGGCCGCCGCCATGCCGACGACGATGGCATTGTCCCCGGCCAGGGTGATGTCGATGACGACCACCTGGATGAAGGCGCTGAACTGGGAAAAATCGATCACGGGAACATCATCTGGAGACACGAATGGGGATCTCGGCCGCCCGGCTGCCGCCCAGATATGGGCGGCGAAGCCGGGACGCCAACCCCCGGAGCGGCGCTCTGCCGGTCAGCCCTCCCATGCCGGCTGCGCCGCCGCGGCGAACGCTCCGTAGAGACCGTCGAAATAGAGCAGCGGCGGCGCCGCTTCGCCGATGCGGGCAGCGATCACTTCAGCGATGAAGATGCTGTGGCTGGCCCCGTCGATCACGTCGGCGACGGTGCAATCGAAGTTGGCGAGCGCCGTCTCCAGGATCGGCGCCCCCGTCGCGAGCACGGTCCAACGCCCCCGGACGAACCGCGATTCCCGCGTCTCGGGGCCGCCGAACCGGCTCGCGAGGTCCTGATCGGCGAGCGCCAGGACATTGACGGCGAGGATCCGCCGCGTGGCGATCGTGTCGTGAGCGGAGCTGTCGCGGTTCACGCAGCAGAGCAGAGTCGGCGGGTCGATCCCGACCGAACACACGGCGGTCGCAGTCAAGCCGCGCGGTCCGTCGGGCCCGCTCGTGGTGACGATCGAAACTCCGGCGGCGAGGCGGCGCATTCCGGATCGGAAGAGTTCGGGCTCGATCGCCATGAGGTCGTCCGCTGTGGAGGGGGAGGTATGAGTATCATCATCCGGATCGGCGCTGCGAGCATCCCGCGCATCCCCGCACTCGATCCGGACGCTTCCTGGTTCTACACCGACGCTTGGCCGACCCGCCCTCAATGAAATTGCGGGCTCGAGACTCCGCCGATCATCGACTCTCTCGAATTCGGACCTGTCCCTACCCGGCCCCCGCCGCCACTCCCAACCGGGGCAGGACGAGGTCGCAATTGCAGGTCGCCGCGAGCTTGCGGAAGAACCAGAAACCCTTCGCAGCCGCCAGATCCGCTTCCGTCAGGGTCCGGTAGATCTTTGGATGGGCGGTCCGGACCACGGCCTTGAAGTTCTTCGGGTCGGACCGGTAGGCCCGCTCCATCTCGGGGTCGGCCCAATTATGCATCTCGATCTGGGCGACGAGAGGGTCGGCATTGACCCGCTGTTCGCCCTCGGCCCAATTGACGAAGGTGGTCTTGGCGCTGATCACCTCGCTGGTCGCGACATTTTTCAGATGGACCAGGACGTTCATGGCGTAGTGCTCGTCCGCGCCGAACACCCCGTCGAACAGGGAGAGCGGCGACCGGTCGAGCAGAAGGGCTATGTGCCGGCGATGGAGCACGAACCAATTGTCGTGACAATAGAATGCCTTGGTGAAGAGCGCGGGATTCTGGGTCCGCCCCAGGCGGCGATAATGCTCGGAATTCGGCGCCGGCAGCCAAAAGGGGATGACCGAACGCCGGCCGCATTGGGCGAGGGCGGCATAGATTTCCGCGAAGGCCACGATCGGAATCGTGCTCTCGGAGAGCAGGATGAAATACTCGTTCTCGACATCGTCGAGATAGGCCGCCGTGTACAAGGCCAGGGCGGCTTCGACGATGGTCGCGTCGCCGTGGCTGGTGACCACGATTTCGTCGATGATCCGGCTCTTCAGGAGCGAATTTTCGACTTGGGCCGGATATTTCGGGTGGCAATAGATATTCCGCTGCGCCGGCGGTGCGGCGGCGAAGAATCGCTCCCAGACTGCCGGCTGGAGCAAATTGTCCAGGGTCAGAAAGCAGAAGGCGATCTTCATCCGGCGTCGGGCCTCGGCGTCCCCGATCCGATCGCGTGTGCTGATGTCACCCCCGCCTCCCGCTGCTCGAGCGACCCGACGCTCCGCCCGATCCAATTGAAGCACACAGTAATAGAGCGCCGCTCGACAGAAAAGCGCGAATGCGGCGGCACGCTTCCATGGCTGGCGCCGAGCGGCTCGGCGCGCTCAGTGATTGTTAAGCCGGAAACCCGATGATGGCGCCCGCACGGATCAAGGCCGAATGATGCGCCTGAAATTTCTCGAATCCGACATGGAAACCGAGGGCGGCGGGCGCCCGGCCATCGATCCGGCCGATCTCGTCGAGGCGGTGCTGCGCTATCACGACGCGCCGGCCGATCTGGTGAGGCAGGTGCTCGCCTGCCGCCGGGACCGAAACGATCCGGCGCTGATGCTCGGCAGCGGACTCGAACGCGCCCTCGCTTTCGCCCGGCTCCCGGATCCGGCGCGCTGCCGGCTGATGCTGATCGGACCCCCCGCGGCCGGCAAGACGACGATGACCGCCAAGCTCGCCGCCCGGGGCGGCGCGGCGGCGGCCCGGGTGTTCTCGACCGATGGCGCCCGGCCGGGCGGGATGGCGCAGCTCGCCGAACCGATGCGCGTCCTCGGCATCGATGCGGAAGGCCTCGATATCGCGGCCGAGATCCTACTGCCGACGGGAACCGCAGCCGGCGCGTTGCTGGTCGATACTGGCGGCACCGATGCCGGTTCCGGGTTCGAGGCCCTCGGCCGGCTGGCCCGGACGCTCGGCGTCGAACCGATCCTGGTGCTGCCGGCCACCATCGACCCCGGCGAAGCATGCCAATTCGCCAGAGCCGCCCGGGCGATCGGGGTGAGCCGGCTGCTGATCACGCGGCTCGACATTACGCGCAGGCTGGGCGGGCCGCTCGCCGCGGCCGCCGCCGGTCTCGCCATCGCTGGAGGCAGCGTCACGCCGCATTTCGCCTATGGGCTGAAACCTCTCGAGGCCGGCGCGCTCGCCGGCCGGCTCATCGCGCTGGCCCGGCGGCGCCCGCCGGGGGAAGGCTCGAGCCCGGGACCAGACGGGCAGCCTCGACGATGACGGCTCGGATCCGGCGCCGACAGGTTCGGCGCCGGATCTCCGCGATGCTTCCTCAGAAGCTGGTGAAGAGCTCCGCCGCCGCCATGGTCGGGTTCGAAAGCTCCGTGGTCAGCGTATCGTTCATCTTGGATAGCGACTCCATCACCGACAGGCCGGTGAAGCTCGCCGCCGGTGTGCTGCCGCAAGCGGCGAAGCTCGCGGCCACTCGATAGACCGAGAAACTGGCATCGATGATGCTGAAAGTACCAGTCTCCATGCAGCCGGCCATGGTCATCGCCGAGAAGCTGCCGTCGGCATTGATCATGGCCATGCCGGTGAGCGCACCGGCCTCGTCGCGTAAATTGAAGTTACCGGTGATCTTTGCCAGCGACGAAGGCTCCTGAGAGAGTGCCGGAACATAGTTGAGACTGAACGTGCCGGTCTGCGTGCCGTTCTGGTAGGTCAGGACGAGTGTGTGCTGCGGCGAGAAGAAGCCGGTCGCCGTGACCGTACCCGTCTCCATCGTCGTACCCTGGCCGGCAGCATAGCTGTTCCCCGTCGCCGTCAAGGTCAGGGTCGGCGATGCCGTGAGCTGCAAGGTCTCGCGCATGATCGGCCCGAAGGGCGGGTTCACGGCGATGCCGGGCAGCAGATGGAATTCGCCGTCTTGACTGACGACGGCCGAGATCGGTTGCGGAAAGGCGGGGGCCGAGGTCACTCGCCAGACGCCGACATAGACGCCGCCCGGCGACGTGTTGGTCTGGGTCGCGGTGGCCGGGACGAGGAGGGCGACGCTGGTCTTGCCGCGCACGACATTGCTGCTGTCGGTGAAGGTGACGAAGACGCGCGTCGTCGCCGGATCGAACGGCACCGGCCCGCTCGCCGTCACGAACACGGCGAATGTCGCCGTCGAGAGCGTGGTATAGGTCGTGCTGACCGACGCGGCCGCGGGCGCCATGCAGTTGCCGGCCCTGTCGGTCTGGCAGATCGTCAGTGCCACCGGCAGATTGGTCAAATCGCCGGTATTGGGGGCGACCGTCACTGTGGCTCCGGCGCCGATATCGATCGACGCCACGACGAAGGCGCCGGTACCGGCCTCGCTGCCGGTCGAGACGACGCCGTTGCCGCTGGGCGTCAAGGCCAATGCTACGATGTCCGGCGGCGCGGAGTCGGCGATGCTGAGGAGCAGCGTATCGAGACCGCTGATGATGGGGGCCGCCGTCAACCCGGTGCAATCGAAGGTCAGCGGGACATCGACCGCCTGCAGAGCGACGCTCGAGGTGAAGGTCAGCAGGAAGCTCTGCGACGCGTTGCTGGCGATCGAGACCGGCGTATTGGGCGTCCCGACCGGCTGATTGGTCACGGCGTTGGTCGCTTGGAAGTCGAGGGTGAGGCCGCTCTGGCTGGTCGTTATCGTGCAGCCCGTGGCGTCGCTGCCCGAGACATTGATCATGGTGGCGAACACCGTCACCGGCTTGTTGATCACGCCGGACCGGCTGGACGGCAGCACCGCCGCCACCAGATCATCCGCCCGCGCGGTCCCGCCGGCACTTGCGAGCGCCAAAAGGGCCAGCCCTGCAAAGAGGATCTTCTTCATTGGAGTCTCCAATCTGGGGGATCTCGTCGCGTGCAGGGACCGCCCTCTCCGCAAGCCGACAAGGATAGAGTACCGGACTAAGACGCAAAGAACGCGGCATTCATTCGCGTCGAAGTGTGACCTTTTTGAGGCGACGCACTGGTCGGCCTCGCGCCGGGCGCAACAAATCGGCGGAATCACGGCGCGCCCGTGCCGACGATGATGATAGATTTACCCGCCGTGAGTTTACGCCCGAAGGTGTTGTGGAATCGTCACCGGGCCGCGGCCGAGCGGCCGGGACGGGCCGGGTTGTCGGCCGGGTCGTCCCGGCTCGATCTCCATTTCCGGAGGCCCAACTTCCGGTAGGCGTCGTCCCGGGATCCGACGCCTGACCGGCTCCTCTGCGATCGCCTTGTTTTTCGGGTTTTGTCCGAACCCGGGATGCGGTAGTCAGAAGGTGTCGGGACGACATCTCCGTTCATGGGCGAGAAATCGGTGCAACACGTCGAGATTGCGATCATCGGCTCCGGTCCGGCCGGGCTGTCCGCCGCGGTGACGGCGGCGAAGAACGGTGTTTCCCACCTCCTGCTCGAACGTGCGCCGCAGCTGGCCGATACGATCTTCAAATACCAGAAGGGCAAGGCGGTGATGGCGCAGCCCATGCACCTGCCGCTGGTCGCCGATCTGCCGTTCGAGGCCGGCAGCCGGGAAGCCATACTCGCGGCTTGGCGGGAGCGGGCCGCAGCATTCGGAGTCTGTTTGCGGTGCAACGCCGAGGTCAAGACGATTACCGGGAGCCTCGGCGCCTTCACCGTCGCGATCGAAGGCCAGGAACCGATCGCCGCGTCCCGGGTCGTGCTCGCCATCGGGCTCCAGGGCAATCTGCGCCGGCTCGGCCTGGCCGGCGAAAATCGCGGGTTGGTTCAGTACCAGCTCGACGATCCGGACGAATACCGCAACGAGCGGATCATGGTGATCGGCGCCGGCGATTCCGCGATCGAGAATGCGCTGGCTCTGGCCGGGCACAACGACGTGTCGATCGTCAATCGGGCCGCCGAATTCCTGCGGGCTCAGCCGGGTAATCTGGTCTCGATCGAGCGCGCCTTGCGCCGCGGCGTCATCCGCTGCTACTTCAGTGCCCGGCCGGTCCGGCTCGAGGACCGGGCGGTCGTGCTGATGACGGCCGAGGGTGAGGTCGTGGTGCCCTGCGATCGGGTGATCGCCCGGCTCGGGGCCATCCCGCCGCGCAGCTTCGTCGAAAGCTGCGGTATCGAATTCCCCTCGAAGGATCCGGTCGCCGTGCCGGAACTCTCGCCCGCCTATGAATCGAATGTACCGGGCCTCTATATCGTCGGCGCCCTCGCCGGCTACAACCTGATCAAGCAGGCGATCAATCAGGGGTGGGAGGTGGCCGAGCGCCTCGCCGGCAATGCCGTCGAGCCGGCTGATCAGACGCTGCTGGCCGGCCGCTTGGCAGAGGCCTATCCCGGGGTTCCAGTCGACACGGTACTGGAGCGGGTATGGGACGCGCTGCCGATGTTCTACAGCCTGACGACGCTCCAACTGCGCGACCTGATGCTCGACAGCGTCCTGCACCGCTTTCCGGCTGGCAGCGTGGTGTTCCGGCAGGGCGATTACACCAATTCGCTCTTCAACATCATCGAGGGTCGGGTTCGGGTCGATCGTGCCGCCGAGCCGGGCGGGCCGGCCATCACCATCGGGCCGGGCCGGTTCTTCGGCGAACTGGGGCTGATCTCCGGCCGGCGCCGGTCGGTCACGATCGTGGCCGATACCGATGTCCTGGCCTTGGAGACTCAGCGGCGCACGGTGCTCCGGCTGCAACGCTCGGTCCGGTCGGTCAAGGCGGCGCTCGACCGGGTGGCGCTCCGGCGGATGATCCACAACAGCCTCGGCCCCGACCGGCCGGCAACCCTCTTCGAAGACGCCGTCGCCGCCGCCGAACTGATCAGCCTCGATCCGGGGGCGCCAGCGATCAGCGAAGGCGATCCCTGCGATGCGCTCTACATCGTCCAGCGCGGCTCGATGACCGTCACCAAGGAGATCGGCGGTGCCCGGGTCTCGCTGGGCTTCATCGCCGCCGGCCAGATCTTCGGCGAACGCGGGCTGCTCGATCCGGCAGCGCGGCGCGCAGCCACGGTGCGCGCCGCCGTCGCCGCGGAAGTGATCCGGGTCGAGGGCGAGGCGATCCGCCGCCTGATGGCGGCCGAGCCGAGCGTCCGCGAGATCTTCCAGCAAGCGGTCCAGCACCAGTTCGACGCCTCGGTCGAGAGCACCATCCTGCACGGATTGCCGGAACGCCCGGGTGCGGTCGATGACGAGGTGATCCCGTTCCTGGTGGCCCAAGGCATCGGCGAGGCGACCAATGCTCTGATCATCGACGAAGCGCTCTGCGTCGGCTGCGACAATTGCGAGAAGGCGTGCGCCGCCACCCATGGCGGAATCACCCGCCTGCATCGCGAGGCCGGAGCGAGCTTCGCTAGCGTCAAGGTGCCGATCGCGTGCCGCCATTGCGAACGGCCGCATTGCATGAGCGATTGCCCGGTCGATGCCATCACCCGCGCACCTTCGGGTGAGGTCCTGATCGCCGACACCTGCATCGGCTGCGGAAATTGCGTGCGCGACTGCCCTTACGAGGTGATCACGCTCGCCGCAGAAACGGCGCCGGTCGCCGGCCCCTGGGATTGGCTGCGGCGCAGCCTCGGCCTGGCACCGCTCCATGCCTCCTCTACCGATGGCGGCGCCGGGCACAAGCGCGCGGTCAAATGCGATTTGTGCAAGGATGTCGGCGGCGGGCCGGCCTGTGTCCGCGCCTGTCCGACCGGGGCTGCGGCCAGGCTCGCGCCCGAGGAATATCTGGCGCTGGTCCGCGACGGCTCGCTGCCGAACCGGCGCGCCACCCCATGAGCGGATCGGGCTCGAGCCAGATCCATCGCCCGGTCCTGGCCTGGGCCGGCGGGTATTGGGGCTGGCGGGCCGGTCTCGCCACGGCGGCGGCGATTCTGCTCTATCTGGTCGATCGGCCGGACGAGCCGGAAAATGGCGGGACGGCGCTGGGCTATGCGCTCGGGGTCGCCGGGCTCGGCCTGATCTGCTGGCTGGCCTGGTTCGGCATCCGCAAACGCCAATTCGGCCCGGGCCGGCGGCCGCTCGAGGCCTGGCTTTCCGCCCATATCTATCTCGGTCTGGCGCTGATCGTGGTGGCGACGCTCCATACCGGCTTTCGCTGGCACGGCAATATCCACACCCTGGCTTTCGTGCTGATGGTGCTGGTGATCGCGAGCGGCATTTTCGGGCTGCTGATTTATCTGCGCTATCCGGTGAGGGCCGCAGCCAATCTCGGCGGTGCGGATCGGCGGAAGCTGGTCGGCGAAATCGTGGCCCTCGATCTCGAATGCCGCGAGAAAGCGCTGGAGTTCGACGATCGCGCCCTGGCCCTGGTCCGGGCCGCGACCGGCGCAGTGCAGCCGGCGCCCGGCTGGAGCGACCTCGTCCGCAGCCGGCCGGTGCTGAGTGCTTCGACCGAAGCCGCTATCGCCCATCTGCGCGGGCTGCTCCGGGGCGAGGCGGCGCTGCCGCCCGATGTCGTCCTGCCGCTGGTCCTGGCCTTGACCCGGCGCGCCACCCTGGTCGAGCGGGCGCGGCGCGATTTCCGTTACCGGCTGTTGCTGACCGGCTGGCGCTCGGTCCATCTGGTGCTCAGCATCGGGCTGCTCGTGGCGCTGGTCGTGCACGTGGTCGTCGTGTTCTACGACTGGTAGTTCGCCGAGTTTTTCCCGAACGTCCGCCTAGTCGGATCAAACTGTTCCAACTCGTGTTTTCGACCAATCAAAGTTCTTTCCCGGCCCGGTTCGCTTCATTACACCGAACGCGTCGGCGCGACCGGATCTGACGCGGCCGATACTCCCAGACCGAGGCACTCCCGGCGATGTCGATCCTGTTCCGCTTCCGGCCGCGCAAGGGCATGGGCATCGATCCGGCGCTGGATCGCCGCTGCAATGGCCCGGAGATTCGGATCGGCCGGGCGTCCGACAATGATCTCGTGCTCCGCGATGCCGCGCTCGGATTTCATCATGCGCTGATCACCCTCGACGGCACCGGGATTCGGATCCGGGCCGTCGAGGGCGCGCGGCTGCAGGTCGATGCGCGAGAGGCCGAGGCGGCGGCACTCGAGGTGGTCGGGGATGGTGTCCGGCTCGGCAGCTACAGCCTGACCTTGGCGCCGCCCGATGCCGAGGGGCCGGTCGTCGTATTCGAACCGGGCGCCGGCGGCGCCGAGAGCGCGGCGGCGATCACCGCTGGATACCTCGCCAGTTTGGAACTGCCGCGGGTCCGTGTCGGGCGCTGGTCCTGGGGCCTGGCTCTGGCGGTGCTGATGCTGGGGTTCGCCATCCCGTTGGCGGCGACGCTGCTGCCTTCGGGGCGCGGTCTCGTGGCGGCGGCGCCGGCGGCGGTGCGGCCGAGCGTGTTCTGGGAAGTCGGCACGATGTCGAGCGCCCATGGCGGGTTCGGGACCGATTGCCGGGCGTGCCACGAGACGCCGTTCGTGCCGGTCCGGGCGAGCGCCTGCAGGGCCTGCCATCTCGGGACCGGCCAGCATGCCGATCCGCATCTCGTGCCGAGCCTCGATCTGGCCCGGACGCGGTGCGAGAGCTGTCATCGGGAGCATAAGGGGACGGTCCAGGCGATCCGCGAAGATCAGAGCTTCTGCGTTTCCTGCCACAACGCGATCAAGCGGCAATTTCCCCAGTCGGCGCTCCTGGATGTGACGGATTTCGGCCGCGACCATCCGGAATTCGCCCCGTCCCTGGTCACCGACGCCGGGACCGGTGCGACCACCCGGATCCGGCTCGGCGAGCCCGGGCCGTGGCCCGATCGCAGCAATCTGCGCTTTCCCCATGCCAAGCACCTGGTCGCCGCCGGCGTCAAGGGGCCGGACGGGACCCGGATCCTGCATTGTCAGGATTGCCACCGGCCCGATTCGAGCGGCGCCCAGATGCAGCCGATCGTGATGGAGCGCGATTGTCTCGCCTGTCATCGCCTGCAATTCGAGCCGAGCCACCCGGAATGGCGTCTGCCCCACGGCAAGCCGGAAGAGGTGGCGAGCCGATTGCTGGGCTTCTACAGCAGCGCCGTTCTGGCGGGCGAGCATTTCGGTCCGGTGAAGGACGCGCTCTTCACCCGGCCGGGCGAGCCGCCGGAGCCGGCGGAGCTGCCCGAGGCGGCGGCCCGGACCGCGGCGGCGGCGGCGATGGCCTCGTCGGTCGCGCGCGCAACCTGCGGCCAATGTCACGGCACCCTGCCGCCGGCGCCGGGCGCCGATCCGCTCGCCTGGACGGTGTTGCCGGTGAGGGTACCGGCGAGCTTCCTCCATCTGGCCCGGTTCGACCACGCCAAGCACGGGAGTGTCGCCTGCCGCACCTGCCATGTCGCCGAGACAAGCAATGGCGGGCCGGAAGCGCTCTTGCCCGGGATCGCGACCTGCCGGCAATGCCATGCCGGATCCTCCGGCGAGGGGCAGAAAATCGCCTCGCCCTGCGTCTCCTGCCATGTGTATCATCGCCCCGATTTGCCGGTTTCGGCCGAGGCGGGGGGGCTTTGATGATCCGAGCGGGAGGGCTGCTCCGACTGGCGGCACTGGCGTTTCCGCTCTTCGCCGCGTCGCCCGCCCGCGCCGATACCCAGTCGCTAGACCCGCAGGATGTCGGTGCGGTCCTCAGCCGCGCCGTTCAGGAATCGGCGGCACGCCACCAGCCGGCGACCATCGCGGTAGTCGACCGGCTCGGCGGTGTGCTCGCCGTTTATCGGATGGCGGGAGCCAACCCGTCGCCCGCCGGGCCGGGCTTCGTCCAGGTCGAGATCAATCCGAACGGGCCGAACACCGGGCTCGACGGCGCCTTCGTTCCCGATGTCGCGGCGGCGATCAGCAAGGCGGTTGCCCCGGCCTATCTCTCGACTACTCATGGCAACGCGTTTTCGACGCGGACGGTCAGCCAGATCGTCCAGGATCATTTCGACCCGGGCCAGGCGGGCACACCGTCGGGGCCGCTCTTCGGCCTGCAATTCAGCCAGCTTTCCTGCTCCGATGTGAATATCCATTTCGACCCGGCTGTGCCTTCGACCCTGACGCTCGGCCCGCACCGGGCACCCCTGGGCTTCGCTGCTGCACCGGGCGGGTTTCCGCTCTACAAGAACGGCGAAATGGTCGGCGCCGTGGGCGTCGCCGCGACCAAGAGCTACGGGCTCGATCTCGACATCCACACCAATGACGGCAATGTCGACGAAATCATCGCGCTTGCCGCTACTATCGGCCTCGACGCGCCGCGTGCCCTCAGGGCCGATCAGATCACGGTCGGCGGGCTGTTGCTGCGCTATTCCGATGCGACGCCGGCCGAGTTCCGCAGCAATCCCGCGGCCGCCCCGCCCTTCGCCGAAATCCCGGCAGCGGTCGGGGCGCTGACCAGCGTCACCGGCTATTACCAGGAGAGCGACGGGCTGCGCCAGGGCGTCGTCTACGGCACCCCGGCATCGGGGCTGCGGCCGGACACATCGGGCGAATTCAGCACGATCCTGCCGCCGGAGATCCTGGTCGACGAGAACAATGCGCCTCGATTTCCGCCCAGCGCCGGCAAGGAGACGGGAGCGCTGACGGCGGAAGAGACCACGGCGATTCTGCGCGCCGCCTATCAGGTGGCGCTGCAGGCCCGGTCGGCGATCCGCCAGCCGCCGGGGAGCCCGGCCACCGAGAACATCACCGTCGTCGATGTCGAAGGCAATATCCTGGGCTACATCGCAACCCCGGATACGCTGGTGGATGGTGCCGATGCGGCGACCCAGAAGGCGCGCACGGCCGTCTTCGTTTCCCGCCGCGATGCGGCGGCGGCGCTGGCGACGCAGCCGAGCCTCGCCCCGTTCCTGACGTCGGTGCGACGCTTCTACGGCGCCGGCGCGCTCGAGAACGGCATCGCCTTCAGCACCCGCGCCGTGGCGCTTCTGTCTCGCGACACCTTCCCGGACGGTATCGGCGGCACACCCAACGGCCCGTTCAGCCTGCCGGCTTCGAGCGCCACGCCGTTTTCGACCGGCCTGCAGCTCGGCCTGATCGAGGCGAATTTCCTCGAGCATGTCGATTTCATCCTGGGCAAGGGACCGGATACGGCCGTGCCGTGCACGGCTCTGCCGGCGCCGGCCGGCAGTGTCTCGGGGCTGCCGCTGTTGCGCGACGGCTTGCAGATCTTCGCCGGCGGCTTTCCGATCTATCGCGACGGCATGCTGGTCGGCGGCATCGGCGCATCCGGCGACGGCGACGATCAGAGCGATCTGACGGCGTTTCTGGGCTTGTTCAACGCAGCCACGAGCCTCCACACCGGCCTCGCCAATGCCCCGCCCGGGATCCGGGCCGATCAGCTCGAGGCCTTCGGCGTTGAGTTGCGCTATGTCTCCTGTCCGGTCGCACCCTATCTGAATTCCAGCGTGCAGAATTTGTGTCTCGGCAAGTGACGCCTCGCAGCGCCCGGGTTCTTCTGCTCTGCCTCGCCGGGCTGATGCCGGCGGCGACGGCGGCGCAGGACGACGCTTTCCGCCGGCCGGGCGCACCACCGGCCGAGACGACCGAGCCGCCCGAGAGCGATGCCGTGCCGCCGCCGCCGGGCGATGCTCTCTACCAGATGGTGCCGGTGCCCGATCGCAACCGGATCATGGATGCGCTGGGCGTGAAGGACGATCCGCTGAACCCTTACCCCCAGAGTACGCTCAAGGGCGACCGGCCGGTCTTCGACGATTGGTATGTGCAGTTGAGCCTTGTGCTCGACAGCGTGGTCGAACCCCGGTCGGTGCCGGTCCCGGCCGATGTCGTCGCCGCCAACCAGACCGGCGAGAACGACAGTTTCGGCCGGCCGCGGCAATTCGCGATCGCCGAGACGCTGATCCCGACGCTCTCGATCATCAAGGGCGACACGACCTTCAAGCCGCCCGATTTCGAATTCCGCTTCACCCCGGCGGCGAACTACAACTTCACCCAGGTCGAAGAAGACGGGCTGATCAATATCGATCCGACCCGCGGCGAGGTCCGCAACGACGGCTTCGTCGGCATCCAGGAAGCCTTCATCGACACGCATCTGCGCGATGTCTCGGCCCGCTATGATTTCGACTCGGTCCGGGCCGGGATCCAGCCTTTCAACGCCGATTTCCGCGGGTTCCTGTTCCAGGACGATCAGCTCGGTCTGCGCTTCTACGGCGACCGCGACAATAATCGGTTTCAGTACAATCTCGCTTTCTTCCGCCCGATCGAGAAGGACACCAACAGCGGCCTCAACGATCTGAGCCAGCCCTTGCGCCGCGACGATATCGGCATCGCCGATCTGTTCGTCCAGGACCTGCCGGTGCCGGGCTTCACCAGCGAGTTCAGCGTCGTCCAGAATATCGATCGGGAGAGCGCCTTCTATTTCGACAAGGACGGGTTCCTGACCCGTCCCGCGGCGATCGGGGCCGAGAACCCGCACAAATACAACGTCACCTATCTGGGCTTCAACGGCGACGGCCATTTCGGCTGGCTCAATCTGACCCATTCCTTCTATTACGCCCTCGGCAACGATGATCTGAGCGAATTCAGCCAGGAGAAGGCGCTGATCCGCGCCTGGTTCTTCGCAGCCGAGCCGTCGATCGACATCGATTGGCTGCGCCTGCGCGGCTCCTTCGCCTATGCCAGCGGCGACCATGATCCCTTCGGCCGGACCGAGACCGGGTTCGATTCGATCCTGGAAAACCCGCAATTCGCCGGAGCCGATACCAGCTATTGGATCCGCCAGGCGATCCCGCTGATCGGCGGCGGCGGCGTGGCCCTCTCGGGCAGCAATGCACTGTTGCCGGCGTTGCGCTCGTCGGAGTCGGAGGGCCAGTCGAATTTCATCAATCCGGGGCTGGTCCTGATCGGAGCCGGGTTCGATGCCGACATTCTGCCCGAGCTGCGCTTTGCCGCCAATCTCAACCATTTGAATTTTCAAGACACTTCCGTGCTCGAAGCGTTGCGCGAGCAGAGCCCGATCCATGACGAGATCGGCTGGGACCTGTCCGGCGCCTTCACCTTGCGGCCCTTCGATACCCAGAACGTCGTGATGCGGCTCTCCGCCGCCATGCTCCTGCCGGGGCGCGGCTTCGACGATCTCTACACCAGCGAGCCGGCGAATCATTATTACTATTCGGTGCTTTCCAACATCGTGCTGAGCTACTGATGATCCGGCGGCTGCTGCTGATCACTCTCGTCTCGATCGTCGGGCCGGCGCTGGCCGACGGCGAGATGGCGCCGCCGGCACCGCGCTTCGAGACGCCGGAACGAGCCGACGCCCAGAGCGCCGGCTGCCGCAGCTGCCATACTGCGAGCGACGCCCGGACCATGCATGCGACACCGGGAGTGACGCTCGGTTGTGCCGATTGCCATGGCGGCGACCCGCAGGTCGTGCGTCCGGCCGCGACCTCTTCCTCGGCCGATCCCGACTACCGCGCGGCGATGACCCTCGCCCATATCCGGCCCCGCTTTCCCGCCGATTGGCCGGGCAGTGCCAAGCCCAAGGAGAGCTACACGCTGCTCAACCGGGAAGACCCGGCCTACATCCGCTTCGTCAATCCGAGCGACTACCGCGTCGCCGACCTCGCCTGCGGCGCCTGCCATGCCGACCTCATCCGGGCGGCAGAGCGCTCGCTCATGTCGACGTCTGCGATGTTTCTCGAAGGGGCCAGCTATAATAACGGCGTATTGCCGTTCAAGCGCGGGATCCTGGGCGAAGCCTATACGCGCACCGGCGAAGCGGCCCAACTCGACAGCCCGGTAGTACCCGATGCCCAGATGTTGGCGCACGGCATCCTGCCCTCGACGCTGCCCGTGCCGCGCTGGGAGGTGGTTCCGCCCGGCGACATCTTCCGGGTGTTCGAGCGCGGCGGGCGGCTGATCAATTCGCAATTCGCCGAACTCGGCAATCCCGAAACCACGGGCGAGCTGCAGCGGCTGGACGAGCCCGGCCGTCCCGATATCCGCCAATCCAATCGCGGACCGGGCACGGGCTTGCGCATTGCCGTGCCGGTCTTGAACTTGCACAAGACTCGGCTCAACGATCCCTATCTGTGGTTCCTCGGCACCGAGGATCAGCCGGGCGACTATCGCAGTTCCGGCTGTGCCGGCTGCCACGTCGTCTATGCCAACGACCGCGACCCGGCCCACTCCGGGCCTTATGCCGGCTTCGGTCACGACGGCACCTCGGCCGAAGCGGATCCCACGATCCCCAGGGGCGAGCCCGGCCATCCGCTCGCCCACAGATTCACCCGGGCGATCTCGACCAGCCAATGCATGGTCTGCCACATGCATCAGCCGAACATTTTTTTGAATAGTTTCATGGGCTACACCATGTGGGACTACGAGGCCGACGCGCCTTCGATGTGGCCCGCGCAGCAGCGTTATCCCGATGCCGAACAGACAAGGGCCGTGCTCGACCGCAATCCGGAAGGAGCGGCGGCGCGCGGCAATTGGGCCGATCCCGCCTTTCTCGGCCGGGTCGCCGACCTCAATCCGACCCTGAAGGACACGCAATTCGCCGATTACCACGGCCATGGCTGGAATTTCCGCGCCGTGTTCAAGCACGACCGCAAAGGCAATCTGCTCGACAAGGAAGGCCATGTCGTCGCCTTCGACGATCCGCAAAAATTCCAGAAGACCGTCCATCTGGCCTCGATCCATATGGACAAGGGCATGCATTGCGTCGATTGCCATTTCAGCCAGGACGCCCATGGCAACGGCTATCTCTACGGCGAAGTCTCGGCCGCTATCGAAATTCAATGTGTCGATTGCCACGGCACGGTCGATCGGTACCCGACCCTGAAGACCAGCGGCCCGGCGGCTCCGCCGGGCGGCCATGATCTGACGACCCTGCGGAACGAGGACGGGTCGCTGCGCTTCGAGTGGCGCGACGGCAAATTGTTCCAGCGCTCGGCCGTGACCCCGGGGCTCGAATGGCAAGTCGATCTGGTCAAGGACAGCGTCGATCCGGCCAACCCGCACTACAACGCCAAGGCCGCGCGGGCCAAGCTGATGGCGCTGGGCGGTTCGATGCGCTGGGGCCCCGGCATCCTCGCCGTCGACCGGGCGCACAAGGACAGCGAGATGATGTGCATCACCTGCCACACCTCGTGGACAACCAGCTGCGCCGGCTGCCATCTGCCGATCGAGGCCAATTGGAAGAGTGCGATCAACCATTTCGAAGGCGGCGAGCGGCGCAATTACGCCACGTACAATCCCCAGGTCGCGCGCGACGACATGTTCTTCCTGGGGCGAAACTCTTCCGCCAAGGGCAGGATCATCGCCCCGGTCCGTTCGTCTTCGGCTCTGGTCCTATCCTCGACCAACATCAACCGCGACCGGATCTATGTTCAGCAGGCGCCGATCGCGGCCAGCGGCTTCTCGTCCCAGGCCTTCGCCCCGCATTATCCCCATACCGAACGAACGGTCGAGACCAAGACCTGCAGTGATTGCCACCTGGCCGATGCCGGCGACAACAACGCGATAATGGCTCAGCTGCTGTTGCAGGGGACCAATTTTGTCAATTTCGTGGGATTCAACGCCTGGCTCGGCGAAAGGAGCGGTGTCGAAGCGGTTCAGGTGACCGAATGGGAGGAGCCGCAGGCGGTGATCGGCAGCTATCTGCACCGCTACGCGTACCCGGATTTCTATCGGGCGCATCTGGCGCGCAGTCGCGAACTCACCCAGGCGCAGCATCATGACGGCGACGTCACCCGCTGCCTGCAGTTGCGCGGCGAATATCTCTATAGTGCGGCCGGGGCCGACGGCTTGCGCGTCTTTGACGTGGCCTCGATCGGCAACAAGGACGTCTCCGAGCGGATCGTCACATCGCCGGTGTCGCCGCTGGGCCAAGACACGCATGTCTCGTCGCGAAACGCGACCTGTGTCGCACTCCCGACCGATCAGCCGATCGCGCCCGGGCGCAATACGCCCGAGATCCGGGCCGACGATCAGGAGCAGCCTTTCCATCCGATCTACCACTACGCCTTCGTCACCGATGCCGAGGAAGGCCTGATCGCCGTCGATATCGACACGCTGACCGATGGCGAGCCGCGCAACAATTATCTGACGCGTGCCTTGACCTGGAACGAGAACGGCGTGCTCGACGGCGCCCGGCACCTGACTATCTCCGGTTCGATCTTCTATGTCTCGACCCCCTCGGCCGTCATCGTACTCGACATGAACGACCCGCTTAAGCCGCAGCTACTCGCCCGTCTGCCGTTCGAGGATGTCCGCGCGACGGCGCTCCAGTTCCGTTATCTGTTCGTCCTCGACCGCACCGGTCTCCACGTCGTGGATGCGACCCATCCCGACCAACCGCGGCCCGTGCCGGGCGCTTCTGTGCCGCTCGCCGATGCCAGGCGCGTCTATGTCGCCCGCACCTTCGCTTATGTCGCCGACGGCGCCGACGGCGTGGCGATCATCGATGTCGAACGGCCCGAGGCGCCGCGTCTTTACCAGATGTTCAACGCCGGCGGCACCATCGCCGACGCGTCCGATATCGTCGTGGGTGCAACCAACGCATCGCTCTTCGCCTATGTCGCCGACGGGGCGGCCGGGCTGAAGGTGATCCAGCTCTTCTCGCCCGAAAACCAACCGGGATTCTATGGCTTCAGCCCCGATCCCAAGCCCGAACTGATCGCCTGGCGCCGGACCGCGAGCCCGGCCTTGGCTTTGTCGAAAGGTCTCGACCGCGACCGGGCCGTCGACGAAACCGGCAACCAGATCGCCGTCTTCGGCCGGCTGGGCTCGCGGCCCTTCACCTTGCCGGAGATGGAGAAGCTCTATCTCGACCCGGCCGGGCGCCCCTGGACCGTCACCGATCGGGTCCAACCCGACCGGTTCGTGCCGGCGGCGCCCGTCTCGCCCCCGGCGGTGCGCACCCCGGTCGGCCCGGTGGTGCGTCGGCCGGGTACGAGGGCCGACACCTTGCCGGCCCGGTAGATGTTCCGGGCCGGCAAGGGTCATCCACGGCTTAATGTGTCGGCGACGCTGTGACTCGGCCGTTGCTCTCGTCATCCAGCGGGAAGGCCGGGAGCGACGACAACTGCGCCTTGGTCTGATTCAGAGTGAGCCGATTATTGCTGAATTTCAGATCGGCGAAGGCGACGGCGATGAATTTTCCGCCGACGCCGACGGTCGAGCCGTAGCTCAGCACGACATCCGCGATCTTGCCATCCCGGTCGAGGATCAGGTCCTTGACGCTGGCGACATCCTGGTTCTCGCGGTCATAGACTGCAGAGCCGATGATCTTGTCGGCACGCATCTGGTCCGATCGGATCGCGGTATCGGCGGCAACCGCCTGGGTACCGATTGTTGCAGCCAAGACAGCCGCAAGCCCGGTCGCTGCGATGAATTTGGTCATGATGCTCTCCTACTCAGCACTACCTGCCGCTCGCCGAGCGGCTTGGACAAAACCCGCCGGCCGGCCCGAGGTTCCAGCCGGATGGAACCCGGCCATCGTGTCGCTGGTTGGGGCATTGTTCCTCTGGGCTGGAGAAGTGCGCGACAAAATGGATGATTTCATCAACTTGTTTGATCACTACGGCATCCGCATCGAATTGCTGCTGGGTTCGGTCGCAATTCTGGTCATCGCCGGTGCGGTCATCCTGACCGTGAACCGGGCCGTCCAGCGATTGTTGCATCGCCTCCGCCCACGCAGCCCACTGCCGGCCGAAACGGTCCTGTCGATCGGACGGGCGGTCAGCATGGTGCTGTGGATCGCCGTCGCGTTCCTTCTGCTCGGGTTCTGGGGCGTCAGCGTCACCGGCGTGTGGGCCTCTCTCGTCAGTGTCGCTGCCGTCATCGGCGTCGGTTTCCTCGCCGTCTGGACGATGATCTCGAACGTCACGGCCAGCCTGTTCATCACGATCTGGCGCCCCTTCCATCTCGGCGATACCGTCGAGCTGCTGCCCGAGAATCTCAAAGGGCGGGCGATCGATCGCAACTTCATGTTCACTGTCTTGCGGGAGGCCGAGAACCGGACTCTCCTGATCCCGAACAATCTCTTTTTTCAGAAGATGTTCCGGGTCACGACGGCGAGCGACCGGTACTTGTTCGAAACGCTGGAGCGCGAACAGCAGCGACGCGTGCACGAGACGGCATAGAGCGTGATTGCGCCGCTCCGAATCCCAAATCACGCCCGACTTGTCGAATCTCGCTCGAGACTGTTTTTCGACGATCAGGCGCCCAGCTCGAACAATTGCCGTACGGTACTGAGGACATTGGGTCGTTGCCGCGCCTCACGCAATGCGGCGAGGAAGGCATCGACCCAATGCTCGATATCGTTGGCCAGGATGTGTGCCTGCATGGGCGCGTGCCGCACGATGCGCTCGCCCAGCGGCATCTCCAGAGCCTGGGCGATCGCCTCGGCCACTGCCTCCGGCTCGTGCGGATTGACCAGCAGTGCCGAATCCAGCGCCTCGGCCGCACCGGCGAAGCGCGACAAGACGAGGACGCCCGGATCCTCCGGATCCTGTGCCGCGACGAACTCCTTGGCGACCAGGTTCATCCCGTCACGCAGCGGCGTCACCAGACCGACATCGGCCAAGCGGTAGAGACCGGCGAGGGTGGTGCGCGCGTAAGAGCGGTTGACGTAGCGGATCGGCGTCCAATCGGCCTCGCCGTGGCGACCGTTGATCTGGCCGACGAGGCTACTCACTGCCCGGCCCATTTCCGCGTATTCGGGGACCTCCACCCGGCTCTTCGGCGTGACCTGCAGCAGAATGACTTTGCCACGCCAGTGCGGGTAGGCATCCAGAAACTGGCCGAATGCCTGGACGCGGTGTGTGATCCCCTTCGAATAGTCGAGGCGATCGACACCGAGGATGAGGCGCCGGCCGGCCAGGCTCTGTCGCACCCCTTCGACGAGCGGCGATCGGATGGCGGCACGGGCGGCCTTGCCGATGACCCGCGTGGCGATGCCGACGGGCAGAGCCCGGACCAGGACGCGTCGGCCCTCGCCCTCGAACGCGTTCTGGCCCCGTTGCCGGAGGCCGGCCACTTGGGTGAAATAGCGGCCGAGATTGTCGGCATCTTGACGGGTCTGAAGGCCGACCAGATCGTAATGGTCGAGCGCACCCACCGTCTCGCCGTGATGCGGCAGAGCTTCGATTATATCCGAGGGCGGGCAGGGGATGTGCAGGAAGAACCCGATCGGATTGTCGTGGCCGAGCGCGCGCAATGCCTTGGCCAGGGGCAGTAGATGGTAATCGTGAACCCAGATGACGTCGTCGGGGGCGATGAACCGCGACAAGGCTTCGGCGAAGCGGGCATTGACCCGCAGATAACCGCTGAGATCCCCGGCGCTGAACTCGGCCAAGTCGACACGATAATGTAGGATCGGCCACAATACTCGATTGGCGAAACCGCTGTAATATTCGTCGTAATCGACTGCGGTGAGGTCGAGGGTGATGAAGGTCCGATTGCGCCGTTGGACGATTCCAGGCTGCGGCGAGGTCTCTGACTGGGTGACCCGGCCGCTCCAGCCGAACCAGATGCCTTCGCGGTGACGCAGTGCGGCATTGACCGCGACGGCGAGGCCGCCCGTTTGGCGCGGGCCTTCGGGATCCGGCAACGCCACTCGATTCGAAACTAAGATGAGACGCGACACCGGACATCCTCCCCCGTGACGGATGAGCGTATGGTGAGATCGACAATGCCGGCGATCGAGCCAGTCTGCGGGATCTGACCTCGGTGTTCGCCGGCCTCGAACGAGATGTCCCCGGTGACCCGACCCCTGCGGTCGATAGGCGCAGCAATTCGGCCATTTCCGATCAGTCCCGGATCGAGGGGCTGCGGCGCGGGTCCGGTCATCCTCCGATCTCCGCGAGCCAGGCGCGCACCGCCGCCGGCCCCGAGAACGAGCCGGAAAGCCCCTGCGTCTGGATGCCGACCGACAAGGCCATGCCGCCGCGGGCGAGCACTGCCTCGAATCCCGGCCGGTCCGCCGGATCATCGGCGACGAAGACGGGGATGCGGCCCGCGAAGGGCGCTGCCACCATGAACCGGTCGATCGCACGCCCTTTGTCGAAGCCGGCGACCTTGATTTCGAACACGCGGCGGGCTCGGACCATTTCCAGATCGAGCGGCGCCCAGGCGACCATGAACTGGGCGAGGGCGGCGCTGAGCGCCGCTTCGCCGGCATCGTCGAGGACCGAGTGGTGCACGGCGAAGCTCACACCCTTGTTTTCCGCAAAGGTTCCGGGAAACGCCACGAGCAAGGCGGTCAGCGCCTGCCACGACGCTTCCGGCATGCTGCCATCGATCAGGGTTTGGCAGGCGCCGTCCGGCGAAAGGCGGATCTCGGCGCCGTGGATGCCGCTGGCCCGCAGCCGAACCGGGGCGAAAAGCCGGTCGAGTGCTGCAATCGGGCGGCCGCTCACCAGTGCCAGCGCGCCGGCGCAGCGACGTTCGGCTCCGGCCAGATGCGCGACCAAACGCTCGGGCACTTCGACGGAATCGGGATGTTCGGCGAGATCGAGGATCGTACCGTCGACATCGAGGAACAGACCGATCCGTTCCGCCGACAGACCACGCAGTTCGGCCGGTATTTCGTCCACGAGACTCATCATGAGATCGACCTCCCTGGCGGCCTAAATGCGCAAGGGTCGGGGCGGGATCCATCAAATCTGCGCGCTATCGGTCGGCTCCGCTGCCGTCTCGGGTCCGCAGCTGCCGGATCGGGCCGCCGTCGAGCGGTCGCCCGTCGTCGCCCATTCGGCCCGGCCATGGTTCCCTGCCACTCGTTGCCATTCACTCGTGCCGACAAGTTCTCGTTTCCGGCTATGCCTCGGCAGTTACCGGCCGGTAAATCGGTCTTGTCCCGCTCCGAGTAATTCTTGGGCGATGTTGATTTCCAAGAACGTCGCGACTGAAAAAAGTCACAGTAACAGTACGGACTTCGCGTTTCCCCGGGGCGTTGATTTCTGGCGACGGCGGGAATGCGCCGGCAGTCGGAGGAGGGATTGCACATGTCGGGGACGGAAGCATCGCAGAGTTGCGCAATCGGATGCCTTCCAGCCCCGGGCCGGGGGCGATGAGGCTGCGTCTCGCGGCGCTCCGATCGGTGCGGTCGGCCTCACACGTGACATGGCGACAGGGGAAACATGATGGCTGACCGTCCGCTCGTATCGATCGTCATTCCGGCCTATAACCGCGCCGCGACCATTGCCCGCGCCCTCGTCAGCGCCGCGGCACAGACCCATCGGCCGCTCGAGATCATCGTCGTCGACGATGGTTCCACCGACGACACGCTCTCGGCCATCGATACCGAGGCCTGTCCGGTGGCACTGACGGTGATTGCCCTCGGTCAAAATCAGGGGGTCGCCGCCGCGAGAAATTGCGGCATCACCGCGGCGCGCGGCGATTTCGTCGCTTTCCTGGACAGCGACGATGAGTGGCGAGCCGACAAAATCGAAAGGCAGTTGGCGGCACTCGACAGTGCGGGGCTGGAATTCGGTGCCAACTATAGCGGCAGTGCGACCTACGGCGAAGACGGAACCCTGTGCGGGCTCACCCGGGCGGCGGCGGCGGGCGATCTACGTCTGGCGCTCCTCGAAGACAATCTGGTCGGCTCGGCCTCTTGCGTGCTCGCGCGCCGCACGCTGCTGCAGCAGATCGGCGGTTTCGATTCCAGCCTCGGCGCCTGCCAGGAATGGGATCTGTGGATCCGCCTCTCCAGTCACACGCGTTTCTCCTGTGTGCCGGAACCGCTGACCTTGTTGCATCTCTCCCGCACGAGCCGGATCAGCTCGAATGGTCGCGCTCGTCTCTGCGCTCATCTGCAACTGTACCGGACCCATCTGCGCGGGCCGTTCAAGGCCGGGCGGGTCGATTCCACTCGGTTTCGAGCCAATCTCGGCGCGATTTTCATGCAACTCGGGCGGCCCGACTACGCCGCACGGGAATTTACCGCGATTTGGTGGGCGAAGCCCTGGTCGGTCAAGCGCCTCACGCTCCTCGCTCTGGCCCGGCTGGGCGCCGGCAAAGCCCGGTTCTTCCGAACCGTCGCCTGGCTCGAGCGATTGGAGACGCGGCGGCGGCCACGTCCCGGCGCCTCGCCCGCAGCGCTCGCCCTGCTCGCAGAGCCGGGCCAGCCGCCGTGAAAATCACGGTTCCGACTGACCGCTTCCTACTTCTCTCGCAGACTTTGATCGAGAACCGGATCCACCCGCACGCGACGGGCGCGGCGGCGCCCGCGTGCTCCTCGCTCCGGGTTTTACGCGCCGCTGTTCCTCAGATCCCCAATAACCAGAGCACGAGCAGCACGATCAGGACGACGCCGAGCGCGCCGCCGATCCCGGGTCCGCCGTATCTATTGTAGCCGTAATACCCGCCCCCGCCGCCGAGGAGCAGGACCAACAAGACGATGAGCAAGATTGTCAGCATCAACCGGCCTCCTTGTCGAATCCGAAGTCACGCTCGTCCCACTGCCGGGTCCTGCCATCCGTCGGCAATCTCGCTGCTGGAGAATACGGATGCGCCGCCGGCACCTGGGCGCCCCGGCTCCATATCCGGGGGCCGCCCGACACGGCACGCAATCAGAGTTGCGGCGGCTTCTTTTCCTCTTCCTTCGGGGCAGGATGCTCGGGTTGACGATGCTCGGCTGCCGGCGGGGCAGGGCGCTCTCCGGGACGAGGAGCCGGGTGCTCCTCCGGGCGTCCAACGGGGCGCTCTCCGGGACGAGGAACCGGGTGCTCGTCGGGGCGTGCGACGGGGTGCTCGTCGGGGCGTGCGACGGGGTGCTCGTCGGGACGTGCGACGGGGTGCTCGTCGGGGCGTGCAACGGGGTGCTCGTCGGGACGTGCGACCGGGTGCTCGTCGGGGCGCGCCTCGGGGCGGGGAACCGGATGTTCGTCAGGATGCGGGAGCGGGCGGTCTTCCGGCCGTGGAACGGCTTGTTCCCCCAGGCGCGGCGCTGCGGCCGGTGCAGCGGGGTGTTCATTCCCACCGGCCCGACCGGGAGCGTTACCCGGCTCCTCAAATTGACCCGGGCGCGGCGTCGCAGCGATCTGGGGACGCCCGCCATTCTGTTTCGCAGCGAGCGCCGGGGTCTTTTCGGCCACGGTTCGGTTCCGAGTCTGCAGCGCCGTCGCCTGGAGGTGATGCTCGTGCTCGACGGCGAGTTCCGCCTGGGTCGGCTCCGCCTTGACCCCGTTGGCACCGCCATTGAAGCTGACACGCGTGTGGTTGACGACCGTCACCTTCGCTTCGTAGGCGTGTGCGATCTCGACGCCGCCGAAATTGTTGACGGTCCGGTTGTAGGTGAAGACGCCGCCGTCCCAGCGACCGCCCTCATAGCCGACACCACCATAGCCGAAGCCGTAGTCGATGCCGCCATAGAAGCCGACATGCGGCCCCCAATAGCCCTCGTGGAAGACGTAGACCCCATCCGCCCAAGCCCAGTACGGCGGCGTCCACAGCAAATTGACCTCGGGCGGCTGTACCCAGGTGCCGGGCACCCAGTAATAGCCGACAGTACCGTCATAGGCCCAGTATCCGGGTGTCCACAAATATCCGGGTGCCGGGATCGGTGGTTGTTCGTAGACCGGCAGAGCCGGTGGTTCGAGCTGGACAGAAATTCCGATTTCAGCCGCAGCGGCCATTGATGCTGCAGCCGTCAAGGGAGCCGCGAGCATGGTCGCAGCGAGCAGGAGACGCTTGAGGGTCGGGCGATTGGAGACGGTCATTCGAGCCTCGCTGGGGAATGATCAAGAAAACGCACCCATCGGCGCGCCGGGGCCGGCCTCTGGGCTGCGGTCCGGGAGCCAAACAGAACCGACCGCCGGTTGGTTCCGTTCGGCAACCGATGGCCGGGGTCGGCTGGTCGGGACGGCGGCTCGCTCCGAGTGCACGGACGTTCGGTTTCGATGGGGTGTGGACGGCTCGCTGCGGCGGCGGCGTCTCGTCGCCCAAGGAGTTCGGACCCGTCGAGACGGCTCCGGCGCAGCTCGGTTTGTTCCGGCAGTGCCGGGCAGCTCCGCCCGCCCGGGTGAATTTCACCAGGGAAATTCGATCGGTACTACAAGACCGAGAACTGACCTACGACGCCCCGAGCCGCGCGCCCGCCGCTGCTCGCCGAAGCGGAGGCCTGGTGTCGAGGACCTCGGTCAGCACCGAAGACAGTGTGCTCAGCCGATAGGGTTTGGCCAATCTGGGTAAATCGGCGGCTTCCCCCTCCGGCCAATCGGCGTAGCCGCTCGCCAGGATGACCGGCGTTTCCGGCCAGTACTCGCGGATGGTATTCGCCAGCACGACGCCGGTGGTGCCCGGCATGGCTTGATCGGTGATGACGCAATCGATCGGCGCACCGGAGCAGAGCGCCTCCAGGGCCTGCGACACGGAGGAGGTTTCGATGACAGTATGTCCGAGTTCCTCCAGCATCGCAGCCGTGCTGGAACTGACCAGCGGGTCGTCGTCGACGAGCAAGACCGTATAGCTCTGGTGTCCCGCTTCCGGAACATCCGCCGGCGTGGCGGGGGCCGCCTCCGGCAGTTCCGGGTGCTGCTGAGGGAACAGCAAATCGACTTTCGTGCCGATACCGAGACGGCTGGAGATGCGCATCTGGCCGCCGGACTGGATCGCCAACCCTTCCACCATCGAAAGCCCCAGGCCGGTGCCGTTGCCGAGCCCCTTGGTGGTGAAGAACGGTTCGGTCGCCCGCTTCAAAGTTGCCTCATCCATGCCGTGACCCGTATCGGTCACCGCGATGCAGACATAGGGACCATCGGGCATCTGCTCGACGCCGGCGGAAATCGTCAGCGTCCCGCTTTCGGGCATGGCATCGCGCGCGTTCAAGCCGAGATTGAGCAGCGCCAGTTCGAGCTGGTTCGGGTCGATACAGATCAGGCCGAGATCGGGAGCCATTTCGGTGCGTATCTCGGTCATCGGGCCGAGCGAACGCGTCAGCATCTCCGCCATCCCGCCGATCAGCTCGGCCACATCGGTCTTCTCCGGCTTCAACTCTTGTCGACGGGCGAAGGCCAACATGCGTTTCGTCAGGGTGGCACCGCGCTCGGCGCCCTGCATGGCGCCGTCGAGGAGCCGCTTCAGCCGGCCATCGTTCGGCAGGCTCCTCTGGACGAGTTCGAGATGGCCGAGGATCGCCATCAGCAGATTGTTGAAATCATGCGCGATGCCGCCGGTCAGCTGGCCGAGGCTGTCCAGCTTTTGCAGTTGGTGCATTTGGGCCAGGGCGGCTTCATGCTCCCGGGTGCGCTCTTCGACGCGCCGTTCCAGATCCTCGTTGGTCTGCGCCAGCGCCGCATTGGCGGCGGCCAGCTCGGCCGTGCGCTCGGCGACGCGCCGCTCCAACTCGGCATTGAAACGTTCGAGTTCCTTGGTCTTGCGATAGAGTTCGGCAAAGACTCGGACTTTTGCGCGCAACAGGCTCGGCGCCACCGGCACCGGTACATAGTCGACGGCGCCGCGTTCATAGCCGCGGACGAGGTCATGATCGGTCACCTGAACGGCCGAGACGAAGATGATGGCGGTCGTCTGATAGCGCGGATGCTGACGAATCATCTGCGCCAGCTCGAATCCGTCGAGTTCCGGCATACAGACATCGATCAGAATGACCGCGACCTCGCTCTTCAAAAGAAGCGACAACGCTTCTCGCGCAGAATTGGCCTTGAGCAGGTTCTCGTCCAGTTCCGCCAGAATCGCTTCGTAGGTCAATAATTTTGCCGGCAGGTCGTCGACCAGCAGGATGTTCACCTTCTCCCGCGCTGTCACGGTCGTACCCCCTTACCTGTGCAGCCACATCCGCAACGCGGACAGGAGCTGCTCCGTGTTCACTGGCTTGGCCAGATAGTCCGAGGCGCCGGCATCCAGGCATTTCTCGCGGTCGCCCTTCATCGCCTTGGCCGTGAGCGCTATGATCGGCAAGCGTCGAAAGGCGGAGTTCGCCCGGATTTTCTGCATCGTCTGATAGCCGTCCATCCCCGGCATCATGATATCCATCAGGACGATGGCGAGGTCCGGGGTCGATTCGACCAGCTGGATCGCCTCGATGCCGGTGGTTGCCGCCAGGACCTTGATGCCGCGCCGCTCCAGCACGCTGCTGAGGGCGAAAATGTTGCGGGCGTCGTCATCGACCAGCAGCACCGTCTTGCCTTCGAGATCCTCGTCCGAGCTGTGCAGCTTCTCGATCATCGCCCGCTTGACCGGCGGCAGATCGGCGACGACACGGTGCAGGAACAAGGCGGTCTCGTCGAGCAAGCGTTCCGGCGACTCGACCCCCTTGACCACCACGCTCCGCGCGATGGTATGGAGCTCGGCGTCTTCGTCCGGCGACAGCTCGCGCCCGGTGAACACCACCACCGGCAGATCGGCCATCGCCGGATCGTTGCGCATCTGGTTGAGGAGGTCGAAGCCGGAAATATCGGGCAGGCGCAGATCGAGCACCACACAATCGCAAGGATCGCTGCGAAGGGCTGCGAGTGCCTCCGTCCCAGTCGCGACCGTCACCAGTTCGATATCGTCATGGGTCAGCAACTCGGCGATACTCAGCTGCTCCGCCGGGCTGTCCTCGACCACGAGCAGACGTTTGCGGCGTGGCTGGGTGTATTGCTTGATCCGCGCCAAGGCCGCGCCCAACCCTTCGGTCGAAGTCGGCTTGGTGATGAAGGCGAAAGCGCCGCGCGCCAGCCCGTGCTGTCGATCTTCGTCGAGCGTCACGATCTGAACCGGGATGTGCCGCGTCGCCGGATCTTGTTTGAGTTGGCTCAGCACGGTCCAGCCGAGCATATCCGGCAGGAAGACATCGAGCGAGACCGCGACCGGCAGGTATTCCCGGGCGAGCGCCAGCGCGTCTGCCCCGGTCGCGGCGACCAGCACCTTGAAGCCGCTGTCGTGGGCCATGTCGAGCAGGATCCTGGCGTAGTGCGGATCGTCCTCGACGATCAGCAGCGACGCTTCGCCCGGCTCCAGAGCGTCTCGATCGTCCAGAAGCGGCACCGGCGCGGGTTTGGCCTGAGCAGGTGCCGAGAGCGCAGGCAAAGTCCCGACCGGCAGGGACAGCGGCCGGTTCGAGGAGGGCAGGCCCGGGTATGTGAGCGGCAGGTAGAGGGTGAACTTGCTGCCGACACCGGGAATACTGCTCAGCTGTATCTCGCCGCCCAGCAAATTGGCGAGCTCGCGGCTGATCGCCAGACCGAGACCGGTGCCGCCATAGCGCCGGCTCGTGCTGGCGTCAGCCTGCTGGAACGCCTCGAAGATGATCTTCTGTTTCTCCGGCAGAATCCCGATGCCGGTGTCGGCGACCTCGAAGGCGACCACCGACGGTGCGTGCTTCAATACCGGATGATCCGAGCTCCACTCGCCATCGACTGGATAGATGGTCATTTTCACGCCACCTTGCTCGGTGAACTTGAAGGCATTGGAGAGCAGATTCTTGAGCACCTGCTGAATCCGTTTCGAATCGGTGACGATACTGTTGGCCAGATTGGGGTCGATATCGACATCGAAGGACAGGCGGCGGCTCTCGGCCTCGTGCCGGAACGATCGGCCCATGACGTCTTTCAGGGTCGCGAAGAAAATCTCCTCGGCCTCGACCGACACGGTGCCGGATTCGATCTTCGACAGATCCAGAATATCGCTGATCAGATTCAGCAGGTCGGTCCCGGCGGCGTGAATCGTCCGGCCGAACTCGACCTGCTTGGGCGCCAGATTGCCATCGGGGTTCTCGCTGAGCTGCTGGCCCAAGATCAGAATGCTGTTCAGCGGCGTGCGCAGCTCGTGCGACATGTTGGCGAGGAACTCGGACTTGTATTTCGAGGTGAGCGCCAGCTCCGTCGCCTTTTCCTCCAGGGCGCGGCGCGCCTGTTCGATTTCCTGGTTCTTGCGCTCGACCTCGACGTTGCGCTCGGCCAGCTGCTGGGCTTTCTGCTCCAACTGCTCGTTCGTTTGTTGCAGTTCCTTTTGCTGCGACTGCAGTTCGGTCGCCAATTGCTGGGACTGGGTCAGCAGCCCCTCGGTCTGCATCGTCGCTTCGATGCTGTTCAGCACGATGCCGATGCCGGCCGTCAATTGTTCGAGAAATGTCACCTGCAGGCCGGTGAAGGTGCCGAGCGAGGCCAGTTCGATCACGGCCTTGACCTGTCCCTCGAACAGCACCGGCAAGACGATGATATTGCGCGGCGCCGCCCGGAACAATCCGGAGGTGATCGGCACGACATTGGCCGGCATTTCGCTGATCAGCAGGCGCCTCGCGTCGATCGCGCATTGCCCGATCAGCCCTTCGCCCGGGCGCAACCGTTCGACATGTCCTCGTTCATCGCCATCGGCAAAGGCCGAGAGCAGCCGCAGGCTCGCCTCGGGTTCGACCAGATAGATGACCCCATTCTGAATATTGACCACCGGCGCCAATTCCGACAGCAGCATGCGGCCGACCTTGGACAGGTCGCGCTGGCCCTGCAGCATGTTGGTGAAGCGCGCCAGATTGGTCTTGAGCCAGTCCTGTTCGGTGTTCCGGTCGGTGGTCAGGCGCAAATTGTCGATCATGGTGTTGACGTTGTCTTTGAGCTCGGCGACCTCGCCGCGCGCTTCGACCTGGATCGAGCGGGTCAGATCGCCCTTGGTCACGGCCGTCGCCACCTCGGCGATCGCGCGCACCTGGGTGGTGAGATTGGCGGCCAGCAGATTGACGTTGCCGGTCAGGTCCTTCCAGGTGCCGGCGGCACCCGGCACGTTGGCCTGGCCGCCCAACCGCCCTTCGACGCCGACCTCGCGCGCCACCGTCGTCACCTGATCGGCGAAAGTGGCGAGGGTGTTGGTCATGTTGTTGATGGTTTCGGCCAATGCGGCGACCTCGCCCATCGATTTCACCGTCAAATTCTGTTCGAGATCGCCGTTGGCCACAGCGGTCACGACCTTGACGATGCCGCGCACCTGTTCGGTCAGATTGGCGGCCATGACGTTGACGGTGTCGGTCAGATCCTTCCACGTTCCGGCAACGCCGGGGACGGTCGCCTGGCCGCCGAGCTTGCCTTCGGTGCCGACCTCGCGTGCGACGCGCGTCACTTCCGAGGCGAAGGCGTTCAGCTGATCGACCATGGTGTTGATGGTGTTCTTGAGCTCGAGGATCTCGCCCTTCACATCGACCGTTATCTTGCGGGAGAGATCACCACGGGCGACGGCGGTCGTCACCTCGGCGATGTTGCGGACTTGGGTGGTGAGGTTGGCCGCCAGCAGGTTGACGTTGTCGGTCAGATCCTTCCAGGTGCCGCCGACGCCGGGCACGACGGCCTGGCCGCCCAGACGCCCTTCGGTGCCGACCTCGCGTGCCACGCGCGTCACTTCGGCCGCGAACGAGCGGAGCTGCTCGACCATGGTGTTGAGCGTTTCTTTGAGCAGCAGGATCTCGCCGCGGACATCGACCGTGATCTTCTTCGACAGATCGCCATTGGCGATGGCGGTCGCGACCTCGGCGATGTTGCGGACCTGGCCGGTCAGGTTGCTCGCCATGAAATTGACGTTGTCGGTCAGATCCTTCCAGGTGCCGCCGACGCCGGGCACGGCGGCTTGGCCGCCGAGCTTGCCTTCGGTGCCGACTTCGCGCGCGACGCGCGTCACTTCCGAGGCGAAGGCGTTCAGCTGATCGACCATCGTGTTGATGGTGTTCTTCAGCTCCAGGATCTCGCCTTTCACGTCGACCGTGATCTTGCGGGACAAGTCACCGCGGGCGACGGCCGTGGTCACCTCGGCGATGTTGCGGACTTGCGCCGTCAGATTGCCGGCCATCGAATTGACGCTGTCGGTCAGATCCTTCCAGGTGCCGGCGACACCGGGCACCTGGGCCTGGCCGCCCAAACGCCCTTCGGTGCCGACCTCGCGGGCCACGCGCGTCACCTCGCCGGCGAACCGGTTGAGCTGATCGACCATGGTGTTGAGCGTTTCTTTGAGCTGTAGAATCTCGCCGCGGACATCGACCGTGATCTTGCGCGACAGGTCGCCGCCGGCGATGGCGGTGGCGACCTCGGCGATATTGCGGACTTGGCCGGTGAGGTTGCCGGCCATCGAGTTGACGCTGTCGGTCAGATCCTTCCAGGTGCCGGCGACGCCGGGCACGGCCGCCTGGCCGCCCAGCCGTCCTTCGGTGCCGACCTCGAGGGCGACGCGCGTCACTTCACCGGCAAAGGCGTTCAGCTGATCGACCATGGTGTTGATGGTCTCTTTCAGCTGCCGGATCTCGCCGCGGACATCGACCGTGATCTTGCGCGACAGATCGCCCTGGGCCACGGCGGTCGCGACCTCGGCGATGTTGCGGACCTGGCCGGTCAGATTGCTCGCCATCGAATTGACGCTGTCGGTCAGATCCTTCCAGGTGCCGGCGACACCCTTGACCTGGGCCTGACCGCCGAGCTTGCCTTCGGTCCCGACCTCGCGCGCGACGCGCGTCACTTCGCCGGCAAAGGCGTTGAGCTGATCCACCGTCGTATTGATGGTGTCTTTCAGCTGCAGAATCTCGCCGCTGACATTGACCGTGATCTTCTTCGACAAATCGCCATTGGCGATCGCGGTCGACACTTCGGCGATGTTGCGGACCTGGGCGGTCAGGTTGCTCGCCATGGAATTGACGCTCTCGGTCAGATCCTTCCAGGTGCCGGCGACGCCCAGCACATTGGCCTGGCCGCCCAGCCGGCCATCGGTGCCGACCTCGCGCGCGACGCGCGTCACTTCGCCGGCGAAGGCGTTCAGCTGATCGACCATGGTGTTGATGGTCTCCTTCAGCTGCAGGATTTCGCCGCTGACATTGACCGTGATCTTCTTCGACAGATCGCCGCCGGCAATGGCGGTCGCGACCTCGGCGATGTTGCGGACCTGCGCCGTCAGATTGCTCGCCATGGAATTGACGTTGTCGGTCAAATCTTTCCACGTGCCGGCGACGCCCGGGACCTGCGCTTGGCCGCCCAGCCGCCCCTCGGTGCCGACTTCGCGGGCGACGCGGGTCACTTCCGAGGCGAAGGCGTTCAGCTGATCGACCATCGTGTTGACGGTGTCCTTCAGCTCCAGGATCTCGCCGCGGACATCCACGGTGATCTTGCGGGACAAGTCGCCGCGGGCGACGGCCGTCGTCACTTGCGCGATGTTGCGGACCTGGTCGGTGAGATTGCCGCACATGGCGTTGACGCTGTCGGTCAAATCCTTCCAGGTGCCGGCGACGCCGGGCACCAGCGCCTGGCCGCCGAGCTTGCCTTCGGTCCCGACCTCGCGCGCCACGCGCGTCACTTCCGAGGCGAAGGAGCGAAGCTGATCGACCATCGTGTTGATGGCCTCCTTGAGCTGCAGGATTTCGCCGCGGACATCGACCGTGATCTTCTTCGACAGATCGCCATTGGCGACCGCGATGGTGACCTCGGCGATGTTGCGCACCTGGGCGGTGAGGTTGCTCGCCATGGAGTTGACGCTTTCGGTCAGATCCTTCCAGACGCCGGTCACCTCGCTGACCTGAGCCTGACCGCCGAGCTTGCCGTCGGTGCCGACTTCGCGTGCCACGCGTGTCACTTCCGAGGTGAAGACGCTGAGCTGCTTGATCATCGTGTTGACGATCGTGGCCGAGCGCAGGAACTCGCCTTTGAGCGGACGTCCATCGACATCGAGCCGGACGGTCTGCAGCAGATCGCCTTGCGCCACGGCCGTGATCGCCCGGGTGACCGCCGTGGTCGGCCACAGCAAATCGTCGATCAGGGTGTTGATGGTATTTTCCATCTCGGCCCAGGCCCCGGACGGCAGGCCGATGCGGACTCGCCTGCGCGTCTTGCCGTCCCGTCCGACAACTTGCCCGACCTGCTCCAACTGGGCCGCCAGGCGCTCGTTGGTGGCGATGATCTCGTTGAATGTATCGGCGACCTTGCCGGGCAGCCCCGTCAGATCGCCGCGCAGCCGGACCGCGAAATCGCCGACCCGCATCGCCTGCAGCGCCTCCAGCAGCGAATGGAGGTCGAGATCCGCATCGCGCGGGCGTCCGCCGGCGTCGCCGTTGAGCAGGATCTCATGGGTGGCCGCGGCAGCCGGTACGACAGGAAGTGTTTCGCGCTCTCGTTGCATGGATTACCCCCGGGTGCGTGCAACAACCGGACCCGCCCACTCCGAGGCTCACTCGCGCGATGCCGCACGCGAGGCACCATCCCTCGAGATCGAGTAGGCTCCCGGATAGTTGGTATCGTTGACGGCGCTCAGCACGACGCATTGCCGCCGGTCCGGACTGGAAACCCAGTCCGGAAAAAGGTTCGCTGACCGCCTCGATTGCACGGCGCCGTTGTAGAGCACCCGATCCGCGGCCACATACGCCGACATTCCCCCAGCCTAACACGTTGCTCGGGCCGGTGCCTAGGGCGCCGAACCCTGTCCCCGTCCCAGCCGGCCTTCGTTCGCGGCGCGGTCGGCGTCGCGTGCGCGCGGCCCGGGCGGGTGTCGAAGATGTCCGGTTTCGCGGAACATGATTCTTTCCCGTCAACGGTTTGCGATCGCGAGGCTAACAACGTGCCGGGGCGTTGGTTCCGGGCTGCCGCGGCTCGATCCATGATCCAACCATGCCGGCGATGGCCGCTCCACGGAGCCACGCGGATTCAGACGGTCGTCGGGCGCGCGGCCTGGGGGAGGCGGTCGAGGGCATGGGGTCGTGCCGCCGCTTCGGGCAGAAAAATGCGGACTGTGGTGCCCAGCCCAACCGTGCTTTCGAGCCTGACCGCACCGCCGCTCTGCCGCGCGATCGCATCGACTTGCGCCAATCCGAGCCCGGCGCCCTCGCCAACCTCTCCAGTCGTGAAAAACGGTTCGAGCGCCCGTTCCAGCACGGCGGGCGGCATCCCGCAGCCGGTGTCGAGGACCTGAACCTCGACGAATCTTCTCGCCGCCAGGCCCAGAGTGTCCGAGCTGTCATCGACCTCGGCGGTCCGCACCGTGAGCTTGCCGCCGTCTCGCATCGCCTCGCGGGCATTCACCGCCAAATTGACGATTGCGAGTTCCAGCTGGTCGGCATTGGTGATGGCATCGGCGATACCGGGGTCGAGATCGAGGCAGAGTGTCACGCCCGATCCGGTGATCTGATCGAGCCGTCCGGCGATCCGGCAGATCACCTGATTGAGGTCGACCGGCGCCAAGTCCGACCTGCGACCATGGGGGATGGGCAGCAATTGTCGAGCGATCATCGAACCACGGGCGACCGCCTGCACGCCGCGCTCGATCAAACCCGCGATACGCGGCTCCATGTTCCGGTTCCCGATCAGCTCCAGACTGGCCCGGATGGCATGCAGCACATTGTTGAACTCGTGGACCTGATGATCCTTGTGCTGTACCACCGCCACCATGTTTCGAGCGCGCCGAAACTGGGTGGCAGCGCGCTCGAGCGCGCCGGAGGATTCGCCCGACGCCCACGTTTCGATCGATGGGTCGGTCGACCGGAGCAGGGTCTGAACGAATTCGACCAGTTCGGCCGTTTCGACCTGCCGTCTCGGCGCGGAACCGGCGCCGTCCTCGAGCTGGTCGGCACCATTGCCGCCGGCCGGGACCAGAACGATGATGCTGGCCGGGAAATCACGCTCGATCTGGCGGCTGAGACCCGGGTCGGATCCGTTCGAAGCTTCGGGCTCGAGTATGACCAGCTTCGGCGCTATCTTCCCGGCGAGGCTGGCCGCATCCGATCCGGCCGCAGCCTCGTGGACCCGATATCCAGCCTCGTGCAAGGCCTGCGAGCGTCCGGCACGGCTGGCGCTGTCCCAGCCGACATTGAGAATGGTGACGGCTGAAGCGCTCAATTTTCATCCCACCCTATCTGCGCAGACGTCTCGAATGGCCCCGAGCAGGTCGCCGATCAGGAACGGCTTCTTCAGCATGGGGGCTGATCGGGCCGCCGGCGACGCGTCGACCGCGTCGCGTCCGGTCATGACGACGAAAGGTATGTTTCGGCTCGCCAGGATCTCGGTCACGATCGTCGCGTCATCGCCGTCGAGGAGGAGGTCGACCAGGGCAGCGGCGCCGTTGAACCGGCGCGCCGCATCGGATCCGCTCACGACCGTTTCGAACGGTCCCGACACCGTGAATCCGGAGCGCACCAGCGAATCCTCGATATACATAGCGATGAGCGGCTCGTCTTCGACGAGCAAGATTTCGGGCGCCAAATTCGGTTGGTCGGCCATGTCTGCCCCCTGGTTGACATGGGCAAACGAGACCGGGCGGGGAAAGTTCCATCGCCCCGGCGGCGCCGCTGCGCACTCGGGTCGGGGCGCCGCCAATCCCTGTCGTTCCATCAGCCGGCCCGCGTTCGAAGGGGAACCGGGTTCGCTCAAAGCGCGATCCCTGGGCGAGGCGTAAACAACCGACGCCGGCGAGGGCGGCAAGCTCAAATCTTCCGGTCGTGAGGCACCGAACCAAGAGAATTGAACTTTGTCCGGTAGGCAGCGTTGGCAACTCATGATCCGGCGCCTGATCGCTCGTGAATACTTCTACGTTCGGTCGATGATCATCTGGCGTCCACTTGAAACGAAACTGGGGAATCCCATGGCCGATAGCGATGAATTCAGCGCAGGCGTGCTGAGAAACCTGCCGCATCTGCGGGCATTTGCCCGCATGATTGCGCGCGATCATGCCCTGGCCGAAGACCTCGTGCAGGACACCGTTGTTCAGGCGCTGGCAAAACGGAGTCAGTTTCGTTCAGGGACCAATCTCAAAGGCTGGCTGATCATCATCCTGCGCAATCGGTTCTTCAACGAGATGCGGCGCAGCCGCCGCAAATCCGAGGTCTATGTCGAGCATCCCGGCAACTTCACGGCGATCGACGGCGGACAGGAAATCAATATCGAAATCCGCGACTTCAAGTCTGCTTTCGGGAGGTTGCCGCCGGCGCAGCGCGAGGCGCTCGTGTTGGTCGGCGCCAGCGGGTTCTCCTATGCAGAGGCCGCTGCTATTGCCGGCTGCCCGATCGGGACGATGAAGAGCCGCGTCGCGCGGGCGAGGATGGACCTTCAAAGCGGTCTCGACGGCATCGATACGGATTGGAAAGCCCCGAGAGTCCGCCGTATCGCCCCCGCCGAAGTTCGCGAACCAATTCACCCGCGCGCCTCGGCCTCCGGTGCCGTAGGGCTAACCGGCCGGGCGGTGCGCCGCTGACCCGCCGTCACCTCGATCGATGAGAGTGTCCGCGGGGGCGTCGAGGCGCCAGACGATCCCGCCCGGCGCCAAATCCAATGTCACCTGGCCGCGGAGTGCCCGCGACAGGATTCGCTTGGTGACATCGGTGCCGAAGTCCCTGCGTTTCGGTGCTGCAGCCGGCGGCCCGCCGGCTTCGACCCAACTGAGGCGGAGATGCTCCTTGAAGTCGGCGTTCCGGTGCAGATCCCAGGAGATGGCGATCCGCCCCTCGGCGACCGAGAGTGCGCCGTGCTTGGCGGCATTGAACGAGAGTTCGTGCAGCGCCAAGCCCAGATAGGGAATCGCCGTCGCCGTTAGACAGAGGTCCGGGCCGTCGATCTCGACCTGCGGCGACTCTCCCGGCAGGTAAGGGGCGAGCTGGGAGTGCACGAGGTCTCGCAATTTCGCACCCGCCGTTTCCCGCCGGGCCAAAAGATCATGTGAATTGGCGAGGCTCTGCAGCCGTGCCGAAAAGATCGTGCCGAAATCCTCGAGCGAGTCGGCGTTGGCCAGGGTTTGCCGAGCGACCGCCTCGGTGACGGCGAGGATGTTTTTCGAGCGATGCGCCATGTCCCGCATCAGCACCAGCATATGGTTCTCCGCCGCCTTGAAAGGCGTGATGTCGTGGCAAGCCGTGAACACGCCGCCGACCCGGCCGGTCACGTCCTGGATCGGCCGGACATCCACCCGAATCCACTGTTCCGGCGCCGGTTCGGCGAGATGGAGGACCGTCGAGGAAGGTTCGCCGGCGGTCAGTACCTGCAGCTTGATGCGCGTGAGGGCCGCCGCCGTCGTCGGTGCCAAAAGCTCGCTGTCGGTTCGTCCGGTGATGGTGCCGTCGCGCTGACCGAACAAGCCGGACCCCCAGGCCCAGCGATAGCGCAGATCGGTTCCTTGATTCGACAACATGATCCCGGCGCCGACGGCGGCGAGACCAAAGCCGTCGAGGATTGCCGGCGGATTGGCGGCCTCCTGCCCGGCCGGTGCCGACGCAGTCGAGAGCGCGGCGAGGCGATGAGCCGCGTGATCATCGCCGAGCGGAACGCGAATCACCGTTTCGTGCGGCCCGCTCCCGGGATCTGGCGATGCCCGCAATTGGCGCAGATAGGCGGCGCGCAGCCGACGCCGCAACGGCGGCCGGTCGGCATGAGGCAGTACCGCGCCGCTGACCGCCACTCTCAGCCAATCGACCTCCTGCCGGACCGAGATCGCGAGCCGTCCAGCCGGGTTGCCGGCGATCACGTCGAGATGAGGCGGCACCGTCACCGCCAAATAGAGCCCGAGCGAAATCGCGGTGTCGAGATCGACCCGGATCGGCTCGTCCTCGATCTGCAGGAGGAGCCGGTCCGGGGCCGCTCCGGAGAGATCGCGCAGCGCTTCGGCGACGCTGCGCAGGAGAGTCTGCAGGATGACGCCGGTGACGTCGCCGGAATCATAAGCGGTCCGGTAGGCGAGGGCCATCGCCCGAACGAACTCTTCGACGAACCGGATCTCATCGCTGCGCGGCACCGGCATTTCCAGCCGGAGCAGGCTGAGCAGGCTGGTTATGACTTGAAAGTTGTTTTTGACGCGGTGATGCAGTTCGAGCAGCAAGGCGGATTTCTCGGAAGACGAGTCCCGCAGCATCGCCACGCGGCGGCCGGCGTCCTCGGCCATGAGGTTGAGCGACTGGCCGAACTCGCCGAGTTCCCGAGGGAGAGCCGTCAACCGCTTCGCACGGACCGAGTAATGGCCGCGGCTATGTGCGACGGCGATCCGCCGGAGATACCCGATCCAGCGCAGCACCGATCGGTCTATCGCCCAGAGGGCGCCGGCGATGGTGGCACCCAGGATGGCGGCGAGTTCGACGATCGAGGCCCAGAACCGCCACGGAACGCCGCCGAGGAAGGGCAGGGCCTGTAGCCCGACGACGAAAATTCGCCCGTGCGAATCGAACGGAGCCACGAAGACATCGGCAGCGTTGTCCTCTTGCCCTGCCGAGGCGAAGACGCCACGGGGCGGACTCGGACTGGTCGCGAGTGCGGCGACCGGCCACCCCATCCGCGGCACAGTCTCCAAGTGACGCTCGGCGACCGGCTCCATGCCGACCAGGAGCCCCAGCCCGCTCAGAAACGGGGCCGCCTGCAGATCGAATATCCGGTCCGTCTCGGCCGAGGAGAAGCGGAGGACGAGCAGCCCCTGGGAATCGTTTTCGGGCCGGAGGCCGATGACCAGACGGCCGGCTGGACTGCCGTCATTGGCGAATCCCGGCTGGTCGCCGGCGTCGAGTGCCGCGCGCAACGGTTCGAGGAGCGGGGCGAGGTCGGGCTGCCCTTCGCCGATGGCACCCGTGCGGCAGTTCGGCCCGTCGCTGACGAGCAGGCCGGCATCGAAGCCTGCAGGCCCGACCAACCGCGCCAACAGGCCGCACACGTCACCGGCCTCGGTGGCGAGCACGGCGCGGAGCAATTTTGCCCGGTCCGTCGACCTGTTCAAGCGCTCGGTCACGCCTTCGACGGTCGAGGCCGTCGCTTGGTCCTGAAACCGCTGCAGCGCCAAATCACGCTCGACCGACCACAGCATGGCCACGGCGACGATCGGCAGCACTGCCACCAGCAACAGCACGAGGACGCGGCCACGCAGGCTGCGGAGCGAGATCATTTTGCTGCGAAGAATCCCGAGCTCGGAGTAAGGCGCTGGTGATGCCGACCGTTATTTCAACGAGTCGCCGGTGACATCGGGCGTCGGCGTGCTGCCGCCATCGATACCGGTCTTCCCGTCCAATTGTCGCAAAAGTTCGAGGAACCGCGCTGGGACGGGTTCATCAAGGGCAGAATTATACATTACTTTCAATAAATTGCCGATATGTGATTGGACGCAAGGGGCAAGCGGCGCAGGCGCGCTCCGCTCCGTTCCGCCCGCATCGGCGGAGAAACGGCACGGGCCCTTGCGATCCCGATGGATGGCCGACGTCCGTCTGCGCATTGGTCGGCTCCGATCCCGCAACTCAGGCATCATACCCTCGGCCCTGTCCGATGTCCGCTCTGCTCCAATCTCTGCCGACCAACTGCGTCGTTGGCGCGGATCCCGGATGGAGTTAGCCATCTCTCCCAGAACAGGCAGTGGAGACAAAGGTTCCAATCCTCCGATATCTTGCGTGCGAACCGGAACTTCCGCCGACCGGTGGGGTTCACTGGCTGTTGCCGAGGCAGGGCCGCTCCGTCAAATTCAGTGAGTGCCAAATGTCGATTTCCGCCAGGATCGCCCCCCATTTGCCGTATCTGCGCCGCTTTGCCCGATCGTTGGCAGGCACTCAAGCGGGCGGGGACAGGTATGCCGTCGCCGCGCTGCAAGCCGTGATCGAAGAGCCATCGCTGCTGATCGATTCGGAAGATGTACGGGCATCGCTCTTCCACGTCTTGGTGCGCGTCTGGTCGACGGTGCCGAGCAACCTGCTCGATCCGGCCGGCGGGGCTCGCCTGGCTCTGGATCGGCTGACCCTGCGCTCGCGCGTCGCCTTCCTGCTGACCGCCGTGGAGGGGCTGACGCCGGACCGGGTCGCAGCCGTTCTGGATTGCTCGCCCGGCCAGGCGGAGGATTTGATCGCGACCGCGCAGGCGGAACTGGCCGCGCAAATCGCCACCAACGTCCTGATCATCGAAGACGAACCGATCATCGCGATGGATCTGGAGACGCTGGTCGAGAGTCAGGGACACCGCGTGACGGGCGTCGCCGCCACCCACACCGAGGCGATCGAACTGGTACGACACGAGCGGCCGGGACTGGTCCTGGCCGATATTCAATTGGCCGACGGAAGTTCCGGTTTGAATGCAGTCAACGAGATCCTGCGAACGATCGACGTGCCGGTGATCTTCGTCACCGCCTATCCGGAACAGCTGCTGACCGGCGAGCGGCCCGAGCCGACCTTCCTCGTGACCAAGCCGTTCCGCACCGATGCCCTCAAGGCGACCGTCGGACAGGCATTGTTCTTCTCCGGCAAGGGCGACGAAGAACAGGCTCCGACCCGAGAGTCGGGAACGAAGGCAGAGTCTCGGTGAGATCAAAGGCGGTCCCTCGATGATCACATCGGGCGTTCGTCCGATGGATCGACTTCCATGTTCCGAGCAGCGTCGGCCGGCCTCCCGTGGAAGCGATCGGCGCCGACGAGGTTCAGAAGTGTGATGGTCGGTGCGGCCGCAGTCGGCTCCAGCCCGGCGCGGATCAGATGTCGCAGATTCAGCAACTCGTCGTGTCCCAGCTTGACGATCTCATAGGCACGCTGCACCAGATTTCGTCCCACGGGCGACAAGGACGGATCGGCCAAGGCCTTCTGATATTGCCGCTTCAACTTGGTTTCGCGGGCTTCGATCTCGAGGACGATACTCCGATCGGTCTGCGGACCGGGGCGGTCGAGGGCGGGATGCTCAGCTTGCGAGGTCCTGAAGTTCCTGCCGCTCTCGGTCGGTGGATGGCCGCGCAGACGAAAAACCTCGAGCTCGAGCTGCTCGGATACATGCCTGCGCTCGATCACGCGCTTTGCCAGCTGCAGCTTCACCTCGGCATTGGCCGTGGCGTATCGAGCGCCGCCATAGCAACGGACACTCTCGAGGGTCACCGTGACGAGGCCGTCCAGGGCATCGATATCCCGGTCGAAAGACGCCAAATTCGAGATCCTTTCAAGGGTGCGGGTTCCGCTGGGACGAAGGCTGCCGATCAGGCTCGGCTCGACCCAGAACGGATGGCGCGTCGAATGGTTCCCGACGATTTCGATCGATCGACATGCGTCGAGCCCAGGGCACGTCGTCCATACGGCTGTCCGGACCGAGGGAGCGTACCGGCCGGGCTGTGCACGATCATCTGTCCCGGAGTGCGGCGGCGATGCGGTCGGCGAGGGCGGCCAGGGCGCGGCCCATGCCGGTGACCGTCGCATCGACATCCGAGCTTACGCCTGGGATCTCGATCCGCTCGTCTCGGCGCAGCCGCGTCTCGGCACTCTTGCCCGGATCGCGCATGGTCCAATGGGCGACGAGTGCGACGGTCCCGCCGAGATCGCCCTCGAAGCGCTCGATTTCGACATCGAGACTTCGCAGGTTTGTCGGCGGGTCCGGATCGCCCGGCCGCACCAGCGTTCCGGGTGGCAGCCGTGCTTCCAGATCGGCCGCCAGCGCCTGGCGGGCGATCGCGTCGAGCGGGCCGGCCCAACGGTCGGTGTCGGCGACATCGAGCCGGCCGGTTCCGGAGCGTCGCACGATGGCCAGCCGGTCGAGTTCCGAAGGCAGGGTCACGCTATCGAGCCGAACGGGCGGCGCGATCGATGCTGTCGCCGGCGCGGCGGCGGGCGCAACCGGATCCAGGGTGTGAAAGCGGGTCGGCGTGCCGGCGCAGGCAGCGAGCAGCACCGCTAGATTGACCAGTGCCGAGCGCGGAAGTCTCGCCCGCTTTCTGGTGTTCGAACTGTTCATTGCCCTATCTCGCCGCCCCGTTTCGCCCGAGCAGGAGTGCTTCCGGGTGCTGGCCCAGATAATCGGTCAGTTCGCGGACCGATCGTGCCGTGTCCGTCAATTCGTGGATCAGCGCCGGCAGGTCACGGCTGCGGTCACCGCCGCTGCCCATCAGGCGCTGCGCCGCCTCGAGCGTCTGGTCGGCGGCATCGGCGCTGCGATGGAGACTTGCCAGTGTCGGGCCGATCTCCTGGTTCGCCTGCCGGGTTATCTCCTCGATATTGGCGAGCGAACGGTCGAGTGCCGCGAGTGACCGGGTGAGTTGCGGGCCGGAGGTCGCCTGGTCGAGATGGGTGACGAGCCTGTTCACCCCGGCGCCGATCTCGGCGAGCGGCAAGGCGTCGAGTTTGTTCATGAACCGGTTGGCCGAAACGGACAGGGCGTCGAGGTCGGTCGAATCGGCCGTCGGCAAGACGGGCGGCGAGACATCCTCGGCAATCGTCGCGGGCGGTGCATCCGCGACGAAATCGAGAGCCACCCGCCGCTGTCCGGTCAGCAGGCTGCCCGAGACGAGCCGCGCGCGCAGCCCTTGCGCCACCAGCCGATTCATCAGGCGAGTGACGCTCTCAGCCGGTGGCTCCGGCGGCTCCGATGCGTTGGGCACGAGGTTCGGATCGATTGCGAGAGTTACCGGTGCGCGCACCGTGCCGGTGTCCGGGTCGAATTCGAGGCGAATATCGGTCACCCGGCCGATCCGCAACCCGAGGAGATCGACGCTGGCACCAGGCTGCAATCCCTCGGCGGAGCCCGGGAACAGGGCGAGATAGGAGACGACCGCGCCCGTCGGCTGCTGTTCGGCGGTCTCTTGGTCGTTGAAGAGCCGGAACTCGGCACCTTTCTCGCTGGCAGGCTCGGCCATCGCGGCCGCGGCGGTACTGAAGGCGACGCCGCCCGCGACCAGCGCCTCGAGCGACCGGGTGCTGACGCGCAGGCCGGAGGCCCCAGCCGAGAACGAAAACCCGCTGACGTTCCAAAAGCGCGTGTCGGGATGCACCAGCCGGTCGAAAGGCGCGCGGACATAGATGAAGATGTCGGTGTGGTTGGGCTGCTGGCCGAGGGCGTAGCCCAGAACCTCGCCGACCTTGATCCCGCGGAAATAGAGCGGGGACCCGCGATCGAGCGACGCCAGATCATCGCCATGGAGGATGAAATGCTTGCCCGGCACATCTTCCAGATCGACGACGGGCGGTTCCTCGAGGCCGGTGAAATCGGTTACCGGGGCGCCCGGCGGCCCGGGCGGGCCCGGGTCCATTTCGATATAGGCGCCGGAAACCAGGGTACTGAGCCCGCTGATGCTGGCTGCGCTGAGACGAGGCCGGACGATCCAGAACCGCGAGCCCAAGGTGACGTGGTCTTCGACCTGACGATCCAGCGCCGCCGTGACCACGGCGTGGCTCATGTCCGGGGTCAGCGCCACGGCGGTCACCGTGCCGACATCGACGTTCCGGTGGCGCAGCTTGGTGTGGCCGGCCTCGATCCCATCGGCGGAAACAAAGGTGATCGTGATGGTAGGCCCGCGTTCGACGAAGGTGCGCACGCCGATCCAGGCCACGATCAGGAAGGCGGCGACGGGCAGGAGCCAGACCAGGACCACTGCCCGGCTGGGCCGGATCCGAACCCGAGGGTCCGGGCTCATGACCGTCCCCGGCCGGCATCGACCGGATCCCACATCAGCCTGGCGTCGAAGGATCGCGACGCCAGCATGGTCAGGATCACGACCGCGGCGAAGGCCTGGGCCCCGGGCTCGGCCTCGACCCGGGTCAAGCTGCCGAACTGGACCAGTGCCACCAGGATCGATAGCATGAAGATGTCGATGTTGGACCAGCGCCCGATCCCCTCGATGAACCGGCACAGTCTGGTCCGAGCCATGACCCGCTCGGTGACACCCGACCGGATCGCGATCAGGAACCAGGTCAATCCGGTCAATTTGACCAGCGGAACGACGATCGAGGCGATGAACACGATCGCGGCCAAGGGCCAGAGGCCAGCGGCCAAAAGCTCGCGGACGCCGGAGAAAATGGTCGCGGGGTCGTCGCGGCCGAACCGGACGATCCGCAAGATCGGCAAGGTGTTGGCGGGAATGTAGAGCAGGAACGCCGCCACTGCGAAGGCGGCGGTCCGGTGCAGGGAGTCGGGCTTGCGCCGATGCAGCGTCGCCGCACAGCGCGGGCACGCGCCGCCGGCAGCCGCGAGCGGTGCGATCAGGCCGCATTGCAGGCAATCGACGATCTCGCCCGTCTCGGCGCCGGGGACGATTCCCGGGCCGATCGCCGCCCAGACGGCGTGCCGGTCGATGACTCGATCCAGCACCAGGACGGTCAGAGCGAAAGCAGCGAAGGCGGCACCGCCTGTGGCGACTTCGATGCCGGCGACGGTTTCGATGCGGGTATAGGCCACCACGGCACCCAGCAGATAGACCTCGCTCATGGTCCAGATCCGCAACTGCTCGGCATAGCGGAACGACCGGCCGAGCCAGGGCCGCCGTTCGCCCCGCTGGACCAGCCACAACGGCGGGAGCAGGGCCGCCAGCCACAGGATCTGCGTTCCGATCGTCAGCAACCCGACGACCGTGCCGAGGATCGGGAAGCCACCATCCCACAGAGCAGTCACGCCGCTGGCCAGGAGGTTCTGCCGCTCGGCGCCGCGATAGGATGCGGTCATCAGCGGTTCCAGATTCGCGGGCAGCAAGAAGCAGCCGGCGGCGAGGGCCAAGGCGAGAGCCAGGGTGATTCCCCCGGGGATGCGCCGGAGCAAGGTCGCGCCGCACCGTGCGCAATCGGCGATCGAATGAGGCGGCAAAGGCGGCAGATGCTGGGCGAGGCCGCAATCGGGGCAAAAGACCCGGCCGTCCGGCGCCGCAGGGGCGAGTTCCATGCTCATCCTCGATCACGCCGCCGCGGGATCGGATCGGTCCGCTCGGCCGGAGCGGCGGGATTCGTCTGCCGCCGTCCGGAGTGCGACGGTCCGGTCAATAGCAGGGTGCCGGGCCGGCATTGACTTGATTGGGCGAGGTGAGGCCGCCGACCGTCGCCCCGGCGATACTGCCGGCGACGGCGCCGGCCAGCGGGTTGCCGCCGAGGGCGCCGAGGGCGGCCCCGCCGGCGGCGCCGAGCCCGGCGCCGGTCGCGGCGCGACAGCCGGGTGTGGTCCCGCAGGCGGACAAACTCAGTGCAAGGGCAGCAATTGCCGCCAGGGATAGGCAACCCCGCATGGTCGAGATCCTCGGTCTATCGATATTGTTCAACATCGAAGCCGACGGCCGGTTCCCAGATCGAGGTCCCGACTGGGCCAGACATGGTTTGCGTTGCAGAGATGGAACGCAACAGCGAGGCTCGTGTTGCGCGTTTCAATACTATCCGGACGGGTTATTGTTCAGTCTAGTTGGCGATCGCGATTCCGAGGACTCTGGTGTTGATGGTCTTCACGCGCTCGATCCAGCGACTGGAGCCTGATGAAGGGTGACGATCGTCATCGGTCCGGCAATTTCGCCGGACCGATGACGCCCCGAGCCGGATTCCCGAGGTTACGATCCGGCGCTCGAACCGAGTTCGATCGTCGCCCGTCGGTTCTGCGCCTCCCGCACGCCATCGGCGGTCGGCACCAGCAGACCGGTCTTGCCGACGCCCAGGGTCGTGATCTCCGAGGCCGGCAAACCGTCGGCCACGAGTTCGTTCTTGACCGCTGCGGCCCGCCGTTCGGACAGGCCCTGATTGTACCGGGCCGACCCGACGGTATCGGTGTGACCGGTGACCACCAAATGCACGAAATTGCCGGATTGTGCCGTGGCCGCCGCGGCCTTGATCACCCCACGGGCAGCCCCGGTGAGATCCGACTTGTTGAAGTCGAAGAACACCTGGAACGCGCGTTGCGCCTCGGGCGCCGGGACGATCGGGGCCGGTGGCGGAGCGACCGGCGGCGGCGCCGCCGCCACCCGCGGTGCCGGCGCCGGGGCGCCGAACTCGTAACGCACGCCCAACAAGACCGCCTGATCCTGGATCGAGGTGGAGGCGCTGGTGGCGCCGGCGAGGCCCGGCGTCACGTGGAAGCTGCCCGACTCGGTGCCCAGATAGCGATAATCCAGGGTCAACTTCACCCGAGGGGCGAATTCATAATCGACGCCGGCGATGCCTTGATAGGCGAACAGATCCTGCTTGCCGCTGAGCAGATTGCCGTCATACGGGCCGGCATGATCGAACCGGGGTTGCGCCAGGCCGACGCCGATGCCGAGATGGGGAACCAGCCCGGCGGCGGGCAGACCGAAACGGCCGGGATCGAAATCATAGAGGCCGTTAGCCATGACGGTCGCGATGCCGAGCGCGCCGGTCCGGGAATCCGGTCCGGCGTCGCGCACGCCGCGAACATCGTCGCGCCGATAGCCGCCTTCGAGTTCGGCGCGGAAACCGTCGCCGAAATCCCAGCCGATCACCCCCAGCCCGACATAGCCGTTCTGGTATTGGCTCTTGACATCGGCGCCGCCGCCATGGGGGCTGATGTCATTGAGAAAGCTGCCGCCGCCGGCGATCCCGACATAGGGGCCGTCGGAATCGAACCCAGTATTCTCGACATGGGGCGGGTCGACGCTACCGCTGGATTGGGCTGCCTGCGCGTCCGCCCGGCTCGCGGCACACAGGGCGATCGCTGCCGCGAACACGGCGCCGATGAGTCGATGCATCTCTCACTCCCGACATTGTGACACCAAAGCGAGTGCCGGCCCCCAACATGAGCCCGGCTCGAACGGTTCTGTGCGATGGCGGAAGTGGCGAATCGCTGTGATATTAGTGCAACAGTTCGGCGCGGCACAGCGTCACGCACCCCGAATGGGCGCGCTTGCGGGAATTTCGACCAGGGCGTCTGCGAACAGCGAGTCCGGTAGCCGAGCGGGCTTCGGTCGCGCTGCAGGGCACGCGCATGCACAGCGGCGAAAACCGTAGCTGCAGGTCGACCGGCCCCTGATCCGAGATGATGATGATGTCGGGAGGGATCGGGAAACGGGGTCCGGCCGACCGATTACAAAAGTCGGCTGCCTCCGGCTCCCGGCGGAGCCGGGCGCGGTCCCGGCTTCAGGGCGGCCCGCGGTTGCCGGCACCGCGGTGGTCGGGTTCGAGCCGGGCCGGCGAGCGCTCGCTGTCGGGGGCCGCGGCGTCGCCGGTTTCGGCGGCGGCCGGGGCCGATCCGGGATCGGGTTCGACCCCGCCTTCGGCCGGGCCGGAACCAGTCTCGACCGGCACGCCCAAAGTCTTGAAGACGAGAGCGACCGCCTGGTCGATCGGCATCCGCAGAAAGCGGTAATACTCGTTGAAAGCGTCGAGCGTCTCGGTGAGGGCGGAGGCGATATCGCCGCTGCCCGCGAGTTCCTCTTCGCTCTCCTCTGCCGCGGGTTCGCCCCCGGGCTCTGCGGCGCCTGCCGATCCCGCGGGCTTGCCGCCGGGATCCGGCGTCCGGCGCCCTTTGCGCAGATTGGCTGCCGCTCCGATGGTCTGGCGCACGGCGCGCGCCGCCCGCAGAAAGATCGGCACCGCCCCTAGATTTGCCGGCACCGCGGCGACGGCGAAGCTGATCTCGGCCAGTTCCTTGAGCAGACGGAGCTGCCGCCGGGTCGCCGCATCCGTGGCCGGGTCCGAGCCGCAAGCCCGTCGATCGGCGCGCAATTTGACTTCGAGCCCGATGGTCTGGCGGACCGCCCGCGCGACTTTCGCGAAGGCCTCGGCTCGCTCGCCGATGTCGGCGCTCTCGTCGGCCCCGGCCGACGCCGTCACCCGGACCGCGGCGGCGCGGGCGAGCCCCATCCCGGCTTCGGCCAGCCGCTCCAGCAGCCGCACTTGCCGCGCCGTGGCACGTTCCTCCGCCCGAGCCGAGGCATCCGAGCAGTCGCGCGGGTCAGGATCGGAGGGGTTGCTGGTGGGCTGCGAGGTGTTCATGAACCGAAGAAAAACATATATCGTACATAATAGCAACGAAATTCCTCTTCGGGGCAGATTTTTCATCGCGGCACTGTAATCCGCCCTGCCGCGGCGCCCGCGACCCAAAGTGGCCGCGCGACCGGCCAGCCCGAGAGGGTGCCGCCGAACGCCGGGGTGATTGTCGGTCCGGAGAGGGGTTTGGTAACGGGCACGGGTGGCGCGCGCGCCTATCGAGTCGTCAGGGGATTATTGGCCGATTCCCGACCGCGGATGACACACCGAGCGGGTGCTTGACAAAGCCAGGGCGCCGATGTGCTCTACGCCGCGCTCGCCCGAGTTCCCTCGGATCTTCTTCGAGCGGGTTCCATTTTGCCGACGAGTAGGCCCCCGACCCATGCATGCCTATCGGACTCATAGCTGCGGCGCGCTGCGGCTCGGCGATGCCGGCGAGATCGTCCGGCTCAGCGGCTGGGTCCATCGCAAGCGCGATCACGGCCAGCTGATGTTCGTCGATCTGCGCGATCACTACGGCATCACCCAATGCGTGCTCGACAGCGCCAGCCCCGACTTCGAGCGTGCCGCGGCGCTGCGCTTGGAGAGTGTCATCACCGTGACCGGCAAGATCGTCGCACGCTCGGCCGAGACCGTGAATGCCGGCCTGCCGACTGGCGAGATCGAGCTGCAGACGGCTCAGCTGGTGGTCCAGACCGAGGCCGAGCCCTTGCCTTTTCCGGTCAATACCGATGCCGAATATCCTGAGGAAATGCGGCTGAAATACCGCTTCCTCGATCTGCGGCGCGAGGCGATGCACCGCAATATCGTGCTGCGCAGCCAAGTCGTCTCGTCGATTCGCCGGCGCATGATCGCCGAGGGCTTTCTCGAATATCAGACGCCGATCCTGACCTCGAGTTCGCCCGAGGGTGCCCGCGACTTCCTGGTGCCGAGCCGGCTGCATCCCGGCCAGTTCTACGCCCTGCCGCAGTCGCCGCAACAGTTCAAGCAGCTGCTGATGGTCGCGGGGTTCGACCGCTACTTCCAGATCTCGGCCTGCTTTCGCGACGAGGATGCCCGGGCCGACCGCGCCCCGGGCGAATTCTACCAGCTCGATTTCGAGATGAGCTATGTCACCCAGGAGGACGTGTTCCAGACACTCGAACCGGTGCTGTCCGGCGTGTTCGAAGAATTCGCCGCCGGCCGCAGCGTGACTCCAGCCCCGTTTCCCCGCATCGCCTATGACGAGGCGCTGCTGAAATATGGCTCCGACAAGCCGGACCTGCGCAACCCGCTGGTCCTGGCCGATGTCGCCGAAGTCTTCGCCGGTTCCGATTTCGCGGTCTTCGCCAAGGCGCTGGACAAGGGGCATGTCGTGCGCGCGATCCGGGCACCGGGTGCGGCGTCCCGGCCGCGCAGCTTCTTCGACAAGCTCAATGACTGGGCAGTCGAGCAGGGGGCCAAGGGGCTGGGCTATGTGACCTTCGCCGACGGTCAGGCCAAGGGGCCGATCGCCAAATTTCTGGACCAGCCCCGCCTCGACCGGCTGCGGGCGATCACCGGTGCCGAAGACGGCGATTCCGTGTTCTTCGTCGCCGATGCCAAGGGCCCGGCCACCAAGCTGGCAGGGGCGCTGCGCATGAAGCTCGGCCAGGATCTGGGCTTGGCCCAGACCGGCACCTTCAAATTCTGCTGGATCGTCGATTTTCCCATGTATGAGCTGAACGAGGAGATCGGCCAGATCGAGTTCAGCCACAACCCGTTTTCCATGCCGCAAGGCGGGCTCGAAGCGCTGGAGACCCAGGACCCGCTGACGATCAAGGCGTTCCAGTACGATATCGTGTGCAACGGCATCGAGCTCTGTTCGGGCGCCATCCGGAATCACCGTCCGGACATCATGTACAAGGCCTTCGCCATCGCCGGATATTCCGCCCAGGACGTCGAGAGCCGGTTCGGCGGCATGCTGAACGCGTTCAAGTTCGGTGCCCCGCCTCATGGCGGTGCGGCGCCGGGCATCGATCGCATCGTCATGCTGCTCGCCGACACCCCGAATATTCGCGAAGTCATTGCCTTTCCGCTCAATCAGCAGGCACAGGACCTGATGATGCAGGCGCCGTCGCCGGTGCCGCCGGCGCGGTTGCGCGAACTGCATATCGATCTGCGCCTCGCTCCGGCGAAAGGCCCCCGGCCGGCATGACCCGCGACCCTGGGTCCGCGAGCCCGCCCGCAGCCGGTTGTTGCGCCGGCCTCGGCGCTGTGGGAGGCTGGGCGGGTCGAGGAGTGGATGGCAAGATGAGGAACAGGCTCAGGGCGGCTCTCGTTGTGGCCGCCTTCGTTCCCGGCGCGGGCGTCGCAGCCGACGGGCGCGCAGTCGAGGTGACGCCGCACCGGGCGCTCTACCTCATGACTCTGGACAGCGCCAAGCCCAATAGCGGGGTCGCCGGCGCCAACGGCACGCTCGCTTATCAATGGGGCGAGACGTGTGACGGCTGGACGATCGAGCAGCGCTACAAGCTCGCCATGGAATACGAGGACGATCCGGCGGCCGAAATCGGCTCGGCTTTCGTCACCTGGGAAAGCAAGGACGGGCTCAGCTACCGCTTCAACGAGCGCAAGACCCGGAACGGCCAGCTCGAAGAAGAAATCCGGGGCGAGGCCACGCTCAATGCCAAGGACCATGCCGGGGTCGCGAAATTCGTCAAACCCAAGGAGCAGACGCTGGATTTGCCGAAGGGCAGCTTTTTCCCGACGGCCCACACGCTGACCCTGATCCGCAAGGGCGAGGCCGGCGAGAGTTTCCTCGCCGCCCCGGTCTTCGACGGTTCGGAATTCGAGGCGGCGGTTCTGATCAGTGCCGTGATCGGCCCGAAGACGGCAGTGGGTGCCGTCGTCCCGGTCAGCGATGTCAAATCGCCGCTGCTCCTGCGGCCGTCCTGGAAAATCCGGCTCGCCTTCTTCCCCGAGTCGAGCAAGGAAGAGCGCCCCGACTACGAACTGGGCATGCGTTTGCTGGATAGCGGTATCTCCAGCGAGATGATCATCGATTATGGCGATTACGTCGTCCGGGCGAAACTCCAGGAACTGGAGCCGATGCCGAAGCCGGCCTGCTGACGGCGACAAACCGCCCTGGGCGCGGGGTCAGAACTTCACCCGGACTCCGCCGAAGAGTGCCAGCGGCGGTGCCGGGCTCTGGAAGCGGTTGTCGACACCCGGGCCGTTGGTGACGGCACCGGCGGGAATACCCGGCGCTCCGACGCCGGTCGGATCGCCGAGCACGCCGAAATTGGCGTATTGGGCATTGAACACATTGTCGATCAGGCCGAAGAGCTGGAGTTCCGGCGTGATCTGATATGTCGAGTGCAGGTTGGTCACGGCATAACCCGGGAGCGGTGCCAGCTGATTCGACTCGTCGCCGCGGTAGAATTCGTCGCCGACCACGGTCAGGGTGGCGCCCACGACCCATTCCGGCTGGATGTGATAGTCGAGCCCCAGCTTGAGGCGGTGCCGGGGGATGCCGGGCAGGAGATCGCCGGGCTTCACCGGGATGTTGCCGGCAGCGTCGGCGAAGGGGTTCTGCGGCGAGTTCAGGGTCAATGCCGACTGAAAGCTCGCATCGACATAGCTGTAATTGGCGAAGACGGACAGTGTGTCGTCGCTGTAGCGGGTCCCCAGTTCGGCTCCTTCTCGCCGCGTGCTGCCGATATTCTGGAAGAAGCCGGTGCTGAGCGAGGTGGCGACGCCGTAGATGTCGTCCTCGACATCGGTGCGGAACAGGCTGAGATTCCAGCTGACCCGCCCGTCGCCGAGATCCGGCACCGACAACTTGCCGCGCACCCCGGTCTCGTAGGTATAGGCCACGACCTGCTTCAGGGACGGGGGATCGCTCGCCAGCGAGGAAGGCAGCAGGCAGGGAACGAGCGGATTGGAACATTCGATCTCGCTGGCGGTGGGCGTGCGGTTGGTTTCGGAATACCCGGCATAGGCGGTGAGGTTGGACCGAATCTTGTAGGCGGCGCCCAGTGCCGGGTTGAAGCGGCTGTAGCGGTTCCGACCCGAGAGATCGGTTCCCAGACGGTCGGCCAGATCGATCTCGGCGAGATTCCAGCGTCCGCTCGCCGTGACCGCCAATTCGGGCGTGACATTGAACGTATCGGTCAGATAGGCGCCATAAGCGGTATTGGTCGCACCGAGATCGACGGGCGTGGCATTGAACGGTGTGTTTTCCGGCGTGTCGACGAAGAATCCGGAGAATCCGACTTGGAGGGAGGCGTTGACGGCACCGATCTCGGTGGTCGATTCGAAGCCGGTGCCGGCCCGATCGATCGACCCGCCGACTGAAAAACTGTTGTCGTGACCGTCGATCGCCGCCGTCGAGGTCGCCTGGACGGTGCCGCCCAGGCCGCTGGAATGAATCGACTCGAAATCATTTTCGCCGATCGGGATCGTGCCGCCTTTGGATAAGTCGGGGATGAGCGCGCCGGTGGCGGTGGTCGCGGGGGTGAGCCCGTCGCTCTGGCACAGAAACCCGATATCGGCTCCCTCGGTGCAAGCCGTGAAATCGGTGGTGTTGCCGTTCGCCACGCTCTGGCGGAACGCCCGGTAATAGACATCGCCTTGAATCGACAGCGTATCCGCCAAACTATAAGCGCCGTTCAGGGTCAGAAAATTCAGTTGGTTGAAATTATCCTGCGGGTTGGTGAAAACCAGTTCGCGGTTGATGGCGAGTTCCTGAACCGGTGTCGACGATTGGCCGAAGAGACGGTTGTCGGCCCCGGTATAGCTGAGATCGAGCGACAGCTTTCCGCTCCGGACGCTGAAATCGCCGTAGAGTTGGCGCAGGGAATTGGGCGAAAATTCTCGCCAACCCTGCTCGTCGAGGACGCGGGCGGCGAGATAGGCGCCGAACATGCCGGAATTCGCCCCGAACTCGGCGGTGACCGAACGGCGCCCGAACGAGCCCCCCGAGAGTTCGACATCGCTGCCCTCATCGCTGAAGCCGTTCTTCATCGCGAGGACGACCGCGCCGCCCAGGGCGTTCAGGCCATAGACGGGATTGGCGCTGACCAGGTCGAGCCGATCGATCGCGATGTCGGGAAACAGATCCCAGTTGACGGCATCGCCGAACGCTTCGTTGATCCGCACGCCATTCTGATAGACCGCCAATCCCTGCGGCGTACCGAGCACCGGCGAAGCCTCGAACCCGCGATAGAGGATGTCCGGCTGAAACGGGTCGTCCAGATTGTCGTTGATGTTGATGCTGCCCAGCTGATCGGCGAGGGCGCCGATCACGCTCGGCGATCCGCTGCGGGCCAGATCCCCGGCCGACAGCGTCTGCGGATTGCCCGGCACCTTGTCGATATCGATTCCAGTGCCGGGCAAGGGTGTGGTCCCGATGACGGTGATCGTCTCGGGCTCGGCGGTCTGATCGACCGCGGGCTCGGCGCACGCGGCCGAAGGCGGCGCAGCGGCGAGCGACAGCGACGCGATCGCCGCAACAGGCTGGTAACGCATCAGGTGCCCGAGTATTTCAAGTAGTAGCCTGCTTCATATCCCGGCATTCGAGCCTCCATCGTCAGCTCCCGACCGCCGAGGAGGCCGAGTGTGCCGAGATCGCGCGAATTGCACAACGAGATCAGGCCGCCTCGGCGACAAGACGGTGGCGAATGGCTCGAGCCTGCCGAAGTCACGGCTCGGCGTCTCGTCCACCACCGAACTGGTCCGGCTCGCACTCAAAGGCGGCTACGCGCCATAGCGGGGCCCGCCGATTCCCGTTTGCCATTTCTCCGATCCGCCTGAATATTGCCCGACCTGAACGCCGGGGTAGGGGAAGCACGATGGTCGAGATTTCGCGCAGGGCATTCGTCGGGCGTGCGGCCGCAGCTGGAATCGCCAGCGTCAACATTCTCACCCGGCGAGCCGAAGCCGCCGATATCAGGCTCAAATTCGCCAATGATGTGCCGTTCGACCATCCCCTCAGTTTCCACTGCCGGGCGGCGAACAAGCGGATCCTCGACGAGAGCGGCGGAAAGATCGACATCCGGATGTTCACCGACGGCAGGCTCGGCAACAACCAGCTGCTGCTCCGCAAGCTCCGGGCCGGCGCGATCGAGTTTCTGACTCTGTCGCCCTCGACCTTGGCGACGTTGGTGCCGGTCGCCGCGATCAGCGGGATCGGTTTCGCCTTCAAGGATTACGAGGCCGTGTGGTCGGCCCTGGATGGCGGGCTGGGCGCTCTGGTCAGGGCGGCCATCGGCAAGACCGGCCTGCATGTCTTCGACAAGATCTGGGACAATGGTTATCGCCAGATCACCGGCGGCCCCCGTGCCATCACCGCGCCGGAGGACCTGCAGCATTTCAAGATCCGCGTTCCGGGCGATCCGCTGCGGACCTCGCTGTTCCAGGCTCTGGGCGCGGAACCGGCCAAAATCGAACCAGTCGAAGTCTATGCAGCACTCCACGACGCGTCGGTCGATGGCGAGGAGAGTCCGATCGGTGACATCGTCACCGCCAAACTCTGGGAGGTCCAGAAATACTGCTCGCTGACCAACCACAGTTGGGACGGGTTCTGGCTCTTGGGCAATGCTGCCGCCTGGTCGAATCTGGCCCCCAAGCAGCAGGAGATCATTGTCCGCAATTTCGATCGGGCGGCGGTCGCCTACCGGAGCGACCTCGCGAAGCTGACCGCCGAGGCGACGGCCGACCTCGAGGCCAATGGCATGGTCTTCAACCAGACCGATTGGAAGCCGTTCCGCGCCGCGCTGGCCAAGGCTGGATTCTATGCCGCGTGGAAAGCGAAATTCGACGGCAAGGCCTGGGCCGAACTTGAGAAATATTCGGGCCGGCTCGGCTGAGTGCCGCCGCTCCTACTCCGTTCTGCACGAGGGGCCGAGCGGCGGCGGGCGACGGCTCTTCGTCGCCGTCTCGAACGCATAGGCGAAGCCCAGCAATTTCGGTTCGCTGAAAGCCGGGCCCGTGAAGGTCGCACCGAACGGGAAGGGCGGCGTGGTCTGGTCCTTGACCTTGGTGAGCAGCCCGGCGGGCACCGAAACGCTGGGATATCCTGCCCGCGCGGCGATGTCGGCACCGAAATAGGCCGGGAACAGAATCGCGTCGAGCTGGTGCCGGCGCAGATAGAAGTCGATCCCGTCGGTACGGGTCGTCTTCAGATCGAGCCGGCGCGCGGCCCGGTAGGCCGGCTCGGCGAGATCGCCGCGGGTCGCCTCGGCCGCGAGCAGAATGTCCTGGCCGAAGCGGAGCGCCCTATCGGCGTGCGCCTGGTTGAAGGCGATGATGTCGGCCAAGGTCTTGACCTCGGCCCCCGGCACCCAGCGTTCGAGGTAGAGGTTGAGCGTGTGCTTGAACTCGTAGACCAGAACCGCCGGAACCGGCTCGGGCTTGCCCTTGGTGTCGCTCGAGGGATTGGTATTGGCGATGTCGATGCTGCTGCCGGTCCCCTCGTCGACGATTCCGGCAGTCGGGATATTGGCCTCGACGATGGTGGCACCCAGCGATTTCAGGGTCGCGATGACGCTGTCCATGATCGCCCTCTGACCGTCATCGAGCGGTCCATAGAAGACGTTGTTGGCTTTGTCGGCCGGATCGCGCGGGACCCCGATGCGGGCGCCTCGGAGCGCATCCGGGTTCAGAAACCGGGTGTAATCGGTGAAGCCGCGCCTGACGCCGGCGGCGGTCGCCTGATCGTCCGGGTCGATTCCGGTCAGCGCCCCCAGCAGGATCGCGGCGTCGCGCACGCTGCGCGTCAACGGCCCGGCCGTGTCCTGGCTCGATGCGATCGGCACGATCCCGGCCCGGCTGATCAGCCCGACCGTCGGCTTCACGGTGACGAGGCCGTTGTCGCTGGCGGGGTCGAGCAGCGATCCCGAGGTCTCGGTGCCGATCGTGGCCGCAGCGAAGCTCGCAGCCGCCGCGACGGCGGAACCCGAACTCGATCCGCCCGGATCGACCAGCGGCCGGCCGTTCTGGGCCAGGGTCGGGGCATAGGGGTTGAGCACCTGGCCTGCGAGCGAACTGTAGCCCGAGGGCATGTCGATCGCCATGAAATTGGCGAACTCGGTCAGGTTCGCCTTGCCCAGGATGATGGCACCGGCGTCCCGCAGACGTTTGGCGACGAAGGCATCGCGTCGGGCTACGGCAGCGGCGAGGGCGAGCGAGCCGGCCGTCGTCGTCTGGCGGTCGCCGGTCGAAATATTGTCCTTGATCAGGATCGGAATGCCGTCGAGCAGGCCGAGCTTGGCCCGGCCCGCGCTCCGGGCGGCGTCACGCGCGGCGGCGATGGCTACCGCATCGGGGTTGAGGGCGCGGACCGAGTTGAGGCGCGGACCTTCTTTGTCCAGATCGGCAATGCGGTTGGAATAAGCGTCGACCAGCTGGAGCGAGGTGACCCGGCCGGCGTCGAGCGCCGCGCGCAGGCTGTCGATCGACGCCTCTTCGACGCAGAAGGGGGCGGCGTGGCCCGCGGCGCCGATGCCGAGGCCGAGGCCGATCAGTACCGGGAGGACGATACGCACGCCGCTATTTCACCCTTCTGACGCCAAACTGGAAGGAGGCATCATTCAGAGTCATCAAGTAACCGATCGCGGAACTCTCGATGTTCACGGTATTGGGCCCTTTGCTGCGGGGCACGATATGAATGTACTTCACCGACACCCAGACCTGATTGTTGTCGAGGACGAATGTCGGCTTGCCCTCCGGATCGATGATCCGGATCGCGGTCGCGGTAATGCTCCGAACCGGCTGCGGCTCGTCCGGACGGGGCGCCGGCGCCGCCGTCACCGGCAGTGAAGAGCGGCCGAAATCCTCGGGCTTCGTCGGCGCCGACTCGCCGAGGCCGAAGGATGAGAAAGGATTGAACCGGGAGACGGGTGGAGTGGCGACAGCCGGCGTTACCGGGACGGCTGCGGGCCTTTCGGGCGCCGGCGTCACGGAAAGACTCCGGCTGGCGCGGTCGAAGCAGGCCAAGCGTTGCTGATCATCTGCGATCTTGGTACAAGCGGCGAAATCCTGCGCCCCGGCCGCAGTGGAAACCAACAAGGCGGCACCGGTCGCGAGCAGCCGCGCACGATAGAGAAAAAGTCGATCGATCGGGATCATATCGTCGGTATCTCCGAAGGCGGCGCGAGGCCGCGAACGCGCCGGGAAGCTGGTGCGCCGGGGACGGGTCGTTTTGTTACCATCCTCACGGAGAAAAGAAAACAGGCGCGGAGGTCGTCCGCGCCCGGCCCTCGTCGGTTCTCTATCAGAACTCTACCTTGAGCTTGGTGAAGACGAAGCGTCCTGTCGCGTCATAGCCGGTAACCGGCTCCTCCACCGGCCGCGCAACCGGTCCGACGAAGTCGACCGCGACACTCGCCGGCGGCGGCAGTTGGTCGAACACGTTTTGAACACCGGCAGTGAAAACCAGATTTTGCCAGCGATAGGAAGCACTCAGATCGACGTACCAGACCGTCGGCAGATCGGTCGGCGAGAATGTCTCCGGCGGCGACGGGATGAACAATGTCGTCGGGCCGATGAAGCGTTCCGTCACGCTGAACGACATCGGGCCCTGATCATACCCTTCCCGAAACGAGCCCGACCAGCGTGGAAAACCGAACTGTCCGGCCAAGCCGAGATCGCTACCGGGCGCGTTCGGTGTCGCCGCATTCTGCAGGATGAAATGCTGCGGAATCCAGGAGAGCGTGGTTCCGAGATTGATCCTCGATTCAGGCGGCAGGAATGTCAGTTCCTCATCCGTCAACCGGTAACTGTTGGTGAAGTCGGCACCGCGGATGATTTCTTCAGCCTCGTTCACGTAAGGTGTTGCGACCAGCGAGAGCGAGCCGTCCGGCCGGCGGGTGATTCCCGCGCAATCGGCGGCAACGTTGTCGTCGTAGCAGCCGAGCAGAAGATTGTCGGGGTTCGCTTCGCCGATCACGTTGTTGATATGGATCTGGTAGAAATCGACCGTGGAGGCGAAATGGGGCGCAAAGGTCGGCGTGAACACGAACCCGCCGGTGAACGACCGACCGGTTTCCGCCGTCAGAGCCGGGTTGCCGGTAATGAAGGTCGCGGGCGCGCCGGCCAATGGATTGGAGCCGCCCACCGGCACGCCATGCGCTTCGCAATTGGCCGGACGACTGGGCGCGCCGCTGTTGATGTTGGTGGTGGTGCAGGGGTCGAAAAGGCCGACAAACGAGGCCGCGCCGCCGGAAAACAACTCGTCGGCGTTGGGCGCTCGGACGGATTTCCCGGCGCTGCCGCGCGCGGTAATGTCCGAAGTGATTTTCCAAGTCGCACTGGCGTCCCAAGTATAGTCCGTGCCGGTCGTCGAGAAATCCTGGCCTCGGATGGCGCCATCCAGATCTAAAGCCTGAGCGAAAGCCAGATCCCGCAGGATCGGGATGCGCAATTCACCATACACTTCTTTGGTCGTGTAGATGCCGGCGGTCGGGAGATTGGCGATTTCGTTGCTGGCGATCAGATTCTGTCCTTGCGTCCCGAATGAAAGCTGAGACGGCGAGTCGAGAATTGCGTTGGTGTTCTCCTCTCGCCATTCGAGGCCGAACGCCGCTGAGAGGGCAACATCCGTCTGTGAGAAGGGCGTTGGATAGTGGATCACTTCGCCGTTCAGGTTCACGGCGGCGTCGTTTTCTTCGAAGACGTCGACTTCCTTAGTGTCGAAGAAGACGAACCGTTGCTGGGCCTGGGTCAGCGGCCCGGTCTGGAACGGGTTGATCGGAATACAGCCGTCGTTCTGATTGATCAGGGTGTCGGCGCATTCGAGCTTGCCGGTGGCCGGATTGATCACGGCGTCGACCGCCTCGTTGAGCAGGTCGAGATGGGCGGCCGTATTGATGAAGGTATTTTCGTATCGGCCGAAATTGTAATAGACGTTATAGTTCCAGCCGTTCTTCAACTGGCCGTCGAAGCCCACGACCGAGCGATAGAGCTCGTAATCGTAGCTGAAGGTGAAGGCGTCCCAGTCGTCGAGCGACTTGTTCAGGTTGATCGAGGTCACGCCGGCCTGATTCTCGAGCTGCTGCAGTGCGACCGGCGTGAACACGCTGGTCACCGGCACGGTGATCTGGCCGGTGATGTTGCCGGCTGCGGGCGGCGAAGTCAGCCCGAAATTGTTGCCGTTCTCCTTGCCACGGGAACTAGCGTATTTGGCGTCGAGATTGAAGTTGATCGTCTGGAACGGTCCGAAATCGTCCGCGAGCTTGTAGGTGAGGATGCCCTCGTCGACGAAGCGGAGATTGTCCGGTGCGACGATGCCCGTCGGCGTGTCCAGCGACTCGCCGGTGCCGGCGAACGCGGCCAGCCCATTCAGACCCGGAACAGGGGTACCGGGATTGAACGGAAGCAGCTGAGTACCGCCCCGGTTGAAGGTGAGAGTGAGCGGCGCGATGCTGCCGTTCGGCCCGAGCGCGGTCGCGATGATCGGCGCGCCGGATTGGTTCAGGTTGGGGTTGGCGAAGCAGCACACGACGGTCGAATTGAGCAGACCGGTGAAGACCGGGTTGTTCGCACCGCCGGCGCTGAGCGAGCCGGCCGGCCGATCCCATCCTTCGATCGTCGCGGTCTTGGCGTAATCCATCGTGAAGGTGAGGTTGCCGCGGTCTTGCGCGAAATTGGCGCCGAAAATGCCATCGAAACTCGTCGTCGTGCCGCCGCCATCGGTGGTCGTGCCGTATTCGGCGGTCGCCTCGGCGCCTTCGTAATTCTTCTTGAGCTTGAAGTTGAGCACGCCGGCTACCGCGTCGGCACCGTAGATCGCCGATTCACCGCCGGTCACGACATCGATGCTGTCGATCAGCAGCGGCGGGATCGTGTTCAGATCGACGATGCCGGTGCCGCCGGAATTGTTGACCCCGGACTCCGTACCGACTTGGCGGACCCCGTCGATGAGGGTGAGGGTACGGTACGGCCCGAGGCCGCGCAGGTTCGCCGCGTTGATGTCGGCGCCGTTGATGAAGAAGGCGGAGTTGCCGGGCGTCTGATTGTTCTGGAACTGCGGGCGTTCAGACAGAATTTCGGACAGGTTCTGCAGACCGGTATCCTCGATCTCGACCGAGGTGATCGTGTCGATCGGATTGGCGGAGGTGAGGCCGGGCGCCGAGATCCGGGTGCCGGTGACGGTAATCGACTCGGTTCCGGCTTGCGCCGTCTGTGCGGCACCGGCCTGCGCCGTCTGGGGTGTATCGGCGGCTTGGGCCGTCTGGACCGAAATCGTCTGAGCCGTCTGGAGCGGAAGAGTCGGCGCCGTCTTGGCGGCGCCGGTCGGGGCCGGGACGGTCGTGTCGCCCGGGACGAGTTGGGGCGCTGCGGCCGGGGCCGCCTGGGGAACGCTCTGTGCCCAGACGGTGTTACCTAGCGCGAACATCAGGAAAGCGGCCATCGAACTCGTCAGCAACAAGCGCCTGCACAAGGAACGAGGGCGCTTCGATAATAGGAAATCCATCAATTTACCTCCGCAAGACCGGGTAGACCGCAGCGCTCGGCGCCACCGCTCAATGCCGGCGTCGCCTCCCCCGCTTTTGCCGATGATTGCCTATCCGAAAGGCGCAGGGAAACGCTTCCGAGAGATTTTCAACCCCCCAACCGATCAATTTATCTTGAAAATAATTTAATGAATGGGGTTCGATTGTTGCTTGACTATTTTGAAGATTGAGCTTGGGGTCCCGAGTCGAGCCTGATATGAACGGGGAATACATGTTTGCCGGGCCATTGAGGGTGGTATTTTCGAGACTCCGTAACCTCCCTCCGAAAACACTCGAACGAAAGATAGTTATCCCGATTTCGAATATGACACTCAGATGATTTCCTGGTGAAGTAGCATTGTGGAAGTAAATTTCCGCGCGGTTTGCCCCAGCGGGTCATTGCGGCTAGCGTTCGGTGACTTCCCGTCGGTCTTGCTCCCTTGCCGCCGGCAGCTCGACGGCTGTCTCGAATTCAGTTCCGGAACAGCCTCTCTTGCCGATCGGGCGTCGACGCTGCCCGGGGAGTCCGCATCCGGCGCGTCACCGAGCCCGTCCCCGGTCTCGGCCGGTCGGCCACGGCACCGGGGCGCCAGGGTCGGGACTCGGCCGGCGCGGTATCCGGTTCGGCAAACTCGGCACGGGCGTGTCTCGGCCGGGCGCAACCCAACCCGGAATGGTCGCGAGTCTCACGGAGTCGCCGGGGCCCGGTTAACAGCCCCTTCACTCCAGATGCGGTAAGGAGGAGGGGTCGGAAATTCAGCTTTGGGAGGTGCCGTGGCTCGCCATCGGACGGGCGCGACGCGGGCGGCGGCAAGATGATGCGGACGGCCCTGGCGCGGCTCTTCGGCCGGCGGCCTGCGGCGATGCTGCCCGCGGGCAGCGACCCGAAGATCCTCGCCCTGAGCCCGCAACCGGCGCTGCGCGGGGCCGTGGCGGCGGCGGCGGATACCCCGCCGGAGTTGCTCTACTTCCTCGCGCGCGACCGAATTCCCGCCGTGCGCCTCGCCGTCGCCCGGAACCCGGGCACGCCGCGCCAGGCCGATCTCCTCCTGGCGCTCGACGACGTGCCGGAGATCCGCACCCTGGTCGCCGAGAAGATCGCAGGCGCGGTCGAAGCCCACAGCCGGAACGAAACCGCCCAGCTCTGGCAGCTGACCGTCTCCGTGCTGGAGGCGCTCGCTCATGACAATCTCACGAGCGTGCGGCTCCTGGTCGCCGAGATGGCGCGCGGCCTCGAGCGGATGCCGGCCGACATCGTCACCAGTCTCGGCCGCGACCGGAGCGCCGATGTCGCGGTTCCGGCCCTGGGCTATCCCGGTGCCATCGCCGAGCAGGATCTGGTCGAGATCGTTGCCCGGGCGACCGACCCGCGCGTCGTCGGCGCCGTCGCCGGGCGCCCAGCGATCGGGCCGCAGGTCGTCCGGGAGATCGTCGGATCCGGAGATTCCGCGGCGATCCGCACCTTGCTCGAGAACCGGACAGCCGAAATCCCGCCGCAGTTGCTGGACGGGCTGGTCGAGCGGGCGGCACCGATTCAGGCTTGGCACGAACCGCTGGTCCGGCGGCCGGCGCTGAGCGAAGGGGCGGCGATTCGCCTCGCCGGCTTCGTCGCCGAGCGTTTGGTGCGGGTGCTGCAGAGCCGCGCCGATCTCGACCCGGCGACGACCAGCGCGATCGCCACCCTGCTGCAGGATCGTCCGCCGCCGCCGGTGTCGGCCGAGGCCTCGCCCCCGGTCGCAACCGCCGAACCCTGCGACAACCCGCTGGCGCGGGCCCGGTTTCACTATGCCAACGGGTCGCTCAGCGAAGATTTGGTCGGTGCGGCACTGGGTTCGGATCAGGATTTCGTCATCGCTGCGCTGGCGCTGCGCTCGCGCCTGCCGCCGGCGGTGGTCAACAAGATCCTGGTCTCGCACAGCGCCAAGGGACTGACCTCTCTCGCCTGGAAATCCGGCTATACCATGCGCCTGGCGACGCAGCTGCAATTGCGTCTGGCCCGGCTGCCGCCGAAAGCCCGGCTCAGCGCGAATTCGGGCGGCAGTTACCCGCTGACCCCGGCCGAGATGGAATGGCAGATCGAGTTCTTCCAGTCGCTGGTTCCGGCCGGCCTGTAACCGCCGGAGGGCGGTCCGGTCACGGCCTCGGGCCGTTCGGACGGATCAGCGTCCCGGCCCCCGCGCTCGACAACAGCTCGACCAGGATCGCGTGCGGCTTGCGGCCATCGACGATGACGGCGGCCTCGACTCCGGCATCGACGGCGGCGAGGCAGGTCTCGACCTTGGGTATCATGCCGCCCGAGATCGTGCCGTCGGCGATCATGGCCCGGGCCGCTTCGCTCGAGATTTCCGGGATCACCTTCTTGTCGCGATCGAGGACGCCTTCGGTATCGGTCAGCATCAGCAGCCGGGTCGCCCCGAGTGCGCCGGCGATGGCGCCGGCCGCCGTATCGGCGTTGATATTATAGGTCACGCCGTCCTCGCCCATGCCGAGCGGGGCCACGACCGGGATGATGCCGGCGGTTTCGAGCAGCTTCAGCACCGTGGTATTGACTGCCGCCGGCTCGCCGACGAAGCCCAGATCGAGCGCCTGCTCGATTGCCGAACCCGGATCGCGTGTAGTCCGGGTCAGTTTGCGCGCGGTGATGAGGCCGCCATCCTTGCCGCTCAAGCCGATCGCCAGGCTGCCGGCGGCGTTGATCAGCCCGACGATCTCCTTGTTGATGCCGCCCGACAGGACCATTTCGACGATCTCGACCGTCGCCTTGTCGGTTACCCGCAGGCCGTCGATGAACGAACTCTGGATCTTGAGCCGCGCCAGCATCTGGCCGATCTGCGGTCCGCCGCCATGGACCACGACCGGGTGGATGCCGACCTGCTTCAAGAGCACGATGTCGCGGGCGAAACCGGCGCCGAGGGCCGAATTGCCCATGGCGTGGCCGCCATACTTGACCACGACGGTCTTGCCGCCGTAGCGCCGCATGTGAGGCAGGGCATCGGAGAGAATATCGGCCCGGTGGGCGAGTTCGTCGGCGATCATCTCGAAGCCCTCTTCCCGGGACTGGAAACCGAGCGTCGCATTACCCGACCGGCGCCGGCTCGGCAAGGGCGGCGAGGGCGGCGCGCAGCACCGGAACACCGGCCCCGGTCTCGGCGCTGGTGACATGGAGCACCGGATAGGCTGCGACGTGGCGGGCGATCACGGCGCGAGTCTCGTCGATCCGCGCCGCCCGAACATTCGGGCCGAGCTTGTCGGCCTTGGTCAGGACCAGTTGGTAGGAGACGGCGGCGGCGTCGAGCATCTTCATGACCGGCTCGTCGGTGGACTTCACCCCATGCCGTCCGTCGATCAGCAGCAAGACCCGGCGCAAACTCGGCCGGCCCTGAAGATAGCGGTTGACGAGCTCGGTCCAGCGCGCGATTTCGCTCTTGGGCGCCTCGGCATAGCCATATCCCGGCAGATCGACCAGACTCAGCCGCCGCCCGAGGGTGAAGAAATTCAGCTGCTGGGTCCGGCCGGGGGTGTTGGAGGTCCGCGCCAGGGCGGTGCGCCCGGTGAGCGCGTTCAGCAGGCTGGATTTGCCGACATTCGAGCGGCCGGCGAACGCCAATTCGGGCAGCCCGGCTTCGGGGATGGTCTCGAGCCGGGTCGAGCCGTTGACGAAGACGCAGTCTTGAGCGAACAGCCAGCGGCCGAATTCGAGGGCTGCCGGTTCCGGATCGTGTTCGTCGCACTCGGCCGCCTTCATTCGCCGGGCACGGGCACGGCCGGCCTGGTGCGACGGGTGATCAGCCATTGCTGAGCCATGGTCAGAACCGTACTCCAGGCCCAATAGATCACCAGCCCGGCCGGGAAATTGGCCATCATGAAGGTGAAGATCAGCGGCATGAACTGGAACATCCGTGCCTGCACCGGATCGACCTGCATGGGCTGCATCCGCTGCTGCAGCATCATGCTGAGGCCGTAGAGCAGGGGCCAGACGCCGATCGCCGGCAGGAACGCCGGGGGCGAGAAGGGGATCAATCCGAACAGATTGAACAAGGTCGTCGGATCCGGCGCCGACAGGTCGCCGATCCAGCCGAAGAACGGCGCGTGCCGCATCTCCAGGCTGACATAGAGGACCTTGTAGAGCGAGAAGAAGACCGGGATCTGCAAGGCGATCGGCAGGCATCCGGTGATCGGATTGGCCCCGGCGCGCTTCTGCAGCGCCATCGTCTCCTGGTTCAGCCGCATCTTGTCGTCGCCGAACTTCTCGCGCAGCTTCAGAATTTCCGGCTGCAGCGCCTTCATCTTGTTCATGTTGATGACGGCGCGCGTCTGCAGCGGGAAGAACGCGCCGCGCATCACCACCGTCATCAGCATGATCGCCACCCCGAAATTGCCGGTGACGCCGTAGAGATAGTCGAGCAGATAGAAGATCGGCTTGGTGAAGAACCAGAACCAGCCCCAATCGACGGCATTCTCGAAATGCGGCAAGCCCAGCCGGTCGCGGTAGGCGTCGAGAGTCTGCACTTCCTTCGGCCCGGCAAAGACGAGCACGGCGGTGCTGGCGGTCGCCGCCGGGCCCAGCACGATCTCCGGTCCGAGGAAATCGGCCTGGTAGACCGACTTGCCGGCGCCGACTGCACCCTCGAAGCCGGCGCCGACCGGGAGGGCCTGATCGGCCGGCGCCACCGAGGTCAGCCAGTATTTGTCGGTGAATCCGAACCAGCCGCCGGTGACGCTGCCCCGTGTGCCGGCCGGGACATCCTTGTAGTCCACGTCTTTCTCGACTCCGTTGAAGGATCCGATCGCCCCTTCGAAGGAATAGGTCCACCAGCTGGTCGACGCAGTCGCCGGGATGCTGGACCGGGAAATCAGAGCGTAAGGCGCCAGACTGACCGGTTCGGTCCCGGCATTGGTCACGGTGTCTTTCACCGTGAACATGTATTTGGCGTCGATCGAGATCGTCCGGGTGAAGGTCAGCCCGGCGCCGTTGTCCCAACCGAGGGTGACGGGCGAGGCCGGCGTCAGCTTGTCGCCGCCAGCCGTCCACAGCGTCTGATCGTCCGGCAATTTCAGCGTCGGATCGGCGGCGTGCCAGCCCTGCTGGGCGAAATAGGCATCGGGGCTGCCGGAAGGCGAGAGCAGGACGATTGCCGGGCTGCTCGGATCGAGGGCGGTATGATAGCGTTCCAGGGTGAGATCGTCGATCCGCGCTCCCCGTAGATTGATCGAGCCTTTGACGCTCGGCGTCTCGATCGCGATCCGCGGGCTCAGCAGCAGCGCGTCCGCCCGGCCGAGCTTGGGCTCGGCCGAGGAGGCGAGGCCCGCTCCGGGGGCGGCCGGCTGCGCCACCTGTTCGACGGGCGCCGGGACCGGCGCTCGCTTGGGCTGCGGCGCCAGATACTGGAACGCGAGCAGGATCGTCAGCGACAGCACGATCGCCAGAAAGAGGTTTTTGGTGTCGGGTCCCTGCATCGAATCCTCTAGCACCCCTCGGGGCGTATCAATGCCGTCCCCCGGGACGGCGGCCGGTTGCCTCGGGAACCGGGTCCCAGCCGCTGCCGCCCCAGGGGTGGCAGCGCAGGATCCGCCGGAGCGCCAGCCAGGACCCCCGCCAGGCGCCGAACCGGCCGATCGCCTCCATCGCATAGGCCGAACAGCTCGGCTCGAACCGGCAATTCGGTCCGAGCAGCGGCGAGACCAGCATCCGATAGAGCCATATAATCACTCTCAACAGGCTTGCCATCGGGGTCATCGGCTCGTTCTTCGCGCCTTCACCGACCTGCGGCGCGCCACACACCCAAGCGCTCGAGCGCCGCCTCGAGTTCTCTCACCAAGGAAGGATAAGGGCGCTCCGGCGTTTCGCTCCGCGCGATCACGACGTAGTCGTGGTCCGGGGCGGCATGGATCGGCATCACCTCGGCGACGGCGGCGCGCAGCCGGCGCTTGGCCCGATTGCGCAACACGGCATTGCCGACCTTCTTGGAGGCGGTGAAGCCTACCCGCCTGCCCTCGGCATGCGCGCCGGCGCGCAGCACGTCATCGGCCGGCACGGCCTGGAGGATCAGGCCCGGTGCCACGAATTTCCGCCTGCCGCCGGCCACGCGCAGGAAATCCTCGCGCTGCATCAGCCGGCCGAGGCGGCGGGGCATGGTGTCGCGTCCGCGTCCGGTTCCCGCCCTCAGGCCGACAGGCGCTTGCGGCCCTGGGCGCGGCGGTTCGCCAGGACCTTGCGGCCGCCGACCGAGGCCGACCGGGCGCGGAAGCCGTGCCGACGCTTGCGGACGATCTTGCTGGGCTGATAGGTGCGCTTCACGGGCGAAACTCCATACTCTCGAACCGGTTCGAGGCCCGGCTTATAGGGGAGAGACCTGCCCGAGTCAATTCGCGGCAGCGCGCGCCGCCGCCGGCTCGGCGCCGTCGCCCGCCGTCGTTCGACAAATTGTTGGCGAGCCCGGCGAACCGTGGCAATAGAAGTAGCCCATGTCTCGGTGGTCGGCTGCCGCTCCGATTGTCGCAGCCGGCCGCCGTCTTCCGGATCCGTGTCTTCATCACCTGCCGCGCCGAGCGCTCGTCCATGCGAACCGCCTTGCTCAGATGCTTTAGTTCCCGCTCGACCGGCGACGCCCGCTCCCTGATAATCCGTACCCACGCCGTCGATCCTTCCGACGCTCGACGGTGTTCACGCTCGTAGGTCGATTTCAAACTCAATCGAGCCGGCGCCCGGATCAGCCCGGCCGGCGAGGAGATGCCGCCCCATGTCCGCCATTCTCGACATCCAGGCCCGGGAGATTCTCGACAGCCGCGGCAATCCGACGGTCGAAGTCGATGTCACGCTGGAAAGCGGCAGCATCGGCCGGGCTTCCGTGCCGTCGGGGGCTTCGACCGGCGCGCACGAGGCAGTCGAGCGGCGCGACGGCGATGAGGATCGTTATGGCGGCAAGGGGGTGCTCGACGCCATCGACGCCGTCACCGGCGAGATTTTCGACGCCTTGTCCGGGCGTGACGGCGACGACCAGCTCGACATCGATCAGCTGATGATCGATCTCGACGGCACGCCCAACAAGTCGCGGCTCGGCGCCAACGCCATTCTCGGCGTCAGCCTCGCCTGCGCCAAGGCGGCAGCCGATGAGATCGGCCTGCCGCTGTTCCGGTATGTCGGTGGCGTCTATGCCCGAACCCTGCCGGTGCCGCAGATGAACGTGATCAATGGCGGTGCCCATGCCGACAATCCGATCGATGTCCAGGAATTCATGATCCTGCCGGTCGCGGCCGAGACCATGGCGGATGCGGTCCGGATGGGCTCGGAAGTCTTCCACGCCTTGAGGAAGCAGCTGAAGGCGGCCGGGCACAACACCAATGTCGGCGACGAAGGCGGCTTCGCGCCCGATCTCGCCTCGACCGATGCGGCGCTGGGCTTTCTCATGAAGGCGATCGAGAGCGCCGGCTATGTCCCGGGCGAGGATGTCGCCCTCGCCATCGACGCGGCGGCGACCGAGTTCTATCGGGAAGGCCGCTATCATCTCGACGGCGAAGGCAAGATCTTCGATGCCGACGGTCTGATCCTCTATCTCGAGGATCTCGTCGCCCGCTACCCGATCGTCTCGATCGAGGATGCCATGGCCGAGGATGATTTCGAGGGTTGGGCGGCATTGACCGCGGCGCTGGGCAAGCGCGTCCAGTTGGTCGGCGACGACGTCTTCGTCACCAACCCGAAGCGTCTGGCGGAGGGAATCGAGCGGGGCCTCGCCAATTCGATCCTCGTCAAGGTCAATCAGATCGGAACCCTGTCCGAGACGCTGGAAACCGTCGAGCGCGCGCATCGGGCCGGCTATCGCGTCGTGATGTCGCATCGTTCGGGCGAGACCGAGGATTCGACCATCGCCGATCTCGCCGTCGCGACCAATTGCGGTCAGATCAAGGCGGGTTCGCTGTCGCGCTCGGATCGTCTGGCCAAATATAATCAGCTGATCCGGATCGAGGAGATTCTGGGCGACAGCGGCCGCTATGCCGGCCGCGCCATCTTGCGCGGGTAGGCCGCCTCGGGCTCGGGGCGATGTCATCGCCCGAGCGGTATTTTGCCAAGTCTCGAGAAGTCATGATTGACCCGTCGAGCATTCGGTGATTGACTCTATTGGCCATGGATATTGCACACCACCTCCGCCGGCAGCTCAAATCTCTTCTGGCGCCGGTGATCGGCCTCAGCCTGTCGCTCTATTTCGGCTATCACCTGATCGTGGGCGAGCGCGGCCTGATGGTCTGGGTCCACCTGACCGAGCAGCTCCGTGCCGCCAAGAGCCAGGCGGCCGAGATCCATGCCGAGCGGGAAACCCAGGAGAATCGCGTATCGCTGTTGCGGCCGGAACATCTCGACCCGGACATGCTCGACGAGCAGGCTCGAGCCGGGCTCAATCTGGTCGGACCGGGCGAAGTCGTGATCCTCAACGGCGAGCCGGCGAAATAGGGCCGGGTTCGGCGGCGGTGGAGTTCCCGGCTCGCCGCTTCGCCGCCATCGGGCTGAGCGACGACGGGCCGGTGGCGTGCAACCGACACGACGGACATGCGGCCCCGCCCGCTACCGGCCGCGAGCCGGTCCGGTGCCGGTCTCGGCGGCAAAACAAATATATATCCTCGCGGATTGGCATCCTGCAGCGGGCGCATTATGGTCGGTGGCGAAAGGCAGGGCTTGTGCCGGCGGGCAGCTTCGGCTTTTCACGGGTTTTCTCGCGTGGGAGCAGTCAATGGCCCTGAAGCAGGACAAGGCGAAACCGGCTGCCGAACTGGCGCCGGCATCCGGCGACTTGCTCAAATTCTATCGTCAAATGCTGCTGATTCGGCGCTTCGAGGAAAAGGCCGGCCAGATGTACGGGATGGGCCTGATCGGCGGCTTCTGCCATCTCTATATCGGTCAGGAAGCCGTCGTCGTCGGCATGCAGGCGGCGATCGAACCCGGCGACAGCGTCATCACCAGCTACCGCGATCACGGCCACATGCTGGCCTGCGGCATGGATCCCAAAGGGGTGATGGCCGAGCTGACCGGGCGCAGCGGCGGCTATTCCCGCGGCAAGGGCGGCTCGATGCACATGTTTTCCAAGGCCCAGAATTTCTATGGCGGCCACGGCATCGTCGCCGCGCAGACGCCGCTCGGCACCGGTATCGCCTTCGCCAACAAATATCGCGGCAATGACCGAGTCTGCCTGACATATCTGGGCGACGGCGCGATCAATCAGGGCCAGGTCTACGAATCGTTCAATATGGCAGAACTCTGGAAGCTGCCGGTGATTTACGTCATCGAGAACAACAAATACGGCATGGGTACTTCAGTCGCCCGCGCTTCGGCCAATGCCGATCTGCATGTCCGGGGCGAAGCCTATGGGGTTCCGGGCGTTCAGGTCGACGGCATGGACGTCGCCGCGGTCCATCGGGCCGGAATCGAGGCCGTTGCCCACGCCCGCGCCGGCGCCGGGCCGATCATCCTGGAAATGCTGACATATCGCTATCGCGGCCACTCCATGTCCGATCCGGCGAAGTACCGGACCAAGGAGGAAGTCGTGAAGATGCGCACCGAGCACGACCCGATCGATCTGGTCCGCAAGCGGCTGGTCGATTCCGGCCAGACCGACGAGGCGGCGCTGAAGCTGTTCGACAAGGAGGTGAAGGATCTGGTAACCGCTGCGGCCGAATTCGCTCAGCAGAGCCCGGAACCGGATCCGGCCGAACTCTGGACCGATGTCTTGATCGACGCCTGAGCCACAGCGTCAAGGGATACCCTGCCAGTGCCGATCGAAATCAGGATGCCCGCCCTCTCCCCGACCATGACCGAGGGCAAGCTCGCCAAGTGGCTGAAGGCCGAGGGCGATGCCGTGAAGCCAGGTGATATCCTCGCCGAAATCGAGACCGACAAGGCGACGATGGAAGTCGAAGCCGTCGATGAAGGCCGGCTCGGGCGGATTCTGGTGCCCGAGGGGGCGGAGAATGTCGCCGTGAACACGCCGATCGCCCTGCTCCTGGAAGACGGCGAGACAACGGCGACCGCGGCCGCGCCGCCGCCGCCCGCCCCGGTCCTTGCGGCGAAGCCGGCGGCAGCCGCTCCGGCCGTCTCGCCCTCGGCGCCGGTGGCGGCCGAGCCCGACTGGTCTGGCCCCATGATCAAGCAGACCGTGCGCGAGGCGCTGCGCGACGCCATGGCCGAAGAAATGCGCCGGGACGACCGAGTCTTTCTCATGGGCGAGGAAGTCGCCGAATACCAGGGCGCGTACAAGGTCAGCCAGGGCCTGCTCGAGGAGTTCGGCGCCCGCCGCGTGATCGACACGCCGATCACCGAACATGGCTTCACCGGCCTCGGCGTCGGCGCCGCCTTCGCCGGTCTCCGCCCGATCGTCGAATTCATGACCTTCAATTTCGCCATGCAGGCGATCGACCAGATCGTGAATTCGGCGGCCAAGACGCGCTACATGTCGGGCGGCCAGATGGGGGCCTCGATCGTCTTTCGCGGCCCCAACGGCATCGCCTCGCGGGTTGCCGCCCAGCATTCCCAATGCTATGCCAGCTGGTACGCGCATTGTCCGGGGCTCAAGGTGGTGGCGCCCTATTACGCCGCCGACTGCAAGGGCCTGCTCAAATCCGCGATCCGCGATCCGAACCCGGTGATCTTCCTCGAACACGAGCTGGTCTACGGCCAGACCCACGACGTGCCCGATCATCCGGATTGGACCGTGCCGATCGGCAAGGCGCGGGTGGTCCGGCCGGGCGACGGGGTGACGCTCATCGCCTTTTCGCACATGGTGCAATTCGCCGTCGAGGCGGCCGAGCAACTGGCCGAAGCCGGGATTTCGGCGGAAGTGATCGATCTGCGCACCATCCGGCCGTTCGATCTCGAGACCGTGGTGAATTCGATCAAGAAGACCAACCGTGCCGTCGCGATCGAAGAGGGCTGGCCCTTCGCCGGCATCGGCGCCGAAATTGCGGCGCTGACGATGGAAAACGCCTTCGACTGGCTGGATGCACCGGTCAAGCGCGTCCACGGTGCCGATGTGCCGCTGCCCTATGCCGCCAATCTGGAGAGTCTGGCGGTGCCGCACACGGCCGATATCGTCGCCGCCGCCCGGGAAGTCTGCTACCGCTGAATCGGTTGGCGTTGGGGGAAGAAGATGCCGATTGAGATCACCATGCCGGCCCTGTCGCCGACCATGACCGAAGGGAATCTCGCCAAGTGGCTGAAGCACGAAGGCGACCCGGTCAGGGCCGGCGACATCCTCGCGGAAATCGAGACCGACAAGGCGACCATGGAAGTCGAAGCCGTCGATGAAGGCACGCTCGGCCGGATCATGGTCGCCGACGGCGCCCAAGGCGTGAAGGTCGGGGCGGTCATCGCGTTGCTGTTGGAAGAGGGCGAGAGCGCCGCCGCGCCGCCGTCCGCCGCGGCGCCGTCACCTCCGGCGGCTCGCCCCGTACCGGCGGCTCCGCCGGCCGCCGCGTCGATCCCCGCGCCGGCTCCCTCGGTTCCCGCGGCGGCGGAGCCGGGCGAGCGGATCGTCGCCAGCCCTCTCGCCAGGCGCATGGCGGCCAAGGCCGGGCTGGATCTCGGCGCCGTGCAGGGCACAGGCCCCCATGGCCGGATCGTCAAATCGGACATCGAGGCGGTCCTGGCCAAAGGGGTTCCGGCCCGGCAACCCTCCGCCCCGCCGCCGCTCCCGCCGCCGGCCCCGGCCGGAGGAGTCCCGGCCGCGCTCGGCAAGGACCGGGTCGTAGCCCTCGCCGGCAATCTGCCCTACCAGCTCGTGCCCCATACCGGCATGCGCCGGACCATCGCCCGGCGCTTGACCGAGGCCAAACAGACGATCCCGCATTTCTACCTGACGATCGAGTGCGTCCTCGACCGGCTGCTCGAGATCCGGGCCGATCTGAACAAGAGCGGGACCGGTGAATACAGGCTTTCGGTCAATGATTTCATCATCCGCGCTTCGGCCCTGGCGCTCCGGAAGGTGCCGGAGGCGAACGCCTCGTGGTCGGATGACGGCATCCTGCTCTGGGACGCGGTCGATGTCTCGGTCGCCGTCGCCATCGAGGGCGGGTTGATCACGCCGATCATCAAGCGCGCCGATACCAAAGGGCTGGCCCAGATCTCGACCGAGATGCGGGACCTGGGGGCCCGGGCCAAGTCCGGCAAGCTCAAGCTCGAGGAGTTCCAGGGCGGCACCTTCTCCATCTCCAATCTCGGCATGTTCGGGATCAAGGAGTTCTCGGCCGTGATCAACCCGCCGCAAGGCGCGATCCTGGCGATCGGGGCCGGCGAGCAACGGCCGATCGTGAAGAACGGTGCCCTCGGGGTGGCCACGGTGATGAGCTCGACCCTCTCCGTCGATCACCGCGTCGTCGACGGCGCCACCGGCGCGCGCTTCCTCCAGGCCTATAAGAAGCTGATCGAAGATCCGCTCTCGATGTTGCTCTGAGGAGTCCCGGCGCATGGCGGAAACTTCATTCGATCTCGTCGTCATCGGCGGCGGCCCTGGCGGCTATGTCGCCGCGATCCGGGCGGCGCAGCTGAAACTGAAGGTCGCCCTGGTCGAGCGCGAGCATCTGGGCGGAATCTGCCTCAATTGGGGCTGCATCCCGACCAAGGCGCTGCTGCGGACAGCCGAGATCAATCATCTGCTCCATAATCTCGATGCCTATGGCTTCAGCGCCGAGGATATCCGGTTCGATCTGGCCAAGATCGTCAAACGCTCGCGCGATGTCGCCGGTCAGCTTTCGGCCGGGGTCAAGCATCTCCTGAAGAAAAACAAGGTGACCGTGTTCGACGGCAGCGCCCGGCTCGACGGCATCGCCGGCGGCAGCCGCAAGGTTGCGGTCGAGAAGGACGGCAAGCCGGTCGCTTCCCTCGGCGCCGCGAACGTGATTCTGGCCACGGGCGCGCGGGCACGCAGCCTGCCCGGGCTGGAGCCGGACGGCAAGCTGATCTGGACCTACAAGGAGGCGATGGTGCCGCCGGCGCTGCCGAAATCGCTGCTGGTCGTCGGCTCCGGCGCCATCGGTATCGAATTCGCCAGCTTCTACCGCAATCTCGGCTCGCAAGTCACCGTCGTCGAGATGCTCGACCGGATCCTGCCGGTCGAAGACGAGGAGATTTCGGCGTTCGCGCGCAAATCCTTCGAGCGGCAGGGGATGAAGATCGTGACCTCGGCCACGGTCGAGAAGGTGACGCGCGGCGCCGAGTCGGTGGCCGTCACCATCGCCGGCGAGGACCAGACCCAGACCGTCACGGTCGACCGGGTCATCAGTGCCATCGGCATCGTCGGCAATACCGAGGGGCTCGGGCTCGAAGGCACCAAGGTCAGGATCGAGCGCACCCATGTCGTGGTCGACCCCTATTGCTTCACCGGTGAGCCGGGCGTCCATGCCATCGGCGATCTGGTCGGGCCGCCCTGGCTCGCCCACAAGGCCAGCCATGAAGGCGTCCTCTGCGTCGAGCATCTGGCCGGGATCGAAGGCGTCCATCCGCTCGATCCCGACAAGGTCCCGGGCTGTACCTATTGCCGGCCGCAGATCGCCTCGGTCGGCCTGACCGAGGCCAAGGCCAAGGCCGCCGGCCATGCGGTCAGGGTCGGGCGTTTCCCCTATGTCGGCAACGGCAAGGCGATAGCCCTGGGCGAGACCGAGGGCTTCGTCAAGACCGTGTTCGACGCCGAGACCGGGGCGCTTCTCGGCGCCCACATGATCGGTGCGGAAGTGACCGAGCTGATCCAGGGCTACGTGGTCGGCAAGACGCTGGAGACGACCGAGGCCGAACTGATCGAGACGATCTTCCCGCATCCGACTCTGTCCGAGATGATGCATGAAGCCGTGCTTGACGCCTATGGCCGAGCCATCCACTTCTAGCGGTACGCCAGCACGATCGAAGGACCTTGTCATGACCATGGCCGAGGGTGCGGCGCCGATACGGCATCCGGAGAAACGCGCCAATCCGGACCGGCCGGCGCCGCGCAAGCCGGACTGGCTCAGGGTCAAGGCCCCGACCAGCCGGGAATATCACGAGACCCGCACGCTGATGCGCGATCTCCGGCTGAACACGGTGTGCGAGGAAGCGGCCTGCCCGAATATCGGCGAATGCTGGCAGCAGAAGCACGCCACGATCATGATCCTGGGCAGTGTGTGCACCCGGGCATGCGCCTTCTGCAACATCGCCACCGGCCTGCCCGACCGGCTCGACCCGCACGAGCCCGCGCATGTCGGCACGGCGGTGGCCGCGCTGGGTCTGGCCCATGTCGTCGTCACCTCGGTCGATCGCGACGATCTGGAGGATGGCGGGGCGGAACATTTCGTGCAGACCATCCAGGCAATTCGAGCTCGGGCGCCGGGCACGACGATCGAGGTGCTGACCCCCGATTTCCTGCGGAAAGCTGGTGCGATCGAAGCCGTGGCCGGGGCCAGGCCCGATGTCTTCAACCATAATCTCGAGACCGTGCCGCGGCTCTACGCCAGCGTCCGGCCGGGTGCCCGCTATTTCCACTCGCTCCGGCTCCTGGATATGGTCAAGCGGCTCGATCCCTCGATCTTCACCAAATCGGGAATAATGGTAGGCTTGGGCGAGGAGAAGGAGGAAGTGCTCCAGGTCATGGACGATCTCCGCGCGGCGGACGTGGATTTCCTGACCATCGGGCAGTATCTCCAGCCGACGCCCAAGCACCATCCGATTGCCTCGTGGATCTCGCCCGAGATGTTCGAATCCTATCGCAAGCTCGCCTATGGCAAGGGTTTTCTGAGGGTCGCGGCGAGTCCGCTGACGCGCTCCTCCCATCATGCCGGGGAGGATTTCCTGCGCCTGCGGGCGGCCCGCGCGGCCAAGCTCGCGTGCGCCGGCTGAGCCATGGCGAAATATTCGGAACAGCGGCTGCTGCCCTATAGTCGAGAGCAACTCTTCGATCTGGTCGCCGATATCGAGCGCTACCCGGAATTCCTGCCCTGGTGCGTCGGCGCCCGGATCGGCGAGCGCAACGGCAACCAGATCAAGGCCGATCTCGCCATCGGTTTCCAGATGTATCGCGAACGATTCACCTCGGTCGTCCTCCTCGACCCGCCGGCCGGCATCCATGTGACCTATTCGGACGGCCCGTTCCGCTATCTGGAAAATCACTGGAAATTCGCGGCCGGGCCGAATGGGGGTTGCGTCATCGATTTCTATGTCGATTTCGAATTCAAATCGATGCTGCTCCAGCGCGTGATCGAAATGCTGTTCAGCGAAGCGGTGCGCCGGATGGTCGCCGCTTTCGAGAGCCGGGCGCGGCAGCTCTATGGGCCGGGAGCGCCGGGTATCTCGGCGCAAGTGCTGCCGCGGCCGGGGTGAGGGGCTCGGATCGGGAGCGGTTGGGCGCTGCCGACAGGTCTGCGAGGTTGCGCCCATTCGCAGTTGCGCTATAGCTATCGAGGGTGCTCAGGCGAACCTTGTGGAGATGCGGTCGGCATGGCGCACGACGTGTTCATCAGCGTGTCGTCGAAGGACAAGGTTACGGGCGACGCTGTCTGCGCGGCGCTGGAGGTGCATGGCATAAGCTGCTGGATCGCACCGCGCGACATCGAACCCGGCGCAGAGTGGGCCGAATCGATCATCGATGCAATCACTGACGCGCGATGTCTGGTGCTGGTGTTTTCCGGCCACGCCAACACTTCGCCGCAGATCCGCCGCGAGGTCGAGCGCGCCGTCAACAAGGACATCCCGATCATCCCGTTGCGCATCGAGGACGTGCCGCCCTCGAAGACGCTGGAATACTTCATCAGCACGCCGCATTGGCTCGACGCTTTCACGCCGCCGCTGGATCGCCATCTCGAGCGGCTGGCGCAGGCGATCCGACGCCGCTTGGGCCAGACCCCTGCCGATGCAGCGGTAGCGGGTAAGCCGGCGGCCGCTAAAACTGCCACGCGCGCATCCGTGAAGACGGCGACGCCCGAGGCCGACGACATGGCCGTGATCCCGGCGGGGCATTTCAGCATGGGCTCGAATGCCGCCGAGACGACACGGGAGAAAGTCCCCGATCAATGGGGGGCTTGGGAGCGTCCGCAGCATAAGGTGACGCTCAGATCGTTTCTGCTGGCGAAACATACGGTGACGCGGGGTGAGTTTGCGGAATTCGCGGCGGTGACGGGGTACTCGCCGTCAGGCTCCTATGTCTGGACCGGCAGTAAATACGAATTCAGCGCGACGGCGAATTGGCAGAGTCCTGGTTTCGAGCAGACGGACCGACATCCGGTCGTCTGTGTGAGCCACGACGATGCCGAGGCCTACATTCGTTGGTATTCGCAGAAGATGGGGCGAGCCTATCGTCTGCCGAGCGAAGCGGAATGGGAATATGCGGCCCGGGCGGGAACGACGACGGCGCGGTATTGGGGCGATAGTTCGACCGCTCAGTGCGACTATGCCAACGGGGCGGATCTGACGGCCAAAGACAAATTTCCCGGCTGGACCGTGGCCGAGTGCAGGGATGGTTGGGTTTACACGGCGCCGGTCGGTTCGTTCCGCCCCAATGCGTGGGGTCTCTATGACATGCTGGGTAACGTCTGGGAATGGACGGCGGATTGCTGGAATGAGAGCTATGCGGGCGCGCCATCGGACGGCAGCGCCTGGACAACCGGGAATTGTGGGGGGCGCGTCGTTCGCGGCGGGGCCTGGAGCGGCATTCCCTGGCTCCTGCGCTCTGCCCTCCGCAGCTGGGTCGCCTCGGGCAACCGGTACGTCGATTCCGGCTTCCGCCTGGCCAGGACGCTCCCATAAGGAGCGTTACGTCTTGGATCTTTAGTTCTTTACCTCTTGGGGGAAGTCCAGAAGGGGGTGTCCCCCTTCTGGTCGCGAAGCGACCGAATCGGAGATGCGATGGGGTACAAGGGCCGGGATCAAGCGAGGACGACGGGGCCGGCGGTGGAGGCGATGTATCGCTTTCTGTTGTGGCTGGTGCCGGCTTCGAAGTTCGCGATCCCAAGCCGCGCACCGGAGACTGACCCTGCATCCGCGCAAGACCGCAATCATGGCGACAGCTCAGCCGGCCCAGTTCCTCGGCCTCGAACTCTATGCCGATGGGCGTCGCCGGCTGCCCGCCGAGACGGTACGGCGGTTCCGCAACCGGCTGCGCTCGCTCCAGGATCGCCATGGCGCGGGCACCGCGACCTTCGACGAAATTCTTCCGCGAGTCCGGTCGTGGGTGGCGCATTCCCGCCATGCCGATACCGGACGATTGCGGGAAGCGATCTTCCGCGACACGGTCTATTCCGTGCCGGGGGGGCCTGACCGCCCCGGTGGCGCGTCGTTCGCGGCGGTTCCTGGAACAACAATCCCAGGAACCTGCGCTCTGCCAACCGCAACAGGAACGACACGGGCAACCGGAACAACAATTCCGGCTTCCGCCTGGCCAGCACGCACCCACGCCCGAGCCGCCGCGCCCAAGGACGCTGCGGGAGCGCCGGGGATCTCGGCGCAAGTGCTGCCGCGGCCGGGGTGAGCGGGAGTGCCGGCACCCTCTGCTTCGCTCGAGGCGGCGTCATCCGCCGCAGTGCTCACTCACCTGAACCAGTGCCCGGCGTAGCGCCTCGACATCGAGGGGCGGGAGGATCGTCACCAGCGGGCTCTGCGGCAGCCCGCAGGCTGTCGTGGCGATGATCGGCAATCCTGCGGCAAGGGCCGCGAGCAGATGCCGCGGCCGCTCTTCGACCAGGGAAGGCTGGACGATCGCGGCCACGTCCGGGAGCCAAGTGCCGGGCACGGTGCTGTCGCCCGGCCGCCGCGTCTGGATCCCGCGCCAGAAATCCGGCCCTTCGAGATCGCTGCCGAGCAGGAGCAGTTCGAGATCGAGACCGCGGAGCGCCGCACGCAGCTCGAAGGCGCCTTTGCGGGCGACGGTCGGCCCGGCGAAGGCGATGCGGCGGGGAAGCGCCCGGCCGCTCTCGAGGCGGGGCCTAGACGGCAAGACCCAATCGAGCAGCCGGGCCCGGCCGGGGAAGAGGGCGGCAATCTCGGGGTGTGCGGTGACGATGCAGTCGGCGGCGGCCAGCGCCTCGGCCTCGGCTTCGACCAGGGCCGGGGGTGCGCGAAAATCCCGGAGCGTCGTCCGGTCCGGAGCGAGGACGGCAGCATGGTCGAGCCGGGCCTGGAGCGTCGCCATCGGCAGCCGGGTCATCACCACGGTGATCGCCCGGCCACCGAGCCCGCCGGCGCGCCAGAGCCGGGGCAGCAGGGATTGGGCGACCACGAGTTCGGTCGTGTCTTCCGTCAACCTCCGGCCGAGGCTGCGGGCGATGCCGGCCGCCCCTTCGATTTCGGCCAGTCGCCGCGCCGGACCCTGGGCCTGGAGCCGGCGCACCCGGAGCATGCGCCGCAGCGCCGTGACCGGCGCCGTTGCGACCGCGTCGAAACCCGTCGTCGGCCAGGAATAGCGGGCGAGCCCCAAGACTCTACCGTCGAGCGGGATGCCGAGCAGGTCCCCGGGCTGCCGCATTTCGGCGAGGTAGGTCCGGATCTCCGGCCAGTTCTCATCGAGGAGAAAGGCCCGGCGCCCATCTTGCCCGGGCCGGGGCGGCTTGTCGTGGCGGAAACACTCGGTTTCGCCACAGCTGGCGCAGCTCTGCGCCGCACGCTGCGGCAGGAGTACCGCGCTATACGATGGCCGAGCTGCTGGCGGCATCGGACTATTCGCAACCGCAGCCACCCGAGGAGCGGGAATGGGTCGATGCGCCGGCGGTCGGCGGTGAATTGCCATGATGCGGGGCGATATCTATCTGGAGACGCTCGATCCCACGGCAGGGCGCGAACAGCAGGGGCATCGGCCCGTGCTGTTCGTGTCGCCGACCGAGTTCAATGCGGCGACGAAGCTGCCGGTGGTCCTGCCGATCACCAACGGCGGCGAGTTCGCCCGGCGCATCGGCTTCGCCGTGCCGATCTCCGGCATCAAAACCACCGGGGTAGTGCACTGCGACCAACCCCGGGTTCTCGAACTTCATGCCCGCAACGGCCGGAAAGTGGATCGGTTGCCGGCACCGATCCTGGAAGAAGTCCTCGCCAGGCTCGCCCCGATCTTCGAGTAGCGATCCCTCGGGCGTTCGGGCTCGGCCCTTCAACCGCCCACCGCCCGATAAGCCGTCGGATCCGGCACCCCGGCCTCGGCGAAGCCCCTGCGCCGGAGCTGGCAGGAATCGCAGGCGCCGCACGCCAGATCGGGCGGGGCCGGATCGTAGCAGGACAGGGTCAGCCGATAGTCGAGCCCGAGTTCGGTGCCGCGGGCGATGATCCCGGCCTTGGTCAGGGTCATCAGGGGCGCATGGATCTGGAGCCGTTCTCCGCGTTCCACGGCGGCGCGGGTGGCGAGATTGGCCATCGCCTCGAAGGCGCGGATGTATTCCGGGCGGCAATCGGGATATCCGGAATAATCGAGCGCATTGACGCCGATGAAAATGTCGCGAGCGCCGCTGACCTCGGCGTAGGCGAGGGCGAAGCTCAAGAAGATGGTGTTGCGGGCCGGTACGTACGTGATCGGAATGCCCTGGCCCATCGCCGCCGCGGAGCGATGCTTGGGCACCTCGATCTCGGCGGTCAGCGCCGAGGCGCCGAATCCGCGCAGGTCGATCTTCAGCACGGCATGATGCCGGATGCCCAGGGACGCCACGACGCGGCGCGCGGCCTCCAGCTCCAGAAGATGGCGCTGGCCGTAATCGAAGGACAGGGCGTGGACGTCCCAGCCGTCGCGGCAGGCGATGGCGGCGACCGTGGCGGAATCGAGGCCGCCGCTCACCAGAACGATCGCAGGTTGCATCAGATCCTCACTCCCTGCTCCAAGCGGGTAAAGCTTACAGGAAATTCATTTGCGGCACCGGCCGAGGCGACTAATGTCGGCCGATCTTCAATCCGGCTCGGCGCCCGTCCTTACGCTGCCGTCGCGCCTCTGTCCAGGAGACCCGAATTGCTCCGTCTCTCCGCCAGTACTCTCCTCGTCGCCTTGCTGCTCGCCGCCGGCGCCGTTCCGGCCGTCGCCGCCGAGGCGCCGCTCATCGACGTCAAGGACTTCTTCAAGAACCCGGAACAGGCGAGCCTCGAACTGTCGCCCAACGGCGAGTACATCGCCTATCTGGCCTCCTGGAACAACCGGCTCAATGTCTGGGTAAAGAAGATCGGCGAGGATCAGCCGCAACGCATCACCGCCGATACCGCGCGCGATATCCGCAGCTTCTCCTGGACCACCGACGACCGCCTGGTCTATGCCCAGGACACCGCCGGCGACGAGAATTTCAAGCTGTTCTCGGTCAAGCGCGACGGCACCGGGCTGATCAACCTGACGCCTTGGGACGGTGTCCGCGCCGACATCGTCGAAGTGCCCTATGAAGACCCTCAGCACATCATCATCCAGCACAACAAGCGCAACAAGAAGGATTTCGACGCCTTCCGCGTCGATGTCGACACCGGCAAGGCCGACCTGTTGGTGCAGAATCCCGGCAACGTCGAGTCCTATCTGGCCGACCACCACGGTGTCATCCGGCTGGAGACGCAGACCGACGGCGTCAACAGCAAGCTGCTCTACCGCGCCTCGGAAAAAGACAAGTTCAAGACGGTGATCTCGACCAATTTCCGCGAAAGCGTCTCGCCGCAATTCTTCACGTTCGACGACAAGCATCTGATCGCGACCTCGAATATCGGCCGCGACAAGGCCGCACTGGTCGAACTCGACCCGGCGACCGGCAAGGAAGTCAAAGTTCTGTTCGAGCATCCCGAAGTCGATGTCGAGGGAGCGCTCAAGTCCGAGGCGCGCAAGCAGCTGACCGCCGCCGTGTTCGTGACCGACAAGCGCCACTACGCCTTCTTCGACAAGACCCGCCAAGCCCTCCAGATGAATCTGGAGGCGAAGCTGTCCGGGGTCGAGGTCGAGGTCGCCAGCACCGACCGCAAGGAGGATCGGTTTCTGGTCAGAACCACGAGCGATCGCAGCCGCGGCGACTATTACCTCTACGACGACAAGGGCGAGGTACTTACCCATCTGGTCTCGGTCGCACCTTGGCTGAAGCCGGCCGAACTGGCCGCGATGCAGCCGGTGACCTATACCGCGCGTGACGGGCTGGTGATCCATGGCTATCTCACGCTGCCGGTCGGAGTCGAGGCCAAGAATCTGCCGCTGATCGTCAATCCGCATGGCGGACCCTGGGCGCGCGACACTTGGCGCTTCGATCCGGAAGAGCAGTTCCTGGCCAATCGCGGCTATGCCGTGCTGCAGATGAATTTCCGCGGCTCGACCGGCTATGGCAGGAAATTCTGGGAGGCGAGCTTCGGCCAATGGGGCCGCGCCATGCAGGACGACATCACCGACGGCGTTCAGGAGATGATCAAGCAGGGCATCGCCGATCCCAAGCGCGTCGGCATCTATGGCGGCTCCTACGGCGGCTACGCGACGCTCGCCGGCGTCGCCTTCACCCCGGATCTCTATGCCGCGGCGGTCGATTATGTCGGCGTCGCCAACATGCTGACCTTCATGAAGACGATTCCGCCCTATTGGGAAGCCGAGCGCAAGGAAATGGAGGAGATGATCGGCTATACCGACGACGCAGCCGGCATCGCCCGGATGAAGGCGGCCTCGCCGATCGACAGCGCCGACAAGATCAAGACGCCGCTGCTGATCGCCCAGGGTGCCCACGACCCGCGCGTCAACAAGGCGGAATCGGACCAGATGGTGGCGGCGCTCCGCGCGCGCGGCGTCGATGTCCCCTATATGGTCAAGGAGAACGAGGGCCACGGGTTCCACAACGAGGAAAACCGCTTCGCCTTCTATCGGGCGATGGAGCAGTTCTTCGGCAAATATCTCAACGGCAAGGTCGGCCCCGGTGAGGATGTGCTGGCCGAGCTGAAGAGCTGACCGAGCCTCGACGACCCTCGCCCGCTGCGCGCGGGCGGGGGCTCACTCTTCTTCCGCGGGCTCGTCCTCGTCGATCAGCACGGCCGAAATCTGGTCGTAGCGGATGGTGATCGAGCCGAGGGCGCGGCTGCGGCTCACCACCGTGCCGGCCGCTCCGGACAGCTGTTCGAACGAGACGACGTCGCCCTGATCGGCATCGAGGAGCGTGAAGGTCAGCCAGATCTGGTCGAGCGGATCGCGCCGGGCCTCGGTGATTTCCGAGACGGCGAAGGTCGAGCCGTCGGTGACCTTGACCGCGGCGCGGTTGTCGGCATAGAGCCAGAGATCGTGGAACGCCTCGGCCATGCCGAGCACGAGCTGGTTGGTGCGGTCATATTGAGCCTGGGCGCGGGCGGTGCCTTCGTCATCGGTCGGGTACATTTCAATCCTCCGTGGAAGGGCGCAAACCCTATTATGGGGCTTCGGGATCGCCCTGCCCAGGGCGGATCGACGGAATTGCGCATTGCCGTCCTGCCGCAGGCCGGCCATGATCGCGCCGCAGGGGTTGCCGAAGACCGGGAGCCGAGCCTGAAATGCTGATCGAACAGCTGAACGAGGCGGAGCGCGCCCTGCTGGCGGCCGCAGGCGCCTTCCGCCGTGAATACGTGGCACCGCGCGCGGCCGAATGGGAACGCCGGCGCGCGCTTCCGCGCGAGGCCTTGCGCGCGGCTGCGGTGCTGGGCCTCACCGGCATCGAAGTACCGAAGGATCGCGGCGGGCAGGGATGTCGCTTCCCGGCGAAACTGCTGATTGCCGAGGAGCTGTCGCGTTCCTGCATGGCGTTCGCCTTCGCGCTCATCAATACCCAGAATGTCGCGGCCAATATCGCCGTCAACGGCACGCCGGCGCAGATCGAGCGCTATCTGGCGCCGCTGCTGGCCGGCGAGATCACCGGCTGCACCTCGCTCACCGAACTCGGGGCCGGCAGCGATTTTCCGGCGATCACCACGATTGCCCGCCGGGTCGAAGGCGGCTGGGCGATCGAGGGCGAGAAGGCCTGGGCGACCAACGGCGCCTCGGCCGATGTCGCAATCACCTATGTCAAGACCGACCAGGCCCCGGGGCCGGACGGCATCGCCGCCTTCCTGATCGACGCCCGGCTGCCCGGTTTCGAGCGGCTGCCGCCCTATGGGCTGATGGGCGGGCATGCGATCGGTGCCGGCGGCTTTCGCCTGACCGGATATCGCGCCGAAGACTCCGACCTGTTCCTGCCGCCCGGACGCGCTTTCAAGCGGGCGCTCAACGGCATCAACGGGGCGCGCGCCTATGTCGCCGCCATGTGCTGCGGCATGGTCGAGGAATCGTTGACTCTGGCGCTCGAATACGGCTGCCGGCGCCGGGCCTTCGGCAAGGCGCTGATCGAGCATCAGGGTCTGCGCTGGGCGCTGGCGGATGTCGCGACCGATCTGGAGGCGGCGCGGCTTCTGACCTATCGTGCCGCCGAACTGATCGGGCGTGGCGAGGACGCCGTGCTCGCCGCTGCCCATGCCAAGAAATTCGCTGCCCGCATGGCCCAGCAGCGGCTCGGCGACTGCCTCCAGGCGATGGGTGCCGAAGGCTTGCGCGCGGCGTATCCGATCGGCCGCCACATCGCCTGCGCCCGGATCGCCGGATTCGTCGACGGCTCGACCGAGATGCAGAACGAGCGGATCGGGGCGATCCTGGCCAAGCGCGGATCGGCTGGTGCGAACCCGGCTTGACTCTTGGCCCGATTCTGCTAGAACAAAAAAAGAACGAAAGATCGGCCCGAACGATCCCCGGAGCCGGAGCAGGGACATGGCGACACTTCCAGATCAGCGGGCACAAACGGAACGGCCGGCTTTGGCGGCGCTCAAGGCCGAGTTGCGCCGGCTCGAAGGCGCCGGCCGGCGGGAGCAATCGGTCCGGCCGATCGGCGTGGCCGGGCTCGAACAGGGGCTGCCCGGAGGCGGTTTGGCCCGGGGGGCGCTGCACGAGATCGTGGCCGGCCCGGGCGGGGCGGCGGCGGCCGAAGGCTTCGCCGCGAGCCTGCTGGCCGGGCTGGTGCGGCACGGGCCGGTGCTGTGGTGCACGCGCGAGACCGGGCTTTACGGGCCGGGCCTGGCCCGGCTCGGCCTCGCCCCGGACCGGCTGATCCTGGTTAGCGCCCGCCGTCCGGCCGATCTGCTCTGGGCCATGGAAGAGGGGCTGAAGACTCCCGGCCTCGCCGCCGTGCTGGGCGAGCCCGAGCGCTTCGATCTGACCGCGAGCCGCCGGCTGCAGCTGGCGGCCGAGGCGTCGGGCGTGACCTGCCTGGTGCTGCGCCGGGAACACAGCGTCGCGGAGCGACAGATCGGGAGCAGCGTCGCGGAGCGACAGATCGGGAGCAGCGTCGCGGAGCGACAGATCGGGAGCAGCGTCGCGGTCACGCGCTGGCGGGTGACGCCGGTGCCGAGCGGCCCGGCTTTCGCCGCCGATACCCGCGATTTCGGCCTGGCCCGGGCGCGCTGGCGAGTTGAACTCACCCGCTGCCGCGGCGCCGATTGGGCCGCGGGAACCGAGGGCCATGGCGTCTGGCTGATGGAGGAGGGCGATGCATCGGGTGCCGTCGCCGTGGCCGTGCCATCGGCCGACCGGTCTGCTGCAACGGTGCCGGAGCGGCTGAGGGCATGACGCCGATGCCGCGCTCCGGGTCGGCTCCTCGAGCGGGGGCCGTGACTGACCCGTTGGATGCCGGTGTCCGGGCATCGGAACAAAACACCTGGATAAGTGTCGTTGTAGGGCGTGTCCTGATAATCTCGCCGACGCGCAATCAAGGGCGAATTCACGCGCAAATTAGCTGAGATTGGGCAGGAGGTTCGACGCGAACGCCAGAATCGGGTTTTGATCGAGCTGCTGCGGCTTCCTGTCGCGCACCCGCACTGCTTCATGCGTTGTGCTGGTGCGTGCTTCATTGTAAGCACATTTTGCACGAATCGGAACCGGTGTCAGGGGGGGCTGCGTGCCTCGGGTCAGCTCACGTCCAAAACTCGAAAGCTTTAATTTTCGTGTGGATGGAGAGCTGAAGCGCGCCTTCCTGGAGGCGGCGGAGGCCGCGGACCGTCCAGCAGGTTCCATTCTGCGGGACTTCATGCGGAGCTATCTTGCCCAGCAAGGACGTGGCTCGAGCGCAGGGCTCGAAGAGGTCGACCACGTTGCCCGAAAACGTCCATGCAAGCCCACATGAATTCCATTCCGGAGAGGCGGGCATGATGAGCACTGGTGAAGCCGTTCCTGCGCTGTCGGAGCTGGCTGGAAGTGGTATCGAGGGCTTGGATGACGTGCTCATTGGTGGCTTCCAACGAAATCGGCTGTACCTGGTCGAAGGCGAACCGGGGACGGGGAAGACGACGCTTGCGCTGCAATTTCTAATCGAGGGAGCCAAACACAACGAAAAATGCCTTTATATCACACTGGCGGAAACCGAGGATGAGCTGAGGACGGGTGCTGCCTCACACGGCTGGGACCTCGGCGGCATCGACATATTCGAGCTCCTTCCCCCAGAAAGCCTCCTGGATGAGAAGCAGCAGCAGAGCCTGCTTTATTCATCGGACCTGGAACTGGGGGAAACGACCCGATTGGCTTTCGAGGCGATCGAACGGATATCGCCGGCTCGGGTTGTTTTCGACAGCCTGTCGGAAATACGGCTTCTGGCGCAGTCGTCGCTGCGATACCGGCGACAGCTTCTCGCCCTGAAGCACTATTTCGCGCGGCACGGCGCAACCGTCCTGTTTCTGGACGATCTGACCGCCGAAGCGACCGAACGGACGGTTCACAGCATCGCGCATGGTGTGATCCATCTCAAGGAAGTCGCACCGGAATATGGCGCGGAGCGCCGCCGCCTGCGCGTCGTCAAATGTCGCAGTCAGGCATTTCGAGGCGGATTTCACGATGTCGTCGTCGCACGGGGCGGGCTGCAAGTCTTTCCTCGTTTGGTGGCCTCCGAACATCACCGGAACTTTGGCCGTGAACGGCTCCAGTCGGGCATAGCCGAACTGGATACGTTGCTCGGCGGCGGACTCGAGCGAGGCTCGTCCGCGCTGATTCTCGGACCGTCGGGGGCGGGCAAGTCTCTTCTGACCTTGCAGTTCCTCAAGCAGGCGGTGTCGCGCGGCGAGCGCGCCGCCATGTTCGCCTTTGACGAAGACATCGGACTTCTGACGGCCCGCGCGGTGCACCTGGGCATCGATCTGAAGGGTATGCAGGAAAGTGGCGCGCTGACCCTGATGCAGGTTGATTCCGCCGAGCTTTCGCCCGGGGAGTTCGCCCACAAGGTCCGGAACTGCGTGGAGGAGCACCAGGCACTGACAATCGTAATCGATAGCTTAAACGGCTACCAGATGGCGATGCCTGACGAAAATTTTCTCCTCCTGCACATGCACGAACTACTGATGTATCTCAACCGCCGAGGTATCTCTACTTTCCTTACGGTGGCGCAACACGGACTCGTCGGTGACATGCGATCGCCCGTGGACGTCACTTATCTCTCCGACACGGTCCTGCTGTTGCGGTTCTTTGAAGCCCATGGACGAATGTTGCGTGCATTGTCAGTTATTAAAAAGAGAACCGGAAACCATGAAGACACGATTCGTGAACTCCGTATTACCGGTCTCGGCATCCAGGTCGGCGCTCCGCTCACCGGGTTCCAAGGCGTGATGCGGGGGGTCCCGATCTACACGGGAAGCCGGACGCCACCGACATCTCTGCAGGACGAATGAGCGGACCGCTCATGTCGGAACCACGCAATGACGAGAATCGAGCCCTCATTCTGGCTCCCTTCGGTCGGGATGGCTTGGTTGCAGCGGGTATTCTCGCTGAAACCGGGCATAGGGCACGCCCGTGCGTAACGCTCGACGATCTCGTGGCCGAGCTGAAGGCGGGCGCAGGCTGCATTGTCATCACCCAGGAGGCGATTCAATCGGCCGACTTGAGCCCCTTGTTCGTTTGGCTCGGTGGACAGCCGCCGTGGTCAGACCTACCGATCATCATCATCACCGAGCATGGTGGCGGCCCGGAGAGCAACCCCAGAGCCCTTCGCCTCATGGAAGCACTCGGCAATGTCACCTTCCTGGAGCGGCCCTTTCGACCGCTCACGTTTTTGTCCGTCGTGAAAAGTGCGCTTCGCAGCCGTGGTCGCCAACTACAGGCGCGAGAACATATGGCAGAGCTTTCTGCCCGTGAAGCAGCGCTCCAGGATAGCGAGACTCGATTTCGAACGTTGGCCGACAACATTCCGGTTCTGACCTGGACCGCCGACGCCGAAGGTGGGATCTCCTGGTACAACTCGAGATGGTATGAGTACACCGGCACAGCGCCGGAGGAAATGGAGGGTTGGGGTTGGCAGTCGGTGCATAGCCCCGAATCCCTGCCTTTGGTACTCGATAAATGGCGAGCGTCGATCCAAAGCGGCGAAGCGTTCGAAATGGTTTTCCCGCTTCTCGGTGCGGATGGGGTCTTTCGTCCCTTCTTGACACGCGTCGTGCCGGTGAGAGAAGGGGCACGGAGTATTCGTTGGTTCGGTAGCAGTGTGGACATTTCCGGCGAGCGTAAATCAGAAGCGGCAATACGCGCCAGCGAAGAAAAGCTTCGTCTCCTCAACGAGACGCTCGAGCAGCAAGTGTTCGAGCGAACCGCCCTCCTCAGGGCAAATGAAGCTCGCCTGCGTACGATTTTTGAAACGAGCTACCAGTCCCAGGGGCTGCTCGAAGTCGATGGCACACTGCTCGAAGCCAATTCGACATCTCTGGCGTTGATCGGGGCCAAACTGAACGAGGTGGTGGGACGGAAGTTCTGGGAGACACCATGGTTCTCCCAGACATCGGGAATGTCCGCGACCGTGCAGGCGGCGATCGACGAAGCGGCCGCCGGCCAAAGCTTTCGTAAGCAAATCTCCATCAACGTAATCGGAGGATTCCGCACGCTCGACTTTTCGCTCAGACCCGTTCGCGATGAGAGCGGCAAGATCGTCGCGCTCCTCCCCGAAGCTGCCGATATAACGGATAAGCTCCAAGCTGAAGAGGCACTTCGGCAAGCCCAGAAGATGGAGGCCGTTGGGCAACTGACTGGCGGTATCGCGCACGACTTCAACAACATGCTGCAGGCTATCGCCAGCGGAATCGAACTCATGCACCGCCGAATCAACGCCGGGCGTGCAGAGGAGGCCGAACGATATGTGGATGCTGCCAAGCAGAGCCTCGGTCGCGCTGCCGCCCTCGTTCACCGTCTGCTCGCCTTCTCTCGACGGCAGAGCTTGGCGCCACGGCGAGTGGACCTCGACGACTTGGTGAGTGGGATGACGGCGATGATCCGGCAGACGGTTGGGCCGGCCATCAAGGTGAGGGTGAGGATGAGGGACGGCTGCTGGCCGGTGAAGTGTGACCCCAATCAACTCGAAAGCGCGTTGTTGAATTTGGCCATCAACGCACGCGATGCTATGGGCTCGCTCGGCGGCGATCTCATTATTGAAACAGAGCAAGTGGTTCTTGGACCTGGCGATGTCGCCGGCGCACCAGGGGCCGAGCCTGGTGATTTCGTACGGGTATCGCTGAGCGATACCGGCTCGGGCATGTCCGCGGATGTACTGGAGCACGTCTTTGAACCCTTTTTTACGACGAAGCCAGCTGGACAAGGAACCGGGCTGGGCCTCAGTCAAGTCTTCGGCTTTATAAGCCAGTCGAACGGCATCGTTCGGATCGAGAGTGAAATTGGCAAGGGAACCTCGGTCCATCTCTTCCTTCCCCGCAGTCTCGCTCCCCAGGAAGGTAATGCGAATGCGGAGGTAGTGCCGGACGATCGCCTGACACCGAAATCAGCGACCGTGCTTCTGGTAGAGGACGAGGCCGATATCCGACAGCTCGGCGCAGAAGCGTTGAGGGACGTGGGCTGCGTCGTTCTCGAAGCCCAAGACGGCCCGAGCGGATTGAACGCGTTGCGTGACGCCTTACGCGGCAACGCAAGAAACGTCGATATCCTCGTCACGGATGTTGGGCTACCCGGGGGGCTCAACGGCCGTCAACTGGCCGATGCGGCCCGAGCAATTTTGCCAAATCTGCCGGTGCTCTTAATTACGGGCTATGCTGGCGATGCGCTGTCCACTGGTATTCAGGAGGACGCCGAAATGGAACTTTTGAGGAAACCATTTGCGTTGGACGCGCTCGCGGCACGCGTTCAGGCGATGCTCGGCAGCCCGTCGGAAGAAGCGTGACCGCCACCGGCGCCCCGAGACGTGAGAAAGCCTGAGCGAGGTCTTGACTCGGCTCCCCGACGTGCTAGAACAAAAATGGAACGCTTATCCAACCCGAGGCCCCGATGTCGATTGGGCAGCGGGGGCCGAGGGGCATGGACTCCGGCTGATGGAGGAGGGCGATGCGTCGGGTGCTGTCGCTGTGGCTGTACCATTGGCCGACCGATCTCTTGCATCGGCGCGCCGGGGCGGAAGCGGGCGGGCCGCTGGTCGCCGTCGCCACCATCGGCAATCGCCGGATCCTGGTCGCGGTCGATGCGGCGGCCGCGGCGGCCGGGCTGGCGCCGGGCCTCGGGCTGGCCGATGCCCGGGCACGGCGGCCCGATCTGGTCGCACGCGAAGCCGATCAGGCTGGTGCCGCCGCGGCTTTGGCCAGTCTCGCCGATTGGTGCGGCGGGTATTCGCCCTGGACTGCGACCGAGGGGGTCGATGGCGTCTGGCTCGACATCACCGGCTGTGTCCCGCTCTTCGCCGGCGAGGATGAGTTGGCCGCCGATCTCTTGGCGCGGCTCCGGCGCCGGGGGTTTTCCTGCCGGGCCGCCATCGCCGACACGCCGGGTGCAGCCTGGGCGCTGGCGCGCTGGGGCACGGCACCGGAGACCGGGGCGCTGATCGCGGCTCCGGGCGGGACCCGCGCGGCCCTGGCCGGCTTGCCGGTGGCGGCGCTGCGCTTAGGCCCCGAGATCGCCCAGGATCTGCGCCGGCTGGGCTTACGCCGGATCGACAGCCTCTATGCTCTGCCGCGGGCACCGCTGGCGCCGCGCTTCGGCGAAATCGTGGCGCGCCGGCTCGACCAGGCGCTGGGGTTGATCGCCGAGCCGATCTCGCCCCGCCGGCCGACTGTGCCGCGGCTGGAGCGCCGGGCCTGGCCCGAGCCGATCCTGGCGCCCGAAGATCTGCAGCGCGGGACCAGGCTGCTGCTCGAGCGTCTGTGCGCCCGGCTCGAACGCGAGGGGCTGGGCGCGCGCCGGCTCGAACTCTGCTGCTACCGGGTCGATTGCCGGGTCGAGCGGGTGGAGATCGGGACCAGCGGCCCGAGCCGCGATCCGGCCCATCTGATGCGGCTCTTCGCTCCGCGGATCGAGACCATCGCCCCGGATCTCGGCATCGAGATCATGACGATGACGGCGCTCGAAGTCGAAACCCTGGCCGCCCGGCAGCTCGATTTCGAACGGGCCGGTGCCGGCGATCCCGCGGCCCCGCTGATCGATCGCCTGGCGAACCGGCTGGGCAGCGCCAATGTGCTCCGGCTGGTGCCGTTTTCCAGCCACGTGCCGGAGCGGGCCGTGCGCGCCGTGCCGGCGCTGGTGGCGCCGCATGCGCTCGGGCCCTGGCCCGCCGGCCGGAAGCGGCCGATCCGGCTCCTGGAATATCCCGATCCGGTCGAGGTCGTGGCACCGATCCCGGACGACCCGCCGCTGAGCTTCCGCTGGCGCCGGGTCGTGCATCGGGTGCGCCATGCCGAGGGGCCGGAGCGCATCGCCGCCGAATGGTGGCGCGACCCGAAGGCAGCGGGCGAAGACGAGACCCGCGATTATTACCGGGTCGAAGACGAAGCGGGCAGCCGTTTCTGGCTCTATCGCCGCGGCCTCTATCGCGGGCCGGCGCCGCCGCGCTGGTTCCTGCACGGGTTTTTCCCGTGAGCGGGTTCCTGAGCGATCAGGCGACCGCGGCCCGGCGCGGCAATTTCCAGCCGGGCCGGACGAAGTGGCAGGTATAGCCGTTCGGGATCCGCTCCAGATAATCCTGATGCTCGGGCTCGGCTTGCCAGAAATCGCCGGCGGGTACCAGTTCCGTCACCACTTTTCCGGGCCAGAGCCCCGACGCGTCGACATCGGCGATCGTGTCCAAGGCGATTTTTCGCTGCGCGTCGCTGGTATAGAAGATCGCCGAGCGGTAGCTCGGGCCGCGGTCGTTGCCCTGGCGGTTCTTGGTCGTCGGGTCGTGGATCTGGAAGAAGAATTCCAGCAGCGTCCGGAAATCGGTCTTGGCCGGATCGAACAGGATCTCGATTGCTTCGGCGTGGTTGCCGTGATTGCGATAGGTCGCGTTCGGCACCTCGCCGCCGGTATATCCGACCCGGGTGGCGATCACGCCGGGATATCGGCGTATCAGATCCTGCATACCCCAGAAACAGCCGCCGGCGAGAACGGCACGATCCTCGGTCATCGGATATCCTCCGCATGGGTTCGAGCCGGCGCCTTCGGCGGCCGTGCCCTCGAAAAGGGTGAGGCACTGAATATAGCGACGATGTCCGAGATTTGGTAGTGGGGACCGGACTCCGCGATGCGGCTCGATCGAGTTCAGCACACACGACATACAACTGGAACCCAAGCGCTCAACCCGCAGCAACCAGTTTGCGGGGCCGGCCCCCTTCCGGCCGTTCTTGCGGGCCGAGCGCCTTGGCGGCGCTGCTGCGGCTGCCATTGCGGGCGGCGATCACCGTGGCGGCCAGTTCCATCAATGGTTGGCTGGCCTGGATCAGGCCGGCAATCGAGACACGCAGACCGAGTTCGTCCAGGCAGAGCGCGCTGCCGCCGATGCCGGGGCGATCAAGGTCCGGCAGGGCCGCCCCACCGCGGCGGCCGACGCGTCTCGGCACCGAAGCAACCAGCCAAAATAGACGCGCCAAATGCCCCTCTCCCGCACGGCGGGAGAGGGTGGCGAACGCAGTGAGCCGGGTGAGGGCCGCTCCGCCGGCACGATCGAGGGTTCCTCGCGCACCGGACCCTCATCCGGCTCGCGTTGCTCGCCACCTTCTCCTGCAATGCGGGAGTAGGGCTTGCGGGTATCGAGGCCGACCGATGCCATCCTTTCCAGGCGCCGCCTGAACGGCGATCGAATCGCGGTAAATCTGCTCTCTTGTCCTCGACCGGGGTTTGCTCACCGCGGGCCGAGCGGGGAGGTCTGGCTACCTTGCCGTTTCGGCTCGAATAGGACCATCTCCCGGAATCCCGGACGGCGCTTGCCGGCGCGGTGATCGGCCGGTTCCGGCACTGCCCGCGCCCTTCCAGCCGCGCGTCCCGGCTACTTCGTCGCCCGTGCGATCTGACCGTCGAACCAGGCGAGGTCTTGCCGCCAATGGGCATTGTCAGGCGAGAGTTTGGTCAGGCGAGTCATGATCGCCTGTCCCTGCCGCAAGGCGGCGAGCGCGTCAGCCGCGCGCCCCATCCGTTGCGAAACATCGGCGAGCTTGGCATAGGACACCGAGAGATCGCGCTGCCAGCCGGCATTGCCTTGGTCCGCCTCGGCCAACCGGGCACGGATCGTCAGGCTGTCGCGGTAGGATTTGAGGGCCTCGGCCAAATTGCCCTGCGCCACCAGCACGTCGCCGACCTTCTCGTACGACACCGAGAGATCGCGCTGCCAGCCGGCATTGCCTTGGTCCGCCTCGGCCAACCGGGCACGGATCGTCAGGCTGTCGCGGTAGGATTCGAGGGCCTCGGCCAAATCGCCCTGGACCTCCAAAACCTCGCCGATCTTGGTATAGGCCACGAACAATTCCCGTCGGAAATCGGTACTCTCCGGCTGTTCGGTGGCGAGCGTCTGCAAGATCTCGCGAGCGTGTTTGGCGGCGGCGACAGCGCTCCCCAATTGGCCGACGGTCAATTGGGAATCGGCCATTCCCAGCAGCCCCTCCGCCTGGCTTCGGCGCAATGCGGGGCGTGTTTCGCCGCTACTGACGAGCGCTTCCAGCAGCTTGATGGCGCGGTCGAGGATGTACGTGATGACGGTTGCGGCCGGGACGTCGGGCCTGTTGTGGAATTTCTCTGCCAGATCGAAGATAAGAGAGTTGGCGGCATCGGTCGCCAGCGTCACCGTGTGCTCGGCGCGGTCGCGTTGCGCCTGGGCTTCGCTCGTCTCGGTCTGGGCGGTTCGCCATTGCCAGACGGCGAGGCCGGCCAGCAGCAAGGCAGCGGCCAAGCCGGCGCCGGCGAAGCGTGCCGTGCGGCGGTTGGCGGCGGCGAGGGCTTCGGCGTCGCGGACGCGGCGTTCCTGGGCTTCGCGCTCGCGCTCGGCGCGGGCCGTAGCCGCGGCAGTGGATTGGGTGATGAAGGTGCCCATTGCGTGGGGAAGGTCCAGGCGGGACTCGAGCTGTTGGGCGCCGGCGAGCAGGGCCGGCGAGATGTCGAGATGGCGGGGTTTGTCGGCCTCGGCGGCTCCTTCCCATTCGCGCACGATCGGATCGAGCGTGTGGCGGATGCGGATGAGGGGCCCGAGTTCGCTCACCAGCGCCACGGCTTCGGGCCAGATCCGGAGCAGGGCCTCGTGCGTCGGGCGGATCCGGACCGAGCCGCCATCACCTTCCGAGGTCAGCAGATGCCGGGCGACGAAGGCCTCGACCAGTGCCGCGCGCGCCGGGTTCTGCGCCGCGAATTCGTGCGGATCGAGCGAGGCGATCACCGGCATCGGCGCCCGGCTCACCGGATCGATCGCGACATCGGCGACCAGCGCCGCGACCAGCGCCGGCAATTCGGCGCGGGATTCGGGCGGCACGCCCGCGAGCGCTTCTTCGGCCGTGGCCGTCACGGCTTCGCCCATGCCGTGATACTCGGCGAATCGGAGCACGCCGTCGCCGCGTGCAGCCGCTCCGGTATAAAGCCGCGTCAGCGTGATCTGGAGCAGCGCCAGGGCGTCGCCGCCCTTGGCGTCGGCGACCAGCCGGCCGGCGAGCGAGACGCCCGCTTCGGTCTCGAATTCCAGCTTCGGATCGCAGGCCTCGACCGGGCCGGTCACAATGGCTTCGAGTTCGCCGGCATTGGGTGGTACCAAATCGAAAGTGGCGCCGGATTCGCGCAGCGCCACCAGCGTGGCGAAGCTCTGAAACCGGGCATAGGCGTCGCTGCGCAAGACCATGACGACATAGGCGAGGCCGCTGCGGGCGAGGGCTCCGAGGAGATCGGCGAAGGCGTCCGCCGTCGCCGGATCCGCCTCCATGAACAACCGTTCGGCCTGATCGATGGCCAACGCCAGCCGGGCCGGGCGCGGCGAGGCGAAACCGGCGTCCCGGCGCCGCGTTTCGGCCGCCTCGCTCAGCGCCGCGCGAATCGGGGCCAGCGCCAGGTCCGCGGCACCGGCCAATTGCCTCGCCAGCAGCGCCGCGGTGGGAAAGGCGCCGCGGCCGAGCTCCGGCCCCAAAGCCGTTTCGGTGAGCAGGCTCTCGGCCAGCGCCCGGAACGGGTCGGCTCCCGGCACGACCAGGGAAGTGCGCCAGAGATCGATCTCCGGGACGGCGCCGGGCAGAGTCAGGCGCGGCAGCAGCCCGGCCTGCAGCAGCGAGGATTTGCCGACGCCGCTGGCGCCGATTATCAGCAGGAAAGGCAGGCGCTCCGGCGCTCTGCCGGCTCGGCGCAAGCGCTCGACTGATTGGGCGATGGCGAGATCCCGGCCGAAGAAGATCGATTCGCGGTCGGCGCCGAAGGCGGCAAGGCCGGGGAAAGGGGAGCCGCGCCGCAGCCGGTCCCAGACTGGTCCCTTTGCCAGAAACCCGCGCTTGGCCAGAAATTGCCGCAGGCACGCCTCGACCTGGCGGGCGAATTCCTCGGTCGAGCGATATTCCTGAAACGCCGCCAGGAAGTCACCGGCCTCGCTGCGGAACCAGCGGTCGAAAAACCCCTTGAGCTGCGCCCATTGCGCCTCGATCTCGGCCCGATTCTGTGCGTCGAGCGAGACGGAGGGCGTCTCGGGATAGCGGAAGACATAGATGTCCGGCAGGTCCCGGCCGGATTGGCGCGCTTCGATCGCCGACAGCACCTCGTAGGCCGTGCCGCTCGGATAAGGCTCGCCCGTTCGGGGGCGCGGGAAATCCTCCGGCAGGCGGGTCCCGAGCCGGGCCCGGAAAATGGCGACCACGATGTCGCAATCGGCGGCTTCCGGGATCTGCTTCTGGAACGTCGCGTGGGCCGAGTAATACTCGGTCTCCCAGCGGATCGCCTCGATCCGCACGCGGCCGGCGAATTCGCCGTTCAGCCGCTCGACCACGAAGCCGACGAGCCGGCGTTCGGCCTCGACATCGCCGGGCGAGGAAACGAACAGCCTGAGCACCCGTTCGGGCATGAAGTCGGTCCCTTCGCCGGCGCAACCGGAGATATAATTCCGCAGGCGAAGGCTTACCAGCTTTCTAGCGTGATCGGAAGGGCCGGACCGCACCGAACCGATCCGCTCGAAACGGCTCGAGCGGGACCGAGGCCGGTCGGCCGGCGACCAGATCCGCCACCAGCGCGCCGGTGACGGCGGCGAGCGTCAACCCCAGATGCTGGTGGCCGAGCGCCAGCACCGCATTGCGCGCCCATGGGGCGTGACCGATCATCGGCAGGTAGTCGGGCAGGGTCGGGCGGTCGCCGTACCAGCGGGACTGGGGCACGAGATCGGGGCGGCCGAAGAGGCGGCGGGCGTGGGTCGCCAGGATCTCGGCCCGGCGCCAATCCGGAGCGGGGCCGGCGCCGAGTTCGACCGTGCCGGCGAGGCGGATGCCGGCGCGCATCGGGGTTACGACGAAACCGCACTCGGCGAAGGTCACCGAAATGTCGAGATCGAGCGCCCCCGGCGCCAGCATGGCGTGATAGCCGCGCTCGCGGGTGAGCGGTGCTGTGACGCCGAGCCGGCGGGCGAGATCCCCGGCACCGGCCCCGGCTGCGAGCACGATGTGGTCGAAGGCGCGGCGCTCGCCTCCGGCATGCAGGGCGCGGACCCGGCCCTCGGCGATGTCGAAGCCGGTGACGGGTTTCCGTTCGATCCTGCCGCCATCGGTCGCGAGGCGCGCGGCCAGGGCCAGGACCACGCCATGAGGATCGACCGAGTGCGACGCCTCGGGCAGCCAGCGGCCGCCGGCGATCTCGACGGCGAGGCCGGGCACGCGCCGGGCCGCCTCAGCCGGCGACAGCATCTCGGCCTGGACGCCATGGGCATGGAGGATCGTGGTTTCCGCGACGCCGGCGGCGAGGTCGCGCTCATAGAGGAGCAGCGAGCCTTCCCGGCGAAACAGCGGCGCCAGTCCCGAAGCGGCGATCTCGGCGGCCCAGGCGGGTTGAGCCGAGGCCAGCAGCGACGCCAGCGCCATCGTCCCGGCGGCGACCCGGCTCGGCCGGGAAGCAACCGCGAACCGGAGCATCCAGGGCAGAAGCCCAGGCAAACCAGCCGGCTTCAGGCACAAGGGTCCCAGCGGATCGGCGAGGAGCCGGGGCAGGGCCCGGAAAACCTCCGGCCGGGCGAGCGGCCGGATATGGTCGAGGGCGATATGGCCGGCATTGCCGAACGAGGCGCCCGAACCCGGCTCGGCCGGATCGAAGAGTGTGACATCGTGGCCGTCGCGCTGGAGCGCGCGGGCTGCCGCCATGCCGATGATGCCGGCGCCGACGACGCCGATGCCGGCCATGATTGCTCGAATCAGCCGAGCTGGAAACCGGCGCGCAAGGGATCGCGCTCGGGCACGAAGATGGTGGCGATCGCGTGCTGGCGGGCCCAGCCGGCAATCGAGGGGATGATCCCGGCCCGATCGCCGATCATGGCGGCCGCCTCGACCCGGCCCTCGAACAGAGTGCCGATGATGCTCTCATGGACGAATTCCCGGCCGACCGCGAGAATCCCTTTGGCCGCGAGTTGGGCCATGCGCGCCGAAGTGCCGGTGCCGCAGGGCGACCGGTCGATCGCCTTGTCGCCGTAGAACACGGCGTTGCGGCCATGCGCGCGCGGATGGTGCGGGGCGTCGGCCCAGAGAATGTGGCGGATGCCGCGGATCGTCGGATCGAGCGGGTGGATGGTTTCGACGGCCCGGTTGACGGCATCGCGCACGCCGGGCGACAGGCGCTGAATGCCGTCGACTCCGAGTGCCTCGATCCCGGGATAATGACGCTGCGGCTCGACGATCGCGTAGAAATTGCCGCCATAGGCGATGTCGACGACCAGTTCGCCGAGCCCGGGGACGTCGAGAACGACACCGGCTTCAGCCAGATATGAGGCGACGTTGCGGATCCGGACCGACTCGATCCACGGGCCGTTGCGACTGTACTCGGCCTCGACCGGGCCGGCGGGTGCGTCGAGGCGGAGCAGGCCCGGCTCTCCCGGGCTGGCGAGACCGTTTTCCAGTGCCATGGTGACGGCGCCGATGGTGCCGTGGCCGCACATCGGCAGGCAGCCGGTGACCTCGATGAAGAGGATGCCGATGTCGCAATCTTCCCTGGTCGGCGGATAGAGCAGCGCCCCGGACATGCCGTCATGGCCACGCGGCTCGAACATCAGAGTCCGGCGGATCCAGTCGAACCGATTGATGAAATCCTGTCGGCGTTCGCTCATCGTCGCCCCGTGCAGGATCGGAGCGCCGCCGGTGACCAGGCGGACCGGGTTGCCGCAGGTATGGCCGTCGAAACACGTAAAACTGTAATTGCCGGGCGGTGGATCAGGAAAGGCGGCCACTGCTCAGGCCTCGAGGGCGGGACGGGTTTCGAGCGCCGTCGCCATTAGCCGGGCGACTTCGCGGCGCGCCGCGGGATCGAGCGGCAGGCGCGGCGGTCGAGTCAGTTCGGAACCGCGCCCGACCAACGCCTCGCACAGCTTGATGCATTGGACCAGATCCGGTCTGGCGTCGAGATGGAGCAGAGGCATGATCCAGCGGTAGAGCGCCAGGGCCTCGTGCGGCCGGCCGGCGACAGCGAGCGCGAAGAGCCGGGCGCATTCGCGGGGGAAGACATTGGACAGGCCCGAGACCCAGCCGACCGCGCCGAGGCTGGCCGTCTCCAGGATGATGTCGTCGACGCCGCAGAACAGCCGGAACCGGTCGCCGATGAGATTGGCCAGATCGACGAAGCGCCGCGTGTCGCCAGAGGACTCCTTCACGGCCACGATCGTTTCGACGTCGGCGAGTGCCGCGGCCAACGCCGGGGTCACGTCGTTCCCGTAGGCGGGCGGGTTGTTGTAGAGCATGATCGGCAGCGCCGAGGCGGCGGCGATCGTGCGGAACCAGGCGAGGATCTCGCCGGGCCCGGCCGCGTAGATCATCGGCGGCATGACCATCAGCCCGTCGGCCCCCAGCCGGGCGATGTCGGCGGCATAGCGGCAGGCAGCCTCGGTGGTGATCTCGCCCAAGCCGGCCAGGACCGGGACACGACCGGCCACGGCGTCGACGATCGCCGCCACCGTCTCGCGCTTTTCGTCGGGTGCCAGCGCCGTGTTCTCGCCGACCGACCCGCAGGCGATGATCCCGTCGATGCCTTCGTCGACCAGCTGGCGGACCATGTGCCGGGTCGCTGCCAGATCGACCGAGAGGTCCGGGCGGAATTGCGTCGTCACCGCCGGAAACACGCCGGCCCAACTCGATTTCGCGCCGCCCATGGCCCCTCCTGCTGCATTGACTCCCTGGTGTTTTTTCAAATTCTATCGGGTTTGGCAATTGTGACACGAGGCTCCGATGGGCTCCTATCTCTTCCATGGCGGTAAATTCCTTGATCCGCGGCAGGAAATGCTGCTCGACGGCGTCTGGATGCTGGTCGAGGGCGACCGGATCAAGGAAATTTCCGACCGCCCGATCGCCTCGGCAGCGGCGGCGCGGATCGATCTGGGTGGTCGGACCCTGATGCCGGGACTGATCGACGCCCATGTCCATGTCTATCTGTGCGAAGTCGATTTTCACCGGATGGCCGATATTCCCGTGACGCTCCTGGCGCTGCAGGCGGCCGAGCGGTTGCGCGCCATGCTCGCCCGCGGCTTCACCACGGTGCGCGACGTGGCCGGCGGCGATTGGGGGATCAAGCACGCGAGCGAAACCGGGCTGATCGAGGCCCCGCGCCTCTTCGTTGCCGGCAAGGCGATCAGCCAGACCGGCGGCCATGCCGATTTCCGCCGGCGCACCGAAGACGGGCCGGGCTGCGCCTGCTGTTCCGGCCTGACCCACACCTCGAGGATCGCCGACGGCGTCGATGCCGTCATCCACGCCGTGCGCGACGAGCTGCGCAAAGGCGCCGACCTGATCAAGATCATGGTGTCGGGCGGCGTCAGCTCGCAATCCGATCCGCTGGAGAGTACCCAATACCGGCTCGACGAGATCGCGGCCGCCTGCGAGGTGGCCGGGCATTGGGGCTCCTATGTCGCGGCCCACGCCTATACGGCCGAGGCGATCCGGCGCGCCGTCGGCCAAGGCGTGCGCACGATCGAGCACGGCAATCTGATCGACGAACAGACCGCCCGGCTGATGGCCGAGCGCGGCGCCTTTCTGGTCCCGACCCTGGTCGCCTATGACGCGCTGAAGCGCCGCGGCCGCGACTACGGCTTGAGCGCCGTCAGCCTGGCCAAGAACGAAATCGTGCTGGACGCCGGCCTGCGTTCGCTGGAGCTGGCCAAGGCGGCCGGAGTCGCCATCGGCTTCGGCACCGACCTCATCGGCCAGCTGGAGGACGATCAGAGCCGGGAATTCCTCATCCGCGGCGAAGCCGAGCGGCCGATCGAGGTGCTGCGCGCCGCCACGCTGGTCAATGCTCGAATTCTGCGCCGGGAGGGCCGGCTGGGCGAGCTGGTGCCCGGTGCCCATGCCGATTTCCTGATCGTCGAAGGCGATCCGACCCGCGATCTGGCCGTGCTGACCCGGCCCGAATGCTTGGCCGAGATCTGGCGCGGCGGCCGGCGGCGGCTGGCGGGATGATTTCGGCCGGGATCACCCGACGGTATTACCGGATATCGAGTTGCCGATGTTACACGTCGATATCGACATCGATATTTTCGTCTTCGGACCCCGTGTCCCAGCCTTGATCTTTGCCCGTCCCGCCATATCCAGAAGAAACGTAAGTATATATGTCGCCGTCGGTATATTGTTTTATGGTTTCATTTTCCCATTTGGCTACGATCTTTTTACTTATATTATTCCTTTTGGCGACATCGACCAATTTTTTCAGAGTTTTGATGGCACCCTTCCAGGCGAGGCCGGGATTCGGGTTGAAATTGAGATTGCTGTACCCGAGCACGTCGCGGGCAAAGGTCAGGCACAGCCAGCACCCGAAGCAGGGCCGCTTCTTGCCCCGGATCGTGGCCCCGACGTTTTTCGGCAGGTTCGATTTGACCAGCGCCAGAAGGAGCTTCTGTTCGGCATGATCGCTCAGCCCCTGGATCAGGATCAGCTTGCCCTCGCAGTCGCTCGAACTGAGAATACTGGAATCGGTCAAACCGGTGTTGCGAATGGTTGCGAGCTTGACATATTCCTTGGTCCTCTCGAGCATGATCGCTTGGAGGAGGTATCGGCTTTCCACCTCGAAATTCGTACTCATCAGCTGATTGGTGAAGCTCTCGACCGTCTTGCTGCCCCTCTCGTCCTTGCCGGTCTCGATACTGCTCAGCACGAAATCCGAAAAGGTTTTGTTCTGCAAGGCATATTCATAGATGCTCTGCATCGTCTTCGGATTGTTCGAAGCGAGCAAGATCCGGCCGTTGACGAACATGGCTTCGACTTCGGCATCTTCTTTGCTCGCGACTTCGTTCCCGAGAAAGAAGAAGAAAGCCGATAGATTCCTGAGGAATTTCGCCTCTTCTTCGCCCAGGAAGCTGCGCTCTTCGCGAATGACGATATCGCCCATCTCCTGGCCGCGATAGTTGATTCCAGATCCGGTCGAATCGTCGACTGCCTTGCCGAAATAGGTCACGGCCTCCATCCGCTGGATGGTGCCGCGGACGGGCCGGCTCGGTGGTGGGCACGCAGAGGGGCCATACCGCACCGGCGGCGGCGGTTGGGTCCGGGCGACCGGCCCCGGTGCCGACTTCGCCTGCAGGGCGGTGGCGAAACGCGTCGGCGGCGGGGGCTGCCCGGTTCCGGTACCTAGCCGGGTAGGGCCGAAGCGCCTGGGCTGGCCCGACCGTGCAGGGCCGTAGCGGGTCGGGGGCGGTGGATATTTCACGATTCCGACCTCCGGGAGCCGGCGAGCGCAACCTGTCGGCGACGCACCGGAGCGAACGCGCTCGGCTCGATCGGAGCCTAACGGAGTCGGCGATGCGCTGCAACCAGGCAACCGGACCATGCAACCGCGGCGTTGCTGGTTCGAACCATGCCGGGGCCGGGTGTCCCCACCACCGCTCACTCCCGGCGTCCAGGTTCTCGACCTATTCTTCATCCTCCGACTGGGTATCATAGCCTTGATCTGTGCCCGTGCCGCCGAAACCCAATGTAACGTAGGTTGTCAATTTGACTTTGGTGTGCAATTCGATCATCTTTTCTGCCCATTTTTCCAATTCTTTCGAGTCGACTTTCTGAATCTCGGCAATTTTCACGAAGTTCTTGAGGCTATCGATCGACCCTGTCCAGGCGAGCCCGGGATTGGGATTGAAGTCGAGGTTCTTGTAACCGAGGATGTCCTTGACGAAGCTGAGGCATAGCCAGCATCCGAGGCAGGGCCGCTTCTTGCCTCGAATCGTCGCCTTGACGTCTTTGCCCAATCCGGAATGGATCAGCGCCAGGAGCAGCTTCTGTTCGGCATGAGCGTCCAGCCCGGTAATCATGATCAGTTTGCCGTCGAACTCCTTCGAGGTGATCAGATCCTTGCTCAATTTGTTCTTACGAATGCTGCAGAGCGCGACATAATCTTTGGTTTGTTCCCACAGGGATGCCTGCAGGATCAGACGGCTCTCGACCTCGAAATTCGGCGCCATCAACTGATTGGAGAAACTCTCGAGCGTTTTCTGGCCTCTTTGATCTCGACCGGAGCTGATGTCGGTCCGGATCAGATCGCACACATTGTGATTTTTCAAGACGTAATCATAAATTTCATTCATGGTCTTCGGGTTGTTCGAAGCGATCAATAACCTGTTGTTGACAAACATGGCCTCGACTTCTGCATCGTCCTTTTCGACAACTTCTTTTCCGAGGAAATAGAAATAGGTCGATAGATTTCTGAGGAACTTGGCGTCCTTTTGCGTCTTGAAGCTGCGGGGTTTGCGGATACCGATCGGGCCTAGCATTTTTCCGGCATAATTTCGTCCCTTGCCAGTTTTCTCTTTAACTATATTGCTGTAATATTTTGTCACCTTGGAGCGCTGGATGGTTCCGGTCGCCGACTGGTGCGATTCTGGAGAGTGGGGTCCGCGCTCGAGGGGTGGCGGTTGGATCCGTAGGGGCGCGCCCGTCTTTGCTTTGGCCTGCGGCGCGGGGCGAGGACCGAAGCGGGTCGGCGGCGGCGCGTGTCCTGGTTTCGCTGCGGGCTGGATGGTCGCGACTGCCCGGGCCCCGCCGGTGCCTCCGGGACCATAGCGCGTCGGCGGCGGCGGATACTTCACGAATGCGACCTCCGGGAGCCGACACGCTCGCTCGCGCGGTCGTCCGGCGAAACGCCCGAGCGAACACGCATAATTTACCGTGGGATAGCATACCCGGCGCTAGGGTGCAACCAAACGAGGGTATCGAACCGGGCATCCGGCGAGGCTGACCCAGCGGGAGCCCCGGGGCGCCTCGGCCGGCCGAGCGCGGGTCAGCGCAGCGCGTTGTGGATCAGGAAATCGCCGAAATCGGGGTGCTTCACCTTGAGTTCGCCGCTTTCTTCGGTGCCGGCCAGGGCTCGGGTGAGGACGATATGGTTTTCGACCTGGGCCGGCGTGACCTTGAAGACGCCGGTCTCGCCCCGCAGGCGCGGATAGAGCGCCGGATCGATCCGCTTGACCCGCGCGGCGAGCCGCGCGATCGCCCCGTCATTGTCGATGCCCGGGGCGCAATCCTGTTTCTTGACCAGGGTCCAGCCGGCGAATCCGGCCCAGCCGGCGGCCAGGATCTCCTTCATCGGCGCCTCGGTGACGCCGAGCTTGTAGACATGCTTGGACAGCCCGACATCGGACGCCCAACGGCTGAGCTCGGCGCTGCGCGCCACGAAGATCGCGGCCATCGCCGGGCTATCACCGCCGCTTCGGCGGAACCGGACTGGCCGGGGGGAGATCCTCGTCGAGAATCGTGATCACCAGCGACCAGGAGACCTCGCCTTCGTCGTCGTCGCGATGGAGCACGCCGATGAATTCGTCGCCGATGCGGACCTCGACCGGGGCCCCCCGCTTGGTCGGAACATCGATCGCGATGCGGTCATTGGCAAAGGTCCGGCGGAGATAATCCTGGACTCGGGCAATTTCATTGGGCGTCATCAGTTCCTCGTCAAAGAACGGTGCGGGTACGGCTCTACCTTACTCGATCGCCTCGAGCGGACCCTACGGAGAAGCAGACCGGGTACGCAAGCAGCCGATGCGCTGCACCGGAACTCGGCGTCGCGCCCGTCTTCCCCCGCTCGTGCGTAAAGATAGGTATTTTATCATCACTGCTGCAACCTTTGCGGTCGCGCCCGGCGATGCCGGACCCGCCGCGGAGTCGGTCGCGACAATTCGTCCGGAACGAGTTTCAGCGCCTGAAAATCACGGCGACTCCGACTGAACCGCCCGCCGGAAGCGGTCGGCCTGCTCGGGTCGCCGGACTTTCAGAGGTGATTCGAGTGGTGGCTCTTGCAATGGAACCAAGTCGCGACGACCTTGGGCAATCAGGCGCGAACGGGCGCCCCGACCATGATGGATCACCCATGCCGGCGAAACGGACCAGCCCGACCGAAAAAGACCGTGCCGAGCGGATCGTCGAGGAGGCGCCCGAAGATCTGGAGGATTTCGCCTGGGCCTTCGACATGGGGGCCGGTCCCAAGAAGGCGCCCAAACCCATCGCCGAATCGGACGACTCGCCCCCTTCCCGAAAATCGAAGAAAGATCCTCCCTGAGATCGGGGAAGGCCGCTGAAGGGTTCGACCCCCGGACGCGGCGCTAGTGCGGCTCGGGCCCCGCGCGGAAGTCGAAGACACCCTCGCCGGTCCGGGCGAGAGCAGGCGGAAACGGCTTGCCGCCGAGCGCATGGTCGAGGAATGCGCGGCTATATTCGATGATCGCCGCCTGATGGGCCGGGTTGAGATCGGTCCAGGCGAAATGCCCGGCGCCGTCGAACTCGACGAAATATTTGGGCGCCGGGCTCTGGGCATAGGCGCCGTCCGGACCCTCGACGAACGGGGTGATGCCGATATCGCGGGTGCCGCCCTGATACATCACGGGGATACCAGCGAGGCCGCCGAGGCTTCGCTGCACGGTGAAGGGCTGCGCATAAGGCGAGAGCGCCAGCACCGCCTTGACGCGCGGATCCTTCCAGCGCTCCCAAGCCCCTGCGAGCCCGAGCACGGTGTAGCCGCCCAGCGAGTGGCCGACGAGGCCGACATGGTTGAGATCGAGAGGATAAGCCCGGAATCTGGGCTCGGCGGCCAGGGCGTCGAGAAGATGCTCTATATCCTGGGCCCGGTCGGCATAGCTCGAATCGGTCCAGCGCGCGGGCTTGCCGAACGCTACTTCCGGCCGGTCGGCCCAGCGCCGCAGGTCGGCGCATGCCGCATCGCGATGATCGGGAGCGAAGACGGCATAGCCGGCATCGGCGAGACTCGAAGTGAGAAAGCTCGATTGCGTGCCGCAGCCGTGAAAGCCGTGCGAGAAGACCAGAACCGGCCAGGGCCCCGCCGTCCCGGGTTTCGGCAGCCAGACGGCGACTTGGAGCCGGGCGATCTCCAGGTGCTCGACGGCGGCGGCGGCGCACGACCCGAAGGCGAGCAGGCCGGCGAGCAGAACGGCGGCGAGCCCAGCGAGACCCGGGCGAGGGAAGGGACGGGCGCGAGACGGAATCACATCATCCTCCGAAGTCGGGCATATCGACGCGACGCGCGCTCGGCGCTCGGCGCTCGGCCATCATCGCCCGATGAGCACTATCGGGACAGACTATCCGACCCCGCGGGCCAAAATGTGAAGGGCCGCTCGCGCGAGTGTCCCGACGTGGGCCGGGAGCCCGGCCATGCCGAGGACTGAGGCCTGCTCGGGTTTTCTAGGGAGAAATGTGTATCCCAGCAGCCCATCTTGCGCGCCGGCCGCGGGCTCCCGTCAGGAACCGCGAAGGCCAGCAGGAGTTTCTCGAAGAAGGACGCCCTCGGCGGGCGCATCGCCACTTCCGACTCCAGTCGGCTGCCCTCAAACGGTCAAATTTCCCGGACATTATCGGTAGAATTCCCGAGGGACGGACACGCGACGGAGGTCGTCATGAAGATCGTCTGGGTGGGTGCTGCGTTGGTGCTGATGCTCGCGGCGGGCGGGGCTTCTGCCGGGGATTTGGCGCTGAAGCGGGTGATGTTGTCGTCGGGCGGCGTCGCCTATGTCGAATACGAGGCCGAGATCGAGGGTGACGCCGAGTTGTCGCTGGACCTGCCGCTCGACCAGGTCGACGATGTCCTGAAATCGATCGTCGTGTTCGACAGCAAGGGTGCCGTCGGCAGCGCCAGCCTGCCCGGGCGCGCGCCGCTGGCCCAGAGCTTCCACGATCTGCCGTTCGATCAGCAGGCCCTGGAATCCCCCGCATCCCTGCTGAATGCGCTGCAGGGGGCCGAGATCCGGGTCGGCGGCAATCGGCCGCTCGCGGGCAAGCTGCTCCGGGTCGTACCCGAGACGGTCATGGCCGGCGGTGAACAACCGGTCGCGCGCAACCGGGTGACGCTGCTGACGGAAGCGGGCCTGCAGCAATTCGTGCTGGAAGAAGCCGACAGCATCAGCTTCGCCGACGCAAAGCTCCAGGCCGAGATCGGCAAGGCGCTCGGCGAAATCACCGCCAATCGGGCCAAGGATCGCCGGCGCCTCGTGCTGGGTGCGCGCGGTGCCGGCAAGCGCCTGCTCCGGGTGGGCTATGTCGTAGGATCACCCTTGTGGAAAGCGAGCTTCCGGATCGTGCTGCCCGACGACCCCAAGGCAGCGAAGGCGCATCTGCAAGGCTGGGCGGTCCTGGAAAACATGAGCGGCCAAGATTGGTCGGGGATCGAGCTGACCCTGCTCTCGGGCAATCCGGTCAGTTTTCGCCAAGCGATATACGATGCGTATTATGTGACCCGGCCGGAAGTCCCGGTCGATGTCGTCGGCCACATCCTGCCGCGTCGCGACACCAGCGGCGCCGACGAGGTCGGCAGCCTGGACGGGAAAATGCAGGGGGATAAGCCGGCCGAGATGCTGCGGATGCGGGCCTCCCTGCCGGCCGGGGCCGCTGCCGCTGCGCCCGCGCCGCCACCCCCGCCGCCGAGCCTGGCCCAGAGCGCCGACACGGCCGAGGCCAGCGAATCGGCCACATCCGTGGCCTTCCGCGTGCCCGTGCCGGTGAGTGTCGCCAGCGGCCATTCTGCGATGATCCCGATCATCGACCGCGACATCCCGGTCGAACGGCTGGGCCTCTACCAGTCTTCGGTGCAAGCATTCCATCCGTTGGCCTCGCTCCGGCTGAAGAACGATTCGGCCAACGGCCTGCCGCCGGGGGCGGCGACGCTCTACGAGCGCGGTGCGGGGGGCGGGACCTACCTCGGCGACGCTCAGCTCGCGACATTGCCGGCGGGGGAGTCGCGGCTGATCTCGTTCGCGGTCGATGAGAAGACCCGAATCTCGACGACCACCGACTATCGCACCAGCATAGCCAAGGCTTCGATCGCCGAGGGGGTGCTGCACCTGACCCGCCTGTCGCGCCAGAGCGTGACCTATCATTTGAAGGCGCCGCCCGCCGAGCCGCGCCATATCCTGATCGAGCACGCCAAGCCGTCGGGCTGGCGTCTGATCGAGCCCGCCGGCAAACCAGCGGAGGAAACGCCGGAGGCCTATCGCTTCCCGATCGATCTGGAACCGGGCAAGAGCGTCGACCTCACCGTCGCTTTCGAGCAGCCCAACGAGGAGACCCTGCGGATCGTCGATCTCAACGACGACCGGATCGGCGCCCAAGCGACGAGCCAGGAACTCGATCCCAAGATCCGGGCCGCCTTCGCCGAACTCGGCCGGCTGCGCCGGATCGCGGCGGCCGGGAAATCGGCCGTCGACCGGCTCGACCAGCAGATCAAATCGCTCGATTCCGATCAGGCGCGCGTCCGCCAGAATCTCGGCAGCGCCGATCGCGACAGCGACCTGCACAAGCGCTACATGGCCAAGCTCGCCGAACAGGAAACCACGATGGAAGGGCTGCAGGCACAGCGCACCAAAGCCGAGGCGGACCGCCAGGCGGATGAGAAGGCGGTGGCGGAATATCTGGCGAAGCTCAGCGTCTAGCGCCGGCGATCCGTCGCAACGGGGTTACCGGCCACCCAGCCGTCATGGCAAGGGTGGACGACTCTCGTCTCCCCGCGCCGGGCCGCCGATTTTCCTTGGGCGATGCCGATGAAAACCATCATCACGCTGCCGCTGCCCCAGCAAAGCCCGGGAACGACCCGGCATCTGAAGCTGCACCGCTGGGGCGTCCCCGGGGCGGCGCCGAAGATCTACCTTCAGGCGGCGCTGCATGCCGGCGAGATTCCGCCGATGCTGGTGGCGCAGCACCTGACCGCCCTGCTCGACGCGGCCGACCGAGAGGGTGTCGTCACCGGCGAGATCGTCCTGGTGCCGGCGGCCAACCCGATCGGCTTGGGCCAGGTGCTCGACGGCACCCATCTCGGTCGCTACGAGTTCAATACCGGTGAGAACTTCAATCGCGGCTTTCCGGATCTGGCGCCGGCGGCGGCCGAGCGGCTGAAAGGCAAACTCGGCCCCGACCCGGCGAGAAACGTCGCGCAGATCCGCGCCGCCTGCCGCGCGCTTCTCTCCGAGATGGCGCCGCAGGGCGAGCTGCCGGCGTTGCGCCGCCTGCTGATGCTGCAGGCGGTGGACGCCGATATCGTGCTCGATCTGCATTGCGACGATGATTCGCTGATGCATCTCTATCTCGGCGAGGCACGCTGGCCGGACGGCAGCGACCTTTCGGCCGAGTTGGGATCGATGGCGACGATGCTCGCCGCCGATTCGGGCGGTGCCTCCTTCGACGAGATCTTCGGCCATTTCTGGGCGAAGCTGCGGGCGATCCTGGGCAACGAACAGCCGATCCCGGATGCGACGCTCGGGGCCACGGTCGAACTGCGTGGTGCCGCCGATGTCAGTGACGCGCTGGCCGCAGCCGATGCCGCCGCGCTCCTGCGGTTTTTGATGCGGCGGGGTGCCGTCGCCGGCGACCCGGGGCCGCTGCCGGCAGCCAAATGCGCGGGCACTCGCCTGGCCGCAGTCGATTGGCTGAGAGCACCCGTGGCCGGCGTCCTGGTCTACCAGCAGCAGCTCGGGGCCCACGTCACCAAGGGCGATTTGATCGCCGAGATCGTCGATCCGCTGGCCGACGATTCCGGCGCCTCGCGCACGCCGGTGCGGACGATCACCGACGGGCTGCTCCTGTCGCGGCGTACCCGCCTCCTCGTTCGTCCGGGGCAGGCGATCGGCAAGATCGTCGGCACGGTCGATCTGCCGACCCGGACCGGAACATTGCTCGATCCGTGAGGGGCTGCTCACGAGAACAGCGGCAGCATCGCCGAGCCTCGGACCGGTGTCGCGACCGTTTCCCAGCGGTCAGAACGCCTGGGTCAGTTCGAGGAAGAGTCCGCGGCGCGGGCCGTATTGCGGGGCGAATTCGCCGACGCCGGTGCCGCTGCGCAGCAGGTAGGTTTCGTCGAAGATGTTGATTACACTCAAGCGCAGGGTCAGCGGTTTCTGGTCCTGCCAAGGATGGAAGTCCCAGGCGGCGGCGACGTTCCACTGAGTATATCCTGGTGAGTGCTGCTCGTTGGCGAAACCGGCACGCAGACCGCTACCATAGATGCCGTCCACGCTGGCGAGCAGATCGTTCCAACGGTAGGAGGAACCGAGCGAGGCGGTGATCGTCTGGGCATCCGAAGCATAGGTCCAATTATTCGCGAGAAAGGCGAGTTCGACCGGGTCGCCAATGAGGTATTGGTTCGAGACGACATCCTTGACCTTGGTTATTTCATACGAGGCGTTGGCATAGGCGCGAAACCCGCCGTCGTAATAGTTGATCTTGAATTCCTCACCTTGGCTGTAGCCCTGGGCGTAGTTGAACTGGGTCAGCACCACCGCCTGGCCGAACTGCCCGTCGTCGAGAGTGTCGGTCGAGCGCTTGTAGAAGCTGTCGACCCCGATGGTCAGGCCCGGCAACAGCTTCTGGTCCAAACCGATGTCGAAATACGTGGCCCGCTCCGGGCGAACCGGGTTGTCGAGCGGGATCGCCTGCTGTTGTGTGGTGTTCTGGAACAGCGCGACGTTGCTCGACGCGGCTTGCGCCTGCATCGGCGGGGTGAAATACCGCGATGCGCCGGCATGGATGCTCGTGTCCTCGAACGGCTGGTAGAGGAGGGCGAAACGCGGGCTGAGCTGGTTGGCCGAGACATATTGCTTCAGCTGGTCGAAGCGCAGACCCGTGTTCAGGGTCAGATCCGGCCGGATCTTCCATTCGTCCTGGACATAGGCGCCCGCGTTGAAGCCCAATTTCTCGGTGGAGTCGTTCAAGGTCTCGGGAGCCGGGACCGGGTTGCCATTGCCATCCAGAGGGAGGACGGTGGACAGATTGTCGTCCTGCGTGTGCTCGATGCTGACATCGAGTCCGCCACGCACCGTCTGTACATCGCCGAGCCGCAGGGCGGCGTCGAACTGGGCGCCGTTGACCAGGCTGTTGCGGGTAACGTTCGAGGCGACATCATTGAAAACCAGGTCGTCGAACACGTCGGGTACGAAATTCACTGACGCATAGCGCGTGAAGGCCGAGAGTTGCGTGTCGAGATCCTCGTTGTGTGTCTGCAGCGCTAGGACCCCGAAGAAAAAGCGATCGGTTTCGTTTTCATCGAGGCGAGTGGAAGACAAGGTGCTCGGGCCGAAATCTCCCAGCGGCGCCTGGCCGGTGACATCGGGAATCTGGAAGTGGCCGACGAAGCTTCCGGCCATGTAGGTGAGGCGGCTGGTACCCTCGAGGAGGGTCGATCCGTATCCGAAGAATTTCTCTTGCGTCGTGTCGTCGTGGATCGGGTTCGGCGTCGGTGTCGCACTCTCCAGACCCTGTTCGCTCTGGAGGTATCGGCCGGTCAGAAAATATTGGGCCGCGCCGGTTTCACCGCCGTACTCGACGCTGGGGCTGAAAGTTCCCCAAGTGCCGCCATAGAGATCCAAATTCCCGCCGGGAGCGGCCTCGATCTTGGTGGTGATGTCGACGACACCGGCGGTTCGCAAGCCATATTGAGCAGGGAGCGCCCCGTCGAGCAGGTTCAGATTGCCGACGAAGCCCGTTTCCAGGACCGGACCCAGCGCCGAGACTCCATCCGGGAGTTCGATGCCGTTGATCCGGTACTGCACGTTCGAGTACTCGTTGCGGATATGAAAGTCGGGATTGCTGATTGCCGAATCGTACGATACGCCCGGGGCCTGAAGCAGAACTTTATCTATCGGCGTGTTCTTGCCTTGGGGTAGCGCCTCGACAGCTTCTTCATCGATATTGTATGTGGTGGCGCCGAGTTTGGGCAGCAGATTTTCGTCGCGCGACTCGTCCAGCGACTTGTTCTTTTCCGCGAGCGAGAGACGGCGCGCCGTCACCTCGATTGTTTCCACGCTGCCATCGGCCGGTGAACTCGCAGGAACGGTGGTCTCCGTCGCCGATCCTTCGGCCGGCGGAGTTTCGGCGGCGCGACCGGGGACCATCATTGCCACCCAGAGCCCGAAGATGCAGACCGCGAACCCGGAGGTCTCCCGCAGGCAGCCCGTGCTCGGGTGCTCCCACGCACCCCGGGCGACGCAAGCGAGCGGTTCAAGATTCTGCTTTTCCGGGGCCATCGGGGGATCTTCTCGACAGGACCAATGCTGCAACTGCATATGATTCGCAATTGCGGCTGCACTCCTATCGGAGGACGGCCGAGTGTGCAAGGCGTAAATTGCGATTGCATGTTATTCGCAAGCGATGAGCCGAGCCGGTGGGTTCTGGCGTTGCTGGGCCAGGCGACTCCGAGCGCGCGAGGTTCCCCAGCCACGCGTCGACCCTTCCCTGCTCGTCGCGGCACTCGAACAGCACATAATCGACTGTTCCGTGCTGAATTTCATCTATCTGAATCCGCCCGGACGCCGCCCCGGCGCTGGCGGCCGGCAAGGTCGATGGCTGGTCGATGGGGAGGGCCGACGTCGGCATCGCCCGGAAGAACCGCGGATACTGCGACCAGGTGCGCGACCACTTGGTCGCGCAGAAGCGGCAATACCGACTGCATCCAGTCGACGACGCGGAATTCCTCGGCCTTCTGCAGCAGGCGGCGGATTGGCTGACCGCCCGAAAGGTCTTGCCTGAACCGGTCACGGTGGCGGAACATGTGGCGCAGCTCCAAGATGTGCGACGGCGATTTCTGTTAATCTTCTGATGCTGGAGAGGAATATGGGATCTAGACTGGTTCTGGCCACGCTGGCGGGCGTCGCCCTGTTGCTTGCAGAACCGGCGCTGTCGGCGAACCTCGATCAGGCGCCGGTCGTCGCCGAGACCACGATCGTCGCCGCTCCGCACCCTTACGATGAGAGTGCGGATTCCGACGCAATCGTCGCATCCGCTCAGCAACGGGCCCAGGCGGAAGACAAGAGAGTGCTGGTCGTATTCGGCGGCAATTGGTGCGGGGATTGTCGGGCCCTGGCGGGCGTGCTGGGGATGCCCGACGTCCGGGGCTGGCTCGACCGGCATTACATCGTCGTCGAGGTGGATGTCGGGAGATTCGTGAAGAATATCGATCTCGCTTCCAGCTTCGGACTCGACTTGAAACGGAGCGGCGTCCCGGCTGTCGCCGTCGTCAGCCCCGGTGGGGTCGTGCTCAACACCACCGACGCAAATGTGCTGAGCGATGCCCGCAGCATGACGCCGCAATCGATCGTCGACGTGCTGGCCCGGTGGACCCGGATCCCGTCGAGCTGACGGGTGTCGGGGCGAGGGACGCGGCCCGTCGCCCGGCAATGTCCACCCGACATGAATTTCATGAATTCTCTATCGTTTTATAGATTATATCGGGTCCATCGGCGGTGAGGCGCGTCAAAATCCTGGAGCGATGGCCCTCGTTTCCGCGGAACGGCAGGCGGGATTGCTCGATGCCCGTAGCGACCAAGGACGTCCAAATCCCATCCTCCGAGCATCGCAGGTCGATCGCATGAGCAGCAATTCCGTATTTCTCTGGTACATCCCCAACCAAGTCAAACCCGGCCACCGGGGCGAGCCCAGCGTCGCCGACCACAACAGCCTGGAGACGCTGACCAGCCAGGCAAAGGCACTCGAGCAGCATGGCTGGAAGGGCGCGCTCCTCGGCACCGGTTGGGGCCGCCCCGATACCTTCACCGTGGCCGCGGCGCTCGCGGCACGGACGACTACGTTCGAGCCGCTCATCGCGATCCGTCCTGGCTACTGGCGGCCGGCACATTTAGCCTCCGCCGCGGCGACGCTCGATCATCTGACCGGCGGCCGCGTCCGAATAAATATCGTCTCGGGCCAGGACAACCTGGCTGCCTATGGCGACAGCGAAGGCGATCAGGCCCAACGCTATGGCCGCACCCAGGAGTTCATGCGCCTGGTTCGCCGACTCTGGACCGAGGAAAACGTCACTCATGCCGGCGAGCATTTCCGGGTCACCGAGTCCACCGTGGTGCCGCGCCTCCCGGTCAGCGGCGACCGTCGACACCCCAAGCTCTATTTCGGCGGCGCCTCGGCGGCGGCCGAGCGCGTATCGGCGACCGATGCCGACGTCCAGCTCTTCTGGGGCGAGCCGCTCGACGACGTCCGCGAGCGGATCGAGCGGCTCGAGGCGCTGAGCCGGGAACTGGGCCGTGACCTGGCACCGCTGGAGTTCGGGTTGCGGATCACGACCCTGGTCCGCGACACCACCGAGCAAGCCTGGGCCGATGCCGAAGCGAAAGTCGCCGAGATGGCCCGGAACCAGGGTTCCGGCTGGAACGACCACGGGCGGGCCGTCGCCGTCGGACAGCGGCGGCTGCTCGACCTGCACGCGCGCGGCGAGGTGCTCGACGACAACCTCTATACCACGCCCGGCAAATTCGGCGGCGGGGGGGCCGGCACCACCTGGCTGGTCGGCTCGGCCGCGGATGTCGCCCGCTCACTGCGCAAATACCGGGATCTCGGCATCGCCCACTTCGTGCTCTCCGACACGCCGTATCTGACCGAGATCGAGCGACAGGGCGATCAGCTGCTGCCGTTGCTGTGCGGCTGAGGTTCGGGTGGCGTAGCGGTCCATGGTCTCCGGACCTGCAGCACGCCGTCCGCCGGATCACCGTCGCGGGCGAATTCCCGTCCGGCCCCGACGGCTTCCGCTCGCGCCGCTTGGAAGGCGAGTTGTTCGGCCTGCTCGGCTGAGGAAATGGTCATGGAGTATGTCGAGTTGGGGCGCACGGGTCAGCGCGGTCGGCCTCGGTTGCGGCGGCTACACCCGCCTGGGGATGACCAGCGGTAGCGACCTGGCGACCGCGGCCGATATCGTCATCGGGCAATTGATGACACGCGCTGAGCCGGCGGAAAACCCAACGGGAGCGCCGCCTCGAGTCAGTTGCTTCCCCCCGACGCCAGTCGAGGCGAAGCAGCTGGAGGCCTGTCAGGCGGCGGGCGGGAAGAAAACCAGCGCACGCACCTCGATGCTCTCGCGCGGCGGAGCGCCCGGCGTCAGCGGGTTGTCGAAGGAGGTGTGAAACGACAGCCGGGCGCGGCCGTCAGTGGCACTGTCATGGACGCGGATCAACACCGCTTCGTCGGTTTGCATCTCAGAGAAGTAGTACCAGCGATGCGCCGGGTTGTATTCGACCCGCGATGTCTCGACGCGGACACGAGCGTAGACGAGATCACCGGCGATCGGGTCGGCATCGGTGAAGCTTCGCGCGTCGCACAGCGCCAAACGGGAATCCAGACCGGTGCCGCCGACCGGTCGCCAGACATTGACGATACCGAACCGGTGCTGCAGCAGCTCTTCCGCCTCGGCGCCGAGATGGTCGCGCACGCGCCGCGGCGCCGAGTTGAGCGTGTGGTCGTTATGCACCTGCCGCGAGCGCGGGGCCAAGCCCGGCCGCCCGGCATTGCGCCCATCGTGGTCGAAGACGAACACCCGGCCGGCGCCCAGGCTATCGTGCAGAAGCTGCCGAACTCCTGGGCTTCATCGGCCCCAACGGCGCCGGCAAGTCCACCACCATCAAGATTCTGTCGGGGATCCTGCGCCCGAGTTCGGGTCTGTGTGAGGTCGACGGGCTGACCCCCTTGGCCGGCTTCGTCACTCAGTACTGGTGGGGGGCCGTGAAGATCCTGGTCCTGGCCGCCTTCTATGACGGCGCCGGCCGCCAGCCGATCAGCCTCGATCAGGCGATCGGCTACACTTGGCTGGGCCAGGCCTTTCTGGTGATGCTGCCTTGGTACGCCGACCCGGACGTGGTCGAGATGGTCCGCTCCGGTGCCGTCGCCTATGAGCGGCTGCGGCCGGTCGAGACCTATGGTTACTGGTATGTCCGTTCGTTCGCCTGGATGGCGGCGCGGGTGCTGCCGAGGGCAGTGCCGATGATCGTACTGTCGGCGGTGGTCTTGCCGCTGGTCGGGCTCGAGGCCTGGAGCCTGCGCCCGCCGGCGGGATTCGTGGCAGCGATGCTGTTCGTGGTCTCGATCTCGGCTGCAGCGCTCCTGTCGACTGCCATGGTCCAACTGGTGACCTGCACCGTCGTCGCGACCCTGTCGGCCGGCGGTGCCAATGCCCTGGCACCCGCAGTCTCCAACCTCCTCTCAGGCGCCATCGTGGCGCTGACCCTGTTTTCTTCCGGCCTGCACACTGCACTGTTTCTACAGCCCTTCGCCGGGCTGGTCGATATCCCCTACCGTATCTATCTGGGTGATCTGGCTGGTGCGGACGCCATCGCCGGAATCGGGCTCCAGTTCGGCTGGACTGCCGTACTGGCGGTGGCGGGCCGGGCCTACTTGAACCGAATTCTGGCTCAGCTACTGGTGCAGGGCGGCTGAAATGAATGGAATTCGCCTCTATGGCCGCTATGCCGCGGTTTCGATCCTGAGCCAGATGCAATATCCGGTCGCTTTCGTGCTGCAGGTCCTCGCCCAGTTCGCCAACGCCTTTGTCGGTTTCATCGGCATTTGGGCGCTGTTCGCCCGGTTCGGCGCGATCCGCGGCTGGCAGCTGGGCGACATTGCTCTGTTCTACGGGACGATCACTCTCTCCTTTACGATCGCCGATGCGCTGGGCCGCGGGTTCGAGCAGTTCGGCCCGGAATTCGTCAAGACCGGCAATTTCGACCGGCTCCTGCTGCGGCCGAGGCCGACTTGCCTACAGGTCGCCGGCCACGAATTGCGACCGACCGCGATCGGCAAGCTGATCCAGGGTGCCCTGGTGCTCGCCATCGCCTTCCGACTGGCACCGATCGCCTGGACCCCGGGCGACGCCGTATTGCTGGTCTGGACCGTCACCGGCGGCGTCGCGATCTTCTGCAGTCTGTTGATCGCCCGAGCGACATTGGCGTTTTGGACGGTCGAGAGCCTGGAGGTCGCCAATATCGTGACCCATGGCGGCGTCGAGGCCGGGCAATATCCTCTGGACATTTATGCGCGTTGGTTCCGCGACGCGCTCTTGTTCGTCGTCCCGATCGGCTGCGTCGGCTATTTGCCGCTGACCGTGATCCTCGGCCACCCCAATGCGCTCGGAGCGCCGGCCTGGGTCGCGGCGGCCTGCCCGCTGATCGGCTGGTTTTTCCTGGCCGCCTCGTTGCTGCTCTGGGGGCTGGGCGTCCGTCACTACCGATCGACCGGCGGCTGGGGCACTCGGGGTCGGCGTCGGGCTCGACCGATGAAGGTGGAGCCCGACGCCGCCCGCTCTCCGGTTCGGGCGGCGGCCGAGATGGACGAGCGGGTGCTCGCTCTCGTAGATAGTGGGGGTGAAGACTTTCCGGTAGCGACGGACCGCTCCGGCCGACCGGTTCAGCCGGCCGATCCGGCAACGAGGGTCTCGCGACGGTCGGTGGGACGAGCACCTCGAATCACTCTCGAACGAGACGGGATTACAGTTTATCAGAGCAGTTCGAGCACCCCGTGACAGCCGTGGAAACTTTATCGCGATGGCATTGATTCTGAACGAGATCGAGACCTGGATCTTCGATCTCGACAATACCCTCTACCCCGCCGATTCCGACCTCTTTCCGCAGATTTCGGCGCGGATGGGAAGCTTCATCGCCCAGCGCTTCGCCCTCGATGGCGAGGCGGCGCGGATGCTGCAGAAGCAGCTGTTCCGGACCCATGGCACGACTCTGCGCGGGCTGATGGTCGAGCACGGAGTCGATCCGCACGAATTCATGGAGTTTGTCCACGACATCGATCTCGCCGCCCTGGCGCCTGCCGAGGCCCTGTCGGCGGCACTGGCGGATTTGCCCGGGCGGAAGCTGGTCTACACCAACGGCTCGCGCCGCCATGCCCGGCGGATTCTCGATCATCTGGGCTTGGCCCGGCATTTCGCCGGCATTTTCGACATCGCCGATGCCGGTTTCGTGCCCAAACCAGACCCGGAAGGCTACCGGGCACTGATCGCGCGTTTCGGGATCGAACCCGCCCGTGCCGCCATGGTCGAGGATATGGCCGTCAATCTGGCGCCGGCCGCCGCCCTCGGCATGGTCACGGTACTGGTCGAGACCGGCAACGACTGGGCCGGTGCCGGCGGTGCGGCCGATTGGGTCGAGCATCGGACCGGCGACCTCGCCGTCTGGCTCTCTTCGCTCAGCGGATGCCGGTAGCAGCCTGCGAACCGGCCGGCGCACGAGCCCCGCCCATGCCGCGGTTGACGGCGCCGGGCGGGCGCGCCATCGTGCCGGCCCGACCGTCTCCCGCCTCGCGAGCTCCGCCGATATGAACGCCCATCCGCTCGAACCGATCATCGACCAAGCCTGGGAGAGCCGCGACCGGGTGACCCCGGACACCGGCGGCGAGATCGCGATCGCGATCCTGGAGACACTGCGGCTGCTCGACGAAGGCGCCTTGCGGGTCGCGAGCCGGGGGGCGGACGGCCGCTGGCACGTCCATCACTGGATCAAGAAGGCCGTCCTGCTCTGGTTCCGCCTGTCGCCCAATACGCTCCTCGAAGGCGGGCCGGTCGATCCGATCCACGGCGCCTCGGTCTGGTACGACAAGGTCCGGCCGAAATTCGCGGGCTGGGACGACGAAAGCTTCAAGCGTGCGGGGTTCCGCGCGGTGACCGGCGCCGTCGTCCGCTACTCTGCCTTCATCGCGCCCGACGTGATCCTGATGCCGTGCTTCGTCAATGTCGGCGCCCATGTCGGGGCCGGGACCATGGTCGATGCCTGGGCCACGGTGGGATCTTGCGCGCAAATCGGGCGCAACTGCCATCTCTCAGGTGGTGTCGGCATCGGCGGCGTCCTCGAACCGCTCCAGGCCGATCCGGTCGTGATCGAAGATGATTGCTTCATCGGCGCCCGCTCCGAAGTCGTGGAAGGTGTCCGGGTCGAGCAAGGATCGGTGCTGGCCATGGGCGTGTTCCTGTCGGCTACGACCCGGATCGTCGACCGGACCACCGGCGAAATCTTCTATGGGCGGGTCCCGCCTTATTCTGTGGTCGTCCCCGGCTCGCTGCCGGGCAAGCCGTTCCCCGACGGCAGCCCCGGCCCAAATCTCGCCTGTGCCGTGATCGTCAAACGCGTCGACGCCCAGACTCGCGGCAAGACTTCGATCAACGAGCTGCTGCGGGCATGAGGAACGCCGCTCCGATCGATCCGGTGGCACTGGCGGCAGCACTCATCCGCTGCCCGAGCGTCACCCCCGCCGATGCCGGGGCTCTCGGCACCCTGGCCGCGGCACTGGAGCCGCACGGGTTCCGCTGCGAGGCTCTGCGCTTTTCGGAAGCCGGCACCGCGGATGTCGACAATCTCTATGCGCGCTGGGGCAGCGGCGGGCGCAATTTCTGCTTTGCCGGCCACACCGACGTGGTGCCGCCGGGCGATGTCGCCGCCTGGAGCACCGATCCCTTCGCCGGCACCATCCGCGACGGCTGGCTGATCGGGCGGGGTGCCGCCGACATGAAGGGCGGCATCGCCGCCTTCGCCGCCGCAGCGACCGAGTTTCTGGCAGGGCAAGGCGAGGAATTCGACGGCTCGATCAGTCTGCTGATCACCGGCGACGAAGAGGGCGTGTCGATCAACGGCACGGCCAAGATGCTGGACTGGCTCGAAGCCCGCGGCGAGCGGCTCGATGCCTGCGTCGTCGGCGAGCCGACCAATGCCGCCGAACTCGGCGACATGATCAAGATCGGCCGGCGCGGCAGCCTGAATGCGGTGCTGACCGTCGAGGGCGTGTCCGGCCACACCGCCTATCCCCATCTGGCCGACAATCCGGCCCATCACCTGGTGGCGATGCTGGCCGATCTCACCTCGTTGCCGCTCGACGAGGGGACCCGGCATTTCCAGCCTTCGACTCTGCAGATCTCGACCATCGATGTCGGCAACCCGGCGGCCAACGTCATTCCCGGCCGGGCGCGGGCCGCCTTCAACATCCGCTTCAACGATCGCTGGAGCGGAGCATCGCTCCAGGCTTGGCTGCGCGACCAGCTGGCGGGTCACGGCGGGCGCTGGGATCTGGCAGTGCGCATCTCGGGCGAGCCGTTCCTGACACCGCCGGGTGATCTCGCCGAGCTCATCGCCCGGTCGGCCGAGGCTGTCACCGGCCGCCGCCCCGAATTCAGCACCAGCGGCGGCACGTCGGACGCGCGATACATTCACCGAATCTGCCCGGTCGCCGAGTTCGGTCTGGTCGGCCAAACGATGCACAAGGCCGACGAGGCGGTGCCGCTGGAGCAGCTCCGGGACTTGACCCGGATCTATGCCGGGTTGCTCGCCCGCTATTTCGCCGGGACGCGGTGAGGTGATGGTGACGGTGGAGGAGGCGGCGCGGGCGCTCCAGGGCGTGCTCCGGATCGCGCTCTTCGATCGGGCCGGCGCGAGCAGTTTCGGCCGCGACCCCAGATCCTGCGCCCGGTCCTTCTGGGCCTATGCCATCGCCTTGCCGGCGACGCTGCTGCTGCTCTCGCTCGATGTGTTGGCGACCAAGCCCGACCAGCCGGAACTCCTCGCGGCCGCGCGGCTGGTCAGCGACGTCATCCAGGCTGCGGGGTTTCCCCTGTTGCTGCTGCCGCTCTTGGGCTGGTTCGGGCGCGGCCAGCGCTGGGCCTGGTTCGTCACCGCATATAATTGGTATTCGATGGCCCAGACCATCACCCTCGCCACCCTGATCTGTGTCGTCTCGGATCTTCCGGGCGCCGATTTTCGCTTCGCGGTGATCCGGGCGGCGCAGATCTACGTCATCGTGCTGGAGGCCTTCCTCGCCGATGCGGTGCTCGACATCGGTGCCTGGCGGGCGGCGATCGTCGTCATGCTCGATTGGGGGTTCGGGTTGGGCGTCGATCGCCTGGCGGATTGGATCGCGCTCTAGCCCGGAACCGCTCGATTCCGGATGCAAGTTTGGCGGACGAGACCCGCCTCTCGAACAGCCTGGATGCGGCCCCGGCCGCGCCCGGGAACCCCCTTCGATGCTGTGCGTTGTGGATCCGCCGAAGGCGCGCGGGGCATGAACCCATGGCGTTGACCTGGATCAATGTCCAGGACGATCCCCGCCTTATTCTGTCCGTGCCGTCCGAGATACCCCGTTCTTCGGATCCGGAAACGGCGGATGAGGCGCTGTCGAAGGGATCTCACCATGCCTTCTGTCCGGATGTTGCTCATAGCCCTCGCGCTGCTGCCGGCGGGGAGCGTTCCGGCGCTGGCGCTGCCCAGCTACGCGCGCCAAACCGGCCAGCAATGTGCCGCCTGCCACAACGGCTTTCCCGAGCTCACCCCCTATGGGCGGCTGTTCAAGTTGAACGGCTATACCTTCGGCGGCGGGCAGTCCGATCTGCCGCCGCTGGCGGCGATCGTGATCTTTTCGGACACTCATACTCAGACCGGCCAGCCCGGCGGGGCCGCCCCGCATTACGGGCCGAACAACAATGTCGGCTTCGATTCGGCCAGCCTCTATTTCGCCGGCGCGATCACGCCCGATATCGGCGCCTTCATCCAGGGTACCTACGATAATGTCGGACGGAGTTTCACCTGGGACAATACCGATATCCGCTACGCCGGGACGACGCGGCTGCTCGACCGGGACGCCGTCTTCGGGATCACCCTCAACAACAACCCGACCGTCACCGATCCGTGGAACTCGACTCCGGCCTGGGGCTTCCCCTTCATCGGCTCGGAACTGGCGCCGACGCCGCAGGCGGCGACGCTGATCGAAGGCGGTCTGGCCGCGCAAGTGGCCGGGAGTACCGTCTACGGCTATTGGGACAACTTGGTCTATGCCGAATTCGGCGCCTATTCGACCCTGACCAAGGGGATGGACAGTGCGCTGGGCGTACTGCCGGCCACGACGATCAAGGATCTAGCCCCTTACTGGCGTCTGGCGATCGAGCCGAAATGGGGGGCGAGTTCGCTCGAATTCGGCACGTTCGGCCTGGCCGCGACCCTCAGCCCGGGCGGGGTCACCGGTTTCGGGACCGATCATACCGTCGATTTCGGCGTCGACAGCCAATACCAGTATCTGGCCGACCGCGATTCCGTTTCGCTCCAAGCCAGCTTCATCGCCGAGAATCAGAGCCTGACCGCGAGTCAGGCCATCGGCAACAGCAGCAACGGCCGCGATCATCTGCAGAGCTTTCACATCAAGACGACGTATTTTCTGGATCAGACCTATGGCGGCACCGTCGGCTATTTCAATATCAAGGGCAGCGGCGATCCGTTGCTCTATGGTGCCGACTCGGCGAACAACAGCCCGAACAGCAATGGCTGGATCGCCGAGTTCGATTATATCCCGTTCAATCATGGCGGCCCGAGCTTCTGGCCCTGGCTCAACATGAAACTCGGCCTGCAATATATCCTCTATGACGAGTTCAACGGCGGTACCGCGGATTTCGACGGCGCCGGGCGCAATGCCCATGACAACAACACCCTGTTCGCCTTCGCCTGGTTCGCCCTCTGACCGCTCGCTGGAGACCGACATGACCCCCATGACCAAGCCGATGGCGGCACCGCTGCGGACGGCGACGATCCTGGCGATCGCACTCGGGCTGGTCGGCGGCTGCACCGGCTCCGGCAAGGCCACCGTGCCCGAGACCGTCGCCGGGACCCAGCATGTCTGCGCCTCCTGCCACGGTGCCGACGGCCAGAGCGTCTCGCCGACCTTTCCGCGCCTGGCCGGGCAGCAAGCCGATTACCTGATTGTCCAGCTGAAGGCGTTTCGCGACAAGAGCCGCGCCGATCCGCACGCCCACACCTATATGTGGGGCATGGCGGCCACGCTCGACGACCCGACCATCGACGGGCTCGCCGCCTCCTATGCAGCGATGCCGCCGGCGCCGGGCACGCCGGGCGAGCCGGCCGAAATCGCCGCCGGTGCCAAGATCTTCGCCGAAGGCATCGCCGAGCGCGAGGTCCCCGCCTGTTCCGCCTGCCATGGCGACCAGGCGCTGGGCGCCGGCGCCGTCCCGCGCCTAGCCGGGCAGCGCCGCGGCTATCTCGAACGTCAACTCGCCGCCTTCGCCTCGAATGCGCGGGCAAACGAGACTATGCACGACAATTCGAAGAATCTGACGCCAGCCGAGGCGGCGGAAGTGGCGGCTTATCTCGCCGCGCAATGAGGAGCGGCCTTGCGGGCGCGGTGGTGCGCGCCCGATCGAGTGCATAGGAGTGGCGCCATGACGAGCTCGTTCTACATCGCCCGGCTGTTCGGCCCGGTCTTCATTCTGGTCGCCCTCGCCATTCTGCTCCGGCCGCATGGGTTTCGGCCGGTGCTGGAGTCGTTCCTTTCCAGCCCGGCGACGCTGTTCCTGGCCGGGTTTCTGGCGCTCCTCGGCAGCCTGGCGGTGGTGCTCGTCCATAATCTCTGGGTGCTCGACTGGCGGCTGGTCATCACGCTGTGCGCCTGGGCGGGCGTGCTCAAGGGCGCCGTCATCCTCTTCTCACCGCAAGCCTTCGTGACTCTGGGCCGGTCGGTCTTCGTCGCGCACCGCGGCATCCTCGCCTCGGCCGCGACCGCCCTCGTCGTCGGCTCGGTCTTGACCTATTTCGGCTATCTGGCGTGACCGCCGGCCGATCGTCTCCGCGATTGGGCCGCGACCGGATGTGAGGGGCTGGAGATCGACTTGGATGCCCGAACGCCTCGCGGGCGCGCGCCGATCGAAACTCTGACCGCCATTCCCGTTCTCGAGGTTCCGGCGGCCGACGAACCGGCCGTCGCCTCGGCCTTGGCCCAGCCCGAGCGGCTGGCGCTGCTGCTGGCGCAGGCGCGGCGACGCTATACGGCGCTGGGGCTGCACTTTGCCGATGACCGGTCGCGGCACTGGTCGGCACGGTTGGAGAGCCCCTATGCCCGCCTAGTCGGATCGGTCGAGCGAGCGATCGGCCGCCCGGGGGCTTTCCTGTTGGGAACGGACCGGCCCTGCAACGGCGCTCCTCGATCTTCGGTGACGGGCAGGCGTAGAGGCCGGATCGCCTCGGCGCCGGCGACAATCGCCTTTCCGATTGCGCCTCACCGCTCGCCCCGCTATCCCATCGCCTGAACTAGCTCACCTGCTCCTCGCGTGTCCCCCTCCGTATGCGCATTGCCGTTCTCTCCCTCGGGTCTCGCGGCGATGTTCAGCCGCAAGCGGCGCTGGCGGCGGCGCTGGCAGGGCGCGGCCATGACGTCCGGCTGATCAGCCATGGCGAATTCGCCGACCTCGTCGCCGGAGGCGGCGTCGATTACCGGGCGCTCAGCGGCGATATTCGGGCGGATTTCGCCAGCAGCCCGGCCGGAAGGCGGATGGCGGCGAGCGGGCGCAATCCGGTGACGGCGATCCGCGCCATGGTCGAGATGACCCGGCGCCAGGCGCGCGACTGGGGCCTGCAGATCCGCGATCTGGCCCAGGGGGTCGATCTGCTGGTACCGGAGATGACGGCGGCCTATCCCGGCGCCACTTTGGCCGAGAGCTGGGGCATTCCCTGGGTCCAAGTCTGTCTGCAGCCGATCTGGCGGACCCGGGCGTTTCCCAGCCCGATGGCGCCGCCGCTGCCGTTCCGGCTGCCGGGCGTGCTCAATCGGCTGCATCACGATCTGGTCACCCAGCTGATGTGGCAACCGTTTCGCGCGCTGGTCAATCAGAGCCGGCGCGAAGTGGCCGATCTCGGGCCCTGGCCGCTGTTCGGGCCGTTCAACCGATTCCGGCGCGAGCAGCGTCCGGTGCTGATGGCGTTCAGCCCGCTCGTGGTGCCGCGCCCGGCCGATTGGGATCCCGGGATCACCGTCACCGGCTATTGGTTTCTCGACCGGCCGGAGGATTGGGTACCGCCCCCGGCGCTGGCCGCCTTCATCGGCGCCGGGCCGCCGCCAGTCTATGTCGGGTTCGGCAGCATGGGATTGGGCGACGCCGGGGCCACGATCGAGGTGATCCTCTCGGCGCTGCGCCGGGCCGGCTGCCGTGCCGTGGTCAGCGCCGGCTGGGGCGGGCTGCGCGCCGCCGATCTCCCGCCCGAGATCTTCGCTGCCGAAGCGGTACCTCACGACTGGCTGTTTCCGCAGATGGCGGCGATCATCCATCACGGCGGTGCCGGGACCACGGCCGCGGCGTTGCGCGCAGGCGTGCCCTCGGTGCTGGTGCCCTTCATGGTCGATCAGTTCTTCTGGGCCCGGCGCCTGCGCGAGCGCGGCGTGGCCCCGGCGGCGATTCCGCATAGCCGGCTGGGTGCCGCGGCGCTGGGGGCGGCGCTCAACCGCGCGCTCGGCGATCCGGCGCTGCGCACCCGCGCCGCCGATCTCGGCGCCCGGATCCGAGCCGAAGACGGGCTCGCCCGCGCCGTCGAGCGGATCGAAGCCGTCGGAAACGGCTGATCCGGGATTCACCGCTTCAGGCGCGGATCGTCCTTGTGCATCTTGACCGCCTCGATCGTCACGCCATCGGCGGAGCGTCGTTCCAGAGTCACGATCAGCTCCTCCGGTCCGACGATGCCGAGATCGACATCACGATCGGGCAGGATCGCGACCGTGTGCCGGCCGAGGCAGGCGACCACCTGGCGCACCGGGGCGGGGGCCCGCGCCCACTGCTTCAGCGCCGAATAGAACGGCTCGCGCCGCCAGGCATCGGGATGGTCCGGATCGACATAGGCGGCGATGCGCGCGCCGCCCAGCTCGTAGGCCAGGACGAGCTTGCTCCGGTCCGGCCGCCATTCCTCGCCGAGCGCCGCCGTGGCGAGCCAAGCGCAGTAGAACACTCGGCAATCGCGCGGCCGCTCGCCGTAGATGGTGCAGCCGCTCTCGCTGCAATGTCGGCACCAGACGCCCATCGGCTTGCCGAGGGCGACGATGCCCATCACCTTGCAGCAGAGCGTACAGGCGCCGCAGCTGCGGCCGGGCACCGTCGGGTCGGCTGGGCTCTGCGACACGGGGATCCTCGCGCTCGTTCCTCGCGATCTTAGCGCCGGATCCCGGTCGAGGCGAGATGATAGAGGACGATGCCGCTCGCGGTGGCGAGGTTGAGCGAATCGAACCCTGCCGCCATCGGGATCGAGAGGGTAGCGAGCCGCGCCATCAGGGCCGGCGGCAACCCGGGTCCCTCGGCACCGAAAATGGCGGCCACGCGGTCCGGACGCCGGTAATCGGCGAGCGGCAGCCGCCCGGCCGGACTGAGGGCCAGGGCATCGAACTGGTGAGCGGCCAGGAGCTCGACAGGATCCTCATCTGCTCCGAGGCGCGCCCAGGGGACCAGCAGCGTCGCTCCGACCGACACCCGGATCGCCTTCCGGTAGAGCGGGTCGCAGCACCGAGGGTCGAGCAGCACGGCATCTGCGCCGAACCCGGCGGCGTTGCGGAACACACCGCCCAGATTGTCGTGATTGGCCGTACCGAACAGCACCACCACCAGGGCCTGCTCTCGCACCCGGCCGAGCAGCTCGGCGGCGCTCGGCATCGGCCCGCGCCGGCCGAGGGCGAGGATGCCGCGATGGATAGGGAAACCCACGATCCCGTCCAGCGCCGCCTGGCTCGCGGCAAAGACCGGCACGCCTGCCGGCAGGCCCGCCAACAGCGGCGACAACCCGGCCACCCGCTGCGATGCCAGCAACAGCGACACCGGCCGGTGCAGCCGGCTGCGCAGCAGGGCACGGAGCACGACCTCGCCCTCGGCGATGAACAAGCCGTCGCGCCCGACCAGATCGCGTTCGCGCACGGCGCGGTAGGCGGCAATGCGCGGATCGGCGGGATTGTCGATCCGGATGATCGGCGGCGGCTCAGAAGCGATAGCGCAGCATCCCGCCGAAAAGCCGGGGCTCGCCATATTGGACCGTGGCGTAGAGCAGGCTGCCGCGCTCGTCGGAGACCGCGATCGGATAGAGCCTGTCGGCGAGATTGTTGACGAACAGTCCGGCATCGATGCTGCTGCCGGCGATCCCGCGCCACTCCAGCCGGAGATTGGTGATGCCGTAGCCGGGGACGGTGTTGAAGGGACCGAGCGGCTCCTGGGCATTGCCGATCTGCTTCGTCCGGTAATAGTAATCGGCGGTCAAGGCCGGATCGCCCCAGGCTTCGGCAACCGGCAGATGCCAAGTCATGGCCGCCACATAGGTCGAGCGCGAGACATCGGGCAGATCGACGCCGCCCAGTTCGGCCGGCACTCCGTTCACCTCGGTCGCGAAGTCGGTATAGACTGCTTGCGTCAGCGAGTAGGAGCCGTTGAGTTCGAGATCGGGCAAAGGCTTGGTGAAGACCTCGAGTTCGCCGCCGTCGATCGTCGCGTGATTGGCGTTGGTGATCAGCGATTGCGGCGTGCCGCCTTCGACCACGACGACCTGTGTCTGGATATTGGTGTAGTCCTCGTGATAGAGGGCGAGATTGGTCCGCACCGGCAGAGCGCCGAGATGGAAATCGGCCTTGGTGCCGATCTCGAAATTGGTCGCCCGCTCGGGCTGGAAGGAATCGTCGGCGGGGCTCACCGCATAGAAATTCAGGCCCCCGGCCTTGTAGCCGTGCGAAGCCACGACATAGGCGAGCAACAAATCGGTGATCTGGTCATGGGCGCCGATCGACCAGTTGGGGGCGGCGAAGCTGGCCGTGCCGGTGCGTGTGCAGGTCGCGGCGTCGACGCTGCCCGGCGGCGAGCCGGGCAGCGGCAGTCCGGTGGCCGGATCGAGAAAGACGCATTGATGGATCGGCGGTGCAGTCGCGACATCGGTGATGAGTTGGCTCTTCACCTGATAATCGTCCCAGGTCATCCGATATCCCAGATCCAGGCTCGCCTGCGACGCCCAGCGTGGCAGATCGGGGAAGGCTCCGGACAAATGATAGCTGACCCGGCCGTAGAGTGCCGTCGATTGGCTGTCGAGCACGTTCGGCCCCGATGTCGCCTGCGGCCCGATCGGATCGCCCGCGTCGCCGCTCAAGGTGAAGAGCAGCGTCGCCTGCGGATTGGGAAAGGCACCGAGGGCGAAATTCTGTGCGTTCTGGCTCGGCTGGGCATCGGTGATGCCGGCGAAGAACACCCCGAACAGCCAGTCGTAATCGCCGCGGGGCGAGACGCCGACGGCCTGCAGTTCCTCGCTCAACTGAGAGATCGAATCGCTGTTCTGGATGTCGAGGAGAGCGACCGGGCTGCCCGAGAGATCGATCGCGGTCGAGTCGCTCTCGTGACGATAGCCTGCGATGTTCTTGAAGGTGATATCGCCCAGCCCCGTGTCGAACAGTTTGACGGTGGTCGTATCGGCCACACCGTAAATATTGCTCTCCGACAGCTGTGGGAACGGGATGTCGGCGGCGCGCGGCCCCAGCGCCTGGGCCTCGGCCAAGACGGCCGGGAGATTGGCCGCTCCAGACGCGAAGAAGGGCAGGAACGGCGGAATCGGGATCGTGCCCGAGCCCGGCGTGAAGAAACAGGCGATGATATTGCTCTCGCACGTGCCGACGCCGACCAACTTTAGCGCGACATTGTGCTCGTGGGCGGTGAAGCCGTCGGCGACGGTGTAATTCTCGACATTGGGCAGAGGCTTCCAGTCGAGCGACAGGCGCGCCGAGCCGTGGTCGCGATCGTCGAGGGCCGGGCCGGCGATGTTGCGGGTCGTGCCGTCGCGCCGCTCGACATCGCCGGCGAACCGGACGGCCAGGCGATCGTCGATCGGGATGTTGAGCATCCCGGTATAGTCCTCGTCGCCATAATTGCCCCATTGGCCCTGGATCAGGCCTTGATATTGGTCGGTCGGGCGCTCGGGCGTGAACAGCACGTCGCCACCAGTCGAGTTCTTGCCGAATGCCACGCCCTGCGGGCCCCGCAGCACCTGGATATCGGCCATGTCGTAGATCGACTCGGCGATCCCGCGTCCGGATTGCGGGACTTCGTCGAAATAGGTGACGGTGCTGGGATCGGTGCCGAGCACCCGGCTCAAGCCGCGAATAGTGAAATTCGGCACGGCCGAGCCGTTCAAGGCATCGGCATCGATCTGTAGCGACGGGACATGGGATTGCAGATCATAGACGGTCTGGATCGTATCCTGCTCCAGCGACTCCCGCCCGAGCGAGGTGATGGCGATCGGGACGGTTTCGAGATTCTCGGCGAGGCGCCGTGCCGTCACCGTGACTTGCTCGATTTCGGGAGCGGGCGGTTCGTCGGCTCGAGCCCGGAGCACGGCCAGGAGTCCGATCGCGGCCAGGGCCCCGAAGCGGGCGATTCTGCGCCCACGGCCCCGCGAGGCATCGGTCCGATCGGGAGACATCGCGGCCTGATCCACTTGCCATCCACCCATCCCGGCTCTTGTTCTCCTCACCCGGGCCGCGACCCTGCGGCGCTTCCCGCCGGTGGGGGCGCCGTCGTTCCAGGCCGAGGATGCTGTTGGTTTCGCCGGGCGCTGTCAACTACCGCCGGGAGCGAGAGTCGACGCCTCAACCGGAGCGGGCGGCTCGCCGATCGAAAATCGTCGTGTGGCTGTCGCTGCGGCCGTTGAAATCGCTGCCTGCCGGTCTAGTTCGCTGTCGTCGGCGCCGGGGCCGATCGCTTGCAGGGGAGGGTATCATGGCCGTGGGTCGCAGTACCGGCTGGGTTGCAGGCGCGAAATCATGAGCGTGACCAACTCGACCCAGTGGATCCTGCGGGGCCTGCTCGATCTCTATGGCTGCGCCGTGCCGCGCGAGGCGCTCGATGCCGTGCTCTCGGCGCTGCAGGGGCGGGGCGCGCCGCGCTGGCAGTTCGGCGTCAGCCAGTTCTCGCTGGCGTTCGATCGCCACGGCCCGCCCCGGGTTCGCGCCCTGGCCGAGGTTCTGACCGCCTGCCCGGTTCTGCCGACCGATGCCCACGGCATCGAGGAGATCGGCCGGCACCTGTTCGAGACGCTGCAGCGGCAGCACCGCCTGCGTTGGGATTCGGATCTGTTCGGCGAACTGGTCCATGCCACCTATGGCAGCCATCTGCCGCGCTTCCGGCCGCCCGATCTGCGCTTCGGTGCGGCGATGGAGTGGCGGAGCGGCCGGGCACCAGTGGTGACCTGCTACTTCGACCTGTTCGCCGGGGGCCGGCAAAATGCGGCCGAGCGACTGGGGCTCGTCCTCGACCGGCTGCATCTCGGCCGGCGCCGGTCGGCGCTGCAGCTTCTGGTCGACGAGCGCGGCGAGATGCCGCCGTGTCGGCTCGTCGGCATCGATTTCGCACCGGGCGGCGAGGAGCACAGTGTTCGTCTCTACCTCCCCGGGGCCCGCTACAAGCTGCCGCGATTGCGGCGCCTCTTGGCGGCTTGCGGCGCCGACGCCTCGGGCGCCGAACTCGAGGCGTTCCATCGTCATGCCCTGGGCGGCCTCGACGGGGGCGAGGCCGCTCGCGGGATGATGCTCGGCCTCGGGCTCGGCGATCGGTCGGGCGCGCATTCCCCGGTATTGAGGCTCGACGGTTTTCTGCCGGATCATCACGCCGATGATTTCGCCGCCGGAGCCGCAGTCGGCGCCCTCGCGTCCCGGCTCGAGATTCCATTGCCCGGCCATGCCGAGGCCTTGCGCATCCTGGCGCCGGATACGCCGCTCGCCGAGGTGCAGCGCCTGCACCAATATTGCAGCCTCGATTTCGCCGAGACCCCGGCGCTCACCCTTCATTTGCGGCCGCTCGTGACCCGCTCGGAACATTTGGTGCCGAAGCGGCGGCCGCGGCGCAAACCGCCACTCCTCGCAGCACTGGATGGCGCGGTCCGCAAGGCGATCGTAGCGCTCGAACAGCAGCCGGGACGGCTCGGCGCCCATGCCGTCGAAGCGGCCATCGCTCTCCTCCTGGCGGCAGGCAGCGGTTTCGCGATCGATCACGACCGGATTGCGGTTTCGCTCGACGCCCTGGCCGCGCGTCCCGGCGATGCCGCCGCCGCCTTGGCGCCGGTGATGCACCTGGCCTTGTTGGCCAAGGCACCGGAGGCCCCGGCACTGTGCCGAGATATTCTGGCATTGCTGTTCGATTCGGTCGATGAGCGCCTCTCGCCGCGGGACCCGGCCGAGGCCGACGAGGACGGCATTCGCCGGCGGATCGGCGATTGGTGCGCCGAGGGAGCGGAGCCGGCGGCGATGGCGGAGCTGGCTCTCGCGCTGGCTCTGTCCGGCGGTCCGCGTTCGCTCGGGGCGGCGAGAGCGATCGCCGCCCATCTCAGCGGGCGCCAGTACGGCAACGGCCTCTGGGGCGCCGGCCGGGCCAGCGATGATTTCCGCGCGACCCATCTCGCCGTCCGAACCTTGTCGCGACTCGCCCCGACGCTGCCGATCCTGGCCCGTACGGCGCGGGGCTTGCGCGCCGCACAGCGTCCAGAGGGTGGTTGGGGCGCCGTGGGTGCCGAGCCGGCCGCGAGCGCTTCGGCTTTGGCCGCCTGCGCCTTGCTGCAGGATTTCGATCCGGAGGGCGCCCCGGTACTGATCCGCGGGTTTGCCTATCTCCTCGGCGCCCAGAACCCGGATGGGCATTGGCAGGGCGGCAGCAAGGCGACGGCACGCTGCCTCGAAGCGCTGGTTTCGGTCCGCCGGCTGGTCGAGCAGGGGCTGGGGGCCGAGGATCGCGTCGGGACGGCGCGGGAACGCACCGGCGCCGGGCGGCCAATGCTCCGGGTCGTCCAGCGGGCTTGAGGAAGCGACGGGGGACGGCGAACGAGGGTTTTTTTCGCCGCCGCTTCGACGGAGACTCCCGGACTGGGCCCGACGGCGCTATCCTGGCGGCGGCTCGCTCTTCTTCTCCTGCGACACGGTCGGGGTTCGGTCGGGCTCCTCGTCGTGCCGACCCTCTGGCGGAGATCGTCCCTTGCCCCATCCCTCGTCGCTCCAGGCCGTCATCGTCCCGGTGACGCCGCTTCAGCAGAATTGCTCGATCCTCTGGTGCACGGAGACGCGGCGCGGTGCGTTCGTCGATCCGGGCGGCCAGACCGGTCGGCTGATCAAAGTTGCGGCCGAGCAGGGGATCACGATCGAGAAGATCCTCATCACCCACGGCCATCTCGACCATGCCGGCGGGGCGGCGGCGCTGGCCGAGCATTACCGCGTGCCGATCGAGGGGCCGCACGCAAAGGACAAGTTCTGGATCGACCGGATCGCCCAGGAGGGGGTCAAATACGGTATCGGCGATTGCCGGAGTTTCACGCCGGATCGCTGGCTCGAAGACGGGGACGCCGTTACCGTCGGGGCCCAGCTTTTCGCCGTCCGGCATTGCCCGGGCCACACGCCCGGCCATGTCGTCTTCGTCCATGAAGGGGCGCGGCTCGCCTTCGTCGGCGATGTTCTGTTCCAGGGCTCGATCGGCCGTACCGACTTCCCGCTGGGCAATCACGAGGCGCTGATCCGCTCGATCGTGGACAAGCTCTGGCCGTTCGGCGACGACATCACCTTCGTGCCCGGCCACGGCGCCATCTCGAGTTTCGGCCGGGAGCGGCAGACCAACCCCTATGTCGCCGACCGGGTGTTGGCCGCGGAATAGGGCCGGTGTTACCGCTTGCGCAAGATCCAGACGACTTCGACACTGTTCAGGGTCGCGTTCTCGACGTCGAGGGCGAAGCTCCGGTCGCGCTCGACATGGGCGAAGAGTTCCATCATCGCGGCGAAATCCCAGACATGGAAATGGATGTTCGACCGTTCCTTCAGCATGACTTCCAGCTTCTGGGCATGGGCCTCGCCGGTGAGCCCGTCGACGACGCGGATCCATTCCTCGTAATGCCCTGCGAGCGACCAGTCCGGCCCTTCGGCGTGGTCGCGCAGCAAATGGGCGAGGGAGGTCACCTCCCGCTCCTTGTCGAAGGTGAAGCGCTTGTCGGGCAAGGCCAGATAGGCGATGCCGCCGGTACGCAGCACGCGCGATACCGAGTGCAAGGCCTTGAGCGGGTCCTCGACATGTTCGAGCACATGGTTCGCGATGACGAAATCCTGGCTCGCCGACAGGACGCCATGCATCGATTCGAGGTCGGTCACCAGATGCGGCGACTGAACGTTGCCGGGAACGGAGAAGAGCTGCTTGACGCTCTCCGCCGGCTGGAAATCGGCGTCCTGGACGGCGGTCCCCGGAGGTACGGCCAGAGGGAAGTCGAGGGCTCCGAACTCGATCCCGGCGCCGCGTATGTAGCGCCGCGCGAGCTCGGTCCGCAAGACGCCCAGACCGGTGAGATAGCGCCGGACGATCTCGGTCCGCAGGTCGACCGCCCCCGCCTCGGGTGCCGGAGGCTGCGGATCGAGGCGGCGCGCGAGCGACCGGCGGAGCGTGGATAAGGATCTGGCCATGGTTGCTCAGGCCTCCGTCGGCAGTATTCCCGGCAGGAAATACCAGCCGCCGCCGGCATCGCGGCGGGTCGAGGGCATGTCCGGGCGGTGGGTGAGCGCGCTGTAATGGGCGATCATCGAGCGCCGTTCGGCACCCGGCCGGGCCGGCAGCGAGCCGCGATGGACGAGCCGCGCATGCCACAGCAGCACATCGCCGCGCCGTCCCAGAAACCGTTCGACTCGACTACCCCGAGCCTTGATCTGCGCTTCGAAGAACGGAGTCAGCAGCCGCTCGGACTCCCACGGCCATTCCGGGTCGTAGGGATCGTCCCGGCCGAGCAGGGCCAGTACCTTGGCCTGACGGATGATCGGCCAGCGATGCGAGCCGGGCACGAATTCGAACGGGCCGGCATCGGGTCTGATGTCGTCGAGCGCCGTCCAGGCTGCGATGTAATGTCCGTTCACTGCGGGCGGGTTCAGGTAATCGTCCTGATGCCAGTCCCGCTCGGTGCTGACCCAGCCGGTGAGGTTGAGATGGAGCCCGACCGGTTCGCCGATGAGGTGTTCGAGCTTGTCGGCGAGCAGCGGGTAGAGGCACAGATCGCGAATCTCCGGCACGTCGAGATAGGGAATGGTCGAGGTCCAACCGGAATCATGGGGCACTTGCCGCCGGACGGCGCAGTAGCGGTCGTTCAGATCGTCGGGAATGAGACCGGGCAGGATCAGATAGCCGTTCTCGCGCCAGAATGCCTGCTCCGGCGTCATGCTCGAACTGTCGACGACCTGCCGGTCGAGCGGCGGCAGCTCGGCATCGTCGACTGGTTCGCTGAGATCGGCCCAGCCGAGATCGGTCGGGATCGCGCGCCGGGCGAGCACGCGCAAGTGATCATCCTCCTCGGCGCCGCCGAAGCAACTCGTCTCGATCCGGTAGAAGCCCGACTCTTCGAGCAGGCGCCGGATGCTCTCCGCGGTGAAATAGCTGAGATAGACGCCCGGTACGAACCCGCCATGGTGCCAACCCTGCCCCTTTCGCGCGGTCGAACCGAAATTCGGCAAGGTCAGATAGAGCAGGCCGCCGGGCCGCAACGCCGACCGGCAGGCGGCGACGAACGCCTTGGGCTGGGCTGTGAATTGCAGGACGTCCTGGGCCAGGACGACATCCTTGGAACCGGGCGCGATCGGAGCCTGTTCCAGCCGGGCAGTCCGGATCGGCAGGCGATAATATTTTCGGCCGATTTCGGCGACGGCACGCCAGGGATCGACACCTTCTACGGTCCAGCCATGGGCACGGAAGCTCAGCAGGGCATGGCCCGCGCCGCAGCCGGCATCGAGAATTGACGGGAGCCGCCCCGGCTCGTCGAGGCCGAGGGCCGTGCGCCGCCCGAGCGCTGCGGATATGTCGCCGAACAGGAACCCGGGCCCGTCGAGATCCAGCATCTCGAAATTATTGTAATAAAACGACTCCGGCACATCGGTGAAATCCTGCTCGCGCCGGGGCCAGACATAGGTCAGGCCGCAATCGCCGCAATCATAGGCGGCACCGTGGCCGACAGGCGCGGTCCAGACCGGAGATCCCGGGGCCGCGGCGCAGACCGGGCAAGGCGGCCCCGCCAAGGTGTGAGCGAAGGCGACGGTCACTTCAGTCTCCGGCGGGGCATTGCGGCTGGTTCTCCTGTTCGTCCCGGTGCGTGTGGCCGCCGCAGACTAGCGGAGCCGCGCCGCTCTGAGAAGCGCGCCGGAAGGACCCGGGCACATGGACGCCGCGACGAGGTCGGATCGCCCGGCGCTGCTACTCGTAGCGGACCTCGGTCAGGTACAGCCCCTCGGGGGGTGCGGTCGGGCCGGCGGCGCTGCGGTCGCGGGCGGCGAGGGCTCCGGCCACGTCATCGGGCCGCCACTGGCCGGTCCCGACCAGCTTCAGCGTGCCGACCATGTTGCGCACCTGATGATGGAGAAAGGAGCGCGCCTCGGTGACGATCTGGATCTCCTCGTCCCGCCGCCGCACCTCCAGCCGGTCGAGCGTCTTCACCGGCGAGGCGGCCTGGCATTCGACCGCGCGGAAACTGGTGAAGTCATGATGGCCGAGCAGGTGGAGTGCGCCCGCCGCCATGGCCTCGGCATCGAGCAGAGGTGCCACGAACCAGACATGATTGCGATCCAGGGCCGGCGGTGCGCGGCGATTGAGAATCCGATAGAGATAGCGCCGCCGCGTCGCCGAGAGCCGGGCGTGGAAGCCAGTCGGTGCCGCCTCGACCGAAAGCACCGAGACGGCATGCGGGCGGACATGAAAATTCAAGGCGCCGCGAATCTTGTCGGGCGGGTAGGGGGCGGGGAGATCGATATGGGCAGCCTGGCCGGTGGCGTGGACGCCGGCATCGGTGCGGCCGGCGCCCTGGACGAAGACGGCCACTCCGGCCATGCGCGCGCAGGCCGTCTCCAGGATCTCCTGAACCGAGAGGCCGTTCTCCTGCCGCTGCCAGCCGACCAAGCCGGTGCCGTCATATTCGAGGTGGAGTTTGTAGCGCGGCACGTCGATGCGGTTCCAGTAACGGGCGATGGAGCGCGATCTTGCCTCATCGCCGGTCCGGCGGTCAGGGGGTTCGACGCCTCTCTCACTCTCCGAACATATACGAGCAGCTCCGATCCGCCGGATCATGCCCCATGATCCCGTCGTAGAGTGCTGCGTTCTCGGCGATCGCCCGCTCGACATCCTCGGCCAAGAGGAACCCGGCGGCCACCTGCTTCGCCGCTGCCGCCCGGAGTTTGGCGAGATAATCGTCCCGGCTCGGATAGCGCGCCGCCAGGCTCGGACGCGGATCGCCTGCCGCCCGCCGTTCCGGCTCGGTCCGGGCAAAGGGGAGGAAACTGCCGTCGAAGCGGGCGGTGGCCCAGGCGAAGCCTGTCTCCGGTGCACGCTGGTTCCAGCCGGTATGCGTCCCCAGCGGGACTTCCAACTCGATGAGCCTGACACCGCCGCGGTCGTTGCCGTCGGTGTCGGGCGTGGGTACGCGGGTCTCGAAAGCGGGCCCGTGGACCGGCGGGATCCGGCTGGCGATACCGTCCGCCGCGAATCGGGGCCCGAATTCGAGTCGGGCCTCGTGCAGATTCTGCTCGGGCGGGACCAGGCTCAGGCCCTTGGGGAACACCGTCCGGTAGGCGTCGACCGTGACCAGCGTACCGTCGCCGATCCCGGGATAGGCGCTGGGCGGCGGGGCTACGCCGTCGCGGGTCCAGCGCTCGAGATCGAGCAGCAGCGCCCGGATCACCAGATAATGATCGGTCGTCGAGACGCAATTCACGAACGGCGCCCGCGTCTTCGACCGGCCGACATAATGCTGGGCGCCCATCAGCCCGTAGATCCGGACATCCGGGGCCGGCGCCACGTCGGCCTTGCCGTCCGGGGTGGTGGCGATGAGCGAGGCGTCGCGGTTCCAGAACTCGGTCGATGTATTGGCGACGAACAGCTTGGGTAGATGGCCGCTCGCGTCTCCCGCCCGATCCAGGGTCGAGGCGGTCCGGCCGCCGACCGGATCGCGCGTCGGGGCCGAGGTGAAGGGAAAGAGGTCGGCCGGATAATCATGCTCTTCCAGCATCGAGGGATGGCGGGTCGGCTGGGCGAAGCGGCTGTTGAAGCCGCCCGAGCCGCCCGCTCCCGGTACTTGCATATAGGCGCCGTCGAACACCAATCCGCCGTCCTCGCCGACATCCAGCCCGTCATGGAGCATCCGCCCGATCACCCGGCCGGATTGGCTCTGGCCATAGATCAGCACCTGGCGCGGCGGGGCGGCACCCTCGAACTCATGCGCCTTGAACCAGGCGAGGAGATCGCGGATGCCGGCGAGCCCGGCACCGGCCACGCGCGGGTCCTTGGCCGTATAGCTCAACTCGTAGATCGTGCCCGGCTGGAACCCGCCCGCCAGGGCCACCCGGCCGGGGCCGCCTTCCCGTTCGGGCGCGACGAAGTGCCAATCCTTGCGCGCGATCGGGCGGCGGGGATCGTCGGGACGCGCGCGTGAGGTCAGCACGGCCGCGGGATCGTTCGGCGTCGCCGGCTCGTAGGTCAGGCCGCGCATCCCGGCGTAAGCGACGACGTCCGTCGCCGCGTTGACGATGATCTCGTTTTCGACGGGGCCGGTGATTGCCGCACCACCCGGCCCCTTGGCGATCGGCGGGTTCAGGACCAGCGGCTTCTCCCCCGGTGCTCCCGGTGCGACATCCCAGGTCCAGGCCGAAAACAGCAGGGAAAAGCCGTGGCGCATCAGGAAACCGTCGCCGGCGTCGGCTACCGTCGTCGGATCGTTGTTGGCCGGCCTGCGGCCATCGACCTGGCCGAGGATGACGATGCTGCCGCGGTTGTTGACATCGTAGAGCAAGGTCCCGGGCGGCGCCTGGACCGGCCGCACCAAGACGAATTCGCCGGCGAAGGTCACGAACCCGCGCGCATCGCGCGGGGCGAGCTTCAGATCGACGATCGAGGCGTTGGCCGCGGCCGTCGGATCGAGGGCGAAATGGGCCAGCCCACGGATCTTCTCGTAGGCGCCGAACTCACCGAACTGCATGCCCGGCGCGAAGGCGACGCGCTCCAGCACCTCGACCCGTTCGACCGCTGCCCGAGCGATCGGGCTCGCGGGCCCGAGAGTCGCGATGACCGCGATCACTGCGAAAAACCCGAATCTTCCCATGGCGTTCGTCTCCCGGTCGGCCGGAACCGCGCCCGCCGAATCGGACCATGCTACTGCTCCCGCTCCGGAAAAGGGAACTGTTCGAAGATGGCCGCAACCGGGCCATCCGTGCCGGTGCTCCCGATCTCCCGTGACCATCGCCGTTCGAAGCCGGGAGAGGCGCCGTTCACGCGCCTTCGGTTCCGAGGCGCCGCCGAATGTCCCGATACGCCGCGGCGACGAGTTCGGCCAGTGCCGCTTCGTTCACCGGGCGACCCCAGCGCAGCTTCACATGGCGCATGCGTCTGCCTGCACCTTCCAGAAGGTGACCGGGATCGTCGAGCGTGGCGCCGTAGAAGAAGCCGACATTCACATGAGCCGCGAAGACGTTGACATATCCGAACGGCGCGTCCGCCACGCAGGCGACCGGGCAGCCATCGTGCAGCAGTTCGCGGATGTCGGGGCCGGCGCGACGCAAATTTTCGAACCAGGTCCGGGCGATCTGCCGAAGCAGGTCGTCCGGCTCGCGGAGCCAAGCGTCGATCGCCGGGTCCCGTCCGAGCGTGCCGGCGAGAAGGAAGAGTTCGCTCATCCGGCGACGAGCCCGGCCGGGTCTATGCCGAGGCCAGAGCTCGGGTTTCCCAGCTGGAGTTTGGCGGCGAGCCGGCGCGCCGGGCCGGCCTGGGCCGGCTCGCGATGGATCTGCATATAGCGGGCGAGCACGAGAAAGCGCTCGTGCGGATCGAGATCGCCGGGGCGCTCCGCCAGTTCGGCGGTGACGCGCTCGAACATCGGGTGGAAGGCGGGCCGGCGGCCATCGATATCGTTGAAACCGTACTCCTCGGCCAGGTCGGCGGCGAACAGCACCCGGCCGGCTTTGCCATGGACCGCCGGATCGGCAGCGAGGGCGGCAACGGCCCGGCCGACGAAGAAGGGCGATTCCGATTCGGCGAAGAACGGGTCCTTGGCGACAGCGTCGCGCCAATTGGCCTCAGCTACGCCGAAATGGCCGAGGACGGCCTCGGAGCGCAGGAAACCCGGGCAGAGGGCGAGCGCCGTGACCCCGGTTCCGGCGAGGTCCCAGGCCATGGCGTAACCGAGGCGGTTCACATTGTTCTTGACCAGGTCGTAGAGCAGCTGACCGCGGTAACCTTCCTGGTGACCGTCCGAGACCTCGACGATCAGGCCGCTGCCCCGCCGCAGCATCAGGGGTGCAGCATGGCGGGCCGTGATCAGGTGGCTGAGGATTGCCTGATCCACCAGCGCCCGGACCGTCCCGATATCGAGCTGCCAGAACTTGTGGCTCCAGTCGATCATCGGGTCGCCGCCCCAGATGTCGTTGACGAGGATGTCCAGCCGCCCCCGCTCCGCCTCGATCCGGGCGATCAGGGCGGCGACCTCTTCCTCGCGCGTGTGGTCCGTGCGAACGGCCACACCCTCGCCGCCGTGGCCGTCGACCAGAGAAGCAGTCTCCTCGATGGTCTCGGGCCGGGCCATCGGCGAGGCTCGGCCGGCACTGGTTCGCCCGGTGCAATAGACCACGGCACCCGCCGCCCCGAGCATGCAGGCGATGCCGCGGCCGGCGCCGCGCGTGGCACCGGCGACCAGCGCCACTTTGCCATCCAAGAGTCGGTTCGTCATGGGCCCCTCCAGCTTTGGCCTTGGCGGTTGGGATGCACCGCCCTATTGTTTATGAGTGAACCTTCATTCATGAACTAGGTCAAGATGCCGCGTCCTCGACGGATCAGCGACGAAGCTGTGCTCACCGGAGCGCTCGAGGTGATGTTTCGCACCGGGCCGGCCGAGTTCACCTTGGCGGCTGTTGCCGCGAAGGTCGGGATCGCACCGCCGACGCTTCTGCAGCGCTTCGGCGACAAGCGGGGATTGATCCTGAGCGCCCTCGCCCAGGATAACAGGGAATTCGCCGCCGCCGTAGCCCGGGCGCCGCAGACGCGCGGGCGCGCCGCCGTGATCGCCCTGTTCCTGCTCCTGACCCCCGACATCCAGGATCCGGACGTTCTCGCCACCGGCCTCCTGTGGCTGCGCGAGGATTTTCGCGATCCGGATCTCAACGCCCTGGCCCGCGCGCGCTGGCAGATGCTGCGCGAGGCGGTCGCCCTGCGGCTGCCGCCCCTGGCCGTGTCGCCGGAGCTCGCCGCCCGGCTGGTCGAGGCGCAGTGGCAGGGTGCCTTCAACCAATGGGGCTTCTTCCGCGAGGGGCGGCTGCGGGAGTTCGTCGTCCAATCGCTGGAGGCCTGGTTCGACCTCGCCGAGGCCGACCGGCGCTGAACCGACGAGATGGAGCAGGAAGTTCACTCGAGCCTACCACACGCGCCGCTCGCAGAGCATAGCCAGCGTGACGCGTTTCTTGACAGGTTTGGCGTAGCAAGAGCAGCGCTTTTGATCCTGTCACCCAATCGAGCGTTTATGACCCGCGCAGACCACTCCTGCACTGGACGGTCTCCCTCCGCCTGATATGAGGACCTATTAATTCCTCATAGCTCCGAGAGCTCCGACACCGATGAACATCTCGATCTCGCTGACGCCGGAACTGGTCGGCCTCATCAAGGCCAAGGTCGACTCCGGCCGCTACACCTCGACCAGCGAAGTGGTGCGCGAGGCGCTGCGGTTGCTGGAACGATCCGTCCAACTGGCGGCCGAGCGCGTCGACGGCCTTCGGCGTGCCTGGCAGGGGGGTGTCGAGAGTGGCGATGCCGGCCCGCTCGATTTTGCCGAACCACGTGATTCTACCCGGCGGGAATTCTCCGCTTCTCGGAAAGTGTAGGGTGTCGCAGGTTCGCCACACCGAGCGCGCCCGCGGCGACCTGGTCAAGATATGGGTCGATATCGCGCTGGACAATCCCGCCGCCGCCGATCGCGTCTATGACCGCCTGGAGGAACGTTTCCAGTTTCGGGCTCGCGTCCCGAAGTTGGGGGCTGCCAGTCCGGACATCGCCGGCGACGCCAGGGCTCTGGTCGAGCGGCCTTACCTCACTTTGTACCGGCTGATCCCGGCGGGTGTACAGATCGTTCGCGTCCTCCACGGGGCTCGGCAGATTGACGCTGCCCTGTTCAATGAGGGCCTCGAGTGAGCGAACTCACCGTCTCGCCCGCCCCGAAGCTGGTTCCCACCCGTCAGCCCGTTGCCAATACCGTACCCTCGGCGAGTTTCATGCCGTTGAGAAAGGCGCGGCGGTCGACTGGTGCTCGGCCGGGGCGCTGTAGCAGAGTCGGGCGAAAGACCCCCTGGCCGCAGGCGATGCCGAAATCGGCGTCGATCACCGTCCCGGGTGCGGAAGCGGCCGGCCCGGCCTCGGCCGCGGCGGCGAGCAGCTTGACCCGCTCGCCGCCGAGCTCGATCGAGACGCCCGGCCAGGGCGACAGCGCCCGGATCTTGCGCTCGAGCAGATCCGCGGGGTCGCGCCAATCCAGCACCGAATCGGCCCGGCTGAGCTTTGCGGCATAGGTGATCCCGACTTCCGGCTGCGGCTCGGGCTCGACCCCGCCGGCGGCGACCCGGTCGAGCGCTTCGCGGATCAGCCGCGCGCCCAACGCCGAGAGGTCGGACTGCAGAGAGGCGGCGGTCGCGTCGGGGCCGATCGGCCACGGGGCCGCGAGCAGGATCGGTCCAGTGTCGAGACCCGCCTCCATCTGCATGATGGTGATCCCGGTCACCGCGTCGCCGGCGAGCAGCGCCCGCTGGATCGGCGCCGCCCCGCGCCAGCGCGGCAGCAGCGAGGCATGGACATTGAGGCAGCCCAGCCGGGGCGCCGCCAGGATCGGGCGCGGCAGGATCAGCCCGTAGGCGGCGACGACCGCGGCGTCGAGGTCGAGAGCTGCGAATTCGGCCCGGGTCTCGTCCGGTTTCAGGCTCGCCGGGTGGCGTACGGCCAGACCCAGCGCTTCGGCCCGGACCTGGACCGGCGAGGGCCGGGTTCGATGACCGCGTCCCGTCGGGCGCGGCGGCTGGCAATAGACGGCGGCGAGGGTGTGGCCGGCCGCGACCAGGGCGGCCAGCACCGGCACGGCGAATTCGGGGGTACCCATGAAGGCCAGGCGCAGCCGCGCCATCACATCGCCGATTCGGCTTTGGCCTTTTGCGCCTTGATCAGCTTGCGCAGGATCATGTTGCGCTTCAGCGCCGAGAGATGATCGACGAACAGCACCCCTTCGAGATGGTCGATCTCGTGCTGGACGCAGGTCGAGAGCAGACCCGTGGCCCGCTGTTTCTGGATTTCCCCCCGCTCGTCCTGATAGCGGAATTCGATCTCGGCCGGCCGGGTCACGTCGGCATACTGGTCGGGCAGCGACAGGCAGCCCTCGTTGTAGGTCGAGAGTTCCTCCGAGCGCCACAGGATCTCGGGATTGATCAGCTTCAGCGGCCGCGGCTTTTCGTCGGCGCGGGCGACATCGAGCACGACCACCCGCTGCAGGACGCCGACCTGGTTGGCCGAGAGCCCGATTCCCGGCGCCTCGTACATGGTCTCGAGCATGTCGTCGAGCAGCCGGCGGGTACCGTCATCGATGGTCTGGACGGGCTTGGCCTTGGTCTTCAAGACCGGGTTCGGAGCGATGACGATCGGCAGACGGGCCATCGGTATGGGCGCACTTTCCAAAAAGCGGGAGCGATGCCCACGACAGGTATGGGTTCGCGGCATTTCGGTCAAGCCGGAGCGACTGCTATGGTCGGTCCGGGCGAGCCGGAGGGGGCGAGGATGGATCTGGCGGGTTTGGCTGTCGCAGTGCTGGCCGGCGTGCTGCTGGGCCTGCTGGTCGCCGGGCTCCGGGCGCGCGGGGCCGGCGAGGCCCGGGCTGCGGCCGAGGCGCGGCTGGGCGAGGCTCTGGCTCGGCTCGGCTCCCTGCAGACGGAATTGGAGACCGCGCGAGGAGCCGCGAACGCAGCCGAGACGGCGGCCGCATCGGCCCGTCAGGAAGCCCGCTCCATGCGTGAGCGGATCGCCGATTGGGAAGCGACCAAGGCCGAATTCCTGAAATCGACGCAGGCCGGCGTGCTCGAAACCGCCCAGCAGATCTCTTCCAAACTGTTGGCCGACCACAAGCGCGAAACCCAGGAAGCGAAGCAGCGGTCGGTCGAAGAGACCCGAGCCGTCGCCGCCGTGCTCCAGGCCGAGGTGAAGAGCCTGGCCGATGGCGTCTCCCAGCTCAAGGGCCAGCTGGGCGAGAAGGGGGCCGTGCTCGATACGGTCTGGCGGGCGCTCTCGAGCCCCGGCGGGGCCGGCTACTTCGCCGAAATCGGCCTCGCCAATACGCTCAAATCCTTCGGTCTGGCGAGCGAGCGCGACTTCGTCCTGCAGGCGACGCTGAGCGATGCCGAGGGGCAGCGCAAGCGGCCGGACGCGCTCGTCTTCCTGCCCGGCGAGAGCGTGCTGGTGATCGATGCCAAGGCGTCCAAGCATCTGTTGGATCTGGCTCGGGACCTCGGCACCGAGCGCGAGGCCGAGGCCTGGCGCAGCCTCGCCCGGACCATGAACCAGCATCTGAAGGATCTGGCCGATCGCGATTACCGCAGCGCCGTCGCCGCCGGCTATCGCCGAGCCGGCAAGCCGGGCGAGATCGCGCGGCTGCTCACCGTCATGTATCTGCCGAACGAAGCCGCCCTCGAAAAGATCGGCCAGGCCGATCCGGCGTTCATGCAGAAGGCGGCGCAGGCGCAGATCCTGCTCGCCGGACCAGCCGGGCTCGCCTCGATCATCGGTTTCGCCTCGGTCGAGATCAGCCTGATGCGCCAGATCGAAAATCAGGAGCGGATCGCCGCCGGCGCCGAGCGCCTGCTGGAAAGCCTGGCCACGGCGCTCGGTTTCGCTGCCGGTGTCGGCAAGGGGCTCAGAGGGGCGGCCGATGCCTTTGCCAAGCTGACATCCAGCCTGAACGGCCGGGTCCTGCCGCGCGCCCGGGATCTGACCCGGCTCGGTCTGCGCCCGGCAAAGACTGTGCCGGCAAATCTCGCGAGCTTCCAGGTCCTCGATCTCGGCGCCGAGACGATCGAGGGCGAAATCTCGGATGCTGCCGAGGAGGCGGCTCTGCCGGCGCCGGTCGACCGTTGATGCCAACCCTTGCGGGAGAACATCCGGTGATCCGCGTATGCAGGCGACAGAGTCGGGCGGATCCTTCGAAATAGAGATAAATTATAGTTGAATCAGCTATGAAACCTACCCATACCGAGTGAATGGAAGGCGCCTTCTCGAGCCGCGTGCGCTACGATGGCGCGACCTCCGGGATTCCGGATCACCATCGCCGATCGCGCGACGCCGCCGAGATCGGCGTAGCTCGGCGGGTCGCGAGAGATCGATGGATCAGTTGGAATTGCTGCATGCCGTCACGGCCCATCGCCAATATCTGGACGGCAGGCCCGGCGGAAGAATCCTCAACCTCGAGGGCGCCCGGCTGAGCGGGGTCGATCTGTCCTCGCTGGGCCTGCAATTTGCCCGCATGTCGGGGATGGATCTCGGCCGCGGACGCTTGGCGCGCAGCCTGTGCGACGGCTCCGATCTCAGCAGCGCCAATCTCGAGGGCGCCGATCTGACCGGCGCGTCTTTCGTCGGGGCCGATCTGCGCGGCTGCAACCTGAGCCGGGCTCGGCTCGACGGCGCCAATCTCGAGCGGGCCGATCTGCGGCCGGGACAACAGGTCTATTGGGTCGGGGGCGAGCGGCGGGTGCGGGAATGCCCGTCCGACCTGTCCGGTGCCGTGCTCCGCCGCGCCCGCCTGATCGAGGCCGATTTGAGCCGGGCCAATCTCTCCGGCGCCGATCTCGGTCACGCCGACTGCACGCGGGGCATGTTCGCGGCAGCCGATCTCAGCGGCTGCGATCTGCGTGCCGCGCGCTTCGTCTCCGCCGATCTCAGCGGGGCGGTGCTGAGCGATGCCCGGGTCGACGATGCGAACTTCGATCGGGCCGATCTGCGCCGGACACTTCTCCTGAACGTCGATCTGGGCCGAGCCTCGTGCCGAGAGGCGGTGCTCGCGGATCTCGCGGCGAAACCGGCGCCCGACGAGATGACCCGCCGAGTCGGCGCGCATCGAGCCTGGATCGCCAGCAACGGGCACGAGGGCAAGCGACTGGATCTGTCCGGTGCCGCGTTCGCCGGGGTCGATCTGTCGGAAACCGATCTCTCCGGCGCCAAGCTCACCGGCTGCGATTTCAGCGGCGCGGATCTGCGCGGCGCGAAGCTCTGTCTGGCCCAGCTCGATCGGGCGCGACTGCGCGACTGCCGGCTGGAAGGAGCCGATCTCTCCGGCGCCAATCTGGCCCGGGCCGATCTCGCCCATGCCCGCCTCTGCGGCGCACGGCTCGGTCCGATGCCGATCCGTTGCGCCACCGGCGGCAATTCCGGCCGGGCTTGGCCCTGCGATCTGCGCGGCGCCAGCTTGGTCGCGGCCGATCTCAGCGACTCGGATCTGCGCGAGGCGCGAATCGACGGTGCCGACTTCACCGGCGCCGATCTGTCCCGCGCCGATTTCCGCGGGACGGCTTACGTGAATGCCGTGATGAAGGGGGCCAAGTTGAAGAATACGCGATTGATGGATGCCTGAGGGCCGGCGCTTCTCCACGTCGCCGGCCCGTCAAAATCGCCGCCGTGCCCGCAGTGCCGCCGCGAGCGTGCCCTCGTCGAGGTAATCGAGTTCGCCGCCGATCGGCACGCCATGGGCCAGGCGCGAGATCTCGACCGGGGTTCCCGCCAGCCGATCGGTCAGATAATGCGCCGTCGATTGGCCGTCGACGGTGGCGTTCATCGCCAGGATCGCCTCGTGCACCTCGCCCGCGGCGCAGCGGGCGACGAGGGACGCGATGTTCAGATCTTCCGGCCGCACACCGTCCAGCGCCGAGAGAATCCCGCCCAGCACATGGTACCGCCCGCGGAACGAGGCGGTGCGCTCGATCGCCCAGAGATCGGCGACGTTTTCGACGACGCAGACCAGTGCGGCATCGCGGCGCGGATCGGCGCAGATGGCACACGGATCGGTCGTGTCGAGATTGCCGCAGACGCCGCAGGGCAGGATCGCGTCGGCCACCGCCCGGATCGCCTCGGCGATCGGGCCCATCAGCGCCTCCCGGCGCTTGAGCATGTGGAGCACGGCCCGGCGGGCCGAGCGCGGACCCAGGCCGGGCAGCTTGGCCAGGAGCTGGATCAGCCGTTCGATCTCGCCGCCGGACATGGCAGGAAGGTCAGAACGGCAGCTTCAGGCCCGGCGGCAGCTTGAGCCCGCCGGTGAGCTTGGCCATTTCCGCGGCGACATGGGTCTCGACCTTGGCCTTGGCGTCGGCGAAGGCGGCGATGATCAGATCTTCGACGACTTCCGTGTCGGCCGGATCCATCAGCTGCGGGTCGAGGCTGATGCGTTTCAGCTCGCCCTTGCCGTTGACCGTCACCTTGACCATGCCGCCGCCCGAAGCACCCTGCATTTCGACCAGATCCAGCTGGGCCTGCATCTCCTGCATGCGCTGCTGCATCTGCTGCGCCTGCTTCATCATGTTGCCGAGGTTTTTCATGATTCGTCATCCCTCTCTTCGTCGAACTCTCCGGCCTCGCCGAGGTCGAACGGGCCCGGATCGTCGCTCTCGTACAAGGCCGGCACCGTGTCCTGGTCGAGCGGCTCCGGCGCCAGACCCGGCGATTCGGCGTCGACGCCGCCCGGCTGGACGATCTTGGCACCGGGGAACAGGGAGAGTGCCGCCGCGACCAGGGGATGGTCCGCGAGCCGGGCGATCCGGGCGGCTGCCCGGGCCGCTTCCTGCTGGCGCAAGGTCGGCTGGCCCTCCTCGTGCGAGAGCGCGATCAGCCAGCGCCGTCCGGTCGCCTCGGACAGGAACCGGCCGAGCCGGGTCGACAGGTCGCGGGGGGCGTCGGCGCTCGGCCGAAACTCGATCCGGCCCGGCTCGAAGCGGACCAGATGCAGGCAAGCGGCGACGTGGTTGTAGAGTATCCGTTCCGGACTCTGCTCCAGCAGCGCCAGCACGGCGCCGAAGCTCTCCGGCCCGCTTCGGGCACGAGGTTCGGGGGCATCCGTCTCGCGCAAGGCTGCTCCGCCGCCGGCAATCACCGCGACCGGCCGCGGGTTCGATTCGGCCTGGGGGCGGGGCGTGCCGCCGCCGCTCGCCGGCCCGGGGCCGCCGGCCGCACCCGGGCGCCCGCTTTCTCTCTGCAGCGCCTTCAGAATTTCCGCCGGCGGCGGCAGGTCGGCGACGAAGACCAGGCGGATCAAGGCCATCTCCGCCGCCTTCAGCGGCTGCGGCGCGCTCTGGACCTCGGCCAGCCCTTTCAACAGCATCTGCCAGCTCCGGGTCAGCGCGGCGATGCCGAGCTTGCCGGCGAGGATCAACCCGCGCCGCCGATCCTGCCCGTCGGCCATCGGCACCGCGGCGGCGGCGGGGTCGTTCGGCCGTTCGAGCTTCAGGCGGGTGAGGAAATGGGTGATGTCGAGCAGATCGGCCACGACCATGGCCGGGTCGGTGCCGCCATTATAGAGCGCCTCCAGCCGGGCCAGGGCCGCCGGCGCATCGCCGGCCATCAGCGCTTCGAACAGGTCGAAGGTCTGGCTGCGGTCGGCGACGCCGAGCATGTCGCGGACCGCAGCCTCGCCGATGGTCTGGCCGAATCCGAGCGCGATCGCCTGGTCGAGGATCGAGAGGCCGTCGCGGACCGAACCGTCGGCCGCGCGTGCGATCAATGCCAGGGCGGCAGGTTCGATCGCGACGCCTTCGCGCACCGCCAGAGTACCGTAGTACGCGGCCAGCAGGGCTTCCGGGATCCGGGGCAGAGTATAGCGCTGGCATCGCGACAGTACCGTCACCGGGACCTTGTTGATCTCGGTCGTGGCGAACACGAATTTGATGTCCGGCGGCGGCTCTTCCAGCGTCTTCAGCAGGGCGTTGAAGGCGGGCTTGGACAACATGTGGACTTCGTCGATGATGTAGATCTTGTAGCGGGCCGAAACCGGGCGGTAGCGCACGCCTTCGATCAATTCCCGGATATCGTCGATGCCGGTGCGGCTGGCGGCGTCCATTTCGATGACATCGGGGTGGCGGTCCTCGGCGATCGCCCGGCACGGATCGCATTGGCCGCACGGGTTCATGGTCGGGCCGCCTGTGCCGTCCGCCCCGATGCAGTTGAGGGCGCGGGCGATCAGCCGAGCCGTCGTCGTCTTGCCGACGCCGCGCACGCCGGTCAGCATGAAGGCGTGCGCGATCCGGCCGGCGCTGAAGGCATTGGTCAGCGTGCGGACCAGCGTATCCTGGCCGATCAGATCGGCGAAATTCGTCGGCCGATATTTTCGGGCGAGCACCCGATATTCGGCGGGGCCGGTCATCGGGTCCGAGCCGGGCGGAGCGGATCGAAGCAGGCGGGGCGATCGGTCACGGGCGGGGGCGGTCTCGCAGCAGCCGAGGCTGGGGCAGGAGTGGGAGACCGGCTGCGGCCCAGGCCGAAACTCGTTGCGGCTGCTTCCTTCCGGACCTGACCGGGTTGGCGAGGGACCTGCCCATAGCCGACCTCCCGGGATCACTATATCAGGGCGAAGGGTGGGGGGTGCAAGGATCATGCGAGGGCGATGGAATCGGCATGAGGGGGCAGGGCTCCGGGCACGGTGATGCCGGCCTCCCCACGCCCCGATGGGAGAGGTTGTCGGCATGCCCCGGGGTTTTGTCCCATGGGCGCTGAGTTGAGGACGATCTCAGCCGTCATGACCGGGCTCGTCCCGGTCACCCACGTCGAGCAGCGGCGATTTCGCCTCGAGCAAACGTGGAGTCGGCCCGACGTGGGTGGCCGGAACGAGTCCGGCCATGACGATGGGGTGGCGGGCCGCCCCTCAACTCAGCGCCTATGGGGTTTTGTCTCGCGCTACCCGGAGAACGGCACCTCGGCCTACCTGGCCCTCCGGAAACCGTTAAGGCGGTCGCCTTCGGGCGAAATATCCTCGCGGGTTGGGCGGCTCGCCCTTTCCGCGTCCGCGGGTTTGCTCGACATAGACCCGGTCGAAGGCTTCTTCCTGTTCGAGGGTGAAGGGGAAGAAGCAGTAGGGCGATCCCGGCGGCTTGGTCCGGATTTCTTCCTTGGCCCAGTCTTCATCCTCCCAGAGCCGCCAATCCGGCGGCAGATCGACTTCGCCGGCAATCCGCCGGACCAGCGAGCTGACCGGGACCCAGGGAAGATCGTCGACGATATCCTCTCGTTCCATCCGCTCTTCGCAATGGGACCGGAAGCCCTCGGGGTCGAAGTCCGGATGGTCGGCGAGTGCGTCGCCGAAGAACATCATCGCCTCGTCGAGCACCCGCAGGACCAGCTTCTTGCGCTCGCTGTCGGCGGGATTCTGCGCCGGCGGGGTCCAGGCCTCGGCCGGACGCGCCGGCTCGGCACGTGCTGCGATCCGCGCTTCGAGCGCCAGGATCTGGCGCACTTCGCGCGACAGCCACAGGAAAAGCACGCGCGCATCGCGCGGCGCCGAGGGGCCGCGCAGCTGCGGCGGCCGAGGCTCGGCGGGCTCGGTGCGGATGGGTTTCGGGCGGGCGGGCGCAATCGGTTCCGCAGCGGCCGGTTCCGGCGCCGCCGGTTCCGCGGCCTTCGGTTCGGCCGCGGCCCGTTCGCGCTCGGCCTGTTCCTGAAGCGCCTGGGCGAAGGCCCCGCGCACCAGAACCATCGCCATCTCGGCCAGGCCCTCGAGAATCTGCAACTGCCGCCGAGTGACCTCCCGCTCGAGGTCGGCCAAATCCGACGCGCCGTCGCCGGGCCAATCGCGAACGGACTCGTTCGCGGGCGCCTCGGAGGCGATAGGGTCGGGGCCGTCGATGGGAATTTGCGCACTCCTGGGTAAAAAGTCGGTCACTGGTCCGCGGGGCGGGCTGGTCCCGGGCGTTGGGGAGGATGATGGTCAGGTTATAAACGGTGTTTACCTGCTTGTCAATAGGATTTTACGGCACTCCCGATGCGGCGGCGACGAGGGGCAGATTCGGCGAACAAAGGGACTGCAGCCGCGCCGCGCCGGCGGCGGAGGTTTCGACACGAAGCAACTGGCCCTATACGAGATGACCGCCACAGCCCTTGTCCCGCCTTGCGGGAGAAGGCGGCGAGCGGAGCGAGCCCGACGCGGGTAGCGCGGAGGCGCAATAACCAAGCCATTTTAGGGCTTTCGCGCGGCTCTGCCCTCACCCTCCCGCTATCGCGGGTCCCTCCCTCTCCCGCGGTGCGGGAGAGGGGCTCTTGCATCAGTTGATGCGTGTCAATTCCTGGTAGATCTTTTCCGAAAACGCTGTACTGGACGATGGATCCGGCCGGCTCCGATCAACCCGCGCCACGGGCGGCAGCATCCGGTGTCGTGGGAGGCGGCGGCGGGGGCGGCGGGGATGGCGGCGGCCCGATGATATCGGGTCCTTGATCACCGCCAAGCGGCTGAGGACCGGGCCGAGGCGCAGGCGCCCCCCGAGCGGGGCTCGCCGGCGAGCGGGCGGCAGCGGGATTTCCGGGCGCGTGTGCCGCGGTCTGGACGATGGCGGGGACATCGAAGGATCCGGGGGGAATGACGACGGGCATAAAGTTCGTGCCTCCCGTGCTCTAAATGAATGATTCCGGCGGCATTTTTGCCGTTGGCCGGTTTTTTTTCGCAAACGAAGTGGGCGGAATAGAAATATCTGAGCAAACTTTAGGTGAACCTAACGCATTTGGCGAGGTGGGGCAGGCAGGCCGTAATCAGTGGGGCAGGGACGCCCGCCCCACTGAGCAACCTTTGGCCTCCCTCTGCGAGTTGGTCTACGAGTCACAACGCCGGGTCTGCCGGCGGGAGGATGCGGTTCAAGGTAAATTCGACGGCGTATTCCGGGCTCCATCGGGCGCCCTCGGCGGCCCAGACCCGAATATCGTCGGGTGTGAGACTTGCCGCCAGGATGCCGGCGAGGCGCTCGCGAAGCGCCTGCTCGGTCGGTTCCCGGATTTCGTCGGTGCGGACATAATCGGCATCGACCCAGCCGATGAGCTGGGCCGCAAAGGCGTGCTGGCCGGCGAGGGCGGCGTGCAGGGCCAGAACTTGCAGACCGAGCCTCTGCCAATGCCCGCCATCCTGGATCAGCCGCGGCAAGGCCGCTTCGGCATGGGTGCGGGCTTCGGCATGATCGCCGCGGAGGGTCAGGTACGAGGCGAGATTGATCAGGGACCGTGCAAGATAGGAAGGCTGACCGGAGGCTCGCCGGATCTCCGCCGATTCCCGCACGCGGACGATCGCCCTGTCGATCGCACCCAGACGGAATTCGACTTCGCCCAAATTGAAAAGAACGAAGCTTTCCCGAACGACATCCTTCAGCGTCCGAGCGAGATCGCGGGCAAGGCCGAAACAACGCACGGCCTCGTCGGTATCTTTCACGAGCCGGGCGAGATTGCCGAGTTCGTTCATGACGTTCCACAGAGACTTGAGGCGAGTGCTGCCCGCGAGGAGTTCACGCGCCTCGTCGAGCGCAGCCTTCGCTTCGGCATGCCGGCCGAGATAGGCGTAGTTGCCGCCGAGCAAGCTCAGAATGGAACCCAAATTCAGCCGGTCGCCGATTTGCCGATAGAGCGCGGCCGAGCGTTCCATCAGTGCCACGGCACGCCGACGATCAGCCTCGCGCCACAGGCTGCCATTATATCTCAGCGCCCGCGCGGCGACCGCGGGGGGCGTCCTGTCGTCGATCAGTGCGACGAATTTGTCGCCATATTCGCGCCCCTCCGGTACCAGATCGAGCATGTACCACAGGCGCCCGCTGGTGCCGAAGAGGGCGATGCCGGCCGGATTGAGGTCCGGCAGCGCCAGCGAGCGATCCAGGTCCACGCGGATATTGTCGATGTCCGGCGCGCGCGGCTCCAGCCAGTCCGCGTCCGGTACCGTCTCCCACAGCTCGTCGGCCGGCTCGAACAGCGTCTGGAAATAACCCATATGGAGGTCGGCGATCCGCTCGGCTTCGCCGGCCTCGCCGAGCTTTCTCAGGCCGAAATACTGCACGGTTTCCAGCAGGCGGTAGCGCGCCGGCTCGCCGTCTTCGAAGTTGAGCAGGGATTTGTCGACCAGGCGGGCGAGGGCGTCCTCGACGGCCCCGGGCTCGATCCCGTCCACCCCGGCGACGGCGGCAGCAGCCTCGCCGGTAAAGCTGCCGGAGAATCGGCTGAGGCGGCGGAACACGGTCTGGTCGGCCGGATCCAGCAGCCCGTGGCTCCATTCCATCGCCGCCAGCAGCGTCTGCTGGCGGGCGGCGGCGGTGCTGAAGCCCGTCGTCAGGAGCCGGAACCGCGCATCGCCCGCGAGCCGGGTGCGCACCGCCTCCATCCCGAGCACCGGAATGCGGGCGGCGACCAGCACGAGCGCATGCGGAATGCCGCCGACGCGCCGGCAGATCTCGGTCAGGCTCGCGGCATTCTTGGCAGTGCGCCGGAAATTGTGATCGCGGGCGAGAAGGAGCGCGTCGAGCAGTGCCTCGGCATCCGCCGGAGTCAGCGGTTCGAGCCGGAAGTTTTTCTCGCCCGGTACCCGCAAGACCTCCTGGCTCGTCGCCAGGATCGAGAGCAGCGGCACGCGCGTCAAGAGCGTCTCCATGAAACCGGCGGCGGGGCCGGCGACATATTCGCAGCCATCGAAGATCAGAAGCGTCCGCGGCCGCATGCCGAGCCAGGCGCTGATCGCGTTGATCGCCGGCACGCTGCCGCGCAGGGCCACACCCAGGACCTTGGCGGTGGCGCTCGCGACTCCGGCCGAATCCTTGACCGGCGCCAGATCGATCCAATGCGCCCCGCCAGGGTAATCGTCGATCTCCCGCCAGGCCATCTGGCCGGCGAGCCAGGACTTGCCGATCCCGCCCGGGCCGGTGACGGTCACCATCCGGCTCTCGGCGGCGAGATCCGCCAACTGGGCCAGTTCGCTCGCCCGGCCGCTGGGCGTCGCCGACCGCGGCGGCAGAGTAATCGCCGGCGCCGGGACCGCGACGGGCGGCGGCAGCGAATAAAGCGGCTCGACCTTGCCGATGAATTGATAGCCCACCCCGAAGATGGTATCGATGTACGCGGCTCCGATCGAGTCGCGCACGGCCGTCATATGCGAGGCCAGGGTGCTGTCCTCCAGGGCGTCATGATGCCAGACGCCCTGGCGCAATTCCCCTTTGCCGATCTCACGGCCCGAATTCTCGACCAGATATCGCAGCAACTTGAAATCGGTCGACCCGATCGCAACCTTGTCCTCGCCGCGGAGCAGGCGCCGCTGTGCCGGGTAGAGCCGAAACTCGCCGAAGCGATAGCCGGTCGGCTTGTTCGCACTCTCCCCGTCATCCCCGGCCATCCACCCCCTCGCCGCAAAAAATGTATTGGCTCGTCCTGAACCAACCCTAGCGCTGCTTCGGCTTGGTTGCAATAGCGCAATTCTCGCTTGCCGGCGCGTCTCTCGGGGGCCGGGCCCCCATGCCGTCCGAGAACACCGAACCGGCATGGCCGGCATCGAGCCCGGACTGCCATTCCGCGGCTGTATCCGGCATCGATTAGAGCGTAGCTTCGGGGTCCAGGCCATGCCCCGAGCGAGGATCCGGCAGGATGACGCAACCCAATTTCTATGCCTCGGTCGGAATCGATCGAGTAGGTCCGCTGCGCAAGGATCCGGCGTGGCTCGCTTCCCGGCTGGCGGATCCGACGACACTCTTCGTGCCGGTCTGGCGCGCCCTCAATCTGGTCGAGGAGGCCGGCGACGGGCCGCTCCCGCACTTTCTCGGGCCCGAGCAACTCGCCGCCTCGCTGGCCGACGGTGCCCAGACCGTGCTCCTCGGCCTCGAAGGCGAGCGAGCCTTCTTCGCGGTCGATCTGTCCGATGTCGAAGCGCCTCTCGATCTGGCCGCTCTCGATCCGGCCCGGCATCGGTTCCGCGATCTGCGCGCTTTCGGCCCCTTGCTCGGCCGGCGCGAGGGCTCGCTCCTGGCCTATGCCAAGGGCATGATGTACTGGCATTCGCGCCATCGCTTCTGCGGCGTGTGCGGGTCGATCACCGAGGCGGCCGAGGCCGGCCATGTCCGCCGCTGCCGCAATCCCGACTGCAACGCCAGCCATTTCCCGCGCACCGACCCGGCCGTGATCATGCTCGTGACCGACGGCGAGAATTGTCTGCTCGGCCGCCAGGCCGCGTGGCCCGCGGGGATGTACTCGACTTTGGCCGGCTTCGTCGAACCGGGCGAGAGCCTGGAGCAGGCCGTGGCGCGCGAGGTCTTCGAGGAAGCGGGCATCGAGGTCGATACCGTGACCTATCAGTCCTCGCAGCCCTGGCCGTTCCCGGCTTCGATCATGCTCGGCTTCCGGGCGACGGCGCGCAGCCGCGAAATCCGAATCGACGGGGCCGAATTGCAGGATGCCCGCTGGTTCGGCCGGCGCTGGCTGCAGAACCACGAAGACGGTCCGGACCTCCGCCGGCCGCGCAAGGATTCGATCGCCCGGCGCCTGCTGGACGATTGGTTGCGCCAAAGCTGAGTACTCAGCCGGCTTTTCTCGAGTTACTCGTCATCATCGCGTAGAAGTTGAGGGAAGACGGACCCGAGCGAGTAAATCGCTCGGGTCCGAGCCGCAGGCGCGGCGGGCAACGCCCCTACGGTCCGGCTGTCAAGGGTGAGACGGCAGCCGGAGCGGTCTTGAAAGCATCGGGGTCGCCATAATTGCGTCCCCTTGACGCTACCGCCAGCGCACAAACTAGACCTAAACCGTACATTGTCCAGTGGATCATCATTAATTTTTACGAAAGCTACATTCCCACGCGGGGTCGGGGCGGAGAGCTAGCGCCCTGATACCGGAATGACGATGCGAGAGAGACGGGCCCTTATCGAGATACCGCGCAATTCGGACTTCGCCGAGCGTACAGCGGGGTATTCGAGTCGGCCGACCCCTGTCCGCGCCGCGACGGCAGGCCGGAGCATGTGCCGAGTGATGCAAAAGGGCAACAGGGCTCGAAGGAAATCAATGTACTGGGCGACTCCATCTCGTCGACTCGGAATATCGGTTGGCCGCGAATCGCAGCCGGAGCGGGGACGCTCCCGGCATTTCCGGGTAGACGCGAGGGGCACCTGGCCGGGAACACCTCTCGGCACGGCGGACGACGAGAAGGCGATCAGGTACCGGACTCGGCTCGGGCCCGAAACGGATGGGCGGGGTAGGTCCCGAGGATCGTTACGGACTCCGAGAAGAAGCGCAGTTCCTCCATGGCCAGCACCAGACGGCGCTCGTCCGGATGCGCCTCGACATCGGCGTAGAACTCCGTGGCCGTGAACCGCCCGCCGACCATGTAGCTCTCCAGCTTGGTCATGTTGATGTTGTTGGTGGCGAACCCGCCGAGCGCCTTGTAGAGCGCGGCCGGCACGTTTCGGACCCGGAAGGTGAAGGAGGTGACGACGAGACCGCTGCCCGAGGGCGGGCTCAGCGGCGTGCGCGACAACACGACGAAGCGGGTGGTGTTGTGTGCCGCATCCTCGACGTTCGAGCGCAAGGTGACCAGCCCATAGATTCCCCCGGCGAGTTCCGAGGCGATCACTGCGGTCCCGCGCTCGCCGGTTCGTGCCAGCTCGGCTGCAGCACCGGCGGTGTCGGCCGCAACCACTGCCGTCAGTCCCAGTTCCCGGATGAGATTGCGGCATTGGCCGAGCGCGTGGACGTGGCTGCGCACCGTGCCGATCTCGCCGAGTGCCACGCCGGGCAGGGCGAGGAGATGATGATGCACCGGGGCGAAATATTCGTCGATGATATGGAGACCCGAATGCGGCAGGAGGTGATGGACGTCGGCGACCCGGCCCGCGACCGAATTCTCGATCGGGATCACGGCGTACTCGGCCGAACCATCGGTCACTGCGGTCAGGGCGTCCTCGAACGCCCGGCAGGGGAGGGTCGGGCGGGCGGGAAACAGCGCCCGGCAGGCCAGATCGGAATAGGCCCCGGGAGCGCCCTGGAAGGCGATCGGGAGGTCGGCGTCGGGTCGAGTCATGGCGAGGTCCATCGAAGTCGGTTCAGCTGCGGGTGGCGAGCCTGCGGCGCGCCTCGTCGAGATCCGCCGGGGTGTCCACGCCCAGCGGCTCGGTTTCGACAAGAGCCGCGTCGATGCGCAGGCCGGCTTCGAGTGCCCGCAGCTGTTCCAGCTTCTCGCGCTGCTCGAGCGGGCTCGGCGGCAAGGCCACGAAGCGTTCGAGCGCCGCCCGGCGATAGGCATAGAGGCCGATATGGTGGAAGAGCGGTCCCGGCCCGCCGGGGATCGCGACGCGGCTGAAATAGAGGCAACGGCCGATCCCGCCTTCGGGCCGCCAGGCGACGACTGCTTTGACCACGCTCGGACCGCAATCCTCGGACGATGGGGCGATCGCGCAGACCAAAGTCGCGATATCGGCCTCGGGCGCCAGATGCAGCGGTTCCAGCGAGCGCCGGATCGCGGCGGCCTCGAGCGTCGGCAAATCGCCCTGGACATTGACGACGACATCGTGGCCGGCCCCCGGATCGACGCGCAGGACGGCTTCCCACACCCGATCGGACCCGGAGGGATGGTCCGGATCGGTCAGCACGGCCCTTCCGCCCGCGGCTTCGATCACCGCCGCGATCGGCGCGTCGGCGCAAGCGACGACGACCGGGCCGATTCCGGATTCGACCGCCCGGCGCCAGACATGGACGATCATCGGGACGCCGTGAATCTCGGCCAGCGGCTTGCCCGGCAGGCGGAGCGATGCGAGCCGGGCGGGAATGACGATCAGCGGATTCATCGAACCGTTCCTGGAACACCGGGTTCTTCCGGTTTACGTGCGTCGTCGGGGGCGAATGCGGCCGGGCTTGCGAGCCTAACCTGGGCTATGGCCCGCGTGCATCGACGCTATCTGCGCGCGCGAGACCTATCGACATTTTCCGTCCGGCATGATGAAACCATTTTCCGTCCGCCGAGGAGCCCGAGAGGAACCTCATCGGCGGCCCCGGCTTCGGCCACCCTGTCCGATCCCGCCGATTGCGTCCAGCAGACTCGTCATACCCAGGGGCCGCATGATGTCATCTATCGAGGCCACCAAGATCGCAGCGGCCATCCTCGTTGCGCTGATCGTCGGCATGATCGCGAATCTGGTCTCCGAGGAACTGGTTCGGCCCGCGAAGCTGACGCAGAACGCCTTCCCGATCCTCGCCGCAGCACCGGCCACGGTGCCGGCCAAGGAAACGGCGCCCGCGGCCCCGGCGGGAAAGCCGGCACCGCTGCCGGCAGCTTTGTTGGCCAAGGCCGATGCCTCGGTCGGTGAGGCGATCGCCAAGAAATGTGCGGCCTGCCACACCTTCAACAAGGGCGAGCCGGCCCGGGTCGGGCCCAATCTCTGGGGTGTCATCGGCCGCCCGCGCGCCAGCGCCGCGGGCTTCAGCTATTCCGATGCGCTGAAGCAGCTCGGCGGCACCTGGACGCCGCAGGATATCGCCGCCTTCATCGCCGATCCCAAGGCCTATGCCCCCGGCACCAAGATGACCTTCCCCGGCCTGCCCAAACCAGAGGATCGGGCCGACGTTCTGGCCTTCCTCAATACCAAGCGCGACGAGCCGGTGGATCTCGCGGCGGCACCATGAGCGAGGCGGCCCCGCTCGACCGCGAGATCGAACTGGCCGCGGCGCTGGCCGATGCCGCGCGCGCCGTCATCCGCCGGTATTTTCGTCAGAAGGTGGCGGTGATCGACAAACCCGATGCCTCGCCGGTGACCATCGCCGATCGTGAAGCCGAGGCGGCGATGCGACGTCTCATCGAGCGGCACTTCCCCGAGCATGGTGTCGTCGGCGAAGAATATGGCGCCGATCGGCCCGATGCCGAGTTCGTCTGGGTGCTCGACCCGATCGACGGCACCAAATCCTTCATCTCCGGTGTACCGCTGTTCGGCACTCTCATCGCTCTCCTGCATGGCGGGCGGCCGGTGCTGGGGCTGCTCGACCAGCCGATCTCGGGCGAGCGCTGGCTGGGCGCCGAAGGACGGGGCTCCACACTGAACGGCCGGGAAATCCACACCCGCGCCTGCGCCGAACTCGCTCTGGCGACGATCTTCGCGACCTCGCCCGACATGTTTTCGGGCGCGGAGGTAGAGGGGTTCGGCCGCGTCCGCAGCGGCGCCAAGCTCGTCCGCTATGGCGCCGACTGTTACGCCTACGGGCTCTGCGCCGCAGGCTTCGTCGATGCGGTGGTCGAAGCAGCGCTGAAGCCTCATGATTTCTGCGCGCTGATCCCGATCATCGAAGGAGCGGGCGGGCTCGTCACCGACTGGCGCGGCGGCCGGCCGGGTCTGGTCACGGATGGTCGGATTCTGGCCTGCGGCGATGTCCGGCTGCATCGGCAGCTCTTGGCGCAGCTCGCCTGAGATGATCGCTGCCTTCACGTCGACCTGGGACAGTTTCCCGAACTGGGCGCCGGCGCTCCGGCGGGCCATGCCCGGCGTCGAATTCAGGGCGGCTCCCGCGATCGGTGATCCGGCCGAGATCGAGGTGGCGGTCGTCTGGTGGCCGCCGCCGGGCTGGCTCGCTTCGCTGCCGAATTTGCGGCTGATCCTGTCGCAGGGTGCCGGCGTCGATCACATCCTGGCCGATCCGCTGCTGCCTCGGCACGTCCCGATCATCCGGCTGGTCGATCCCTACATGACCCGCTCGATGGTCGAATATGTGATCTTTCAAGTGCTGCGGCTGCATCTGAAAGAACCGGAATTCCGGCGCCAGCAGAGCCGGCATATTTGGCGCGAGCTGACGCCGCCCAATGCCGAACATCGCCGGGTCGGGATCCTGGGACTGGGCGAACTCGGGGCGGCCGCGGCCGTGGCGCTCGCAGCACTGGGATTCGATATGGCCGGCTGGAGCCGCTCGCCGAAGAATTTGCCGGGAGTCGCGAGCTTCAGCGGCGCCGAAGCACTGGACTCGTTTCTGGCCCGGAGCGAGATCCTGGTGTGCCTGGTGCCGCTGACGGCGGCGACGCGCGGGATTCTGGGGCGTGCCACGTTCGATCGCCTGCCGCGCGGTGCCGGGGTGATCAATGCCGGGCGGGGGGGACACCTGGTCGAAGCCGATCTGCTCGCCGCCCTCGCGAGCGGCCAGATTTCCGAAGCGGTATTGGACGTTTTCGAGACCGAACCGCTGCCGGCCGATCACCCGTTCTGGGACCATCCGCAGATCGTCGTGACCCCCCATGTCGCCGCCCGCACCAACCCGTTCACGGCCGCCGAGGCGATGGCCGGAAATCTGCGCCGGCTGGTGGCCGGCGAGGAATTCCCGGACCTGGTCGATCCGGATGTCGGCTATTGAGGGGAGCGGGCAGCCCCGAGTTCGACGCTCGAATTCAAGGTACGGATCCGATGGCGCACAGACTTCCGGACCACCCGGCGCCCGAAACCTACTACGCTCATAGCCGCCCCGATTGCGCCGAGGCGGACTGGGAGCGGTTGGAGCCGCATCTGCGTCGCACTGCTGCTCTCGCGCGGCGGTTCGCGCGGCGGTTCGGTCTCGGTGCGACCGCGGCCGCGAGCGGGCTTCTACACGATGTCGGAAAATACGCCCCGGCTTTCCAGGCGCGGCTCCGCGGCGGTGGCAAAGTCGATCACGCGACGGCCGGTGCCCGCGAGGCGCTGCGGCTTTATGAGCAACGCGTGGGGCACCTGCTCACCTACGGCATCGCCGGGCACCATGGCGGTTTGCCGGATGGTGGGGAAGGGGACGGCGGACTCCTGGAGCGGCTCCGCCGTCCGGGGCAGCTACCGGACGGAATCCGGCCTTGGGAAGGTCGGATCGTGCTGCCGAAGAAGCAGGCTCTGATCGAGGAGGTCACCGCCTGGAGCCGTGCGGGCAGCAGTGACGGCCCCTTCACGGCTGCTTTTCTCGCCCGGATGATCTTCTCCTGTCTGGTCGATGCCGACTTCCTCGCTACCGAACGGATTGTCGATCGCGGACGGGCCCGGGCGCGCCCGCGCCTCCCCGGTGCCGCCGCTCTGGCACCGGTTCTCGCCGCATACCTCGTTCGGCGTTTTCCGCCCGATCCGTCCCGTCCGATCGACCGGCGCCGCGCCGAGATTCTGGCCGCCTGCCGCGATGCCGCCGGTGCCGATCCGGGCGTCTTCACGCTGTGCGTGCCGACGGGCGGCGGCAAGACGCTGGCTTCGCTCGCCTTCGCGCTCGAGCACGCGGCTCGGCACGGCCTCGATCGCGTCGTCTACGCCATCCCCTACACCTCGATCATCGAGCAGACGGCCGACGTCTTCAGAGAGGCGCTGGCCGAACTCGGGCCTGATGTCGTCGTCGAGCACCACTCCGCGGCCGAAGTGCCGGCCCGCACCCGAGACGAGCCGACCGGTCCGGGCCGCCTGCATCTGGCGACCGAGAACTGGGACGCGCCGCTGGTGGTCACCACGACGGTTCAGCTCTTCGACTCGCTCTACGCCAACCGACCGAGCCGCTGCCGCAAACTGCACAATCTGGCCCGCTCGGTGATCGTGCTCGACGAAGTCCAGGCGCTGCCACTCGACCGGCTGGCTCCCTGCCTCGCCGCCCTGCGCGAGCTGGTGCTGCGCTACGGCGCCTCCGTGGTGTTGTGCAGCGCCACGATCCCGGCCTTCGACTCGCATCACGCCCTGCGCGTCAAACTGCCGCCGTCCCGTGCGATCGTTCCGCCGGCACCGGACGAGGCGTTCCGGCGCGTGCACGGCGAAATTCGCTGCGCTCCGGTTGACGACGCCACCTTGGCCGCCGAACTGGCCGCGGCGCGCCAGGTCCTGTGCATCGTCGATGCTCGGCGCCATGCGGCCGAGCTGTTCCGGCTGCTGCCGGACGATGGCAGCCGGTTCCATCTCAGCGCCGCGCTCTGCCCGGCCGACCGGCGCCGGATCCTGGCCACGGTCAAAACGCGGCTCGACAATCGGCTGCCGTGCCGGCTGATCGCCACCCGCGTCATCGAGGCCGGCGTCGATATTTCCTTTCCCGAGGTCCGGCGCGCCCTGGCCGGGATCGATTCGCTGGCCCAGGCTGCCGGAAGATGCAACCGCCACGGCGAGCTGCCGGAACGCGGGCGGTTCGTGGTGTTCGAATCCGCCCGGCCCGATGCCATTCCCACAAACCTGGTTGATCTGAAGCGCAGAGCGCAAACCGCGCGGGACGTCTTGCACGACCACCCCGACCCGCTGGATCCACAGGCGATCCAGGCCTTCTTCGATCGGATGATAAAGGACGAGGCGAGCGGCGAGGATGGCGGCCAGGATCGGGACCAATGCTGGTGGCGCCTCCATCGCTCGGCTCCCGCGATGTTCCCGTTCCGAACGGTCGCAGAATTGTTCCGGATGGTTCCGGACGACACCCGGCCGCTGATCATCGCGATCGATCCGATGGCCGCCGCCCTGGTCGAGGCGCTGGAGAAGGCGCTCGACCGCAAGCAGGCCGGGATCGCTCGGTTGCCACTCGATCTCCTGCGCCGGATCCAGGCTTACACCGTCGGCTGCTACGGGCTGGAGCGAATGATCGGTGCGGGCAACGCCCGGGCGCTGGACCCCGACGGCCGCTTCCATGTCCTGACCAATCTCGCCCTTTACGACCCGGAAATCGGGCTCTCGCCCGACCCGGCCGCGCCGCGCGATCCGGCGAGCAACATTCTCTGAAGCTCGGCCGGTTTCTACCTCAGTTAGTTCCCAGATTTCGATGAGAAATCACATGCCGGCTATGAAATCGTCCCAAGATTGCATTGCGTGGGCATGCATTAGTAGTATTGTTGCCGGCGAGCTCGCGGGAAGGAAGCGGCAATGGGTCAGGGCGTCAGAGTAAAGGTCTGGGGCGACTACGCGCTGTTTTCGCGGCCGGAATTCAAGGTCGAGCGCGTCTCCTACGACGTGATGACACCGACGGCGGCGCGCGGAATTCTCGAGGCGATCCATTGGAAGCCGGCGATCCGCTGGGTCGTCGACCGGATTCTAGTGCTGAACAAGATCCGCCACGACAGTGTCCGGCGCAACGAGGTCGGCGGCAAGCTGCCCTGGGGCTCGGCGCGGCAGGTGGCGCAAGGTGGCGAGAGCGAACTCGCTCTCTTCGCCGACGAGGAGCGCCAGCAGCGGGCGAGCCTGCTGCTGCGCGACGTGACCTATGTCATCGAGGCGCATTTCGAGATGACCGCGCGGGCCGGCGCCGAGGACAATCCGGGCAAGCACGCCGACATGGCGAGGCGGCGCATCGAGCGCGGCCAGTGCTTGCAGCAGCCCTTTTTCGGCTGCCGCGAATTTCCTGCCGCCTTCGAGCCAGTCCTGCCCAGCGCGCGATTTCCCCTGCCGGTGGAGCTGGCCGGGGTGCGGAAGCTCGGCTGGATGCTGCACGACATCGACTACGCCGCCGGCGCCACGCCGCGCTTCTTCGACGCCGAGTTGGTCGATGGGATCCTGGTCGTGCCGCCGCGGGCGTTCGGAGATCGGCGATGAGTCTGTCGGCCCTCGCCGCCTATTACGAGCGCACGGTCGGTACCGAGGATGGTCCGCCTGCGCTCGCCTATGCTGCCGTGCCGGTGGTCGCGGCCCTGACTCTCGCGGAGGATGGCAGCCTTGTTGGGCTTCTCGATCTGCGCGTGGAGGTCACTCGCGGCAAGGCGGCCAAGCTCGTGCCGCGCCGGATGGTGGTACCCCAGCCGCCGAAACGGACGGTGGCCGTCGTCGCCGGTTTCCTCTGCGACAATGCCGGCTATCTGCTGGGATTCGACGGCAAGGGCAACCCGACCCGCGCCGCCCAGCAATTTGCGGCGGCCAAGGCGCTCCATGAGCGCCTTCTGCACGGCATCGACGAGCCCATGGCGCGCGCTATCCTAGCCTTCTTCAGGCGCTGGGATCCGGCAGGCGCTGCGAAATTCCTCGAACCCGAATCCGACGAGGCCGCGACCGGCTGGCTGGTGTTCCGCAGCGCACGCTCGGGCGATTATGCTCATGACCAGCCGGCGATCCGCCGCGCCTGGGAGGCCCATGCGGCGGCCGAGGAAGGCCCGCGCGGGCAATGCCTGGTCACCGGCGCCGAGGATGTCGCGATCGCAGCCGTGCATCCGGCGATCAAGGGCGTACCCGGTGCGCAATCGAGCGGGGCGGCGCTGGTGTCGTTCAACCTCGAGGCCTTCACGTCTTATGGCCGGACCCAGAATCTCAATGCGCCGATCGGCAGCCGGGCCGCCTTCGCCTATACCACGGCGCTCAATCACCTGCTGCGGCCGGACAGCCCGCAGAAATTCCAGCTGGGCGACACCGTCGTGATCGTGTGGTCCGATCGCAAGACGCCAGTCGAGAGCGAGTTGTCCACGCTGTTTGGCGCGCCGCAGCAGGACGAAAAGGCCGAGCGGGTGCGTGGATTGCTCGAACGGATCGCCCGCGGCCGCTGGGCGGAGGACGAAATCTTCCGCGAAGCGGTAGCGGACGGCATCGAGATCAATGTTCTGGGCCTGGCGCCCAATGCCGCGCGGCTGCAGATCCGCTTCTATTTCGTCAACACGCTGGAGCATCTGCTGATCAACCTCCAGAACCATTGCCGCGATCTGCTGTTCGACGATCCCCGAGCACTCGGCCACATCCCGACCTTGCGGCAGCTGGCGCTCGAGACCTTCCCCAAGGACGAGGACGGCAGGGCACGGATCGATGACGGCACCAAGAAGGCGCTAGACCGGCTCCACGCCGAGCTGTTCCAGGCGGTCCTCCAAGGCCAGGACTATCCGCAAACCCTGGTGCCGGTGCTGCTTGCCCGGCTGCGGAGCGACCGGGTTTTGAATTCCAATCGCATCGGCCTGCTGAAGGCCTGCATCAACCGCCGCCGCCGCTTTGCCCGCGACCCCGCCGAACCGGAGATCCCCATGGGCCTGGACGAAACCAACAGCGAGCCCGGTTATCTGCTCGGCCGGCTCTTCGCCACGCTGGAGCGCATGCAGGAAGTGTCGCGCGGGGCGGAGGGGCGGGACCAGCCGACCATCCGGGACCGCTTCGCCGGGGCCGCCGCCGCTACGCCGCGCGGCATCTTCCCGCATCTGCTCGGACTGGAGCCGGCCCACACGAAGAAGGCCAAGCGGGTCAATCCGAAGCTCGCCTTCTGGCTCCAGCGCCAGATCGCCGAGATCCTCGGCCGGGTCGACTCTGCTTCCGGCTTTCCGTCCCAGCTCGACCCGCAGCAGCAGGGTCTCTTCTACATCGGCTACTACCAGCAGAAATGGCATCGCAACAAGGCAGCCGACCCGGAAGGCGATACTGCCGACGACGAAGCCCAAGAGGGAACCAATCCATGACCGCGCTCGCCCACCGTATCGAATTCGTCTTTCTGTTCGATGTCACCAACGGTAACCCGAATGGCGACCCCGATATGGGCAACATGCCGCGGGTCGATCCAGAAACGCGCCGCGGCCTCGTCACCGATGTCTGCCTGAAGCGCAAGCTCCGGAATTATGTCGAAGCGACCCGATCCGGCACGCCGGGATATGAAATCTATGTCCGGGAAAAGGCGATCCTGAACGAACAGCACAAGCGGGCCTATGATGCCGAGAAGCTGACTCCGGAGTCGAAGCGCCTGCCCAAGAGCGAGGATGACGCGAGGCGGGTGACCGCCTGGATGTGCAAGACCTTCTTCGATATCCGGACATTCGGAGCGGTCATGTCCACGGACACCAATGCCGGCCAGGTGCGCGGCCCGGTTCAGCTCGCGTTCGCCCAGTCGAGAGACCCGATCCAGCCGTTGAGCGTCGCCATCACGCGGATGGCGGTGACGACCAAGCGCGAGGCCGAGGCGCAGAGCGGCGACAACCGCACCATGGGCGAGAAGTGGATCGTTCCTTATGGCCTCTACCGTGCGCACGGCTTCGTCTCCGCACATCTGGCGGCGAAGACCGGGTTCTCCGAGGACGATCTGGCGGTGCTTTGGGCCGGTTTCGGCGAGATGCTCGATCTCGATCGTTCAGCCGCACGCGGCGAGATGGCAGCCCGTGGCCTCTATGTCTTCCGGCACGATCTGCCGCTCGGCAATGCACCGGCGCACAAGCTGTTCGAACTCGTCCGGGTCGACAAGACGATCGCCAAGGAGCAGCCGCCGCGGAGCTTCGGCGATTATTGCGTGACGCTCGACCGCGCGGCCGTGCCCCCGGGCGTGACGCTCGAGCTCCATGGCGTCTGACGGCAATCCCCATGGATGACGACAGCCTGCTCCCGATCTCGGCGCTCCAGCACCTCGTGTTCTGCCGGCGCCAATGCGCGCTGATCCATCTGGAAGGCGCCTGGTCCGACAATCGGCTGACGGCGGAGGGCAATCTGTTGCACGAGCGGGTCGAGTCGGGCGCGACCACGACGCGCGGGGCGCTCCGCGTCTACCGGGCGATGCCTCTGGTCAGCCGCCGGCTCGGTCTCGTCGGCAAATCCGACATCGTCGAGATCCACCGGGCCGAAGATGGCGGCGAGCAGCCCTTCCCGGTCGAGTACAAGCGCGGCGTGGTCAAGGAGCACGACGCCGATCGGGTGCAGCTTTGTGCCCAAGCGCTCTGCCTCGAGGAAATGCTGGGGACGCCGATTCCGGCCGGTGCGCTGTTCTACGGCCAGCCGCGGCGGCGCGAGCCGGTTGTCTTCACCCCGGCGCTCCGTGCCGAGACCGAGGCGTTGGCCACGGAACTCCATCGCCTGATCGAACAGGAAATCGTGCCGCCGCCCGAGCCCGGCCCGAAATGCCGGTCCTGCTCGCTCGAGGAGATCTGTCGCCCGTTTCTCGCCGAGCGGAAGTCGGCGGCGGCCTGGCTGGAACGCGCCCGGGCGGAGGGCTGAGCCATGCGCCGGCTCGGCAACACGCTCTATGTCACGACCGAGCGTACGCTTCTCGCGAAAGACGGAGAGACGATCAAAGTCGTGCGCGACGGCATGGCGCCGACGCGAATCCCGATCCATGGGATCGACGGGGTGATCGCCTTCGGTCTGGTCACGATCACGCCGCCCCTGCTGGGATTTTGTGCCGAGCGCGGCGTCACCGTCAGCTGGTTTACGGAGAACGGCCGTTTCCTTGCCCGCGCCGAGGGCCCGGTCAGCGGTAATGTGCTGCTCCGCCGCGCCCAATATCGCGCTGCCGACGATCCTGTCGCATCGGCCGCACTCGCCCGATCCGTCGTCATCGGCAAGGTCTACAACCAACGGGCCGTGCTCCAGCGTGCCGCCCGCGACCATGGCGATGCGGAGGGCCGGCTGTCGGCCGCGATCGATCGACTGAGACGCGTGCTGACCCAGCTCGACCGCGACTCGGCCCTCGACACCGTCCGTGGCCTCGAAGGCGAGGCGGCGCAAGTTTATTTTTCGGTCTTTCCCGATCTCATCCGCCACGACGGATTCCGCTTCGGCGGCCGGGTGCGCCGGCCGCCGACCGATCCGGTGAACGCGCTTCTCTCCTTTGTCTACACGCTCCTCACCCATGACGCGCGCTCTGCCCTCGAAGGCGTCGGGATCGACCCCGCGGTCGGGTTCCTCCATCGCGACCGGCCGGGGCGCCCGAGCCTCGCTCTCGACCTCGTCGAAGAGTTCCGCGCGTGGTTCGCCGATCGCCTGGTTCTGTCGCTGATCAATCGCCGCCAGATCGACCTCGCGGGGTTCGAGACCCAGCCCGGCGGCGCCATGATCATGGGCGCCGATTTGCGCAAGGCCGTGCTCGTCGCGTATCAGGAACGAAAGCGCGAGCCCCTGACGCACCCGTTCAACCAGGAAAGAATCGTTACGGGCTTGCTCTGGCATGAACAGGCCCGGTTGCTGGCGGCCCGGCTGCGCGGCGACCTCGACGCCTATCCGCCGTTTCTCGTGCGGTGAACCGGGATGCTCATGCTGGTGGCATACGATGTCGAGACCACGACAGCCGCAGGACGCCGTCGCCTGCGCAAGGTCGCGAAGGCGTGCCAGAATTACGGCATCCGGGTGCAGCTCTCCGTCTTCGAATGCGAGGTCGATCCGGCGCAATGGGCCATCTTACGAGCGAGCCTGGTCGGTTTGATCGACCCCGCGACCGACTCTCTGCGCGTGTATTATCTCGGCAGCGGCGCACATCGCATCGAGCATCACGGCGCCAAGTCGCCCCTCGACCCGGATGGAACGCTGATCGTTTGACGGCCGGGACTGCGCGAACCGGTAGCGAGCATGGGCCTTCCGCGAGGTTCGCGCGCCTTCGATACCAATACCATAGAGCGAAATTGGAAAAGATCGCGGACGATGGCTCGGCAAAGCCGTCGAGGTTCGCGAGAATTAAGTCAAATGCGGCGTCATTCCGGTGTGTTAGCGTGTCGCGGTCGCTCTCCGCGGGGGGGCGTGGATTGAAACTCACTGAACCAGGGAGACCACGATGAAAGTGCTTATGTCGCTCTCCGCGGGGGGGCGTGGATTGAAACACGATGCCCTGATAACCACCCTGGCATGTTGCACGTCGCTCTCCGCGGGGGGGCGTGGATTGAAACGCGCCGGCAGCCGGCTGGTCGCTGGGGCAGACCCGGTCGCTCTCCGCGGGGGGGCGTGGATTGAAACCAGATCGAGCGAGACCGGCGCACCCGCGTCGGCGTCGCTCTCCGCGGGGGGGCGTGGATTGAAACTGGTCAAACTCGACCAGCCGTCCGATGCCCCGCCCGTCGCTCTCCGCGGGGGGGCGTGGATTGAAACCAGGCGACGGGCACGATCAGCGCTGGCGGCGTGCTCGTCGCTCTCCGCGGGGGGGCGTGGATTGAAACCCGCATCGGTATCCAGCCGGGCGCCGATGGCAAGTCGCTCTCCGCGGGGGGGCGTGGATTGAAACTGGCCGCTCGGGCCGCGGGATCACGTGGTCATTGGTCGCTCTCCGCGGGGGGGCGTGGATTGAAACTTGCCGGAGAGCCGCGCCGTGGTGACGGGCGAGTCGCTCTCCGCGGGGGGGCGTGGATTGAAACCTGATCGCCCTCGGGATCGCCGCCACCTTCCTCCGTCGCTCTCCGCGGGGGGGCGTGGATTGAAACTGGGTGTAGCTCGTCACCGCGGTCATAAAGGCCGACGTCGCTCTCCGCGGGGGGGCGTGGATTGAAACAAGAGCATCGTCATACATGAGCGCTGTGTAAATAGTCGCTCTCCGCGGGGGGGCGTGGATTGAAACTTGGTAAGTGTTTCGCTGGTCTGGGTGGTCGCTTGTCGCTCTCCGCGGGGGGGCGTGGATTGAAACTCGGACATCTTCGGATACGACGCTGGCGTCGGAAGGTCGCTCTCCGCGGGGGGGCGTGGATTGAAACCCGTGCCGGGCGTGGGGCCGGCGAAGAAGCGTAGTGTCGCTCTCCGCGGGGGGGCGTGGATTGAAACCTCGTCGCGCGCGGCGCTCAGCCGGCGGACCGGCGTCGCTCTCCGCGGGGGGGCGTGGATTGAAACTTGGACAGCCGACCGGCCCTCGT